>Ga0070706_100001637_pt1 | contig 23327 bp, 19 predicted proteins | sample KBSK5501metaG_FD_65476 | JGI IMG/M metagenome (GOLD analysis project Ga0070706, IMG submission 65476) | Corn, switchgrass and miscanthus rhizosphere microbial communities from Kellogg Biological Station, Michigan, USA - KBS K5-50-1 metaG | ecosystem: Host-associated > Plants > Roots >... | reverse complement strand
TCTGGGCAACGGGAGCGGCAACGAGTTCAGCCTGCCCACCGAAACGCGTCATCGCGATGACGGACTTTCCGATCAGAATTCGATCGACTTCGTCACCGACGGCTTCGACTGTCCCCGCAACTTCGTAACCCATCACGCAAGGCTTCGGCGGACCGTCGGGATACAAACCCTGGCGGGCGAGAATGTCGGCGAAGTTCAATCCGGAGGCTTTGACGCGAATCAAGACCTGGCCCTTAGCGGGAACCGGATCAGGACACTCTTCCACCTTCAGTACATCGACGTCGCCGTTGCGCGTGGTTACGATTGCTCGCATCGTCTCAGAGTAGCATAGACTTTAGTCTGTGATTGCGCCTCCGGCCGTCGGGCCCGGCCTATGTCAACGCTCGAATCTCAGTCCAACCACGCCTCCTTCGTTCCGCAGCCGACGACCACTGCCAATCTTCGGGGCGGTGCACCAGACCAGCCTTAATTGGATTGCTCTCGATATACTCGATAATTCGAGAGAACTCGCCTTCATCACGCGGCCAGTGGTCAAATGATTCCTGCTGCCAAAACTGTTGGCCTGTTCTTTTCAATATACGATTGGCTTCGCGCGCCGTGTAACCCTTTATGCTTTTGGTAATGACACTCAGAGGCACAAACGAATCAGTCGAAGACTCTGACCCGGTATTTGTTGGGTTGGGCCGAAGCAGGAGATGGAGATGATTCACCCCATCACAACATAGGCCGACAGCCTGTAGAGTTCCGCGTAACGTCGGAGGAGAGCATCCTCGACCAAAGTCGCAACCTCAATTTCACCAAGCCATCGCGGGCCGCTCTCGGCCTTATCGAGGATCCCATCAAGTTTCGCAAACAGTTTCTTGTGTTGTTTGAGTTTAAGTTCGGCGATCTCTTCGGCCGATGCTTTGGCTTTCTCGATTTCGCGCGCAACTAATCTCTGCGCCTCGTTCAACTGTTGAATCACCTTTTCGGGTAGGGAGCCATACAAGCGACAGGTGAGAAAGATGGGGGCGCCTGGAGGGTGCCAGTGAGGAAGGTTTCTGTGATAGTAGGTCCTAGCGTCATTCATGAATGCTCAAGCGCAGGAGTTCTTCCGAACGACTGAAAACTAAGGCGCAGAGGTTTGCTTCTCTGCGCCTCGTGGGATTGGCTGTTATCACAGACTAAAGTCTATGCTACCGTTAACTTTGCTCGGCTGCTTTGGTCTGCGGCTTGTTCGGCTGCGGCACAACGCGCAGGTACGGTTTCAGAGTCTTCCAGCCGCCGGGAAACTTCTCCTTTGCCTGATCATCGCTCAGCGAAGGCACGATGATCACATCGTCGCCGTCTTTCCAGTTGACGGGCGTCGCCACGCTGTAGCCGGCAGTCAATTGCAGCGAGTCGATCACGCGCAGGATCTCGTCAAAGTTACGTCCGGTGCTCGCCGGGTAAGTGATCATCAGTTTGACCTTCTTGTCCGGACCGATAATGAACACTGAGCGTACCGTGAACACGTCGCTAATTTGCGGATGGATCATGTCGTAAAGTTCCGCAACCTTATGATCCGGGTCGGCGATCACCGGAAAGTTCAGCGCCGTTCCCTGTGTTTCGCGAATGTCCTCTGCCCAGCGCTTGTGCGAATCAGTCGGGTCGACGCTCAGACCGATAACCTTCACGTTGCGCCTTTCGAACTCGGGTTTGAGCCTCGACGCTTCGCCCAGCTCGGTCGTGCAAACGGGCGTGAAGTCTTTTGGATGTGAAAACAGACACGCCCAATTATTGCCAATCCACTCGTGAAAGTTGATCGCGCCTTCGGTAGTGTCCGCCGTGAAATCTGGAGCTATGTCGCCTAAACGTAAAGCCATTGTTTACTCCTTTGCTTTGGAAAATCAGTCAGTTAGACACTACGCCTGAGCAAGGCATTGCAACCGTTACTAAAGTGTGATGCTAACTGCGGGCTTTTTATGCCAAATCACATCGTGAAGTCAAGGTGTGGCGCCCAGAATTTCTCATGCGTGTTATTCTTAAGCGCGATGAGCGTTTGGGTTACGCTGCTCGAGACGGCTGTTCACGTTCCTTCACCGCACAACGTTCAGCCGTGGCGTGTTCGCATCCATAACGACCAAGAGGCTGATTTGCTCATCGACTCTGCCCGCACCTTGCCCAAGGAAGACCCAACCGGAAGTTTCATCATTCTCGCGATGGGCATGTTTATTGAGGCTCTTTCGCTGCTGGCTGCCAATCAAAACCAGAAACTTGGCTACGAACTCTTTCACGAACCTGCCTGGTATGCACAGGCTATCCTTGGCGCACGCGAGCCTTTCTTTCCGTTTGCCCGGCTTCGTCTGGCCCCAACTGCTCAGCCGCAAACATCACAATGTGATCCCGCGCTTTTTTTTCAGCGGCGTACATCACGCGTTCCCCTTTTGCCGCAGCCTGTACCTGACGAAGCGGCGCAAGCCCTGAAGAATCTGGCCGGGAAATGGGGCCAGCAATATCAGCAGATTACAGAAGCCACGACGATCGCGCGCATTCTTGACCGCAACACCGAAGCTCTCTTTGAAGATATGAATAATCCCGATTACCACGACGAGATCACGTCGTGGTTTCGGTTCACGGATCGCGCATCGCGCCGACACCGCGACGGTTTGGATTACCGCTGTATGAATACATCACGGATGGCATACTGGTTGGTGGCCCGTTTCCCGCAACTGCTCTTGCTTCCCGCGGTGCGTCCAATTTTGTGGAGGAGGTATCGGTCGCAACTCGGCCTGGTGCCAACGATCGGAATGCTTGCGGGAGATTTTTGGCAACCGGAAAGTACAATCCATACGGGTCGCTTTCTGATGCGCTTCTGGCTCGAGGTAGCTCGGTACAATCTCTATATCCATCCGTACGGTAATCTGGTCACCAACCAAAAGGCTGCACAGTGGATGCGGAAAGAGATTAAGGTTCCGGACATCTGGTTAATTTTCAAGATCGGATACTCCGCCGAGCCTCCGAAAAGTTATCGCCGCTCAGTAGAGGAAATTCTGCTTGCTTGATCGTGTGGTCATCCAAATGACGCTCTGGGTGCTCTGGCTGGTGCGCCAGTTCATCAGCATCGACCGCCGCACCTATCTCCTCTTGAGCGCCGGCGCTTTGCAACCTTTGCTGGCCCACATTGGGATGCTGCGGGCACATGCGGTTTACCTCAAGCTAAGGATCGCTGCCCGGCATACCACAAGTTTCTTGAAGCCGAAGGACACGTGGACCGCGATGGCTGGAAACTTTCGCGGCTACCGGTCATGACAAAGGAAAACTATGTCAAGAAGTACAAAATCCAGGAGCGCTGTTACGACGGGCGAATTCCAGCGAGCGGAGTTGTTATTGACGAATCGTCGGGCTCGTCGGGCGTGCCGAATAACTGGGTACGTAGCGTTGAGGAGCGCGAAGACGTCAAGCGTATCTTGCAATTGAACTATCAGCTAATCTATGGCGATCAAGGATGCATTCTACTCAATTGTTTTGCGCTGGGGCCGTGGGCCACCGGAATGAACGTATCTATGTCGCTGGTGGACGTCGGCATTCTTAAGTCAATCGGCCCGGATCAGAAGAAGCTCGAGAATACGCTGGAAATTTTCGGTGCGGACTATCGCTACCTAATATTCGGGTACCCGCCGTTCATCAAACAATTCGTCGACAGCTCACAACTCGATCTCACGAAGTACCGGCTGGACCTGATCGTCGGCGGCGAAGGTATTTCAGAAGGTCTACGTTCGCATCTGCGCCGCTATTTCCAGAGCGTGATTTCTTCGTATGGCGCATCGGATCTGGAGATCAACGTCGGCATTGAAACCGAACTGACCACCAGCCTGCGCCGGTTGTGTGCCGAGAATCGCGAGCTGTGCGAGAAACTCTTCGGGCGCGAAACACCGCCAATGATTTTCCAATACAACGCGCTGGACTACGTGATCGAGACCAATGACGCGGGCGAGTTGCTATTCACGATTGGCAGGCAAAACAGTGCTGCGCCGAAGATTCGTTACAATCTGCGCGACCTTGGCGGCGTGATGACCCACAAGGAACTGGTCTCTCGGTTGGCACAAGAGGGCGTAGCAGTCTCTGATCTCGCTACCTATCAGAGCAGATTCCCGATTCTATTTGTGTTTGGTCGCGGCGATCTGACAGTGCCGTTTTACGGCGCCAAGGTCTACCCCACAGATGTCGAAGACATAATTAGTGCTGACGCCATGCTGGTGAAGCAGATCAATTCATTCCAGCTGGTAAGTTACGAGGACGAACAGATCAACCGCCGGCTGAAGATTCATCTCGAAACCGTAAAAGACTTCCACGGAGAGTTGCCCTCGCTTGAAAAACTTCGCGACGCTTTTTTCGATGGGTTATGTGAATGTAATCAGGATTTTCGCGAGGTCACACGAATGTTTGACCGTAGTTGCGTCGACATCGAAGTGCACTCGTTCGAAACCGGTCCGTTCAGTGGGCGCGACATTCGCGTCAAGAGCAAATACATCGCGTGATGCTTCATACCTTGACAGCGGTGATAGCGATACCGTTCTTGTCGGCGAGGTGCAGCATCTCCTCGCGATCGAACATCAAAGTCTTGCCGGCAGTGAGACAAAGACATGTTGCTGCGGACTCGACCATCGATTCAATGGTGGGAATACCAACTACGGGGACGTCGAAGCGCATGTCTTGATCTGGCTTGGCTATCTTAACCACGGTGAGGCGGCCGCGAACCAATTGACCGGCGCGGCGAATCACCGCATCCGTTCCTTCCATGGCTTCGATTGCCACGCAGGCGCGGTCGCGGATCACGATAGTCTGGCCGAGATCCAGACGCGCAATCTCACGCGCAATCTCCAAACCGTATTCGATGTCGCCACGCTCGCGTTCATCGGGTTCGCGCTTCGTCAAAGTTCCGGGCTGTGGAAGTTGATCTTTCAAGAAATATGTCGAGTCAATTAGTTCGATTCCTTCGGAGGCCAACTCGCCAGCGACGGCGCCGATCAGTGCGTCGGTATTGCGCCGCGGAAGTCGCAGCAGCATCTTCAACATCCGCACGTCAGGCACAGCGCTGCTAAAAATCTGAACGTGCTTGACCTGGCCGGCCATGATTGCCTTCTCAACGCCTTCGTTCTTAAAGAAGCGTAGCATCCTGCCGAGCTGACCGATGCCAACCCACGTCACACTGTCCGCGACACGTTCGATCTCAGGATCGGTTTCCTCACGGATCGCGGCGACGGCCATTTCAGCCCCGATTTTGTGGGCCCCTTCGAGAACAAGAAAAGGAAACTTGCCGTTGCCAGCGATTAAGCCATAACGCATCATATTAAATGGATATCAGTTGTTTGCTTCAATGAATGGGCTTGCGAGAAGGAGTTGCTCGCTTGATCCGATCAATCAACTCGTTCGTTTGTTCTTCAAGTGTTTTCTCTTCAACCTTCTTGTAGTTGACGGGAATTCGAAAGAGCCCTTCTGAAGCGCCCAGCGATATATCTTTACGTATCGTAGTCATTGTTACGGGCCCAACGAAAGCTTGCTGGAAGACCACTAGATTCTATGCACCTGTCATTTCACGACGCCGCGCTTCGAGGTCTCGACAAAGCGAACCAGCTCATCAACTTCTTTCGAAGTCTTAACCTCTTCGCGAATTCGTTCGAGGGCTTGCGTAGTGTTCAGCTTTGATGACAGCAGCAGGTGAAACGCGTGATGGAGCGCGGCCATAGTCTCGCGCGAATAACCGCGACGGCGCACGCCAACTTTGTTAAGTCCATAACACTTCGCGTGATTCCCAACCGTGAGCGCAAACGGCAGAGCGTCTTTCACCACCACTGAGTATCCACCGACATAAGCCTCGCGGCCGATACGGCAGAACTGATGAACGCCAGAATACGCGCCAATGTTCGCACCGTCCTCGACGATCACGTGCCCCGCCAGCGTGGCCGCATTGGCCATGATTACGTTGTTGCCTAGCACGCAGTCATGCGCGACGTGCGCCTGCGCCATAAGGAAACAATCGTCGCCGGTTCTGGTGACGCCGCCTCCGCCGGCGGTCCCGCGATGAATAGTGACGAACTCGCGGATACGGTTGTGCCGACCGATCTGGGTTTCGGTGGATTCGCCGGAGAATTTCAAGTCCTGCGGTGGCAAGCCAATCGAAACAAACGGAAAGACGTGTGTCTGGTCGCCGACGCGTGTGCGGCCTTCGATCACACAGTGGCTGTCGACCCGCACGCCTTCACCGAGTGTGACCTCGTCACCAATGACTGCATAGGGACCGATGTAACAGCCGCTGCCGATCTGAGCATCCGGACTGACAACTGCGGTGGGATGAATCTGCGCGGAGGACTCCCCACGTGCGCGAGTTTGAATTGAAGGAGCGCTCATTGGGACGCAGTTTTGCGGTCGGCGATCACACTCATCAGCTCGGCGTCAGCACAGAGCTGCCCATCAACCTTTGCTTCGCCCCGCATGCGCTGAATCCGTGGACCGAATCGCAGGGCGGTGACTTCCAGCATCAAGGTGTCGCCGGGGACGACGGGCCGCCGAAAGCGCGCTTCCTTGATGCTGGTAAAAAGCACGAGTTTTTCGTCACGTTCGGCGATTTCACGGAGCGCCAAAATAGCACCGCATTGCGCCAGCGCTTCAATAACCAGCACCCCGGGCATCACCGGCGCGCCGGGAAAATGCCCTTGAAAGAACGACTCGTTAATGCTGACTTGCTTAATACCTACAATGCGCTGGAGCGGAGCTAATTCCACGATCCGATCAACCAGCAAAAAGGGATACCGGTGCGGCAGAAGTTTCTTGATGGCCTCTGAGTCAAGAACCGTTTCCATGAAGGCTTCCAGAATCAAGAACGCGGATTGAGAACAGCTAACGCAGGTCCGCGTCTGGAGTGTAATGACTGAAACCGCAGATCATTTTGGCGTCGTGGCGGACGCGCTTGCCGGATTCTTGTTGTTGTAATCGCTGATGAATGTTCGAGTGATGTCAATGCTTTCGGACGCATAGACCAAGGGCACCTGACTGCCGTCGATGATCATGGTGATGCCATGAGCTTTCGCGTAAGCGTCCAGTGCTTTGCCCACTTCCTCCTGCAGCGGCGCCAACAACTCTAGACGACGTCTTTGATATGACGCTTGTGCATCCTCGCCCCGGCGCTGGTAATCCTTCTTTTGCTGATCCAGTTGATCTATCTTTGCCTGGATTTGAGCCGGAGACAGTGAAGCGCCGTTGTTGATTTCGGCTTGAAGCTGTTTGATTCTTTGCGCCGTTGAGTTCAAGTCGTCTTGCGTCTTCTGAAACTCGCCGTTCAGCTTATTCACCAACACGATAAACCGCGCTATGCCGCCCTTCGCATCCTGAAATGCTTCGGAGTAGATTACCGCCACTTTGCTTACCGGTACGTTAGCTCCAGTGGATTGCGTAATGGGTGCTTGCGGGCGCTTTGGAGTCGCCGATCCTTGCGCCAGAGCCGGCGCCGCGCCGAGTGTTACCAAGAAAGCAAGCGCAGCGGCAAAACAATCTCTACTCATGATCTAATTGCTCCGTGAGCCCAAAAGGCCGAAGATGCGGAGACGCGCGCAATTGCCGCACCTCCGCATCTTTATGAAACCCCAATTCACGCGACGGTCACTCGCGTGGCGTCAACGACGCTGTGGCCGGGTTCTTACTGTTGAACTCAGTAATGAAAGCTCTAGTGATATCCAACGAATCCGACGCGCTCACAATGCCTTGAATCTTTGTCACGTCAAGGATGAGGGTGATTCCGTGAGCCTTGGCAAAAGCATCGAGGGCCTTGCCGATCTCATCTTGAATCGGGCCAAGGACTTCATCCCAGCGCTTCTTATAGGCCGCCTGCGCGTCCTCGCCTTTGCGCTGAAAGTCCTTTTTCATCAGCTCGATCCTATCACTCTGCTGCTGCGTGACTTTCGGATCCTGCACCGGAGCTGCTTTATTGAGATCCGCGGTCGCCTTCTCAATTTGCTGTTGTAACGTCTGCAGCTCCGTTCGGCGCGGCGTGAATTCGCCATCGACGCGTTTCATTGCCGTCACCAGACGGAGGATGCCATTTTTTTCATCCGCAAACTCGTCTGTATTCAGAAGCGCGATTTTGGTTTCCGGCACGTTGCCTGTCGGCGCGGGTGACGCAGGCGTAGCGGTCGTGCGCGGCTGTTGCGCAAAAACGGATCCGGCGGTGACGACCGCGAAGAAAGCGACCGCGGTAATCGCACAAAATATCTTCATAACTTTATCGTAGTGCTCCTTAATTGAGAGGCGATCTGATTCAACCTGTTTAGTTGTTCATGCCGCCCGTTTGGTTTGCCCTATTCGCGAAACCCTCACCATAAATGGCGGTTTTAAGTCCCTTAAAAAGTGCGGCCTACGCTGAACCGATAGACGCTTTTCTTCTCGTTAAAGAAGAAGGGAAACCCGTCAATGATTTGATCGCGCCGCGCGTTGGGATTATAAGCATAAATGAGGCGAAAAGGCACGTTGAGAATGGGTATCTGAAAACGCAATTCGGCGCCCATGCTGCTGCGAATGTTGCTGAACTTAGCAAACAGGCTCTGATTCATACGGGCGACGGTGGTGGTCCGAGCCTGGCCGCGAAGAAATACCTGCTGCAATCCAAACGGTAATCCGGTCAGTGGATCGGTCGGTCCCAGTCTGAGCGCTTCATCGAATTCAGCACGCGATATCAGCCGGTTGTCGCGCGCAACCAAACCGCCCGCAGCCGACAATGCGAGGTTCGAAAAGTTACCGCAGGCCGCGAGCGTGGTCAGAGTTACCGACGCAAATCCGCCGGGAATTCGCGGGCATTGAATTACACCGACCGTCGCCAGGAAAGGCTGGTCAGCGAGAAACTCGCTGGAGAAGCTTTGGTCGCGTTTCGAGCGGAAGTTGAAAGCTGATCCTGCATCCACGAATAGCGCCGCGCTCACCGCCCGGCCGAAAATGGGAATCCGGTACTCAAAGTTCCCGAGCAATTGCGTGTCGGCACCGGTAGCAGTGAAGGCGCGAGACAGTTGCGCGATGTTATTGCCGGTCGAACCTGTAAATACACCAATGTTCGCCAGCGATTGAGGTAAACCGGGCGCTAGGATAGGCGTGCCTGCAGGATTTGTGGCCAGCACGACGTTGCGCGACGCAACAAAATTGTCGAGCGGCGTGATCGGGCTAATCGATCGAACATTATAGCCACGAATCGTAAACTCGTCGCCGAGGAAAAAGCGCTCGTAAATCGGAACACCGTCAACGAAAGCCAGCGAGTTTGCGTTTTTTATCTTTGCCGAAGTCGCAAAACTCCCGACGGTTCCAGCCAGAATGCGGAAGCCAAAGACCTCAGGGTGGTCTGACCTCTTCTTGCGTATGGGGTAAAACTGAGTGAACTCGACCGTCGGCTCGTATGTACGCACATCGCCGCCGAGCCCCGCCAAGCCAATAGCCACCGACAGCGCGCGTCCCGCAGTTGGGTCGATATTCGCGTTGCGTGTGTCGTAAACAAAGCTGGCCGTCGCGCGACTGGTCAGAATATTAGGCTGATTATAGATAACCGGAATGAACTGCTCCGGCGTGCCGGTGATATTGATGACCGGCTGCTTAACGCTCGACCGCGTCATTTGATAGGAAAGACCAACGCGCGAAAACTGCGTGAAAGGCCGCTTACGATAAAACTCGGACAACGGCGCGCTGGCGAAGATGGACGCTCCGATCGAGGTGCGCGTGAACAGATTCTCTTCGCTGGTGTTCAGGAAGTCGAGCGCCGAACCCAGCACCCCCCGCCGCGCGGTGGTGTTTTGCGAGAGGAACGTTCCTTCGCCGAAGAACTTTTGCTTGTAAGCGAAGATGGTAAAGCCCGCAGTAACCGGTCGATTTCTAATGTACGGTTCGGTAAACGAGAACTGAAACGAACGCTGGCGATTGCCTGCCGCCAGACTAAGCGAAAGAACTTCGCCGCGTCCGAACAGGTTGTTGGTCGAATATTCGAGTCCGAAAAACGACCCGCCAATCCCCGACACACCGCCATTAAATGAAATCTGCTGGCGGCCTTTCTCTGATACCTTCACCGTAACATCGACCAACCCTTCTTCGTCGTTAGTGCGATAGTCAGCATCCTTATCTTTGTCGATTGGATTGAAGTAGCCGAGCTGGTTCAGACGCGTGATGGAATACTCAAACAGCGTCTGATTGTAGATGTCGCCCTCGTTGATGAGCACCTCGCGCCGCAGCACGTTGTCGCGAGTAAAGGTGTTGCCGGTAAACTCCAGACGGCGCAAGGTGAATTGCTTTCCTTCGTCGATCGTAATCAAGAAATCGGCAATGCCTTCATCCGGTTTTTGCGGATTGTCTTTGAAGGTCGGGGTCACTTCGGCCGTGTACTGAATGAAGCCCTGCTGGCCATAATATTTCTTCAGATTCTCGTACAGCGCTTTACTCAACGCCTCACCGTTGGCAATCTCGCCTTTTTGTAAGCCGATCACCGCTTTAATCGCCTGTTCCGAGAAAATCGAGTTGCCTTCGATTTTCATGTCGCCGAGGCGATAGAGCCTGCCGTCGATGATCGGAACGGTAATGCGCAACGTGTCGTCAACCGACGAAAGAAACGGCAACGGCAGAATCGGGAAGCCCGTGCGGCGTGGGCCCAGGCCTTCGATGCGTGGCTCGCCGTGACGGGCCTGCAAGTAGCCTTTCGATTTCATGTAGTTGTCCACACGATGCAGATCGTAATCAAGCTTCTGCCGATCAAGAATGTCCAGCTCACGAAAGCGCGAAATCAGCCCAGCTTCTTTGACGTACTTCATCTGATCGCGGAGCTTGCCGCTCTTGAAAACCTTGCTGCCTTCAAAGCGAATCTCGGCGATGCGCACGCGCGGACCTTCTTTTATAACGAAGGTAATCGCATCTGACGTCGCCGACACGTGCTCGATGGTGGGACTGATCGTCGCGTTCGGATGGCCTTTGGCGGCGAGCAATTCTTTCAGCACGCGCGTGGCGTTTCTAACCTTAACCGGATCTTCGATCGCTTCCTTGGAAACCCCGACGCGCTTCTCGCGAAAGGTTTTCAGCACGTCGGACTCCGAAACGCTTTTCAGTCCTTCAAATTGAATATCGCGAATGATGGGAAGCTCGACGACAACGAAGGTGACATTAACACCGCCGCGCGGACCGTCTTCAACCGTCACCCGCGTACCAACTTTATCGAAGAAACCAAGTGCGAGAATAGCTTGCAGATCGCGCTCAACCTGCGCTGGATTGTACGGGTCGCCCGGCCGGGTCTGGATGTAATAGATGATATCGTCTTTGCGCAGACGCCGATTGCCGATGACGTCAACGTTCTCAACCAGACGCTGCGGTGTTTGCTGGGCCCGTGTATGATTTGCGAGCAGAAAAAAGGAGGTGCCGATGACGACGCTCAGGATGGCGAGCCAGACGACGCGATAAGAGTGCATAAGTGCCGGTTCCCTTAGAGTTTTCTCTGGGACTTCACAAAACTGTAAAAGTTTCAGCGTTTACTTCGGGAAAACCGTAACACAAACTCGGCGCGGTTGCGCAGCCTAGGGAGCACTTGGATTCACCGCAGCCTTCGCCCGTTGCCAGTTTCCAACTTAACAAAGGCGCGCATTATACAGGGAAGATAAAGCGAAAGTCCAAACTGGGGCTTTAAAACTCGGGGCTTGTGACTTGAAACTTCAAACTCAGTGCGTTAGCAATAAATCCGTCGGTCGCTCCACTCCTGCTTCGTCGATCATGATCGAGCGGAAGTTCAACTCCTCGCTGTCCACGAACATCTCGACCAGCGACGCGTCGCCGAGCTGCCCCTGGATCAACGCTTCCGAGAGGGGATCTTCCACGTTCTTTTGCAGTGCGCGCCGCAAGGGCCGAGCGCCGTAAGAACGATCGGCGCAGGTTTTGGCAATAATCCATTGCTTCGCGTCGTCGGCCAGCCGCACGATGAATCCATGGTCGGCCATCGTTCTGTTGATTTGATCGACTTGCAGCTGCAGAACGTCCAGCAATTCTTCGTCGCCTAACTCGTCGAAGACAATGATCTCATCGAGACGGTTAATAAACTCTGGATTGAACGTTTGACGAACGGAAGACATAACCATTTCTTCCATCTTACTGCGCGAGACTTCGGCCGATCCCTGAAATCCGAGCGCGCCCTTCTTCTGAATGAAACGCGCGCCGATGTTCGAGGTCATGATTATGATCGCATTCTTGAAATCAATCGTGTTTCCCAGCGCATCGGTCAGGATACCGTCTTCGAAAACCTGGAGCAGGATGTTGAAGATGTCGGTGTGCGCCTTTTCGATTTCGTCGAATAACAAAACTGAATAAGGTGAACGCTTGACCCGTTCGGTTAACTGCCCGCCTTCTTCATGTCCTACGTAGCCCGGCGGCGAGCCGATTAACTTCGACACCGAATGCTTCTCCATGAACTCGGACATGTCAAAGCGAATCATCGAACGTTCGCTGCCAAACAGAAACTGCGCCAGCGCGCGCGCGACTTCTGTCTTACCGACACCGGTCGGGCCCAAAAACAAGAACGACCCAACCGGCCGATGCGGATTTTTCAAACCCGCGCGCGATCGGCGAATCGCACGTGCCAGGGCTGAAATAGCCGGCCGCTGCGAAACCACGCGCTTGTGCAATTCAGTTTCAATGCGCAGAAGCTTCTGAGATTCACCCTCTTTCAGCGAGGTGATAGGAATGCCCGTCCATCGCGCGATGACTTCTTCGACGTCGGCCCGGCTTACTTCCGCCATCACCAGCGGATCTTCATCCACGGTGATGGGCGCCTGGGCCCGCCCATAGGTCGCTCGCTCCCACTCGGTCAGTGACGCAGTCAGAGCATCCAGATTTCCCTGCTCGGCCCGCACGCGCAGCTTGACGCGCGCGCCCGCCTCGTCAATGACATCGATCGCCTTGTCGGGCAAAAACCGATCCGGAATGTAGCGGCTGGATTGCAGGACGGCGGCTTGCAGGGCGTCTTCGGTGTAGTGCACCTGATGAAAACTCTCGTAACGCTCGCGGACTCCGCTCAGAATTTCCACCGCTTGATCTTCTGTGGGTGGCGGCACCTTGACCGCTTGAAAGCGGCGTTCGAGCGATCGATCTTTTTCGATAGACTTGCGGAACTCAGCGGGCGTCGTCGCGCCGATGCATTGAATCTCGCCGCGCGACAGTGCCGGCTTCAGAATGTTCGCGGCATCGAGCGAACCTTCAGCCGAACCCGCGCCCACCAGGGTATGCAGCTCATCGATGAAGACGATGTACTGCGGATTCTCGATCAACTCGCGCATGATTTGTTTCAGGCGCTCTTCGAATTGTCCGCGATACTTCGTGCCGGCGACTATCAAACTGATATCCAGCGAAAGGATCCGTTTGTTCTCGAGAAACGAAGGTACTTCATCGCGCACGATGCGTTGAGCCAGCCCTTCGACAATCGCCGTCTTACCCACGCCGGGTTCGCCGATGAGCACCGGATTGTTCTTTGTGCGGCGACAAAGAATTTGCACGACGCGTTCGATTTCGCCATCCCGCCCGATCAGCGGATCGAGCCGATCGTTGGACGCGTCCTCGGTCAGATCGCGCGAGAATTCCAGCAGATGCGGAATGTCTTTGCGGTGGCGCGCATCAGCGCCGGTCTGACGGGCAATCTCGTCACGAACGGCGGCCAGGCGCAATCCGCGCTCGAAAAGAATCTGCGCGGCCATCGAACGCTCTTCGCGCAAAAGTCCGAGCAGCAAATGTTCTGTTCCAATGTGACGGTGCTGCAAGCGATCTGATTCCTCGTGCGAGTAGTGCAGCACCCGTTTCGTTTCCGGAGCCAGCGGCAACTCAACTGAAGTCGGAATCCTTTCCCGCAGCAGCGTGCGGCCTTCAATCTCTCTTCGGATTGACTCGATGGTGATTTGCGCGCGCGGGAAGAAGCGGCCGGTGAGGGTCTTGTCTTCGCGCATCAGGCCGAGCAACAGGTGCTCAGGTTCGATCGCTGGTGCGCCGAACTGCGAAGCTTCGTAGCGAGCAAAGAAGATTACCCGTCGCGCTTTTTCAGTATAGCGTTCGAACATTCAGGATTCTCCGCCGGGTCTTTATGATGGCGCGCGCTGCGTAACTGCCAACGCTGCGGGCATTATAGCGCAACCGGCAAGAGGCAAGAAGTCCAAGCTTTTTCGGTGAATATGATCTTTGGAAATGACCGCCCGAGGCGCGGGCCTGGTTTCTGGAAACGATGCGCGACGCATTCGGTGCGGTCACAAAGAACGTCCGCTTCCTTAACTTGACCGTGACCACCTGTCAACTTGAAGAGTTTTCACCGAAGAATGCCCTCCGACTAGTCTAACTAATCCTTCCGTTATCAAGCAGTTATCCCGTTCGCGCTCTGTTGGCACAAGCCTCGCTCTTAGCCGAGCCGCTCGTGGAGTGTCTCTACGAGCGAGATCTTTCAAAGGCTCGATTGCAACATGAACGCTGGAGAGCTGGCTTGCGGGGCAATGCGGTAGCAAGAACTCTTCAGATTGCGTTTATCCCCGATCGAGCGAGTGCTGTAAGTGGCTGCCCCAAACAAAACAAACCGGCCGAGTAAGAAAGCCGGTCGAACTTATCAGAGAAGGTTAAATGAAAACAAACATACCCCCGTCGTATACGGCGCAGCCTCTGGCGGGCTGGAACATGCTGGAGCAAGGCACCGGAGAGGTGAACGCTGAAGGCGCGACGCGGCTGGCTAAGCTTGTCCGCACCAACATTAACTCGACCACGAAGCAGGATGATCCGATGCTGACAACTGTCTCGGCGCCGGATCCGCACACCACGATCGCCAGCCAGACCTTCACGTGGTCGCAAGGGATCTTCTTCAAGCACCAGTACGCCAAGGGAACGAGCCTGATCACAAAGTATCAGACTTACTACGCTCTCGGCGTCGTGCTGGGAGACGGTGTCGTGCTCGGCGATGGCGTGGTCCTCGGCGACAACACAGTACTGGCCATGAAGGCCATGATTGCCGGCGATAGTGGAGCATGCATGCTCCCCGATAAGTGATTGAAATGTATCGGCCTGAAAAGCCGGACATTCCAAGGGAACTCAAACTAAGCAAACCGCAAGGAGCAGGTATGGCCGTCACACTGATTAGTCAGGAATCACCAACGAGAATTAACCAGTTTATCAACGCGTCCGAACCCTGCACTATCGAGGAGTTCTGTAGGGAAGAAGAAGCGGAAGTACTTGATTTCCTGGGTGAGCGGCCGCTTCACACTGTTTTCATTGCTGGTCTAATTCGCGACAACGGATTAGTCAGTCCCGACAATCGCGGATCCTTCTATGCGTGTCGTAGCCGTGGTGGAGATTTGGAAGGAGTTGGCCTGGTCGGCCACGCCACGGTCCTTGAGACGCGAACTGAAAGAGCCCTACTCGCTTTTGCGCACGTCGCACGCAATTGTCAGGCGCACGTAATTCGTGGCGAGCAGCAAACAATCGAACGCTTCTGGGATCATTACGCTCACAACGGACAAGCGCCACGACTTGTTTGTCGCGAGCTTTTGTTTGAGCAGTGCGAAGTCCCCGTGATTCAAGATCGAATTGCCGATCTACGTCCGGCAACCATTGGCGATCTCGATAAGGTAATGGCCGTGAATGCCTCGATGGCTTTTCAGGAGAGCGGCATCAGTCCACTGAAAACGGATCCTGCGGGCTTTCGCCAACGAACGGCACGGCGCATTGAGCAAGGCCGCATCTGGGTTTGGATTGAAGACAACCGGCTGGTGTTCAAAGCGGACATCGTAGCCGATACGCCGCAGGTCATTTATCTGGAAGGGGTCCATGTTCACGAAGAGGAGCGCCGTAAGGGTTACGGCCTTCGCTGTCTAACACAGTTGTCGTCAACGTTACTGGAGAGCGCGCAATCCATTTGTTTGACGATCAACGAGCGGAATAAAAAGGCCATCTGCTTCTATGAAAAGGCCGGCTATCAGTTTCACAGCAATTACGAAACTATCTATCTTCCTTGAGGAACTCTCGCCAAAACATCGTGGAAACAGCAGCTCATCTAACAGGACGCCAAACCTTCAGTGTCGCCTACAAGTGGCTAATCGTGGCACTGGGAGGTTTAGCCCTCGTTGGTTCAGCACTCGTGCTCCCGCTGCCGCGGTTCGATCTGCGCCTGCTGTTGCTCGCCGCTGTCACATTTCTGATTAGTGCTCGCGCTTCGATCAAGATTCCTCGCGTTAATGCCAACGTTACTGTTTCGGACACTTTTATCTTTCTCGTCTTACTGCTTTACGGTGGTCTTGCGGGCATTCTGATAGCCGCCGCGGAAGGTCTCTTCTCAGGCATGCGGATCAGCAAGACACCGCTGGTCGTCGCCTTCAATTCCGCGATGATGGCTTGTTCCACCTCGCTTACTGTGCTGGTGGTGCAGTATTTCTTCGGATCCTTCACCGAACTAAGAATGCACGACCGGTCATTTCTGGTCGCGGCGCTCGGCACAATGGCCCTGGTGCAATATTTCGCTAATACCGGCTTCAGCGCGATAGGCCTGGCTTTCAAGGAGGCACAGTCTGTCTGGCGCACATGGAATCAGCATTATCTGTGGTTGTCGATTACGTACATCGTCGGCGCAGCCGTCGCCGGGGCTATCGCCAACGTTGTGGAAAGAGCCGGAATCTCGGTGTTGTTCGTCGCGACGCCAATCATTCTGATCGTTTACTTCACGTATCAGAAGTATCTCGACGAAATCAGGGCGACGTCGGCCCAGGCAGAGCAAGCCGAACGCGCGCGAGCGGAAGCGGAACGCACGCGAGCCGAGCAGGCCGAGCGACACGTGGAAGAGCTCAACCGTCACATCGCCGAGCAAGAGCGGGTTAGCGCGCATCTGGAAGAGAGCAAGGATCACTTTCGTCACGCGGCCTTTCATGACGCCCTGACACACCTGCCGAACCGAGCGTTGCTGGCCGAGAATTTGAAATTCGTGATCGAACGGGCCAAGCAGCACGAGGACTATCAGTTCGCCGTGCTGTTTCTCGATCTGGATCGGTTCAAGAACGTGAACGATAGTTTGGGTCACTCAATCGGCGACCAATTGTTAATCGCGATGGCCCGACGATTGGAAAGCTGCATCCGCGAAGTTGACATGGTTGCGCGGTTGGGCGGTGACGAGTTCGCGATCCTGCTCGACGGCATTCCCAACTCGAGCGAAGCAACCAGCATGGCGCGGCGCATTCAGGAAAAGCTGGAATCGCCTTTCAATCTGAGCGGTCACGAAGTTTTTACTACCACCAGCATCGGCATTGCTACGAGCTCCGCCGGTTACGATCATCCGGAGAACATGCTGCGCGACGCCGACACGGCGATGTACCGCGCCAAGGCCCAGGGCAAAGCTTGCTACGAAGTGTTCGATAAGGGAATGCATGCGCGCGCGGTTTACTTGCTGCAAATGGAGAATGATTTGCGGCGCGCGCTCGATCGCGAAGAGTTTTGTGTTTATTACCAACCGATTGTTTCACTGGACAACGGGCAACTCTCTGGCTTTGAGGCCCTGATTCGCTGGCAACACCCGGATCGCGGTTTCATCAACCCTGAGGATTTCATCCCATTCGCGGAAGAGACCGGCATGATCGTTCCGATAGGCATGTGGATCCTGAAGCGTGCCTGCCAACAACTGTGCCAGTGGCAATGGAATTCACCGGCCAATCGCTCGCTGTTCATGAGTGTGAACCTTTCCGGCAAACAAGTCGCCCAGACAGACCTCGTGAGCAACATCCGAGAGATTCTGGAAGAAACTCACGTAGACGCGCGCTATTTGAAACTTGAAATCACTGAGAGCGCCGTCATGGCGAACGCTGAGTCGGCCGCGCAACTGCTCAAGCGCTTGAAAGAGTTGGGAGTGCAGCTAAGCATCGATGACTTTGGCACCGGCTATTCGTCGCTGGGCTATCTGCACCGCTTTCCGGTCGACACGATAAAGATTGACCGCTCGTTCATCGGCCGCATCGGCGAAGCTACCGAAGATATCGAGATCGTGCGCACCATCGTCTCACTGGCTGAGAACATGGGCATGGACGTAGTTGCGGAAGGCATCGAGACGCTGGGCCAGTTGGTCAAGCTCCGTGCGTTGAAATGCCAGTATGGCCAGGGATATTTATTCTCGCGGCCGATTGATGCGGAAGCAGTAACCGCGTGGATTTCGCGGAAACCGGATTGGCAAACTAATCTGTTTCCTGCCGCACCCGAATATTTCGTTCCCGCCCAGACTGCCGTCGCGCAGTTGAGATCAGCCTGAGACCCGAGGGGCTATTACTTCACGGCTAATTTGATCACCCCGAATTAAAACACTTCTTCACTTCTTCTGGTCTGTTCTGCGGCAGCAAATTTTCTAAATGCGGCTGATCCGTGGCCGTCGTGTCTTCAAGCGGTCGAATCTCAAAGACGGTTGGCGAGACTCGGCGAAAATGAAACCGCGATTCGATGCTCGCGAGTTCGTCAATTTCCGCAAGGCGCCACGAGCACGGTTGCCACCAACGCGGGTCCGCATCCAGAAAAACGCGACGGCCCGACTTCAAATAATCATTGATCGTTAATTCAAGTCGCCCTTGCGGCCAGCCGGAGCCGATTCCGATCGCGTCCCAATGGCCGGCGCCGATCCCCCGCCAATAGGTAACGGCAATGGTTTCCGATCCAGCAATCACTACCGCATCCGGCGGCATTAAGCGCAGGCGCTCATCATAATTCTTTGCCAGCGCCAAACGATTAAAATACTCGCTGCCTGCAGGGTGGATTAAGAGGCCCATCAAGCCCGCGACCAAAATTACTCCCGCGATCGCCACCGCGAATCCTCGACGTTCGCTTCTTAGCGTTTCAGTTTCTGATCGAACAAAGTAATCGCCGGCTAAAGGCGCCAACGCCGGGAGCCCAGTCAAAAAATATCGCCAGTTGATTATGGTGCTGTAGTTAAAGAACAACATCGCATTCGCAATTAATCCTACAGCCGCTGCCGTTAGTAATAGGGACCATCCGCGCGCGCGCCATTCTTTCCATGCGGCCGGCGGCAAGGCGACGAAGATCAGTGGAGCTACCAGAAAGAAATAGATTAGAAAAGGACGCAGGTTGCCGAGGCTCAACGGATGACGCGCTGATTCGTTTTGCATCGAAACCCGCCAGATATGCCACGTCGCTCGATATCCCGCATCGGAGGCGAACCAGTAAGCAAAGATTGCAAGCGCGCAAACGAAAAAAATCATCACGCATGATCCCACGACGGCTATTGACCGACGATCGAGTTTCCAGCGGGCGGCAAATGGCGCGATGACTATCCACGGGAGATAAAACCCGACGGTTTCGCGCAGATTTACGCCGAGGCCGAGCAGCGCGGCGCCCAGCAGCATGAGCCACACACGTCGCCGCTGTACGCCACGCAAGTGAATCACCAGGGCCGTCGCCGAAAGCAAAACGGAAGGCACGTCCGTCATTACCTGTCCGCCGTAAATCACCAGCATGGGCGACACGGCAACCAAAAGCGCGGCGACCGTTGCTGCGCGCATCGAGCCGGCGAGGTCGCGGGCCAGAATCCAACAAACAACGATGGCGAGGGGAGTTTGCGCGACCACAACGTACTTGAAGAGCAGGTACGCCCGATCAGGCCGGAGGCCGAACAGCGAGTGCCCAATGACATACAAGGCGTGATTTAAAAGTGTGAATAGCGATCGACCCAGCGCCATTGACGATGGCTCGCCTCGCAAGGAGTAAATTGTATAATCCAGTCCGTCCCAATCGCCGATGAAGGGATTGAGGAAGAGTAGTGTGAGCGCAAGCGCCAGAATTGCCGGCGGCAACCAGTAAAGGTAAGCGCGGAGAAATCTTCTAAACGATAGAGTTTGTGTTTCGACGCGACCAGCATCTGGCGTTACAGCGAGGGTGCTGGGCGCGACGGTCGTAGGGCTACTGGTGGCGGTAACATTCATCGTTTCGGGAGTCAGCTAGCCGGTGTTTCCGGACGTTTCACCATCTTTAGTCGTGTGCCACCCTGACTGTATTCCACTTCATCCATGATGTTGTAGATCAGCAAGACCCCACGCCCGTTAGACTTGAAGAGATTGCCGGGATCCCGAGGATCCGGAATTTCGCTCACGTCAAAGCCGTCACCCTCGTCCTCAACGGTAAAGGTCGCCTCATGAGCAGACAGTTCAGCCGTAACTCTCAGCAGTTTTGTCGGATCGTTTCGGTTGCCATGCTTGACCGCGTTCACAAATGCCTCCTCCAACGCCACGAAAAGATTCGATTGCTCGATCTTAATCAAACCCAGCCTGGCGACCCGGTCCAGCAGATACTCAAGCACGACGTTCATCAGCGAAAGATCGCTGGGCAATTCGAGATCTATTTTTTCGCGTACGCGTACATGAGTGATTTTCTCCGCGACGTCGATGCGCTGGAGTTTGAACCAGAGCGTTTTCTCGATGATGTCGTGCAGTTCTGCGACCGTCCGTCGCATCTGCGAACTGGTGACACCGACTTTGAATGATCTGACCGCGTTAGCCTGTGTGGACACCTCTTGATCGAGCAGATCGCTTATGATCAGATCGAACTGATCCAAATCTTCCCGCGCCAGGGCCTCGCCTCTGTCAGACGCGGCGAATACCATATGACCGAGATTTTTTAGTTCCGCAGCCAAGGCGGTCCGAATCTCATCGTTGTTCTCGATGATGAGGATTCGGCACTGCTTGCCATGCTGATCCGCCATGTCGAAATAGTCGGCGCCGGAGATTAGCCGATGGCCTTCCTAATATGTAATACGGAACGGTCGCCCAAGGCGTTGCAGAATATATCAGAGGCAGTCACAAGTGACGAGTGACAAGTGACGAGTTAGAGCCTGTTAGCCGACGATAGGCAACGCAAGTCAACATTGCTCTAACTCTTGTCACTCGTCACTTGTCACCGTCTTTCGGACTTGAGACTCCAGACTCCAGACTCTAGACTGTCCTCCACGCGTCAATGACCAAGTCCAAATTGCAAATCAATTTCGAATATCTGCTCGCCCGATCCTTACTCGCTATTTTTCGCATGCTTCCGCTGCGGATGGGGCTGTTCGTCGGTTCGACGTTAGCAGGATGGACATACCCGCTTGCCGGAAGGCTACGGCGCACCGGAGAGCGCAATCTCCAACTGGCGTTCCCAGAGATGGGCCCGCGAGAGCGCGCACACTTACTTCGTGGTTGCTTTAGAAATCTCGGTCGGCTGCTTGCTGTTTTCAGTCACTTCACGGCTGACGATCCACGAAGTCTACAACGTTTGATTGAACGCGAAGGGCTCGAGCGTATTGAAGAGGCGCGGGCCAGCGGCAAAGGCGTCATCTTGTTCACGGGACATATCGGAGCGTGGGAGCTTTCAAGTTTTGCGTTATCGCTCTGCGGTTACCCTTTGAGCTTTCTGGTGCGCCGGATCGATAATCCGGAGATCGACGCGCAAATCGACCGAGCGCGCACGCGACTCGGCAACCGCACGGTCGATAAGCGTGCGGCCGCGCGCGAGATGTTGCAGACACTGCAAACAGGCGGCATGCTGGGGATTCTGGTTGACCTCAACACCCAGAGGCATGAAGGAATCTTCGTCGATTTTTTTGGCGTTAAGGCCTCGACAACATTTATGCTGGCAAAGCTCGCGCTGCGCACCGGCGCGACCGTGCTGCCAGTCTTTGCGCCGTGGCACGAAGAGCGCCAACGCTTTCTGCTAAAGATTGACGAGCCGCTCACTTTCGATCGCACGGGCGATGAACAGGAGGACGTGGAACGCTTGACGCAATTGTTTACTACAGTCGTCGAAAAATACGTGCGCCGTTATCCTGATCAGTGGCTTTGGATCCACAGACGATGGAAGACTCGTCCACCCGGCGAACCGGAGATCTACGAGTGAGTAAACGGCAGCTCAGCCAGGGCTTCATGCGGGCTAAACGTCAACGAGGTTTGCCGACCATTAGCAGCGAGCGATCATCCGCCAACCTCGATCGCGCGTATTCGTTTGCCGATCTCTCAGCCTATTCATTCAAGGATCGCCTTCTGATTCGTGCTGCCGATGTCGCGTTCTACCTGCTCATCAAAATGATTGGCCGTACCGTCACCTTTGAAATCGAAGGGTGGGAGAATTGGGAGGCGGCCTCGAACGACGGAAACATTCCCATTTTAACTTTCTGGCACAACCGTGTGTTTCTCGCGACGTATTTCTGGCGCAGGCGAGACATCGTCGTAATGACTTCGCGCAGTTTCGACGGTGAGTACATCGCGCGCTTCATTCAACGGTTCGGTTATGGCGCGGCGCGTGGATCTTCGACACGCGGGGCCACCGGCGCTGTCGTAGAAATGGTTCGCCTGATGCGCGCCGGATGTCCGACGGCGTTCACAATAGATGGTCCAAAGGGTCCGCGTTACGTCGCCAAGATGGGCGCGGTGTTGCTGGCTAAGAAAACCGGCAATCCGATCCTTCCGTTCACGATCACAGCCGAGAAATTCTGGAAAGCAAGGAAAAGTTGGGACGGATTCCAGGTGCCGAAGCCTTTCACGCGCGTGCGCGTCGATATCGCGCCGCTGATTTTCGTGCCGCCCGACGCGGATGAAACTATGTTGGAAGCAAAGCGTGAAGAGCTGCAAGGAGCCCTGGACGAGATCAACCAGCGTGGTCAAGAGTGGCGAGCTGCTATTTCGTAGCGCGCCTTTAGCTTCGTGTAGTAGGATTGCCCAAAACAGTTTCAAGTCTCAGACTTCAAGTTTCAACTTCCGGTAACGAAACCTGAAACTCGAAACCTGAAACTTTACCGGAGGATCGATGATCAATCAGGAACGGATTAAGAACCTTTTGCTCGAACTTGTGCAGATCGACAGTCATTCGCGCAAAGAACGCGATGTCGCGCAACGCGTTAAGAAATACTGCGAGGAGATGGGCGCGCAGGTCGAAATAGACGACGCCGGCGAGAAAGTCGGCGGCAACACCGGCAACGTAATCGCGCGCTTTCCAGGCTCAATTCCTAACGCGGACCCAATCATGATGAGCGCGCATATGGACACGGTGGTTCCCGGCGAAGGTGTGAAACCAATCGTGGAAGGCGACATCATACGCACCGATGGCACCACTGTGCTGGGCGGCGACGACAAGTCAGGGTGCGCCGTGATCATCGAAGTCATTCGCTGCCTCCAGGAGCAGAACATTCCCCACGCGCCCGTCGAAGCAATCTTTTCGATCTGCGAAGAAGTTGGCTTGCTCGGCGCGAAGAACGTCGATGTGTTGAAGATTAAGGCGAAGTATGGAATCGTTTTTGACTCAGACGATCCGGGATTTCTCTTTACCAAAGGCCCGTCGTC
>Ga0070706_100001633_pt1 | contig 23374 bp, 20 predicted proteins | sample KBSK5501metaG_FD_65476 | JGI IMG/M metagenome (GOLD analysis project Ga0070706, IMG submission 65476) | Corn, switchgrass and miscanthus rhizosphere microbial communities from Kellogg Biological Station, Michigan, USA - KBS K5-50-1 metaG | ecosystem: Host-associated > Plants > Roots >... | reverse complement strand
CTATGTCCAGCGCATGGTAGCCTTCTACCAGAGCGCGCTTGGACCTGATTCCAGGTGAGCGAGCCATCGTGCAAACACACCGGCAGCAGCCTGGAGGGCTCGATGGTTCGTTCCACGTCAATGTCCCAGCTCCGGCGTTTGAAATCTTGGAACGAGGACTCCACCCGCATGCGCCGACGATACGCCTGCACGCGGGCGCGTCCAGCCGACAAATCGGAGAGCAGCACCCAAGGCTCGCGGAAGCCGGGCTGCATGAAGGCCTCCTCACGTCGTGCAGGCTCCACTCTAGCAAAACGCTCGAAAGTGGTTCAAGAGCGCTGCGGAATGTAGGCTACATACTTTTCTCCCTTTGGTTCCCGAAGAGTTGGTGGACTCCCCCACCTCGCGTCGCTCAGCCCCTCAAATCAGATGAAGGCATCGTGACCCTTCCCAGCGCGCACCACGGCGCTGCTTGGAATACGCTGCAAGCACGCTAGCGGTTGGTTTCCCGGCGCGTGAAGAGTGCGGTTCCGGTGAGCATGAAGACAGTAAACATCAACGCGATCATCAGGACATTGGTCGCCGGGGCGAACAGGACGACCTTGTAGTATTCCGGCCGTCCCGCGTACATCACGTCGCGGAATAAATCCACCACATAGCGCAGCGGAGACACGCGCGAGAGCAGCTCGAGGTACCATGGCAGCGACGTGATTGGCGTGAAGACCCCCGCCAGGAACAGCTGTGGCAGCAAGAGGAAGTTGAAGATCTGGTTCGCCGCCTGCTGAGTGTTGATCATCGTCATCGCCACCAGGCCGAACGATCCGCCGAGCAGGCACGACACCAGCGCCACCGGCGCGATCAGCGCGAGCTGCTCCGGCGAGATGGGCACGCGCAGCACGAGCGCGAAGGCAACCAGTGGAATGACCTGCGTGAGCGCGACCATGGTCTCGCCCACGATCTTGCCGAAGACAATTGTGTAGCGCGAGACCGGCGACACGAACAGCTCTTGCGCGAAGTCGTTCTGGCGGTCGTCGAGCAGCGACGCAATGCCCTGGACGGATGACTGGAAGATGGTCATGCCCAGCACGCCGGTGAACGTGAAGCCGATGTAGTTGAAGCCCGCCGCCTGGCCGAGGTTGAGCTGCGCCGTGGTGCCCAACAAGAACATGAGCAGGAACGGAAACAGGAACGACCCAATCAGCCGGGTGCGGTCGCGCAGGAATTTGAGCAGATCGCGCGCGGCGATGGCGGCGATGGCGCTGAGCTCATTCATTGGCGAGAATCCTGAGATAGACATCGTCGAGGCTCGCCTGCCCCGTCCGCAGCACGGTGAGCGGTGTCTCGAGCTCGCGCACGAGGTCGTACGCCGACCGGCCATCGAGGGAGATATGGAACCGTCCGTCTTCGTCGAAGGGCACGTCGAGCCGCACGAGCTCGCGCCGGAGCGCTACCCGGTCCGCGGCGTCAAGCTCCAGCGACTCCCCGCCGCGCGGCGCACGAATCTGGCTCGGCGTTCCCTGCGCCACCACCTGACCATAGTTGAGAATCAGGATGTGGTCGGCGGCCTCCGCTTCCTCCAGGTAATGGGTAGTCAGGACGATGGTCGTCTCGTGCCGCTGGCGGATCTCCGCCAGATAGGCCCACAGGCTGCGCCGGCTCGCGACATCCAGTCCAGCCGTCGGCTCGTCGAGGAACAGCACCCGTGGGTGGTGGAGAAGCGCGCGGATAATCTCCAGCTTGCGGCGCATGCCACCGGACAGCGAGCGCACAGGCCGGAACATCTCGGACTCCATGGCGAGGACGGCCGCGATGTCGGCAATCTGCTGGCGGTACTTGGCCGGCATCAGCCGATACGACGGCCGGTACGGATAGAGGCCATAGAGAATCGCGTGGAGCCTGACGTTCTCCTCGCCGGTCAGGTTCATGTCGAGGCTTGGATTCTGGAAGATGATGCCGACCTGCTTGCGCACGGCAGCGGGATGCGTGCGCACGTCCACGCCGGCGATCCGCACAGTGCCGGAAGTGGGGGCAAGCGTCGTCGTGAGGATGGAGATCGTGGTGGACTTGCCGGCGCCGTTGGGTCCGAGGACGGCGAAGAACTCGCCCGCGCCTACGGCGAAGCTGATGCCGTCTACGGCGTTGCGCTGCGCGCTTCGATAGCGCTTGACGAGCTGCTCGACGTCAACGACGGTTTCGGCCATGGCCGCAGCACCTCTGCCGATAGTGGGCAGCGGCGACCTCGTGTCGCCATGCCGCCTGGGGACACGCATCAGGCCCGCTCGAGGATGCGCGCGAACGCGTGCAGGTAGCGTGGGTCACCGCCCGCATCGCGCACCACCCAGTACTCGGCTCCCCAAAAAAGATATGCGTACAGATGGGACGCCTCCTGCTGCCAGCGCATGCACTGGTTGTAGTTCTCGATCACCTGCTCCGGCAGGCAGCTGTACATCCCCCCGGCGCCCGGATTGGGGGGAATGGTCGCTGTCTCCCAGGGCTCTGCCTGGCCTTCGGAGACCATCAGCTGGCGCCCGTGGGCGGCGGCCCAGGCGAACAGCTGACGTCGCCTGCGCTGGTGCCAGCGGCCGCCGTCCAGGTACACGGTCCGCCCGCCGAGGGTCACCAGCGCATGGCGCGGGTAGTAGTCAATGCCGACGATATCGGCCAGCCGCTGCGCTACGGATAGCGAGTCACCCTGGTCGCGGGTGCGCCACCACTGCTGCACCCGCACCGGCCATGACGTGGGCAAGAAGCCGTTCAGCATGATTGGCCTCGTCGGGTCGGCCGCGCGAACCGCCGCCACTTCCTGCTGGACAAAGGCGGCCGCCAGCCGCCACGAGTGCTCCATGCCGAGCGGATCCACCGCCTCGTGCTCGACCTGCCATGCGACGATGGCCCGCCGATCCCTGTAGTGCTCGACGATGCGCGTGACGAAGGCGGTCGCCGCCGCCAGCAGCGGCCGCTGGCCGTCAGGTTGAACGAGCGTGCCCTCGCGCAAGGGCTGCCGTAGCTGGTGCGCCGGCACGAAGAACTCCGGATAGCCGAACGCCTTCACCGCGCCGACGTTGAGGATGATCTGCTTCCCCGCGCGCTCGGCGGCGTCGAGCTGCCGGTCCAGCTCGTCGGGGCAAAACTGGCCCGGCGCAGGTTCGATGCGACTCCAGTAGGCGCCCAGGCGGACGACTTGAAAGGGACAGGCGAGCAGTTTTTGCAAGGTCGCGTGCGCGTCCAATCCCAGCGCCTCAGCCTGCAGCGGGCGAAAGCTGAGGCCTAGCAGCGTCGCGCCGCGCGGCGCAACTGGCGTCCGCTGCCACCGGTCCGTCAGCGGGCGCATGGCGCGCGCCACGCGGACCTCCGACACGATGGGCAACGCCAGCATACCCGTGCCGGGCGTTCGTTCAGCGTGGCCCATGTTGGTCTCCGCTGCGGGCGCGCGTCTGCGCTGCGCCGCATACACCGAGACGCGCAGAGGCGGGCCAAATCTTCATTTGACCGATTCCGAAAGCGTTGCGCGGACGCGCCGCCGGCCCAGCCACGCGAGTGGGGCCAGCAGCACATTGACCAGAAACGCCGGCACATGCGGAACGGCGACCTCGCGCTGGAACTCCAGCACGACGTGCGCAAGGTCCGTGAGCCGGGGCGGCCGTGTGCCGCCGCGGCGGTCCGCCTGGCCGATGGCCTCGGTCGTCTCGAACAACTCCTCCATGCGCAGGGCCGGCCGCACCTCTACCCGCGCATGTGACGTCTGCGACCCTGGGTTGCCGAACCAATGCGCCGTCCCCGCCGGCACGCGAACAGTCTCGCCTGGGTGTGCCAGGATGGAGCGGCGGCCGAGCCAACCGACGCGAAAGCGCATCTGACCGACGAGCATGGTAAATTGCTCTTCCTGGACGGGATGGACGTGCCGAGCGGGCACATGCGCGCCGGGAGGCAGGTAGAGGTCGAAGACGAGCAACTCGCCGCCGGTCTGCGCGCCGCTCACACGAATGACGACGCGCTCACCGCTGATCGGATTGACGATCACGCGCCCCTCAGGCTGTGGATCAGCGTCGCCCGATGACACATGCACTGCGCTCGCTGCGTACTCATCGTTCGCCATCTCGCGCGCCAACTCCCTCTGCCAGCTCATCTTGTCCAGAACTCCAGATCGATTGTATGCGGCGATCAGGCGCTGCGCAACTCCTGAGGGCCGCGCCCTAGCGCGGCCTTCGCACTCGATGTCAGGAGCAGGGCCACGCCGGCGACGAAGATCACCAACATGACGAGATGGTAAACGCGGTTGAACGGACTGGTGCCGTTGCGTGTGGCGAAGATCCCGACCAGAAAGCCCAGGATCGCAAAGGCGTGGGCAAAGAGGGCCATCGGCCACGCCCAGCGCGCGCCGGCGAATGCGGCGTAGGCGGCCACCGCGAAGATCAGGCCTGCCAGCCCCTCGACGATCGCCGCCGGCACAATCTGTGGCTCGACAAACTCCGCCGATCCCAGCGGGATGCGTGCTCCCGCGACGTGGAGCGCTGCGGCGAACAGCAGCGCGACGGTATCGAAGACCAGCACGGCGCGTATCACGCGGGGCACGGCACTGCTGCGCGGGCCGGCCGCATTGCTCATGGAGACGTCCGGAATCATGGTGTTGCGCTTTCTTTCAATACAGGCGATGCCGTTGCGGGCCGCGTGCGCGTGCCTCGCGGCCCAGAGCCAGCCGGCTCACCTACGCGACGGGCTGGCTTATCCGGCCCGCTTCCGGTGCACCGCTCTGCTCGCGGCTTCGCGACCTACCGGTCGTGAGTAGGCCCGACGCCAACCCGAGGGCCAGCGCGATGGCCATCACGACGAGGGAACCCACGAGCGATGGCTTGTTGGTCATCAGGAAGACGATCCCCAGCAGCAGGGAGGTCACCGTTTGCACGGCGGTCGCGAGCACCAGGTCGTGTGTCCGCTGCTCGAGCGCCGCGGGCAGTGGACCGTCTGGCGCCTCTTGCGCGAGCTGCGCGATGGCGTGCCTGCGCGGCTCGATGGCCGCCGTACCGAGCGGGGCGATCAGAATCAGGCTAACCAGCGCGACGTCGATCCAGCCGGTCTGGAAGCCCCAGGTGGTGCCGGCCATGTAGAGCCCGCTGACAAGGATGAGCAGCACGCTAATGCCGAAGAGGGGGCCTAAGCGACCGACGAGGTTACTGAGCACACGCACCTGCTCGACGCGTTGCGCGCGCCGGAGGTTGGCCAGGCCGAACAGCCAGATGCCCATGGCGACAAAGTAGCCGATCGCTCCACTCACATGCAAGAACAGAACAACGTTATACGTGCTCATGCCGGTTCCTCCTTTCTCACACCAACCGCATAGAGGCTTCGTCACGGACGGCGTGATTACAAGTCCGCAATCGCTGGGATCACTGTTCGACCAACCAGCTCGATCGGGCGAATCTGCTCCACATTGGGGATCGCGCCGATCACGGTCTGGACGCCCATGCCGGCCAGCCAGCGGAGCTGCCCGATCAGCTCGCCCGCCCTGGCGCCGTCTGCGCCTACATCGAAACGGAACGCGCAAGTCTTCTCGATGGCGTCGTAGTCGCGGCCCTCGGCCTCGCAGTACTGGCGCAAGATCGCCAGCTTCTCCGGAATCTGCGGCCCGGGGCGCAGCGAACAGGCATCCGCGTAGCGCGCCACCAGCCGCAGCGTCTTCTGCGCGCCTTCGCCGGCGATGAGGATCGGCGGGTGCGGGCGGCGCAGACTCTGCGGCAGATTGAGCGGGCGCTCGAGATGGAAGTACTTGCCCTCGAAGGGGCGCTCGTCGCCACGCTCGCCGCTCCACATGCGCAGGCAGATCTGCAGCGTCTCGTCGAGCCAGTCGAACCGCTCCGCTAGCGGAGGAAACGGGATGCCCAGCCCGCGCGCTTCTTCCTCATAGTGACCGGCGCCGATGCCGAGCCACATCCGTCCGCCCGAGAGCACATCCAGGGTGGTGACCATTTTGGCCAGCAGGCCGGGATTGCGGAAGTGCACGCCCGTCACGACGGCCATCAGCTCCGCCCGGCTCGTATGCGCGGCCAGGAACGCCATGGTCGTGTAGCACTCCAGCTCCGGGACTTCGGGGCCGCCTGCCTGGGGCGCCTGCCACACGTGATCGGCCACGCCGATACGCTCGAACCCGGCGGCCTCGGCGGCCCACGCGATTTCCGCGAGGGTGGAACCATATTGGTTGGGTGCCACCTGCCAGGTAAAGTCATTGAGGTGAAGGATGAGCTTCACGGTGCCTTGACTCCCTCTACTGCTGCTGCGCCTGTTGCGTGCCCGCGCCCACGCCCGCGCCCGGCGGTGGTGCGATGGGACTGAATTGCACATTCGCCAGCCGCCAGCGGTCTTGTGCCGCAACAAAGACCAGCGTCGTGCGATAGTCCCCCAGCATGGGGTGGCCTTCGTACTGGATCGTGTCCGTCTCGTGGCCCGTCACGATGGCGGCGCCCGCGTAGGCTCGCACCGTGACCTCATCGAGCGCCAGAGAGTCGTAGCGCAGCGCGCCCGAGGCGTGACGCCCGATCCATCCTTCCTTCGTCAGCATGAAGCCACGCGGGCCGATGCCGACAAAGTCGTCCGCCAGTAGGTCCGCCAGGCGTGAGGTATCGCTCACACGCTCGGCGTTGGCCCAGTCTTGCGACAGGGTGAGTACGTCGCGAATAGTGACTTCCGCAGTCATCGGACAGCTCCTTCCACGGCTATGCGTTGGCGCGCCTGGATTTGGCGGCCCAGCGTCTCGGCCAGACTGATGGCGCCGAGACCGACGAGCAGGTGCAGGACCTGAATCAGCCAGTGGGCCGAGCCGGGCAGCAGCTGCGTCTGCGTAAGCCCCAGCATCGGCACGATCAGCCCCCAGATGAGGGCCACCACCACCAGCCCCACGCTCACGCGTGCCATCGCGCCGATCACGGCCAGCCCCCACAGCGCCAGCACCAGCGTGATGCCGATCAGCATGTGCACGGGGATCAGTCCATCGGCATTGCCGCTCCAGAAGAGCAGGCCAAGCACGATCATGATGACGCCCGTCACGCGGACCCACATCTGCAGTACGGTTGCCGTTGTCCTCATAGTGGATGTTCCTTTCGATTTGTTGCCATCGCGTACGCTAGGCGCCGGCGGCGAGTCTGCCGCCGTCCACCGTGATCGTCGCCCCGGTGACGAACGAGGCGTCGTCCGAACAGAGCCAGGCGACGGCCGCGCCCACCTCTTCCGGCTGGCCCAGGCGACCCATGGGAGTGCGTTGCGCCATGTACGCGCGCGCCTCCTCACCGGCAGCCACGAGCCGATCGGTAAAGATGGTGCCAGGCGCGACGGCGTTGACACGGATATTGCGCTGGGCATAGTCCAGCGCCGCGACCTTGGTGAGGCCGATATTGCCATGCTTGCTGGCCACGTAGCCGGCAATGCCGGGCGTGCCGCTGAGACCCGCGGTGGACGACATGTTCACGATCGCTCCACCCCCACTTGCGAGCAGAGCCGGGATCTCGTACTTCATGGCGATGAAGATCCCGCGGAGGTTGACGCGCACAGCGCGGTCGAAATCCTCCAGCGCGAGATCCGCCAGCGGTGTCGGCCGGTGGCCTTCACCAGCGTTGTTGAAGGCGGCGTCCAGACGGCCATAGGCCTCGAGTGTCTGACCGACGAGCCGCTCGAACGCGGCCGGGTCGCCCACATCGGTCGGCATGGCCAGGGCACGCGCGCCGAGGTCGTGAAGGTCGCGCGCGACCGCCTCCAGCGCCTGGGCGTCGCGCGCCGCCAGCACGACGGTAGCGCCGGCCTGCGCAAAGACGCGCGCGGTGGCGGCGCCGATGCCGCGGCTGGCGCCGGTAATGATCGCCACCTTGTCCGCGAGCAGACCACTGCGGATGGGGGCGGACTGCACATGCAGCTGCTGCTCGCTGTCGCTCATGATTCCTCCTCTGCCGAGCGCTTTGGTACGCTAGACCAGCGGGGCAAGCCGCTGCTTGGCTCGGATCGGCACACCGCGCGCAACTCCCGTCGGCGTTACTCGTAGTCTGCCTCAAAGGCGAGTGTGGGTCCACGAACTTTACCCACACGTTGGCCCACACAGTCGCCGGGCGAATCGGGGCGCCCATCACGGCACATTAGGGTGCGCCAGAAGCTGGCCGCCGCGTAAACCCTAGCAGGGCAGCACATGCTATCATGCGGAGCGGATGCATGAATTGGTCATCGCACCACCTGTCGGAGGTCCAAGGTGAGCGCTGAGCCTCTCGCGTTGCCATCCTTCGGTCTGCTACTGCGGCGTTATCGCACGGCGGCCGGGCTGACACAGGAGGAGCTGGCCGCCCGCGCCGGGCTCAGCGCACGCGCCATCAGCGATCTGGAGCGTGGCGTGAAGCTGACGCCGCGCCGCGACACCGTGAATCTGCTCGGCGAGGCGCTGGCGCTGCCCCCACGCAAGCGCACGCTGCTCGCGGCCGCGGCGCGGCCGACGACGGAGCGCGTGGGGGCTGCCGATCTTCCGGACGCCGCGCTGGCGCCGCACAATCTGCCGGCGCAGCTCACGACGCTGATCGGCCGCGAGCGCGAGGCGCTGGGCGCGGCGGAGCTGCTCGCGCGCGCGGACGTGCGTCTGCTCACCCTGACCGGAACCGGCGGCGTCGGCAAGACCCGACTGGCGCTCCAGGTCGCGGAGGAGGCGCTGGGGCGCTTCGAGGACGGTGTCTTTGCGGTGATGCTCGCGCCGCTACGCGACTCAGCCTTTGTGCTGCCCAGCATCGCGGCGGCCCTCGAATTGCGCACCGCGCCCCACGAGCCGCTCGCGCGGCGGCTGAGCACGGCGCTGCGCGACCGTGAGCTGCTGCTGGTGCTCGACAACTTCGAGCACGTGCTGGCGGCGGCGCCCGATCTTGCTGCTCTGCTGGCCGCCTGCCCGCGGGTCAAGGCGCTCGTCACCAGCCGGGAAGCGCTCCGCATCGCGGGCGAGCACGAGCTGCCGGTTGGGCAGCTGGCAGACGATGCGGCGGTCGAGCTGTTCGTGCGACGCGCGCAGGCGGCGCATCCCGCGCTGGAGCTGACGGCTGCCGATCTCGACACCGTGAGGGCAATCTGCCGGCGAGTGGACCGGCTGCCGCTCGCCATCGAGCTGGCCGCGGTGTGGACGAAGGTGCTGCCGCTACCGGCACTGCTGGAGCGACTCGCCAGCCCGCTCGCGCTGCTGACGGGGGGCCGGCGCGACGCGCCGGCGCATCAGCGCTCCCTGCGCGAGACCATCGCCTGGAGCGAGCAGCTCTTGGCGGCGGACGAGCAGCAACTCTTCCGGCGGCTGGCGGCCTTTGCCGGCAGCTTCACGCCGGAGGCCGTCGAGGCGATCTGCGCTACCGCGGAGGCGGCCGCGCACGCCAGTACGCTCGCGGGGCTGGCGAGCCTGGTGGAAAAGGGTCTGTTGCAGGCGGAGGCGGCGTCGACCAGGCAGGACGAGGGGCCACGCTTCTGGATGCTCGAGACGATTCGCGACTTCGCGAACGAGCGTCTGCTCGCCAGCGGCGAGGCGGAGGACATGAGACGCCGCCACGCCGTATATGTTGCAGCAACGGCGGAGAAGCTAGGCTGGGTCGGCGCGGGTCAGGATGAGCGCGACCGGCGGCTGGCGCGGGAGCTGCCGAATGCACGGGCGGCGCTAGGGTGGGCACGCGAGCGTGGCGCCGCCAGCATCGGCCTGCGTCTGGCGGTCGCTCTGGGGCGCTTCTGGTATAGCCGCGGCGACTTCGACGAGGGGGAGGAGTGGCTGCGCAGCATGCTCGCCCTGGATGCCAAGGCCGACATGTGGCCGGCGCTCGCGCCGTTGCGCGTGATGGCGCTGTACTTCAGGACGCTGTACGCGCTCGACCGGCGTGACTACGATCGGGGGGAAGCGCTGGCCCGCGAAGGGCTGGCTTTAGCGCGCCGGCACGGCGACGTGTCTGGCGCCGGCAACATGCTGACGGAGCTGGGGCATGTGGCCGAGGCGCGCGGCGATCTCGATGCCGCCATGTCGCTCTTCGAAGAGAGCCTGGCGCAATACCGCGCCGGCGGAGAGCGCCTCGCCCTCGGCCGCACACTCAGCAGCGTGGGCAACCTGGCGCGGGCACGGGGCGACTATGCCTCGGCGCAACGCTACCTGGAGGAAGCGCTGGACTGGGCACGCAAGCTGCGCTTTTCCTGGGCGATTGCCAGCATTCTGACGAGCCTTGGCCACGTCGCGGCGGAGCAAGGCGACGCCGCTCGCGCGCGGCCCCTCTACCGCGAGAGCCTGGAGCTCTACCGGGACATGCGCAATCCGTCGGCGCTGGCCTGGTGCCTGGAGGGCGTGGCCGTCGTGGCGGAGGAAGACGGTCGGCACGAGCGCGCGGCGCGGCTCTGTGGCGCCGTTTCGGGGCTGCGCGCGGCGGCGGGCGTCGCCGAGGCATCAGCCGCATGGCCGCCCTTCGCGCGGGCATGTGAGGCGGCGCGGCAAGTGCTGGGCGAGGAGGGCTTCGCCACGGCGCAGGCGGCGGGCGCCGCCCTCTCGCCAGAGCGGGCCATCGCCTACGCACTGGCCGAACGGAGTGCACGCGCGCGCAAAGATCGCCCGAGGGACGCTATCCGCCCGTGATCGACGCTGTGGCGAAACCGTGACCGCAGTGAGCTGCTGTTGATCGTCGCCCGCGCCGGCACAGACGGAGCTGGCCCGGCCTGGCGTCCGCGGGCGAGGCGTGTAAGGCCGTGCGCGGGCGACGTGGCCCGCTCGACGCGCGGACGAGAGCGGCGTGAGTTGGGAGAGTACGGGTGTGTCGTCGTTAGAGGGCAAGGTGGCGATCGTCACCGGGGGCAGCCGCGAGATCGGCGCCGCTATGTCGGAGCAGCTGGCGGGCGCCGGGGCGGCGGTGGTCGTCGCGTACCACGGAGAGCCAGAGCGGGCCGCGGCCGTCGTCGCGCGCATCCATGCAGACGGGGGGCGGGCGCTGGCCGTTGCCGCCGATCTCGCCAGCGTTGCAGACAATCAGCGCCTCGTCGTGCGGGCGGTCGAGATGTTCGGCCGGCTGGATATCTTCGTCGCCAACGCCGGGCTGACCATGTGGGCGCCGTTCCTAGATGTCGACGAGGCAACGTGGGATAGCGTGGTGGACCTCAACCTGAAAGGGTCATATTTCGGTGCGCAGGCTGCCGCGCGCCAGATGGTGGCGCAGCGCGCAACGCCCACCAGCGCCAAGGGCGACTACGGCGGCCGCATCGTGTTTTCCTCGTCGGTCACCGGCATGGCGGCGATAGCCAACTCTTCAGCGTACGCCGTGACCAAGGCCGCCCTGCGTCACCTGGCAAAGGTGCTCGCGCTCGAGCTAGGTCCGAACGGCATCACCGTCAATGCGCTGGGCATCGGCGCGACCGTCAACGACCGCAATCTGCGCACAGAGCCGGACTACGCGGCCCGCTGGGACGCCGTCACGCCGGTGGGCCGGGTCAGCCAGCCTGAAGACGTGGCCAACGCGCTGCTATTTTTAGTGTCGCCCCAGGCCGCCATGATCAGCGGACATACGTTGGTGATCGACGGCGGGTGGACCGCTGTCGGCCGCACGCCGTAGCCGACCGGGCGCGGCGCCGAGCACCCGCCTCGCGTCTGCGCCCTTGCGCGAAGGAGTGGTCTCAGCCATGCAGCACGATTCGCTGTCGCAGTCCTCGGTGGATAGTCTGTACGATGATGCCGCCGCGCTGCTGGACGTGCAGACCAGCGCGCGCGGGCCGCGCGGGACGCTGCCGCTCAGCGAGGACATGCTGCGCGAGGCGCCCAGCGGTGACCTGTTCGCCTTGAGCCAGAACGTCGGCATGGGCTGGAATCCGCACGAGCTTAAGCGACCGCAGGTGCTCATCCTCAGCACACAGGGCGGCATCCGCGCGCCGGACGGCCGCCCCATCGCGCTGGGCTACCACACCGGCCACTGGGAAGTCGGGCTGTTGATGCGCGCGGCTGCCGAGGAGCTGCGCGTGCGCGGCGCGATGCCGTTCGCCGGCTACGTCACCGACCCGTGCGACGGGCGCAGCCAGGGCACCCCGGCGATGATGGACAGCTTGCCCTATCGCAACGACGCCGCGCAGGTGTTCCGGCGCCTCATCCGCTCGCTGCCCACACGCCATGCCGTGATCGGGGTGGCAACCTGCGATAAAGGGCTGCCCGCCATGCTAATGGCGCTCGCTGGCACGCCGGATCTGCCGTGCGTGCTGGTGCCCGGCGGCGTGACGCTGCCGCCGACACACGGCGAGGATGCCGGCAAGGTCCAGTCTATCGGCGCGCGCTTCGCCCAGGGCGAGCTCAGCCTCAGGGAAGCGGCTGAGCTTGGATGCCGCGCCTGCGCCACGCCAGGCGGCGGCTGCCAGTTCCTCGGCACGGCCGCCACCTCGCAGGTGGTGGCGGAGGCGCTGGGGCTGGCGCTGCCACACTCCGCGCTGGCGCCCTCGAGCCAGCCCATCTGGCTGGAGCTGGCGCGCGCCTCTGCCCGCGCCGCACTGCGGTTGCAGCAGCGCGGCATCGCGACGCGCGACATCCTGACCGACGCCGCGATCCGCAACGCGATGGTGGTCCACGCCGCTTTCGGCGGCTCGACCAACCTGCTGCTGCACATCCCCGCCATTGCCCACGCGGCGGGGCTGGCCCGACCGGTGGTGGCGGACTGGACCGCGATCAATCGGCGCGTGCCGCGGCTGGTGGATGTGCTGCCCAACGGCCCATCCAATCACCCGACCGTCCGCGTCTTCCTGGCGGGCGGCGTGCCAGAGGTGATGCTGCATCTGCGGCGAATGGGGCTGCTGAACCTGGACGCGCTGACCGTCACCGGCGAGCCGCTGGGCGCCGTGCTCGACGCATGGGAGAACTCGCACCGGCGGGAGCGGCTGCGCGCGCTCTTGCGCGAGCGCGACGGCGTGGACGCCGACGACGTGATCCTCTCGCCGGAGCATGCGCGCGAACAGGGCATGACCAGCACCATCGCCTTCCCAGGCGGGAATCTCGCCCCGGACGGATCTGTCGTCAAGAGCACGGCGATTGACGCGAGCGTGGTAGACGCCGACGGTGTCTATCGCAAGCGCGGCCGCGCACGAGTCTTCACACGCGAGCACGCCGCCGTCGCGGCGATCAAGAGCCGCGGACCCGACGCGGTGCGGCCTGGCGACGTGCTCGTGCTGATTTGCGGCGGGCCGCTGGGCACCGGCATGGAAGAGACCTATCAGGTCACGTCGGCGCTGCGCTACCTGAGCTGGGGCCGCGAGGTGGCGGTGCTTACCGACGCGCGCTTCTCGGGCGTCAGCACCGGCGCCTGCATCGGCCACGTCAGCCCGGAGGCGCTGGCGGGCGGCCCAATCGGCAAGGTGCGCGACGGCGACCTGATCCAGATTACGATTGACCGCAACACGCTGGCTGGGTCAGTCGATCTGGTTGGCGAAGGCGGCACCGCGTTCGGGGCAGACGAAGGCACGCGAGTGCTCGCCGCTCGGCAGCCACGGCCAGACCTGGCGCCGCACCCTGCGCTCCCCGCCGACACACGCCTGTGGGCCGCGCTGCAGCAGGCCAGTGGCGGCATCTGGGGCGGCTGCGTCTACGATGTGGACGCCGTCATCGCGGCGCTCGGCCACGCGCGCGGCGGCTAGCCCGCGTGCGGCGCTTGCGTGCGCCTCAATCGAGCTGAAACACACGCCGCGCCGCGCGCAGCCACCGCTCCAAGGCCGTTGCCCGTGCGATGGTGCAGCGGTGGGGTTCGCGGAACATCACGTGGCGTCGGTTCAGGGCGGTGAGGTCTGCTCGGCCTGCGCGATAGCCCACGCGGCATTGACAAGGCCGATGTGGCTGAACGCCTGGGGAAAGTTGCCCAGCAGCTCGCCGGTCGCCGGGTCCACCTCCTCGGCGAGCAGCCCCACGTCGTTGGCGTAGGCAATCGCGCGCTCGAACGTCGCCTTCGCCCGCTCCACCTCGCCGGCCAACGCCTGGGCCTGGGCGAGCCAGAAGGTGCACATCAGGAACGTGCCTTCGCTCCCCTCCAGCCCATCATGAGCGAGGTACCGATAGACCAGGCCGCGGTCGTCCGTCAGGCGCTCGGCGATGGCATCGATGGTGGCCTTCATCCTGGCGTCGCCGGCGGGCACGAAGCCGACGATCGGCATCATCAGGGCCGAGGCGTCCAGGTCGTCCGCACCGAAGGCCTGAGTAAAGGCGCCGGCGCCCTCGCTCCATCCCTGCTCTTCGATTGCCTGCCGGATCACCTCGCGTGTCGCCTTCCAGTGTTCGAGACGGTCAGTCGCGCCCAATTGCTCGACCAGCGCGATGGCGCTATCCAGGGCAACCCAGCACATCAGCTTGGAATAGAGGAAATGGCGCGGGCCGCCGCGCACCTCCCAGATGCCCTGATCCGGCTCCTGCCAGTGCGCGGCAGCGGCATCCGCGACCTCCACCAGGAAGCCGCGTGTCGGCGCATCCAGCTCGCCCAGTTGCTCGCGCAGCCGCCGGGCGGCGCTCAACAGCTCACCATAGACGTCCAGCTGACGCTGGTTCCAGGCGCCATTGCCGACACGCACCGGCTGGCTGGCGCGCCAGCCGCCGAGATGGTCGAGGGTGCGCTCGGTCAGATCGCGCTCGCCGCCGACGCCGAACATGATCTGCAGGTCTCTGCCCTGGCGAATCTGACTGGCTACCGCGCCCGTCATCCAGGCGAAGAAGTGGTGCGCCTCATCTGGGCAGGCCGCCACCCAGAGTGCGTCGAGCGTGAAGCTGGCGTCACGCACCCAGGTGTAGCGGTAGTCCCAGTTGCGGCCGCCGCCAATCGACTCCGGCAGTGAGGTGGTGGGCGCCGCGACAATCGCGCCCGTTGGCTGGAAGGTTAACGCCTGGAGCACGCAGCCGCTGTGGTGGACGAGCTCGCGCCAGGGTCCTTCGTACGCCTGGTGCAGCCCCGACCACGTGCGCCAGCCCATCAGTGTGTCGTCCAGCCGGCTGCGCATCGCCTCCTGCGCCCATGGCTCCGGCGCCGACTCCCAGCTCATACAATGTTGCAGCGCGAACCCGATCCGCTCACCTGCGTGCACGCGAAACTGGGCACGTGCGACCGAACCCTCGACGACAAGCTCGACCGGTGACGATAGGACGAGCACGTCCGCCCCGCCACGCGCCGCCACACCGCCGGCAATCGGGGCGAGCAGCGGAACGATCAGGCCGTACTCCGGCCGCGGCGTATATTCCAGCTCCAGCGCCACCTCGCCGCCGATGCCGGTGATCTGGCGCAGCAACACGCCGGGTGACTCCGCGCCGAGCTCGTGACCGCGCTCGTTGCGTCCAATGGCCAGCGCGTCTACGAGCGTCGCGCTGCCGGTGGCCGTGCGAAACGTCGTCTCCAACACCATGCTGTGCTCGACGTAGCGGCGACTGATCTCGGCCGCGCCGGCGGGACGGATTGACCAGCTCCCGGCGCTCGCATCCAGAAGGCGAGCGAAAACAGAGCGGCTGTCGAAGCGTGGGAAACACAGCCAGTCTACCGAGCCGTCGCGGCTGATCAGCGCAGCGGAGTGGCAGTCCGAGACCAGGGCATAGTCGGCGATCGGGGTCGTGCTCATCAGATCTCTCCTCGGTGCTCACCACTTCATGTCGCCGCAGACGCGGCTCTGCTCAGTATCAGCCATGTTGTGTGTACGCCGCTGGTCGGCGCCGAGAACGATCGCGTCATACGACTGAGGCGCCGTGGCGCCTGCTCCTCTCGCGTTTCTGGGCAAGGTGCGCACACGCTGTGTAGTCTCGGCGGGAGCCGCTCTATTACACCTGGCAGCGTTGCCGATACCTCCTCACGAGTTCCGCCCCGTTATTGCCTTACCCCTCACCGCCGCGCCGCGAGCGAGGCTTCGTCTGTCTGCCTGAATCCGGCTGAGCGAGCGGTTGAACGTTGCGAGCTGCCTTGCCCGCGCTCGTCTGCACCACCTCGAACTGCACTGGTGCACCCGCGCGCACAGTGCGATAGCCTTCCCCAGGGATGGCCGTGAAGTGAAAGAACACGTCCCCGTCCCTGTCCTGGTTAGCCTCGCGGGCGTCTTCACTGATCTGTCTGCCGTCCATCGGCTGGCTGGTGTCGGTGGCGTCAGGGGCGTCAGGGGCGATCATACCGACGCCCTTGGCGCTGTCGAACCAGCGCACGACGCCTCGCGCAACTGGCAGTCCGCTGGCTCCGAGCGCCGGTGCGCCATTGGCCCACTCCTGCTGCGGGATGCGCACCTGGCGCACCGCGGGCGTGGCGTACGCTTCGTACCGATAGTCGGCCCGCAGCTGCATGATTGCCCGCAGGTCGTGGCGCAGCTCTTCGAGGGTCGGCCGGCCGACGAAGAACCAGCCGTTGTAGATGGCGTGGATGCGCAGGTCCGGACGCAGCACGAACGTATAGGGCTGTGCTCGGTAGGCATACTCGCCTTCCGTCTCGTCGAGGATGTCGAGCTGTTTGATGACCGCCCGCTCGACATCCGACAGGAACGGCCACTCCGCGCCGAGGCCAGCGCGAAAGGCAGCATTGACGATCGGTGGATCGGCGCTGATCGACACCAGCCGGCTGTAATTGACCGCGAGCTCGCGCTGGAACTGGACGAGCTGCCGCATCTGCTCTTGATCGCGCGGACAGAAGAAGCCGCGGAAGAACTGCACGATGAGCGGGTAGCCGTCGGCAAAGCCGAGATGCTCGTCGAGCAGGCTCGGTCGCGTGAGCTGCGACAGCCTGGCTGGCAGGTTGCGCTGGTCGGGCAGCTCGACGTCGGGAAAGACGTCGCCTACACGCAGGGTGTTGGCCATATGAGAACTCCTCCGCCGGTTGGCTCCTGCTTACTTGCCAAGGCCCATGACCCGTTCCACCTCAAAGCGTACAGTAGCATTGGACGTGCGTATCTCGATGCTGATCAGCAGCACGCCGGTTAGCAGCACAACCGTGCCGACGAGAAATATCACGAGTGCCACCATCGCCATGCTGACCGAGCCTTGCGCATTCGGCACGACAGCCACGGCAATCACGAGCATACTCAGCACAAAGATGAGGATCGCCAGATAGATCGCCAGCACACTGCGATGCACAAGGCCGTGCCGGTGCAAAAGGCTGGGCAGCTGCGCATCGATCTCGCTTAGCCGCTCCATCTTGAAGGCATCGTGCGCGATGGTCGCGAGCCCGAGGCTTCCGTCCGGTCCGTGCAGCAGCTCGAGCCGCTCCCGCACCAGTGCCCGCAGCCGGTCGTTCAGCTCGGCATAGTGTGCCAGCACGCCGCTAACCAGGATCGCACAGCTCGTTATCATCACCGCCGGCGCCAGAATGAATTGGATCGCGCGCGTGATCGTCTCGACGCTCACCCTCGCCCCGTCCTTTCACGTACGAGCGCCGACGAGTTTCGGCACTGCGCGGCTCGCGCGCAGCATAATCTGTGTGAGCCGCTTGCGCTACTGTAGCGCCTCGTGGCGGGCGACGCCAGAAGGCGGTAGACCCACAATCGTCATCGAAAAGAACCGATCTCAAGTGTCACGAACGTTGCCCTCCGTCGTTTATTGGTCTCGCTGGCTGCGCGTTCGTTACCGGCCACAGCTGCGCCGAGAAGTTCAATCAGTGGGGGCGCAACTTCCCCGAGGACTATCATTCAACTCGTGCGACTCCTCGGCCGTTCGCGGTATATCATAGGCACGCCAGCCAAAACTCGCTGGCGCGTAGCAAGAACACACGCGGCACATCTGTGACCGCACGGCAACGAGAACAGAGCGGACGCGCATGCGGCGAGTACGACGCCGAACGTTGTGAAGGAGGCGACACATGAAGGCGCTTGCGATATTCCCACACACACCCCACTCGATGCATCTTGAAGACGTTTCCAAGCCCGGTCTGGACGACATCGCGGGCGGTCGGGGCGTGCTGGTACAGGTGCTCCGCGTCGGTGTGGACGGCACCGACCGCGAGATCATCGAAGGCAAGTATGGGGAGGCGCCCCCAGGCTCCAAATTTCTGATCACTGGCCACGAGAACTTTGGCCGCGTGATGTCGGTCGGCCCAAACGTGCGTAGCACCATCACTCCGGGCATGTATGTCGTGGCCACCGTCCGCCGGCCGGGACACAGCATCTACGACCTGATCGGCCTACAAGACATGACCACCGACGATGTCTACTACGAGCGTGGCATCAATCTGCTGCATGGCTATCTGACCGAATACTACGTCGACGACGCCGAATACATGGTGCCGCTGCCGGCAAATCTGCGCGAGGTAGGGGTGTTACTGGAGCCGATGTCCGTCTCACAAAAGGGAATCAATCAGGCGTTCGAGATCCAGCGGCGGCTCAAGGTGTGGCGGCCGCAGCGGGCCGCGGTGATCGGCGCGGGCACGGTATGTCTGCTGGCGGCGCTGACGCTGCGGCTGCGTGGTCTGGAGGTCATGGCCTATTCGCGCCGGCCCGCGCCCTATTACAACAGCGACCTGATCGCCGAGATCGGCGGCCACTACGTCAGCTCCCACGACACCAGTCTGGCCGACGCCACCGCCCAGTATGGCCCTTTCGACATCATGTTCGAGGCGACCGGGAACAGCCCGCTGGCCTTCGCGGCGGCGGAAGTGCTCGGCAAGAACGGTGTACTGATTCTCGCGAGTATCACCGGCGGCGATACGACGGTGGAGGTGAACACTGACCGCATCAATCAAGGGTTCGTGCTCGGCAACAAGGTGATGGTGGGGACCGTCAACGCGTCGCGTGCGGACTTCGAGAGCGGCGTCACCGATTTCGTCAGAGCCGAGGCATTCTATCCCGGCTGGCTGAACAAGCTGCTGACGACCAAGGTCAATGGGCTGGAGAACTTTGAGGAGATGCTGCAGCACCTCGAAAGCAAAGACGCCATCAAGGTGTTCATCCAGGTCGCGTCGGACGAGGCCAGCGCTGCTGCAGGCGACTAGCCGCCGAAAACGGCGGCACCAATAGCAAGCAACGTTTCATCGTGGCACCGCAGGCGCTTTGCTGGCCGTGTGTCACACAGGTTTTCGCGGTCCAGCATGTGCGGGTGAGAGGGCTGTGTGCGGTGCGATGAGACAGGATTGAAGCGACCGGGACGCAGCGAATGCGCACTGTGCCTGTTAGGTTCTGCATTGGCGGCATGCACGTTGGTGCGACGCAGTGAGGGGGTCACGTGGGCAAGCAAGCCAGCAATAAGGCGCTTGCGCGACGTGCCCCGGCCGTGACCACGGCGACGACAGGCGGCGGACAGCAGGTCCACCGACAACTGAAGCTCTAAGGAAGGAAGTCACATGGCGAAGCGCACAGCCGACCTACTGGTCGAGCGACTCATCGAGTGGGGGGGTAGACACGATCTTCGGTCTGCCTGGCGATGGCGTGAACGGCATTTTCGAGTCGCTGCGCACGCATCAGGACAAGATCAGGTTAGTCCAGGTGCGCCACGAAGAAGCCGCGGCGTTTGCCGCCTGCGGCTACGCTAAATACTCCGGGCGGCTTGGCGCCTGCCTGGCGACGTCTGGCCCGGGCGGCATCCACCTGCTCAACGGGCTCTACGACGCCAAGATGGACAACCAGCCGGTGCTGGCGATCACCGGGCACACCTTCCACGACCTGATTGGCACGCACTATCAGCAAGACGTCGACTTAACCAGGGTCTTCATGGATGTCGCCGTCTACAACGAGCGCGTGATGGGTCCGAGCCATGTCATCAACGTCGTGGATGCGGCGGTCAAGCATGCGTTGGGGCAGCATGGCGTGGCGCATATCACCATCCCCAAGGGGATTCCTGCGACAGTAGGGCTGCGTCTGAGAACTCGAAGTCCCAGCGGTATTCATGCGTGCGCGCAAACTCGGAGTTCTTCGGGTACATCGGCACCCTGACGCCAAGCAGTCGGAGGACGCTGCGCCGCTGTTCGCGGTCGAGGCTGTCCAGAGTAGCCTCTTCAATCTCGTCGCGCTCACTGACAAACCACTTGTCGCGCACGTGCATTGCGAGTGCCCGTTTCTCCGGAGGCATCGTGGCGATTTTTGCGTTGGCCTCCGCAATGAGGCTGTCAACCCATGCAAGCAATTCCTTGTGGGTGTCCCACTTGACCTGCACCGCTTCTACCGTATCCTGTGCCTCGGCTACGCGCTTCGCAAGCCCGGCTATGGCTGCGTTGAGGCGCTGAAGCTCTGCGCGATGCATGGCCGCTATGCCGTCGTCCGTCTCTGCCATCATGCGCCGGTATACCGTGTCGCGCTGCACCGTCGTCTCCGCAAGCTCCCTGGCCCCACGCTCCGCACGCTCGACCGCCTCAGCATGCCACTCCGCCAGCTTGGCGGACTTGCCCTGCACCAGGCGTTGGAAGCGTTCATCGTCGCGGATGACGGCCTTGACCTTCTCCCAGATGTCCGCGTCTACCTCTTTGGCGCGCACCTCGAAGTGACCGCCCTCACAGACAAAGGCCGGGTCGCCGGGTTTCCTCCCGCCCCCACGCCGAGGACAGAGGTAGGCGCGCTGGCCGGTGTGACTGTGCCGTGCCGAGACCATCTTGCCGCCGCAAAAGCCACAGAGAGCGAAGCCCCGGTTGAGTAACGGCTGGTCGGGGTTGTCTCTGTCCCAGTCCAGGCTTCGGCCCGTGAGCAGCTCCTGTACGCGCTGCCACTGCTCAACGGTGACCAGAGCCGGAATGGGCACGGCCACGCGCTTCTCGTCTGTCCAGGGGCGCATGTGCATCCTTTTGACGGTCTTCACTCGGCCATCTGCCAGGCGTGTCTGGTGTTTGAAGTACTCGTGCCGGCGTGCGGAATGATGCCCGGTGTACGACTCGCATTTCAAGATGTCGAGCACAATCTGCGGGCTCCACGTCTCAGCTAGCAACCTACCGTCCGGCAATTGCCCGCGTGCCCACAACAGCTTGCTTGGTGTCGGCACACCCGTCTCGTTCAGCCACTGGCAGATGCGCCGCGTAGACCACCCCTTGTCCGCCTTGGCATAGATGTCTTGGACGATAGGGCAGCTTTCCTCGTCGATGGCGTAGGTCTCTTTGCGGTCGCCTACCCAGCGGTAGCCATACAGGGGAACGGCCGACGGGAGAATGTGCCCCTTTCCGATGCGCGCCGTGAGCCCCGCCTGCGTCCGGTCTCGGATGGACTCCCACTCTGTTTCGCCAGCAAGCGAGTGGGCTGAGAGCAGGAGCTTGCCCATCGGCGTGTTGGGGATGATGCCTTCCGTGACGGACTCAAAGGTGCCGCCCGCCTCCGACACCTCCCGCAACAGCAGCAGATTGTCGAGCATGAAGCGCCCGGCCCGGTCCACGCGCCAAATGACCAGGGCGTCAGCGTCGTGGCGCTTGATGAGCTTGATGGCCGCCTGCATCCCGTCGCGCTCGTCCAGCGAGTCATACCCGCTAAACGTGTCGCTTTCCACGGCCACGACCTCGTGCCCCTGCGTGTTGCAGTAGCTGCGCCCGTCTCGTTCCTGCACTTCCAGACTGTAGCCATCCTCTTGTGCCTTGCGTGACACCCGGGTGTAAATGACTGCCCTGCCCATCTCTCTGCCCCCGTTCGCTTCACAACATCTGGCAGTAGTATTAGCCCACATCTTTATACTGTCAACTGGCGGTACCAGATGTGTGCCTGAGAGGCCCTGGTGTGTAGGGAGGCACAGATCCACCACCCCTGCGGCCACGAGCCCCCTACGGTCACTGCAGCGCGTCTCACGGCAGCTCGCCGTTTAACTCCATGTCGCGCAACAGTCCGCTAGCGCAGCGTCCCCGGTCGAGTCAGCCTGGTCATTCCCTGCGGACAGCCAGGCATCTATAGACGTAGACGGTCTTGGCCCATTCGCGCGCCGTCGGGTACTTGTACCGCTTCGCGTACGCACGCGCTCGCTTCCGTGCCGCGGTACGCGACCGTGCCGCCACAGGCAGAGCTGCAGCGGGCGGCGGACATCATCAACGCCGGCACGAAGGTGCCGATCCTGGTGGACCGTGGCGCGCTGCCAGCGCGCGACGAGGTGACGCAGCTGGCGGAGACGGTGGCCGGTCCAGTGGTCAAAGCACTACTGGGCAAGGCAGTGTTGCCCGACGATAGCCCGTACACGACCGGCTGTACCGGCCTGCTGGGCACGGCGCCCTCTGAAGACGCGCTGGAGAGCTGCGACACCTTCCTCATGATCGGCACGAATTTCCCCTATGTCGAGTTCCTGCCGAAGCCGGGCCGGGCCAAGACGGTGCAGATCGATGTGGACCCGGCGCGCATTGGGTTGCGCCATCCTGTCGAGGTTGGCCTGGTGGGCGATGCGAAGAAGGTGCTCCAGGCGTTGCTGCCGCTCTTGCGGCGGAAGTCCGACCGCAGCTTCCTCGAGCAGGCGCAGAAGAACATGAAGGAGTGGATGCAACTGCAGGAGAAGCGCGGCACCCGGACCGACAGGCCGATGAAGCCCGAGGTGGCGACGTACATCCTCAACAAATTCCTGGCCGACGACGCCATCATCGCCTGCGACTGCGGCACCGTGACGACCTGGGCGGCGCGGCATGTGCTGATCCGCGGCACCATGCAGTGGGCGGTCTCAGGCACCCTGGCGACGATGGTCGAGGGCATACCGTACGCCATCGGTGCGGCGGTGGCCTATCCGAACCGCCAGGTGGTCGCCGTGGTTGGTGACGGCGGCTTCACCATGCTGATGGGGGAGCTCGCAACCGTCCGCAAGTACAATCTGCCCATCAAAGTGATGATCATCAAGAACAATGCGCTGGGCGAGATCAAGTGGGAGCAGCTGGTGATGGAGGGCAACCCGGAATACGGGATAGAGCTCCAGCCCATCGACTTCGCGCAATACGCGCAGGCGTGTGGTATCCCAGGCTTCACCATAGACGATCCGACCAAGGCGGAGGCGGTCGTGCGCGAGGCCTTCCTGCAGCCGGGGCCGGCGCTGATCCAGGCTGTGGTCGATCCCAACGAGCCGCCGCTGCCGGGCAAGATCACCACGCAGCAGGCGATCAAGTTCGCTGAGGCGCTGCTCAAAGGTGAGCCGGACCGCTTCACCATCATCAAAGACGTGCTCGGCGACAGGGTTCGCGAAGTCGTGTAGGCGCGGTCGCGGCGCGACCCGATGAGGGGCGGCTCAGAAGCCGCCCCCGGCAAGTACGACACAGGTTCCCATTGCCAACTGATCGGTACAGCTGCTGCCGCGCATGCGAGCGGTACGTGCTCAGCCGCGCAGGTGGGCGATGTAGCGCTCTGCGGAGCGCGAAACAGCCGCCTTCGCACCGGTCGTCGGCCGCGCCTTGAAGGCGTCGTAGATGCTGTCGAACGCGAACGGCTCGACCGTCGAGACGATGCGGCGGACGGCCTGCTCATCGTTCTTGGGCCAGGAGACCCCTGCCTTTAGGCATGGGGAGGAATGGCCGTCTCCTTTCTGTACTGGTCCCCCTTG
>Ga0070706_100001631_pt1 | contig 23400 bp, 25 predicted proteins | sample KBSK5501metaG_FD_65476 | JGI IMG/M metagenome (GOLD analysis project Ga0070706, IMG submission 65476) | Corn, switchgrass and miscanthus rhizosphere microbial communities from Kellogg Biological Station, Michigan, USA - KBS K5-50-1 metaG | ecosystem: Host-associated > Plants > Roots >... | reverse complement strand
CGGGCGCCATAAGCGGATGCTATCTGTGGGAATAAGTCGTGCAACAAATCGCCCGCAGGAAATAAACCGTTGCAGTTTGCGTTCGCGAAGCTGTTCCGATAGCCTCAGGGGCATGGCGAGGTCTGGTCTTGGCAAAGGTCTTGGCGCACTCATTGGCACTCCGGCAACCTCTCCACGACCGGATGTCGCCGAATCGGGCGAGAGAGTTCACCAGGTTAATCTGGCAAACATTGTCCCCAGCGCTTTGCAGCCGCGTAAAGATTTTGGAGCGGAAGCGTTGCAGGAACTGATCGATTCGATTCGGCAACACGGCATCATTCAACCACTCATTATCAGGCAAATGGGCGCGCGATTTGAATTGATTGCGGGCGAGCGCCGCTGGCGCGCAGCTCAGGAAGCGGGCCTTACCCAAGTGCCGGCCATTGTTCGAAGCGCGAGCGATGTGGAAGTTCTCGAACTTTCCCTGATCGAGAACTTGCAGCGAGCCGATCTGAACCCGGTTGAAGAGGCGCAAGGCTACGCCAGGCTAGCCAACGAATTTGGGATGCGACAGGAGGACATTGCGCTAAAAGTTGGGCGCAGTCGGGCGGCAGTGGCCAATGCAATGCGTCTCTTGGATCTGCATCCGCAGGTCCAAATCTGGCTTGCTCAGGGTTTAATTTCGGTTGGTCACGCGAAAGTATTGCTCGCCTTGAAAGCGCCGGAGGAACAACTCCTGGCCGCGGAAACGGTTTTGCGTCGCAACGCCACGGTCCGCTCCACGGAGCGGCTGGTGGCCCGGCAGCTTGGAATCGGCCGTTCACGTCGAAAATCCCGAAGTGTCGGGACTGAACAGACTGTCAGCTCTGCGGCAATCAAGGATTTGCAAAGTCGGCTACAAGAACACCTCACAACGCATGTGACCATTCATCACGGAGAAAAACGTGGGCGGATCGAGATCGAGTACTACGGCAACGACGATCTGCAGCGGATCGTTACTGCTCTCGGCCTGACGCCGAGCGAGAGCTGAATCGGTAAGCGCTTCGCTGAAACACATGCATTCGTCTTTCTGTCATTCCGAGCGGAGCCGAGGAATCTCTCACTGTTTATCTGCGACGCGCTGACATGACAATTGCGGGAAAACCGCATGAAACTGATTTTCTTGCTTTCTGTCGTTCGGCGATTGCATTGGCCCGCTCGCGTTTCTTTGATCTTTGTGTTTTGCGTCGCAGTCATTCGTGCAGAGCCGCCACGCCCGTCGCAAGCAAAGATTTGGGAAGAGTTTTCCGGTGAGAAAGCTTTGGCTCACGTCGAGCGACTGGTTGATTTCGGGCCGCGCCCGCCTGGGTCTGACACCATTGAAAAATCGCGGGACTACATAGAAAATCAGCTCCGGCTCTCAGGGTGGCAGGTCACCCGGCAGACGTTCACCGACGACACGCCGCGCGGCAAAGTTCATTTCGTGAATCTCATTGCGCGATTTGCGGGGCAGGGGAACGCCGCGCCTTCTTTTTTGTTGTGCTCCCACTACGACACAAAAACGTTCGACACCATTCGCTTTGTCGGAGCGAATGATGGCGGCTCGAGCACGGGTTTGCTCTTGGAATTGGGTCGCGTGCTCGGAAGGCATCGAAATCTGGCCGCCAGGATTGAACTGGTGTTCTTTGATGGCGAGGAAGCTTATGATCATTATTCCGAGAACGATGGACTTTACGGGAGCCGTTATTTTGCGCAGCAGTTTCAAGCCAGCGGCGCGAAACAATTCCGCGGCGGCATCTTATTCGACATGGTAGGCCAGCGTTCCTTGAAAATCACGCTGCCGATGGATTCGCCCGCCGAGATGGCGCGAGATATTTTTGCATCGGCCGAGGCGCTGAAATTGCGAAGTTATTTTACTTACCTGGATCGAGAGATGATCGACGATCACACCCCGTTGAACGCACTAGGCGTTCCGACAATCGATCTGATCGATTTTAGTTTCGCCTGGTGGCACACGGCCGACGACACGATCGACAAGCTCAGCGCCCAAAGCCTGCAGATCGTCGGTTCAGTCGCCGCGTATTATCTGTCTGAGTTTGCGCTAAAATGAAACGCCGATGTTTCGGGCGGGCCGGGGTCACCGACCCCGGCTACAACGATGCGCGCGTTCGCGCGAAACGAGGCCCGGTTATAGCAGAAACTATAAACATGTCGCGCGTACGGCGCTAAGGCTGCATTTGCGACGCGCATGTTCGTGTTGCGATTTCTTTGCCGGCGTAAAGCTCGGTTGGGAGCGCAATGTTTCTAAACTTCCGCGTTGCCTGCCGGCGCTTTTGCCCGCAGTTTGGATCAAGAATTCCACCTTGGCGGAGCGCCTTACGTCCATGTCCCATCCAACGCACAAACACATCGGAGTGATCGGTCTTGGAATTATCGGTCGTGGAGTGAGTGAGAATCTGCGCAGGAAAGGTTTCCAAGTCTTCGTTTGGAATCGAACGCCGCGTCCGGTTCCAAATTTTGTCGGGTCGCCTGCGGAACTGGCCGAGATCTGTGATTGCGTCCAGATTTTTGTTTCCGACGATAAGGCCTTGTTGCAAACCGTGCGGCGGCTGAGCGAAAAACTCACACCGAAACACGTTGTCCTTGCACATTCCACCGTCGCTCCAGATTCCATGCGTGCGGCGGCAGAAATTGTCGAGCATCGCGGCGCGCGCTTTGTCGAGGCGCCGTTTACCGGCAGCAAGGCTGCGGCAGAAAAAGGTGAATTGGTTTATTACGTCGCGGGGAATGAGGCAGCATTGCGGGATGCCCGTCCCATTCTTGAAGCGAGCGGCAAAGAGATTATTCAAATCGGCCAGATTGGCCAGGCGACGGCGATTAAAATCGCAACCAACATGATCACGGCCGCGAGCGTTCAGGCCGCGGCGGAAGCTTTGGCGCTCATCCAGGCGTCAGGTTTGCCTTTGCAAAAGTTCGTTGAAGCGATGCAAGCCAATGCCAGTTATTCCACGACTTTGGCCATGAAAATTCCGAAAATGATCGAACGCGATTTTGAGCCGCACTTTTCCGTAAAGCATATGTTGAAAGATATACGGATCGCCACTCGACTCGGCTTGTCACAAGACCTTGAACTGGCGGTGGCCGCCGCCGCCCGCGACCAGTTGCTCGAGCAAATCGAGCAAGGTCATGGGGATGACGATTATTCCGCAGTCGCCCGAAAGTATTTGCCCAAAACCGAACCTGCCGGTTCCGAAGAGACTCAAACAGCGGACGAGCAGGTGCAAACCAGCGCGGAGGCAATTATTCCGGTTCCCGAGACGGAAGAGCCAAAGCTCGAACAGGAAAATCGTACCATGACTGCGGGTGAAACAACGGCGCCGGTTTCGCTCAGCGAAGATGCAAGAGAAGAGACACATTTGCGGCGCGGCTTTCTCAGGCAGCTGCTCCGCAGGGCACGCCAATTGCTAAAACAGCCGGTCTCACCAAAACAGGGATGACGGCGTCGCTTCAACCCGGTCAAGCCGCGTTTCTTGATCTCTCCGGACGGACAAAGCTTCGTATAACGGGCAACGACCGTCTTCGTTTTCTGAATGGGCAGATCACCAACGATGTGCGCAAGGCTACCGAAACGAAGGCGATTGAGGCCTGCGTGCTCAATGCGAAGGGTAAGATGAACGCTCACATTTTCGTTTCCGCCGCGCCGGATTGCTTTTTTATCGACGCCGCTCCTGAACTTCGAGAAACACTCGTCACCAGGCTGGAGCGCTACGTGATCGCCGATGACGTTCAAATTGAGGACGTCACCGATCAATTGTCGATCTTTCACCTATTATCGCGGACCGCGCCAAATTTAGGCGCGCGGCGAATTATTTCTGCGAACCGCTTCGGTGAGCCTGGGTGGGACATATGGACTGAGCGAACTCTTTATGATGCCGTTTTGCAGCAACTGTCGTCGACATATGGCCTTCTTGACCATGCAGCCGCGGAGATCGCTCGCATCGAGCACGGTGTACCGCGCTGGGGCCGCGAGCTTACAGACGAGATTATTCCGATCGAGGCTAATCTGGAAGAGCGCGCGATCGATTATGAGAAGGGTTGCTACATTGGTCAGGAAGTGATCTCGCGCATTAAGATGTCCGGCCAGACGAATAAACGATTGCGCGGCTTAATTTCTCTGGGGGATATTCCGTTGCAGCCGGGGATGAAACTGGCCGCCACGTCGGCGAAAGGCAAAGAAGCCGGTTGGATCACGAGCGCGACGCGCAGCGAGAAAATTGGGAAAGAGATCGCGCTCGGTTATGTCAAACGCGGCTTTAACGATCCCGGCGCAAGGCTCGACGCGCTCACGTCGGACTCCGGTACGGCGACAACAATTGCAATTGAAGTGGTTCCGCTTCCGTTTAGCTGAACGCGCGTCAGTGGCTCTTTTTATAATCTCTTTTTGTTTTCGAAAGTTGCGTAAAATTTACCCTTGCGTTTAAAAGATCACCACGTGTAAAGTCCCACACTTCAGTTTTTTGGTTACTCAATTGACAGTCACTTTATGAATCAACGGTTAATCTCGGAAATTGGCCGCACCCAGCGGCTCGAAATTCTCAATTCACTCAAGCGGACGCGCGGAATGTCCGTCAACGAGCTCGTCGGAAAAATGAAGATGAGCTATATGGGCATCAAGCAGCATTGCCTCACTCTCCATCGTGATGGCTACCTGGATACCTGGCGCCGTCCACAAAGAATGGGGCGCCCGGAAATGGTTTACCGGCTTACGCGCCGCAGCCACGATCTTTTTCAAGCCGACAGCAATCAATTCACGTTCGACCTGCTGAAATCGGCCCAGGAAATTTATGGGACAAACGCGCCGGAGAAGCTTCTTTACAATATTTTTGAAAAAAAGACTGCGGCACTAAAAACGAAGGCGAAGGGGAATACAGTGGCGGAACGCGCCAAATGGCTTGCCCGGTTCCGTGACGGGGAAGGCTACATGACCCAGCTCATAACCGGGGATGAGGGCGGGCCTAAGATTCTCGAATGTCATTCGCCAATCATGAATTTGCTCGAGCGTTACCCGATCATCGCCCGGCTTGAGCAGGACATGTTTGAAGCTGTTCTTGGCACTCCTGTGCGCCGAGAAATTATTCGCAACTCGGGGCTGTACGAGTGCGCGTTTTATTTCTCGCTGTAATCCCGCGGCTTATCTTCTTCAGGTCACCGAGATTTTTGCTTTCGCACCCGGCGAATTTCGGTTGATCATGGCCCATGCCTTGGGCCTTTCCTTCCGCGGTCATCGAAAACCTGGAGCCATTGATCGATGGCGGGCGATATCCAGTAAAACGCGTCGTTGGCGAGGATCTCGTTGTTGAGGCGGACATTTTCAAGGACGGGCACGATGTTGTCGCGGCTGTCCTGAAGTGGCGAATTCTCGGAAAACAGCAATGGCGGGAGACGCCCATGGTCTTCGTCGATAACGACCGCTGGCGCGGTGTTTGCACGCTTTATGATAACGCCATCCACGAATACACCATCGAAGCATGGACCGACACATTTCGAGGATGGCAACGGGAGTTCACGGCCAAATTTGAGGCTGGCATTTCTGCGCTGCGGAGTGAAGCCATGGAGGGCGCAGCGTTGGTCAAGGCGGCCGCCCAACGCGCGCACGATTCCGCGGATGCGGCGAGGTTGCTGGAATTTGCCGAACAAATCTCCGCGTCGGCCAATTCAAAAATTAACGCTATCGCACAATCCGGCGAGCTCGACGTGCTGATGGCGACATATCCGGATCGCTCCAACGCGACTGAATATGCTCCCGCACCGCGCGTCATCGTGGATCGTCCAGCCGCGTTGTTCGGCGCCTGGTATGAATTTTTCCCGCGCTCGGCAAAGGGCCGCCGTGATCGGGGATCGACTTTCCGCGATTGTTTGCCACGGGTCGACAATGCAAAGGCAATGGGCTTCGACGTCATTTACTTTCCGCCGATTCATCCCATTGGTCACACCAATCGCAAGGGGCGCAATAATTCGATTACGTGTAAGCCGGGCGACCCGGGCGTGCCGTGGGCAATCGGGAGTGGAGCGGGCGGACATCAGGCAGTCGAACCTTCCCTTGGCGCACTGGCCGATTTTGATTGGCTTCAAAAACAAGTCCGAAAACGCGGAATGGAAATCGCCCTCGATTTCGCGCTCAATTGTTCGCCCGATCATCCTTACGTCAAAGAGCATCCCGAATGGTTCTACAAGCGACCCGACGGCACCATCAAATACGCGGAGAATCCACCGAAAAAGTACGAAGACATTTATCCGCTAAATTTTCGGTGCGAAAACTGGCGCGCACTATGGGCCGAGGTGAAAAGCATCGTCCTGTTCTGGGCAAAGCGCGGGGTGCGGATATTTCGCGTGGATAATCCGCACACCAAGCCCGTCGCTTTCTGGGAGTATTTGATCAATGCCGTCCGCGACAAATATCCCGACGTGCTCTTTCTCTCCGAAGCATTCACCAGGCCTAAGATGATGAAAGCGCTGGCCAAAGCCGGTTTCAACCAGAGCTACACTTATTTCACCTGGCGAAATTCGAAGCGTGAGCTCATCGAATATTTTACCGAGCTGACGCAAACCGACATGAGCGAATATTTTCGCCCAAATCTCTGGCCGAACACGCCGGACATTCTGCCTTTCGTCCTTCAGGAGGGTGGCCGGCCAGCATTCATGATTCGTGTGCTTCTCGCCGCGACGCTCTCAACCCTCTACGGCATCTACAGCGGATATGAATTGTGCGAGAACGAGGCTCTGCCCGATCGCGAAGAATATCTCGATTCCGAAAAATACCAGTTCAAGAAACGCGATTGGAATGCGCCGGGAAATATCAAGGAGTGGATCGCGCGGCTAAACAAAATTCGAAAAGAAAACCGCGCGCTTCAGATTTACGATAACCTGCGATTTTATCCGGCCCAGAACGACGCAATCCTCTTTTACGGCAAGATGACGGCCGCGCGGGACAACATCATTCTTGTGGTCGTGAATCTCGACCCGTTTCGGAAACAACATTCCTATGTCGATGTCCCGATTGATGAGTTCGGGCAAATGGAGAGCGATGTGTACCAGGTGCACGATTTGCTGAACGACGCGATCTATACATGGCGCGGTGGCCGAAATTACGTCGAGCTCGATCCGGACCTTCAGCCCGCGCATATTTTTCAGGTGCGTCGCTGGGCTGGCGGGGATCGATTTGCTTAGCAATCTGGCGATCTTGTTTGTGTTTGATCTGTCAGTTGTGAATTTGCATCACCTGATCGCTCCGCATATCATTACGAAATTCCTGGCATGAAGATTTCGCTCCTGTTGATCGCCACGGCGATCGCATCTCCCCTGCTTGCACAGACTGCCACGCCGCCCCTGGTGCCTGATGTTCCGCGCTCACAGACCATCATGGATACGCTGATCAATGCGGGGCCGGTGATGATTCCGCTTTTTCTTTTGTCGATCTTTTTCGTGATGCTCGTGATCGTCTATTTGATCACAATCCGGCGCGGCGCCGTGGTTTCGAGCGGTTACATGGCGACGGCGGACGCGCTTTTGCGCAAGCGCGATTATCTTGGATTGCTGGCCGTTTCCAATCGGCATGGAGAAGCCATCGCGCGGGTCGTGCAAAAGATGCTCGAGTTCACCACCAAAAATCCGAACGCGGAGTTTCAACAAGTCCGCGAAATCGCCGAGACGGAAGGGACGCGAGTCGCGGCCAGTCTGAATAATCGCGTCATTTATCTCGCCGATATCGGAATGATTGCGCCGCTGCTCGGCTTGCTCGGCACCGTCTTCGGAATTATCCATTCCTTCGGCGCGCTCGGAGCCGATATCGGATCGGCGCGCTACGTGGCGCTCTCCAGGGGCATTAGTCAGGCGCTGGTCAACACGGCCGCCGGGCTGGCGATCGGCATTCCGGCGATGATGTTCTACGCGTTTTTCCGCGGGAGAGCCCAAAAATTGATCTCAGAATTGGAAGCTGCTGCGACCCACGTTTTGGCTTTGCTTTCGTTGCAGTATGGCAAGCGAGGCGAGCGTACTCCCGTGTTAATCGAGGACGAATTGTAAGCTGCGAATCTCGCTGGCAATCCACAAGATCGACATCGTCTCCTTCCTCATATGAATCTGCGTGGTCACGCGCCCCTGCATCATCCCGGTATTCAACTGGCCCCGCTGGTCGATGTTTTATTGCTATTATTGATTTTTTTCCTGCTGACGTGGAACGCGGCCCGCACTGAGAACGAACTCGATGTGAGAGTGCCAAAAGCGTCGGCCGCAAAAGAGAAAAGTGCGCCCATTGGAGATGTCGTTGTCAATGTGAAAGCGGACGGCAACGTCGTCGTAAATCGCCGGACCCTCACCGGTCCTGAATTGGGCGAATTGCTCAAAAGCCTGGTTCAACTCAACTCTGACCAGGCCGTGGTGATTCGCGGCGATGAGGCTGGCGCCTACAAGAACATCATTGGTGTCTTAAACATTTGCAGCGAAGTCGGGATAACCAACGTCGCCTTCGCGACCGCGAAATGAAGACGGCGCGCAGCGCGTCCAGCCTTTTTGGACTGATCATGCTGCTCTGGATGGCCGGCGCCGCCCTTGCTCAATGGCCGCCGGAAATCCGTCGCGCCCAGCCAATCGACGAGCCACCGGTGGCGCGAGCTCTCCCACTGGAAGAACCGCCAATGTCATTTCCGCGCCGTTCGGCCGAGGATTTTTCCGAACCGCCCACCCGAGAAAGCGAAGCGCCCGACCGCCGCCAGCTCGATTACGCGAACGCGCTCTTCACTCGCAAGCTCTACGATCTGGCGATACCGGAATATCAAAAGTACCTCGACGATTACCCAGGGCGTTCCGGCCGTGCCAACGCGTATTTTTCGCTCGGCGAATGTTATCGAAATCTGAATCACCCGTCGAGCGCTCGCACAAATTTCCAGAAAGTGCTCAACGATTACAACGACAGCGAATTTGCTGGTCCCGCGGCATACGCCCTCGGTGAGATGGCCTTTACGCAGAAAGATTATGCCGCGGCCCTTTCGCTTTTTCATCGGTCCGCTGCAAAATCGAAGGAATCGGCTGTTGCGCTTTCCGCGCATTATTTCGAGGCGCGTTGTCTGGAGGTTCTTGGCCGCAAGGATGAAGCCGCCGATATTTATCAGGAGGTTGCCGAGGCCGGAAATCCGAACCCCTATCGCGAAGACGCGCGACTGACAGCAGCATCGATTTTCATTGGGCGAGGCAGAAAGGTGGATGCGCTCAAGCAGTACGAAGCGCTGTCGAACGAAACGCAGAAACCGGCTTTAAAAGCCGAGTCAGCGGTGCGCGGAGGCATGATCGCGCTCGATCTTGTCCAGGCGGATAAGGCCAGGATCGACAAAGCATTGGTCGATCGAGCCACAGCCTTATTGCAAAAGGGTCGGACGTTGCCTGAAGCGGGGAAATTCCGGCCGATTGCGCAAGTCGGTTTGCGCCGGTTGCAATATCTGACCGGCCAATACGCGCAATTGCTCGGCGATTACAGGAAAGAGCAGGAGAAGCTGCCGGAGGCGGCTCAAGCCGAGGTGTTGTTGCTTGCGGCAAACAGCGAACGGCAACTTGGTCATCCAAAGGCAGCCGAAGAACTTTATCGCCAGATCATGGCAAAATTTCCAGATCGGGAAGAAGCGAAGGACGCTGTCTATCAACGACTGATCAATGTCTACAACTCCGATCCGTCGGCGCTGCTCACCGAAGTGGAGCAATTCCTGGCAACGAATCCGACGGGCGAGCGTGCGGACCAGGCAAAGCTTTTAAAGGCCGAGGCACTCTACAAACAACAAAATTACACGGACGCGGCGTCTATTTATAGCGAGCTGCGCGCCTCTGAGCTTTCTTCGAAGTTGCGCGCCGAATCGGCCTACAAGCTTGGCCTCTGTTACGTGCAGACGAAAAACATCCCTCAGATTATCGAAGCGTTCACTTATTACGTGCAGACATTTCCGGACAATCCGCAAGTGCCTGCGGTTTTGGCGCAGCGCGCTTTGGCTTACGAAGAGGATAAAAACTACAATGCCGCACTCGTCGACTTAAACACGATCCTTGGGATGTATCCCGGCGTGCACGAGCGGGAAGCAGCGCTCCAGTTAAAAGCTTTAATCCTCGGACAACAGGAAAATACCCAAAGCATGGTCGAAACCTTCCGCCAGCTCTTGAAAGAATTTCCCAAGAGTTCGGTCGCAGCACAGGCCCAATACTATATCGGCAAAGCTGCGTTTGAGGCGAAGGATTACAAGACTGCGATGACTGCGCTCAATGCGGCGCGCCAACTAAACAAGGAACAGTACTACAACCTGGCGTCGCTTCGGCTCATTTTGTGTCAGTTTTATTTGAAAGATCGGGCCGCGCTCACCAAAGAGGTGAACAGTTTCATGGCTCAATCCCGCAATGGCGGGATGAATGTGCCGCCAGAAGTTCTCGAGTGGCTCGGAATCGAATATTACAAGGAGAAAAACTACGAAGCTGCCGAAAAATATCTGAGTGCTCTGGGAAAGATCGACAATCGCGGCAGCATCAAGCCGGACTTTCTGTTTTATCTGGGGGACGCAGCCACGAAACTGAAAAACTTGCCTGAGTCCGAGGAAGCCTTCGGCAAGTATTTGCAGGTCGCCAAAGATCCGGCAGGAAAAGCGAAAGTTTTGCTCGCGCTTGGCGCGGTCAAAATCGGTGTCCACAAACCAGACGACGCCCAGAAGATCGCCGAAGAGATTATGACCCTGCAGCCGGAAGGTCGTGTGAATGCTGAGGCGCGCTTGTTGGCGGGAGACGTGCAACTCGAGCGCGGAAATTTCGATGATGCCGGCAAGGCTTTCATGGGTGTCGCTTTGCTTTACGACGATCCCGCGATCACGCCGCGCGCGTTGGACAAAGCTTCGTCCGCGTATCAACGCGCTGGCAAGACCGCTGAGGCGGATCGCCTGGCCCGGGAGCTACACGAAAGATATCCGAATTACGCCGGTGGTTAGATCGACATCTGGAATGATCAGCATCTGCGTAATCTGATTGCATCGGCGTATGTCCAAGTTTCGTCCGTTACTCGCAGAATTTATCGGAACATTCGCGCTGATCTTTGTGGGCATCGGCGCGATCAAAACTGCCGGACACGATGTGCTCGCCGTCGCGCTCGCTCACGGCCTCACGATTGCAGCTTTTGTTTCCGCGACTCTGCATATCTCGGGTGGCCAATTAAATCCGGCGGTCACCTTCGGCCTCGTTTGCGGCGGTCATATGAAATGGGCGAACGCGCTGCGCTATTGGATCGCGCAATGTCTGGGCGGGATCTGTGCTGCATTGATTTGTCGCGGTCTGTTCGGACGCGATGTCGTAGTTACTGGCACTCCACAGCTCGCCATTAATCTGGCCGCGTGGCAGGGAATTCTGGTTGAAGGGATTCTCACTTTCTTTCTCGTATTCGTGGTTCACGGCACCGCCGTCGACGAACGCGGGCCACGGCGCGTCGCCGGCCTCGTCATTGGAGCGACAATCACGCTCGATATTCTGTTTGGAGGAACGCTTACCGGTGCCGCCATGAATCCCGCGCGAGTGTTCGGTCCGGCCGTGGCAGCAAATTTTTGGCACGACCATTATGTTTATTGGATCGGACCGTTGCTGGGCGGGGCGCTGGGCGGTTTTGTTTATCGCCTTTTGATCGAACGCAGACCTGCGTCAGTTTGATAATGGTAGAGCGCGACCACCGGGCGCGCCGAAGACGTTGTCGATCTTACGCGAGCGCGAGCGTCTCGATTGGCAACGGCGCGAGAAATTCCCTTGCGTCCTCGATTTCTAAAACCGGACTTGCCAAATGCGCGACGAGAAGACTTGTATCCGGCGCAGAGGCAATGCCGGCTTGCGCGGTAACATCGCATTCGGCTAATCGCTCGATTATACGCGACACCTTCACGCTCAGGTTTCGATTGTCTGTAAATTGAATGGTGCAAACGCCTGCCGCAGTGATTTCTACAAAGGGGCTGAGGATAAACGCGTGCTGAAGCAAAATTTCATTCATCAATTTTTCTTGAGCAGGCGCGCGAGTTTTTATGATGAGACTAAGACATCGCGCCAGTCCCTGGCTTGGTGTCATCCCTTTACGCACACCGGCTTTTTCCGCCGTCTCATTGAGTTGGATGATCGCCACTTTTCTTTTGTGCGTCTCGATCAGCGCGACAGGTTTTCCCCGCAATTCCGGCTGGTGACGCATGGCCGCCTGCAAATGGAAATTCGGCAAATAAATCGTCGCAAACATCGGTTTAGCTGACCTCTGATCTCTGACTTCTGATCTCTGGTTGGAGGCGTGATCGTTGCAGGCGAATTCGCAGCCGTGAAATCGCAGCCTCTTCTTCAAAACTTTCCAGTGTCCATGAATTTTCGAGAACGATTTTCAATTGCGTGCTGCTCACCATGCTATGGCGGCTCAAAACAAGACATGCGGTCGACGACGCTTCGACTAATCGTTGCAAGCGATACCAATTCGTCTGCGGAATTTTGCGCAATTCTTCCGGTGGATTGAGCACAAGATCGACAATCACGAGCGGGAAATTCCCATCGCGTAAAAGCAGATCAGCCGCTTTGACCGCTTCGAGAGCTTTGATGCAACGAACCCAAAGCAGATGACGCAAACATGAATTGTCCAGCGAACATGGATCGAACGAATCGCGGCCGTCAATCAACACGACAAAATAATGGTCCCGCTGCGCTGATTGGAGCAGCGCATGAATGAGCGATGCGCTGCCCGCACTTACTCGTGGGCTGATTAATTCTGTGATCGCGCCTTTCGGCAAGCCGCTGCCGATCGCTGGATCGAGAAAGGATAAACCGGTGACTAAACACGCCGGCGCAACAGACGGTGCGTGAGGAAAACGTTCCGCCAGCAGTTTCCGAAGATCAATGATTTTGCCGCGCGCAGCCATTTCGAAGAAAAAGATGACACGCGCTTGACTATGTTCAAGCGAACATTATTAGCAATTCAAGATGGGAAAGAGCACGGCCCGTGCTCACGCGAGTTTGCGCAAAGTTTTGCGGAATCTCTCTGACCTCTGACTCTTGACTTCTGACTTCCCGCCTCAGTGTTTTTTCCGCCGCTCTTGTTTGCGGATTAACGACACCATCACGCCTTGAATTTTCAACTCACGTGCCGGAATCAAATTCGGGTAGCGCGGGTTTTCCGCTTTCAGATACGGTCGTCCATGCTCAACGACATAGCGCTTCAGCGTCGTTTCGCCGTCGATCAACGCTGCCACGATATCGCCGTTGTGCACTTCTTTGCTCTCCTCCAAAATCACGATGTCACCATCGACAATGTGAGCGCCGATCATCGAGTCGCCACGGACACACAAAGCAAAGGTGCTGCGATTTCTGGAGATGTTGGCTGAGCGGGCATCGAGCGAAACGTGGCCCTCGATGGTCTGCTCGGTCAAGGCCGACATTCCCGCCGGTATTTGGCCATAAATTGGAATATCGGTGATCCTGACCTTCATGGCCGGGGTAATTAGTGCCCGCGCCTTGCGCGGATGCCGGTCCAGAAAACCTTTACGCTCGAGCGCGACGAGATACTGCATCACCGAAGTCTGACTGGCGAACCCGAAATGACTTTGGATTTCGCGCGTGCTCGGCGTCACGCCTTTCTCACGCTGCTCGCGCTGTATAAAATCAAGGATGTTTTTCTGCCGCTCTGTGAGCATGACTTACGTTTGCGCACGATTCCGCCGCATGCAAGTTCAAATGAACATTTCGCGACGCATCGGTGGGCCGATCTCTGACGCTTTGCGCACACGTTAATGTGCGATAGTCTTTGCATCAGAAACCGCGCGAAAGGAACAATTATTATGGCTATGTACGTCAGTCTTATTCAGTTTACCGATCAGGGAATCCGCAACATCAAGGACACCGTCAAACGAGGCGATGCCGCGATGGCCGAGGCTCGGAAACTGGGCATGAAAATCACCGAAGAATTCTGGACCATGGGGGCGTACGACGTGGTCGTTATGTTCGATGCACCTAATGACGAGACCATGAGCGCTTTCACGCTTAAAATCGGCTCGCTCGGCAACGTCAAAAGTCAAACGCTGCGAGCATTCCGCCGCGAAGAGATGGAAAATATTCTCGCGAAGATCAAATAACGCTCTGCAACTGGGCTTTAGCGGCGGTCCATGATCGCCGATATATGTTGGTGACCTGCGGGCAATTTCATCCAATCCGTGGCGGTCGTTCCACTGGGACGCCTTTGTTCGCTAGCGATTCAAGTTCGGTCAGAGTGCGATTGATCTCCTGCACGAGCGGCTGAATGCGTTTGCCGTTAAAGGCATTCACGAGTGCGCGGTAATACCAAAGAGCGCCTTGTTTGCCACCGCCGAACCGAGACCAGAGTTTTTCTCCTTCCTGACGATAATCCATTAAGATCGCACGAACATTGTGAAGTTTATCTGAAGCGGACACCAGTTTTGTTGGCGTCGGTGCGTGCCGGACGTGTTCCACGTAAGCCCGCTTTCGCTTCAACCATGGCGGCTTTGGAGTTTGATCGGTGTCGGTGCAACCCTCGACAATCCTGGCAACCTTTTTTCCGAATTTGCGCTCGATATCTCGCAACCGCTTTGCGCCGCCGCAGTCTTCTACTGCGTCGTGCAGCAGCGCCGCGATCGCTTCCGTCTCGTTCGCGCCGTACTCCATTGCGATCGCGGTGACTCCGAGGATGTGCGCAATGTAGGGAATCCGGGTCTTCTTCCGGAGTTTGCCGCCGTGAATTCGCGTGGCGTAAACCAGTGCTTTCTCAAACTGCCGCGACAGGCGCATGCCATCATGTTAGCGGAACAATATGCTCATGGTCGAACTGCGTTTGTTACTTTCAAACGCAAAGGTGTCGTAGAAATCCCAGCTTTCGTCAGTCGAAGCTTCCAACGGTACCGATGTCCGCGGCTACGGGTGGCGCGGCGCTGGCGGGCGAAATCGCGGCATTCTTCTGCGTTGCTGTTGCTGCGCCGGCGCAGGCAAATCCTGGACGGTCATCATCTCAAACGTCCTGAACAACGGAGCCAGATCGATCACGTGATTCGCCGCTGATTTGAGTATGTTCCCGAGATTTGCCGCAACCGAAGCCACTTCCACGCGGATTCCGCGTCGGCGTAACTTGATGGCGAGATAAGCGAAATCGGCATCGCCCGTCACGAGAATAACAACATCGGGCCGCATCTCGACGGAAAGCTCGAGCGCGTCGATCGCCATCATCACGTCCACGTTCGCCTTATAACGGCCTTCTTCGGCGGGCGCCCCATCTTTGGTCACGACCATGAATCCATTGGAACGCAACCAATGGATGAACTTGTTTTTCTTGTCCCGTTCCTCCTGCCAGGCTGGGGTAGCAGGAGGCAGTCCGGCATAAACGACCATCTCGATCAAGTCGTGTCCCGTGCTCGGACCCGCCAGAAATTCGCGAAGCTTTAACCAATCGAGACCACGCCCCGCGGTGCGCACGGAGCTGCCGACGTTCGATTCATCGACAAGGATCAAGAGTCGGGCATGCCGGGAACCATCTGAGTTTTTCTTTCGCATTCAGATCCAAATCAACTACGTCCGTGCACTTCTTGCGAGCATAAGATTCCCGGCCGGCGGCGACATTATGTGAATCGGCTGTGACGTCGTCTTTCGGGCCGCCACGCAAAGTGCAAACTGGAGGCACTCAAGTTCACCGTTGTCTGTCCTGAGCGTCTCCGACAAAGTTTTACGCTCGCAGTGTCGGCAAACGCCAATTCCAATTGGCCGACGCGGTAATAGGGCACTATCTTAGACTATGAAAATCCTCTTTGGGCGATATTTGGTTGCTTGCGTTCTGTTAGCTCCCACAAGCCTTGTCTTTGCCGGCGAACTCAAAAGCCGCATCATTACGAGTTCGCCGCTGATGATCACAGTCCCCGACAATCACTTTCTTAAGGTCACGAATTTTACCCAAGAAGGGGGTGTCGATCGCGGCGTAGTTACAGTGACCCTAAATGATCAAACGGGTCAAACCGCCAATGTTCTCACCGCCAGCCGGATTGATTCGAGCACCGGAAGCGCTTCGCAAAATCCGCCGGAAACCATCAATCAAGTGAGAATAGCAGGTCCGGCTCAAGTGACGGTTGCACCGGTCCTTGGTGCAACGCTCTTCATAACCTTTAGAAAGTTGCCCAATGAAGGGACAGGCACCTCAACCACTGTAGTCGTTGTTAGTCCTACTCCCAGTGTCACCCCCACTCCGACTGTTACTCCTACCCCGTAAGGCGCACGAAAAGACGGACGAGAGCTGTCGCCGCTCTGCGCGTTTGAGCGTCAAGTAGTGACTCAAACTTGTTTCTTACGCTCGCGCATTAGAACGCCGAACGCCTCTTCGAGATTTCTCCCGAAAACTAGGATACCTCCTTTGTGTCCAGCCATGACAAGAGTCTTCCTAGTTCGCACGTCGGTCACCTTGAAAAGACGCGCTATTTCGTACGCCATCTCAGGCGTGCCGTAGTCAACTGCCTTCGAGCTGGTCGGAGCTTGATTTAGAAGGGCTGTCCACAACTTTGAGGCGTGACAATGAATGACCGCACCGGTCTCTGCATCCGACTCATAAACTGCAGCGTGCGTCAGCGACTCGGATGAGGGAACCGCGCACCCCTCGTATTGGAGCCAGTTCCTTTTGAAATCGTAAGCCACCACTCTTGCGTAGTCCGCCAGCGTCAGCTCCAGCAGTCCACCGGTCGCGGAACCAGTGATATAAAAATTGTTGGTCGCGCCGTCCCTCATGCTCAAATTGCCGAACCCAACGCCATTTGAATCGACACCGATCACTCGAAGCTGAAGGAGTTTCCGCCTGCATGCGTTCAATTCGGCAAACCCGCTGAACGGAGTGATCTCGGTCCCGCAAGGCCGGGAATCGCATGCGAACTTTATGTATTTGCTCACGGCGCCTGGTCGGGAAAAAGCGCACGGATACTCTTCTCGTTCGCTTCACACACGCCGCGCTCGGTTATCAGTCCGGTCACCAAGTGTCTCGGAGTAACGTCGAACCCGTAGTTTGCAGCCGGACTTCCCTGTGGCATAACGCGCAATTCAACCTGTCGTCCCTCAAGCCAGCCGTCGGCGTGTTTTAGTTCTTCCGCGCCGCGTTCTTCGATCGGAATCTCTTTCAACCCGTCCCGCATGTTCCAGTCAAACGAAGACGAAGGCAACGCCACATAAAAAGGAATATTGTTGTCCTTCGCCGCCAGCGCCTTCAGATACGTTCCGATCTTGTTTGCAACATCTCCGGTGTAGGTCGTGCGATCGGTTCCGACAACCACGAGATCTACTTGGCCGTGTTGCATCAAATGCCCTGCCGCGCTGTCAGCGATCACCGTATGCGGCACGCCGTGCTCGCCCAGCTCCCAGGCCGTGAGTTTCGAACCCTGATTCCTCGGTCTGGTCTCGGCGACCCACACGTGAACCGGCAAGCCGCTATCGTGCGCAGCATAGATCGGCGCCGTAGCCGAACCGTGATCAACAAACGCCAGCCATCCCGCGTTGCAATGCGTGAGCACATTCACAGGCTTCACCGCTTTCTTTCGAGCAATTTGCTGAATGAGCTTCAGGCCGTGCTGCCCGATCAGTCGACAGTGCTCCGCATCTTCTTCGGCAATCAGTCTCGCCGTGCGCAGGGCCAGGGCGATCTTCTCTTCCGCGGTTTTCCCCTGGCGGATATTCTTTAGCTGGCGCTCGATCGCGCACGAAAGATTCACTGCCGTCGGCCGGGTTGCTTTGAGCTGCGCCGCTGCGCTGGCCACGTACGGATCGAATCCCGCGACTGCGGGACGCGCCGCGGCCTCAATTGTCGCCAGATACATCCCGTATCCCGCGCTCGCGCCAATCAATCCCGCGCCGCGAACATGCATTTCGCGAATCGCCGTCGCCATCTGCTCGACCGTGCTGACTTCTTCGATGACGAAACGGTGAGGCAAAAATCGCTGATCGATCAGCTGCACCACGCATTCATTTTCCGGTTTAAGCCAGATCGTTCGAAAATGTTGGCCGCTTACCTTCACACCATGCGATTATGATATCTCCACCTAACTCGCAATTCAGCAATCGCTCAACGTTTGAGTTGCGCCAGTCGCGAAAAGAATCGCCAGCAAAACCGCAACTCGCATCGAACAAATCTAGGACCTGACGCGCGATCGTCCAATACCCCCTTCAACGGCGGCCACCGCCTTGCTCCTCGAATGGATTGTAAACCGGCAGCGCGTAATACCAGATAAAACCGTCTGGACGACTTGCGCGACTGTGTCCGCGACCAAAAAGAGCTTCCACGTCATGCGCGGTCGCGCGGCCGCGAGTAAACGAGCCGATTCGGCGCATATAAAAATCATTGGGCGATTCCTGTGCGATGTAAGCCGGAGGCGCAATCAATACGCCATTTGGATTGAATCGAAACGCGAGCGCGTCTGCGCCGTAGCCGTGACGCAGCGGGTCGGCCGTATCGATAATGGGCGCCTCATAGAGACCGAGTTGACGAGACAAACGCGAATCGGGTCGGACGATGTAGTAGCCGTTCCGCGGGCCTAATGACACATAGTGTGAATCGTCGTCCCAGGAACCCGCGGGAGCGAGCGTGACAATTGTCAGGAAAACCAGAGCAGTGATCAGCCGAACTAACATAATCATCGAACACTATCCTAAATCCTCGTTCTGGGCGCGAACTGATGTTCGACAGATTTTTACATGCCTCTTATTGGAAAGCGAGGAGTACCCCCTTTCGGGCCGCCCCGCATTGTGGCGCTGGCCTGTGACGGTCAAAATCGGAAATCTCCTCTGACTCTGACTCGTTCATGTACGCGCTTACGTTTCCGTCATTTTAATCATCTAAAGATCAATTCCCATCGCGACGGCGCCGGGGATCTCTTCGTAGCCGCAGCGCTTCCAGAATTTACGGGCGCGTGGATTATCATCGGCCACCATGATAATGACGCGCTTGACTTCGGTCCGACGCAGACCCCGCAGGCATTCATCCAACAGACGCTTACCGAGTCCGCGTCCCTGATAAGCAGGATCAACCGCCAGATGATAAATGTGTCCGCGGTGGCCATCGTGACCGCATAACGCGACGCCAACAGTCCTCGACCCATCGGTCGCCACTCGGCTCAGCCCCAGGTTCCGCGCTATAAATTGCGCAATGCTTTCTCTGTCATCCCCCTCGGCGATCTCGACATGCTCGACTCGTTTCCACAACTCTACCGCCGCGTCGTAATCGTTGATGGAAAATTCACGGGTATTGATCTTGCCGCTCATTACGACGCCGTCGCGCTCGCTGGAATGAAAGTTTCCGGTTCTTCAAATCTCAGTCTCTTCCGCAACTCGTGCCGGAGCAGCAAAAGATTAGCGCACATCTGAAGAATGGTGGAACCAACGGATAGATACCACACGTGCCTGATCTCAAAGCCGGGCGTCCGCGAGATGAGCACCGCCGGCAGAGCGAACAGGATCAGCCGTGTCATCGAACTAAACAGCGGCGGCAGAGTGTTGCCAATTCCCTGAAAAACGCTGGAAGTTGTAAAAACAATTCCCGCCGACACGAAATTTAGCGAGACGATCCGGAGGTAATCGCTCCCGAACGCAATCACGCGCGGATCGCTTGAGAAGATACCAATCAGCGCCGCCGGTGCCAGGTACGCGATCAACGTGAGCACCAGCATCATCAGCGTCGCTATGCCAAGCGCGGAATAAACCGAATGGCGCACTCGATCGCCGTGGCGGCCGCCGAAGTTCTGTCCCACCACGGGTGAGACCGCAAAGCTGAGCGCCACTACCGGCAAAAAAAGCGCCTGCATCACCCGCGCTCCGATGCCGAAACCAGCCTGGGCTGCGGGTCCAAAGCCGCGGATGATCGCGTAAACCAGCATGATGTAAACAAAGATCAGCACAAACTCAGCCCCGGCCGGCACACCGATCCGCAGCATCCCGCCCCAAACTTTCGGTTGCGGCTTGAAAAGCGGAAAACGGAAACGCAGGTAATGATATTTCCTTTCGAAATAAATTACGATCAGCACGTCAGCGACCAGAACGGAAATGAACGTGGCCAGCGCCGCGCCGGTCACTCCCAGTTTCGGCCAGGGACCGATTCCGAAAATCAGCAAAGGAGCTAGCACGATATTGAGCAGAACGCTGAGCACCTGGAATCCCACGGTCGGCTTAATGATTCCGGTCGCGCGCAGCGCTGAGCCCAACGCCACCAGAGGAAACTGGAGTAAAAGCCCGGGTAAAAACCAGAGCAGATAAGCTTTTGCCAAGTTTGCCGTCGCCACATCCGCGCTCAGCCATTCACAATAAGCGGGGCGTAGAAGAAATCCGACAACGCCAAGAGCGAGTGCAATCAAGATGGACATCACGAAAGACTGATTGAACACGAGCTCAGCTTGCGGTTGGTTCTTTCGCCCGGCGGCGTGCGAGATCAACGTGGTTGTGCCCACACCCAGCATTTGTGTGAGCGCCAGCACGATCATCGTCATGTTTCCCGCTACGCCAACGGCCGCAATCGCTTCCTTTCCGAGACGTCCCACCCAGTAAAGATCGGCCAACAGATAAAGCGTCTGCACCACCATGCTCACAGCCAAGAACGCTGACATATGCAGCAAATGCCTGGTGACTGAGCCCTGAGTAAGGTCTTTCATTGGCCCGAGGCTTTGTTCAATGAAGCTGGAGAAGGAATCTCGTTCCATTCCATCAACGCCTTTTCCTTTTCCGCGCCGTTGTCTTTTAGCCATGCACTCATCTGATCGCTAATTTTCTCGCCGTAAATGCGATGCGAATAGACGATCGAGCATCCGAGGCCGTCCACCAGTTGGAAGCGAGCGAATGCCACTTCAATAAAATTTGGCCGGCCAAAAACTACGACGATGAAATGCTCCGCAGGCTGCTTCGGTGTTCGCGGAACGGAACTCGTCCTGAGCACCTTACCTTTGTGACTTTTGTAATTTTCCAGAACGGCATTCGCCTTCGTTGCCAATGCCTCACCATCATGCGCGTCTGGATAGACATTGATTGTGATCATGTCCGACCACTTCTCGAGGTCTTCCTGGCCTTCGGGCGTGAATTCATGTTGATGGTTCATCGACCAGCGGTGGAAATAACCGACGCCGTCGAAAACAAATGCCGATTTCCCTGATCCAGCAGCGGCACGCATCTGCTCCGCGTCGAGTAGGCCGCACGCAATAGCTAGTGCGACAGGAATCCGAAGGGCGTGGATCTTCACAGTTTTAGTCCGATTAGCTTCATCCGGATCGGCGTCAAGATTTTTGGTGAGCAAGTTCGAAGCCGCTGTAGTGGCGGACGAAACCTTTCGGAGTTCGTGGTTTAGATGCGACCGGACTTCGCAACTTCGTTCGTGATCTTCATCCACGGGGGGAGTCCCGTTTAGTATTGGGCAAAGTTAGTTGCATTCCCGCTCGCGGATGCCGCCCTCTCGATGCAACTTGGGCAAGCAAACAAATGAAGAGGATCGGAATCGTAGGCGGAATTGGCCCGGAAACGACCGTCGAATATTACCGACGGATCCTCGATTTGTATCGGCGGCGCAATCCTGACGGCAGCGCGCCATACATCATCATAAACAGCCTCGACATGAAAAAGCCGCTCGAGATGCTGACAGCCAACAAACTGGAGGAACTCGCCGCGTTTCTGAGCGAAGAAGTCGAAACACTTGCGCGCGCCGGCGCGGCTTTTGCCCTCGTGGCGGCGAACACGCCTCACCTTGTTTTTGATGCGATCGCCCGGCAATCCCGTATTCCGCTCATCAGCATCGTTGAAGCGACTGCCGAAGCCGCGAAAGCAGCGGGCCTAAAGCGTCTGGGATTACTGGGAACGCGCTTCACCATGCAAGCCTCCTTTTATCCGGACGCATTGGCTGCCCGGGAAATCGACGTGATTCTGCCCAACGAAGAAGAGCAGGTTTACATCCACCGCAAATACATGGATGAGCTGGTGCCGGGAATCATTCTGCCGGAAACGCGCGAACGTTTGATGAACATCATCAAGAGCCTGAAAGACCGTGCGCAAATCGATGGAGCGATTCTGGGCGGAACGGAACTGTCCCTGATTCTGCGCGACGAGACCGTATTCGGCGTCCGAATTCTCGATACCACGCAAATCCATGTCGAAGCGGCGGTGGCGCGGCTGATTTCGGGAAAAGATTAGACTATGATACCGATAGCGAAGGCTGGCACGTCAGGTCAGATACGATTTTGGCGACCACGGGACCGCCCGTATCCGATTGGATTATAGAGGGAGGCGCACAGCATTTCAGGGCGCCGAGGACATCCTTAGCAGGATGTTTTCATCTCTCGCATAACAACAAACAAGAAGGGAAAATTACATGAAAAAGCTTCTCTTGATTGCATTGGTGGTAAGTGGATTGGCTTTCGTTCCCGTGCAGCGTTCTGACGCTCAGATTTCGGTCGGAATCGGCGGAGGCGGGGTTGGATTCTCGGGCGGCTATTATGGCTACCCGGGGTATGGTGGATATTACCCATATGGGTACTACCGGCCGTACTATTATTCGCAGCCATATCCGTACTCCTATTACACGGGTCCCTCGTACTACTGGTACAATGGGCATCGGGTTTACCGCCACCACCGTCATCATTACTATCGGCATGGGTACTAAGCTGACGTAAGATCTAAAATCCAACGAGCTGGCTTGGAAGCGATTCCGAGCCAGCTTTTTTTTGCCAATGATCTCTCACGATTCCAGCGCGAGCGAGACGGACGGTTAAGTCTCCTCAAACGCTTCCTTATTCACAACATATGGCATCTTGGTCGGGTCGCCGCCGTAGTTCCCTTCGAGCACGTCGATGAGTGCCTGGACCGTGCGCCCGGCCATGCCTTTGTCGGGATCGACTGAGAGCCGCGTGATCTGCGCGCCACTGGCGAAATGATGGAACAGCCGCGTCCGGTCGGCGATTTCGGGATCGAGGAGCGGCGAATCCGGCGGCAGAGGCTCTTTCTCGAACACATCGAGCGCCGCTCCGACGATGATTTTGTTTTTCAACGCTTTGGCAAGGGCCTTCTCGTCCACGACCGGACCGCGTGATGAATTCACCAGGTACGCCGTCGGCTTCATCAGCTTGAGCGTGTTTTCGTTGATGAGGTGGTAGGTCGGTTTATCGGTTTCGCCCTCGCGCAACAGCGGCACGTGGATGCTCACGTAGTCGGCGCTGCTCAGTGCCTCCTCGAACTCGACATATTTGATCCAGGTCTTCTCCTTCTGGATTCCCCTGGCGTGGCGCAGATCCATCAACTCCTGGATGGAGGCGATGTACTTGTCGTTCTGATACGCCGGGTCGTAGCAGAGCATGTTCATGTCGAAACCCGAGCACTTCTTGATCATCGCTAGGCCGATGCGTCCGGTGCCGATAATGG
>Ga0070706_100001627_pt1 | contig 23437 bp, 17 predicted proteins | sample KBSK5501metaG_FD_65476 | JGI IMG/M metagenome (GOLD analysis project Ga0070706, IMG submission 65476) | Corn, switchgrass and miscanthus rhizosphere microbial communities from Kellogg Biological Station, Michigan, USA - KBS K5-50-1 metaG | ecosystem: Host-associated > Plants > Roots >... | reverse complement strand
GGGCTTTGGGCGACGTACCCAAGTGGTTAAGGGAGAGGTCTGCAAAACCTTTATTCGGCGGTTCGAATCCGCCCGTCGCCTCCAAATGGGCCTCACCTTCCGAGTCGATTCGCGCCGGAGTGGCGGAATGGGCAGACGCACGGGACTTAAAATCCCGAGGGCCGAGAGGCCCGTGCCGGTTCGACTCCGGCCTCCGGCACCATGAACCGCCGGTGAGCGTTGTGCCCACGCAGACCGCCTCCGACTTCCAGGCGAAGCTCGGCTACAGGTTTCGAAGCCTCGACCTGCTCGAGCGCGCGCTGACGCACAAGTCCTTCAGCAACGAGACCCGCGATGCGCGCTCGCCAAACAACGAGCGTCTCGAGTTCCTCGGGGACGCCGTGCTCGGTTTCGCGATCGGAGAGATGATCTACCGTTCGTTCCCAAACCTGCAGGAGGGCGCCCTGTCGAAGATCAAGGCGCACCTGGTCTCGGCGAACATGCTCGCCGTGAAGGGACGGTTGCTCGAGATCGGCCGCTTTCTCAGGATGGGCGCGGGGGAGGCGCGCTCGGGAGGCGCGGAGAAGCTGTCTCTCTTGGCCGACGCATTCGAGGCCGTCGTGGCGGCGATCTATCTGGACGGCGGGCTCACGGCGACGGAGGAATTCGTCCGCAGGATGTTCGCGGCCGAGGTGACGGGCATCGACATCGGCGACCTCTCGTTCCACGACTACAAGACGACGCTCCAGGAGACCGCACAGGGGCTGGGCCTGCCCCTTCCCGAGTATCGGGTCGTCGAGGAGTCGGGTCCGGATCACGAGAAGGCGTTCGTGGTCGAGTTGCTTTGGGACGGGGACGCCTTCGCGTACGGCCGCGGCCCCTCGAAGAGGGAAGCGCAGAGGAAGGCCGCAAAGGACGCGCTGAAGAAGCTGGGACGATTGCCAGCCTGACACGTCGCCCTCGCGCGTCGCGCTGCTGCGCGATCGCTGCGGGCTCCCGCGGCGCGAGCCTCCTCCCGCTTCGCTCGGGAGACTTCTCGCGCCGCGGACTTCAGCGAGCGAGTGACGATGAGCCGCCATACCGGGCGGAACTAGCCACGCCGCGGACGAGAGTCCCCTCGCCCCCGGAGGGGGAGAGGGTGAGGGAGAGGGGGTCGCACGTCGGCCGAAACCTTCGTCAAGGCGCCTTCTCGATCCTCTTAAGAAACGCCTCGGCGTTCTCGAAGCCCACGAGGCGCAGGTCTCGCCGCTCGGTTCCCGACGCGTCGAGAAAGACGACTGTGGGCACGCCGAGGATCTCGAACCTCCGTGCGAGCGCCACCGTCTCGGGAGCGCCCGCGCGAGTCATGTCCGCCTTGTAGAGCTCCCGGCGCGAGAGCGCCTCGCGCACGCGGCCGTCGGTGAAGGTCTTGCGGTCGAGCTCCAGGCAGGGAAGGCACCACGAGGCCGAAAAATCGATCACGGCGGACTTGCCGCCACCCCCGATCTTCCGTGCGTCGTATTGGTTCCAGGCGGGTCCTCCCGATGCGGATTCGGCCAGCGGCGAAAAAAGGAACGCGGCGATGAGGAAGACGGCCGCGACGGCCGCACGGACGCCGAGCCGCAACACGCCCGTCGTCGCGAGGAGCGCCAGCGCGCCGATCGCGAGCACGGCCGGCAGGAGCCAGTTGCCCACGCGTGACGGAAGGACGGTCCGGAGGAAGTACGCGGCCATCGCGATGAGCATCCAGCCGAAGACCTTCTTGACGCCTTCCATCCAGGCTCCGGCCTTTGGGAGCGACGCGATCCGGCCCGAGAAGGCGGCCAGAAAGAGAAACGGGAGCCCCAGGCCGAGGGACAGAACGAAGAAGAACAGAAAGCCGAGGGCAGCGTCCCGCGTCGCGGCCACGAACGCCAGGAGCCCGAGCACCACGGGACCGACGCAAGGAGCCGCCACGACGCCCACCAGCAGCCCCATCCCATACGCCCCGGAGACCCCCTGCCGTGCTCCCGCCTTCTGCATCAACCCCGTCGGCATCCGGATGTCGTAGAGGCCGAACATCGAGAGCGCGAGCAGTACGAGGACGAGCGATACGGCACCGAGGACCCACGGCGACTGCAGCGCCACGCCGAAGAGGCGTCCCGAGAGCGCCGCACCGACGCCGAGCGCGGAATACATCGTCGCCATCCCCAGCACGTAGACCGCGGCCAGCAAGAGGGTGCGCCGGCCCTCGCCGCGCGCCTGACCGCCGAAGAAGCTCACGGTCAGCGGGATGACGGGGTAGACGCACGGCGTGAGATTCAGCGCGAGACCCCACCCGAACAGCAGCAAGAGCACGGCGGCAAATCCTCGACGCTTCAAGAGCTCGCCGAAGTCTTCCGAGGCGCCCGCCGCGCCCGTGGATGCCTGAAGGCGCCGTGCCTCGGAAAGCGGAATGGCGCCCCCGGCGAGAGGCGCCGCGCTGGCCGCGGAAGGGGTCGCACCGGCGGGCGCGCTCGCGAGAGACGCGCGGAACGGGACGGACGAGGGAGCGAGGCACTGCGTGTCGCTGCACGCCTGATACTCGAGCGAGCCGGTCAGCTCCGGAGCGGCCGAACCGCTCCACTCGAGGGGGGCCTCGATCGAAAACTCCTCGGTGTAGACGGAGAGGGGAGTGTCGGAGAATGAGAACTTGAGTCGCTTGCCCTCCGGATAGCGCGGCTCGCCGACCCGGACTCCCGGCGGCGTCTCGAGCTTGACCGTCGTCGGGATCAGATACTCCTCGGAGGGCGTGTGGCTGTTGACGTGCCAGCCTTTCGCCACGACGGCATGGACGACCAGCGTTCCGTATCCGGCGGCCGTGCCCCGCAAAACGGTCGCGCCGACCGTGAGCAGCGTCGCCGGCTGGGGCGTCGGCTCCCCGGGAGGCGCGGCCGCGGCGAGCGACGCCACGCCGAAGAGAAGCAACGCCGGCCGAAACGTCATGATTTCGGCGTGGGATGCTCGAGGCGCTCGATGAAGGACTTGACGCGATCCAGGTACTTCGAGGTCGGATGATCCTTCTCGAACTTCTTGTAGAGCACCAAGGCCTCGGCGGGCTTGTTCTCGAAGAGCGGGATCTGGGCTCGGAAGAGTTCGGCGCGCTCGCGCTGGTCGGGACTCTTCGTCGTCGCGATCGCCTGATCGATGGAACGGCGAGCCTCCGCGGACAGGCCGAGATCGAACTGGACGGCGGCCAACCCTTCGAATGCGCTCGCTCGCAGGCCCCGCCGCGTCTCGGGAGCGACGGTCGCGCGCTTCAGGCGCGGCAGCGCGGCCTGCGGGTCCATGCGGGCATAGAGCTCTCGGCCGGTCGCGTAGGCCTCCTCCGCCGACAACGCGCCGACGTCCTGGGACTCGATTCGCCGGGCAAACTCACGGTACGTCCGCAGGTCCTTCTGCACGTGGGCGTAGAAGTCCGGCGCATCGCGAAACCCCTGGACGCGGAAAACGAGCCGCCCTTCGGGCGTCGTGATCAGAATGGCGGGTGTGTCGTGGATCGCATAGCGGTCGGCGATCTCCTTGCCTTCGGGGGACTCGATCGCAAGCTTCACCGGCACCATGGAAACCAGGAGCGCCTCGAAGTCGAACGCCGGATAGAGCAGCGCATCCATGCGCTTGCAGTTTCCGCACCCTTCGGCATGGAACTCGTAGAAGACCAGTTTGCTCTCGGCCGACGCTCTCGCTCGCGCCTCGGAGCCGTTGGGCGCCCAGGAAGTGTTCCCGGGACCTCGAGCGGGCGCTGCGGGCGCCGCGGGCTGCTGCGCCCTCGCGACCGCCGCGACGAGAATCACGAGCGACAGGCTGATCGCCGAGGTGACCGAACGCCGCGGGGATAGCATGGGACCGGAAAACTCCTTTCCGGCGGGCGGAATTCCCGCTCCGCCGTCGGTGTGCAGCCGCGATGATCGTTCGAACGCACCTCAGGAGCAAGCGTCGGTACCCCCTTCGCGGCGCGCGGGCGGCGGCGCTGGCCGCCTCGCTCCTGCTCGCCGCGCAGGGCGTCGAAGGGCGCGGCCCGCCCGACTGGCCTCAATGGGAGCGCGATCCAAGGCACTCCGGCGCCACTCCGGCGCTTGGTCAGCCGCTCACGGCGATTCTCGCGCACGCGACGTATGACCCCTTCGTGGCGCTCGAGGCGGCCGAGAACGACGGAGATCTGCTCGCGCACTACGCGGTCCCGCTGATCGACGGTCCGGACGTGTACATGGAGCTCAAGTCTGGACGCTACGTCCCCTGCGATCCTCCCGGCAGCGGCGTGCCCGCGCCCTGCGGTCCCGATGCCTGGGACTCGCAGGTCTGGAGCGTGAAGAAGCTGGAGTGGAGAAGCGGCGCGCTGGTCGAGGTCTGGGCGGTCGAGAGCGACTGGAAGCCGGAATCGTCGCTGACCCGGTGGGAGCCCGCCTTCCAGCCGGTTCTGTCCGGGGACAGCCTCTACCTTCCGGCGGCCGGCGGCAGCGTCCTGAAGGTGTCGAAGGCGACCGGAGAGGCCGTGCGGATCAATCCGTTCGCGGATCTGAGCGCCCGGCGCTCCGTCGCGGGCGGGCTCGCCGCCGCCGCCGACGGAGCGATCGTCTACGACGTCATCGAGCTCGGCGCCGGCGGTGCCTCGGAGGACGTGGCCGGCGCCTGGCTCGTGCGCGTCACGGCCGGCGGCGCGATCTCGAAGGCGGCCTTCGCGTCGCTGGTCTCCTCCGAGCCCGATCCGGCGGATCCGTGCGAGACGAGCTTCTCGGAGGACGAACTGCCGTGGCCTCCGGCTCCCTCGGCGGCCGCGCCCACGGTCCCATGCGGGTCCCAGCGTCCGGGGTTGAACGTCGTTCCCGCCGTCGCCGCGGATGGAACGATCTACACGGTGAGCCGCGCGCACTTCAGCGACCGTTATGGCTACGTGCTCGCCGTTCACCCGGATCTGACCCCGGCGTGGAGCGCATCGCTCCGGGGGATCCTGGACGACGGGTGCGACGTGCGTGTCCCGCCGAACGGATCTCCGGGTGGGTGCCGGCTCGGCGCGGCCCGCGGGGTCGATCCGGCGACCAACGGCCGGCCGGCCGGGCGAGTCCTCGACGAGTCGACCTCGTCGCCGGTTATCCTGCCGGACGGCGCCATCCTCTATGGCGCGTTCACCCGCTACAACTTCGACCGCGGACACCTTTTCAAGTTCAGCCCGGCCGGCGATCCCCTTGCGACCTATGACTTCGGCTGGGACATCACGCCCGCGTTTCGGATCCACGACGGAACCTACTCGGTCGTGCTGAAGGATAACCACTATGCGGTCGGCTCCTACTGCAATGGAGATTTCTGCCCGCCGCAAGGGCCTCGCTACGACATCGCATCGCTCGACGAGAACCTCGCCGTCGAGTGGACGTTGTCGAGCACCTCCACCGAGACGTGCTCGCGGCAGGCGGACGGGAGAATCGCGTGCGCTCCGGGAGTGGAAGGCGGCTTCGAGTGGTGCATCAATCAGCCGGCGATCGACGGCGCGGGCGTCGTCTACGCCGGGAGCGAGGATGGGTTCGTCTACGCGATCGATTCCTCCGGAACTCTTCGCGGCCGACTCTTTCTCGATCTGGCGATCGGCGCCGCCTACACTCCCGTGGCGCTCGGAGACGACGGGATCGTCTACGCCCAGAACAACGGACGCCTCTTCGCCGTGGGAATTCCGCCGGCGAAGGAGGCTGCGGTCCGACCCGACGGGGCGCACCGCACTCATCGAGTGGATCGGTAGCGCCGTTGCTCCGGCGGCGCGGAGATCTTTGGGCCGGGCGCCCGACGCGCCCAAGAGAGCGGAGTCGATTCTCGGGGCACTCTGCTAGACTTCGCGCTTCCGTCGTCGGCCGCGCGGATGCCCAGGTAGCTCAGTCGGTAGAGCAAGGGACTGAAAATCCCTGTGTCGGCGGTTCAATTCCGTCCCTGGGCACCATTTGGAGCGTTCAGCTATCAGCTTTCAGCTATCAGCGAAACCGAGACCCCCGAGACTCCGGCTGAGAGCTGATGGCTGACGGCTGATAGCCACCATGATCCTCAAGGTCGCGAAGCTCGGCGTGAAGACGCTACGCGAGGTCTCGCGCGCGGTAGACCCCAAAGCGATCGCGCGGGGAGACTACGAGCCGTTTCTCTCGGACCTGGAGGACACGATGCGAGAGTACGACGGTACCGGGATCGCGGCGCCGCAGGTCTTCTCGCCGCTGCGGATCTTCCTGTACGAGGTGCACCCCGAAACGCGTAAGCGCAAGGAGCCGGAAGTCGCGCTGACGGCGCTCTTCAACGCCGGCTACGAGGCGGCGGGGGACGAAGTCGAGGACGACTCGGAGGGCTGCCTCTCGGTTCCATTTCTGCTCGGGCGGGCAGTGCCTCGATTCCAGACGATCCGGGTCAAGGCGCTCGACCGCTCCGGTAAGCGGGTCGAGTTCGAGGCCTCGGGATATCACGCGCGCGTCCTGCAGCACGAGATCGATCATCTCGATGGGCTCGTCTATCTCGATCGGATGCGCGACATGAAGAGCCTCGTCTATACGGTGAACTTCGGATAGCGGACCGTGGCGCGTTCCGCGCGGAATCCCCTTCCTGAAATAGAATCCGACCGATGGCTGTGATCAAGCGGGAGACCCTCCCCGCGCACGGAGCGAGTCCCGCCGGGCCCATCGGCCCCTCCGGCACCGACTACCTCACGACGCGGCTCGAGACGATGGTCGCCTGGGCGCGCCGAAACTCGCTGTGGCCCTTCCCCTTCGCGACGGCCTGCTGCGGCATCGAGTTCATGTCGGTCGCTGCGCCGCATTACGACGTCTCGCGCTTCGGCTCCGAAGTGATCCGCTTCTCGCCGCGGCAGGCGGACCTGCTGATCGTCGCGGGAACCGTCACGGACAAGCTCGCGCCGGTGCTGCGCAAGATCTACGAGCAGATGCCCGAGCCGAAGTGGGTGATCTCGATGGGTGTCTGCGCGTCCTCCGGCGGCTTCTATCGTGCCTACCACGTGACTCAGGGGATCGACGAGATCATCCCGGTCGACATCTACGTGCCCGGCTGCCCGCCGACCCCCGAACAGCTGATCTACGCGATCATGAGGCTGCAGGAAGAGATCGCCTCCGGAAAGAAGTCGCGGGACAGCCGCTCCGCCAAGGCCGCCGCGGAGCAGCCCGCGTGACGGTGGCCGAGGCGCCGGTCCTCTCCGGGCCGGCGGAGAAGCTCGCAGCCCGCCTCGCCGGCTCTCCGCTTTCCGGCCGCGCGTCCGTCGCCGAGCGCGACCTCCCGACGGTCGAGGTCGAGCCGGCGGATTGGCCGGAGACCGCGCGTTTCCTCCGCGACGACCCCGAGTGCCGCTACGATCTGTTCCTCGACCTGTTCGGCGTGGACAACCTGAAGCGCCGAGGCCAGCGCACCCGCTTCGAGGCGATCGCGCATCTTCACTCGCTCTCGCGCGGCGAGCGCGTCCGCGTGCGGATCCCCCTCCCGGATCCGGAGAAGCCGTCGATCCCGACCGTGACGGGCGTCTACCCCGCGGCCGACTGGTTCGAGCGGGAGATGTACGACATGTACGGGTTCGACGTCCCGGGGCATCCGAACCTCCATCGCCTCCTCTGCCACGACGCGTTCGTCGGCCACGCGCTGCGGAAGGACTACGCCCCGGGACAGCGCTGGTTCTACGCCGAGGAGGACTTCCGGATGCCGGACTGGGCGCGCGAGACCGACGAGCGCGCCGGCCACTTCGAGACGCAGACGATCTCGATCGGCCCGTCGCACCCGGCGACTCACGGCATCATTCACATCATCGCCCGGCTCGACGGCGAGCGGATCGTTCGCGCCGAGACGATGATCGGGTATCTCCACCGCTGCTTCGAGAAGATGTCGGAGACGCACCACTGGAACGGCGTCATCCCATACACGGATCGGCTCAACTACGTCTCGGCCATGATCAACGGCGTCGGCTACGTCCGCACCGTCGAGAAGATGCTCGGGATCGAGATCCCGGAACGCGGCCGGCTCGTGCGCACGATCCTGTCCGAATTCTCCCGCATCATGGATCACTGCGTCTGCATCGGCGCGAACCTGGTGGACATCGGCGCCCTGACCAACTTCACCTATCTCTATCAAAACCGCGAGAACATCTACGATCTGATCGAAGCCTGCTGCGGCGCCCGGCTCACCGTCTCGTACGTTCGCGTCGGCGGGCTCGCGATCGACGTGCCCGACGACTTCGTGCCGCGTTGCCGAAAGCTCCTCGACTCGATCCCCGGCTTCCTGGACGACGTGGAGAAGCTGGTCACGAACAACCGCATCGTGCGGAATCGGCTGGCCGGCACCGGAGTGGTTTCACGCGAGCAGGCGATCGCCTGGGGCTTGACCGGGCCCATGCTGCGGGCCTCGGGAGTCCCCTACGACGTGCGCCGTGCCCGCCCCTACGACTTCTACGACAAGTTCGACTGGGACGTGCCGATCGCGACCACCGGCGACAACTTCGGGCGGTACCTGGTGCGGATGGAGGAGATGCGACAGTCGCTGAAGATCATCCGCCAGGCGCTCGAGATCTTCCCCGCCAGAGGCCCCGTCAACTCGGACGATTGGCACGTCGTGCTCCCGCCGAAGGACGCCGTCTACCACGACATGGAGTCGCTCATCTACCACTTCAAGCTGGTGATGGAGGGCATTCGCGTCCCCGTGGGGGAGCGCTACGAGTGGATCGAGGGCGCCAACGGCGAGCTCGGCTTCCACGCGATCTCGATTGGACGGGGGGGGCCCTACCGCCTGCGCGTCCGACCGCCATGCTTCCCGAGCATGGCGGCCTTCGAGAAGATCATCGTCGGGGGCACCGTCTCCGACGCAGTCGCCACACTCGGCACCTTGAACATCATCGCGGGGGAGCTCGATCGGTGAGCGGCGTCGTCGACGTCACTCGCCGCGCCCCGGAAAAGCTGACGTTCCTGCAGCGGCTCTATATCCCCGAGATCCTCCGCGGAATGGCGGTGACCCTGCGTCACCTGGTTCGCAACCTCGCGGACCGCCGGCGCCTCCCCACGATCGAGTACCCGGAAGAGAAGCGCAACTACTCGGGCCGTTTTCGAGGCAAGCACATCCTGAAGGTGCGCCAGGACGGGACGCTGAAGTGCGTCGCCTGTTACATGTGCGCGCAGGCCTGTCCCGCCGAGTGCATCACGATCGTTGCGGGCGAGCACCCCAAGATCGCGTACGAGAAGTACCCGGTCGTCTTCGATATAGACATGATGCGCTGCGTCTTCTGCGGCTTCTGCGTGGACGCCTGTCCCAAGGACGCGATCTGGATGACCCGCAACTACGAGATGGCGTTCCTCTCGCGCGAGGAGGCGATCTACTCGATCGACCGGCTGCGGGAGACGCCCGAGGAGATCCAAATTCACGGGTACGGCTACCGCCCTTACTATCCCGGGGACGGCACGACACCGCCGGCGGACGCCTCGCGCGAGCCGGTGTTGCCGGGGGACGGGGAACGCGAGCTCCTCCGCGAGCGCGGGGTCCCGCTCCCGGACCGCGATCCGGGTCCGGGACCGCTCAACGCGCCGTCACAGGCGGCGAAGACGGCTCCGTAGCTCGAACCCCTCGGAGGCGCGACGTCCGGGTGACGCGAGCGATCGGGCCCTGGATTCGGCGGCTGGCGCCCGAGCTGGCTCGCGCGGATCGGATCCGCCGGCTCACCGGAATCTCACGCCAGGATTGGCGAGAGCTCCAGGGCGGCTTCCCGGACCTGCCGCCGGACCTCGGCCCGCGGGCGGCGCGATCTCGGGAGAGGCTGCGACGCCTTTCGTCTCGGGCGCTCTCGACCGGCCGCTGGCCCGTGCGCCTGGAGGGTGACCCTCCCTCCGCCGAGCGCCTCGTGTTCCTCACGGCGCACGTCGGTGCGCTCCAGGCGCTCCGGTACGTCTTGCGCGCCCGGGGGATCGCCGTGTCCTCGGTCCTCGGCCCGCTGAACCTCGAGCGTTCGGCCGCCGAGCGGCTGGATGAGGTCTTCGACCGAAAGCATCCGCTGGACTTCCCGCACGCGCTGGCGGCCTCCCGCGTGCACCGCCTGCGCGTCGCGCTAAGAACCGGATGCCTCATCCTGGCCGCCGATCTGCCCGAGGGTCCGGCCATCGAGCAACCGCTGCTGGGCGGGTGTCTCCGCGTCGATCCCCGGCCACTCCGTCTGGCGCGAGCCGCGCGGGTCGCCTGCCGCGCGGCGTTTCTAACTCAGACCGGCCGGTCCTGGACGCTGACGCTGGGCGCGCCGCTGCCGCGGGAGGAGAGCGCCGCCTGCGCCCTCTTCGCGGATCTGCTCGATCGCGTCGTGCGCCGCTCGCCGGAGGAGCTCGACGGGGTCGTCTACCGGGCGCTCGCGAAGGGGGACCCGTGAGGGTCTTCGACCCTAGGTCGGAGGGTGGCCGTCGGTGCGGTGCACGGATTCGACGGTGTTCTTGATCTCCGCGTCGGGAAGCCCTTTCCGCTTGAGCTGAGCCGCCAGCCGCGCCTCGCTCAGGCAAATGCCGCAGCCGGCGGCGTGCCGGTCCGTGAAGCAGGTCAGGAGCGTCCGATGATGAAAGCGTGGGTTCTCGGCGCATTCGCAGAAACAGTGGATGCGATCCAGCGTGGCCGGATACGCCCGCGCGATCTCGTAGCCGGCCGCGACCTCGGGATCGAATCCCCGCGCGAAGAGGCTCGGATCGAGCGTCGCGCGGCGTTCGACGCAGGCGGCGCAGGAGTTGGCCGGAGGGGCGGTCGGCTTCGGCGACGGCGTGCTCTGCTTCGGCGCGGCGGCCACCGCGAGCAGGGCGAGCCCGAGGAGTCGAGCGGTCGGTGGGCGGCGCATGTCTGCAGGAAACCCCGGCGGGTTGCGGTTTCTTCCTACGTCAACGAGGCCATCATCTCGTCGAGCGCCGCCGGGGAGGGCCGGAGCTTCTCTTCGGGCAGAGAGACGATCGGCTCGGGACCGATGTTCGAGAGTTGAAGGAAGTCCTTCTTCGACGGCTCGACATAGATCAGTCCGGTCAAGAACTCGATCTTCTGCTGCGCCTCCTGGAGAAGCGCCATCGCGAGGCCCTTGTCCGTCGCGTCGTAATCGGCCCGCAGCTTCTTCAGCCGGATGTGGGAGCCGTCGTGAAGCTCGACGTCCTGGGTCGTCCCCGGGTCGTAGTCGACGAAGATCTCTTCGTAATAGGGCACGAAGCCGATCTCCTGGATCGGGATCTCGTGCTCCTTGGCCCACTTGTAGGACTTCGTGGACGATTCATGGTTGTTGAAGGTGACGCACGGCGAGATCACGTCCAGAAGCGACGTCCCGCGGTAGGCCATCGCTCCCTTGAGCAGGCCCAGGAGCTGCTTCATGTCGCCCGAGAACGAGCGCGCGACGTAGCCGCAGCCGAGCTCGATCGCGATCGCGCAGAGGTCGATTGCCGGCAGATCGTTGACGACGCCCGTCTTCAGCTTCGAGCCCGCGTCGGCCGTCGCCGAGAACTGCCCCTTGGTCAGGCCGTAGACGCCGTTGTTCTCCACGATGTAGACCATGGGCACGTTGCGGCGCAGGAGGTGCACGAACTGGCCGGCGCCGATCGACGCCGTATCGCCGTCGCCGGACACGCCGACCGCCAAAAGCGACGGGTTGACCATCATCGCGCCGGTCGCGACCGCCGGCATCCTCCCGTGAACCGCGTTGAAGCCATGCCCGCGGTCCGCGAAATACGCCGTCGTCTTGGACGAGCAGCCGATGCCCGACATCTTGGCGACCTTGTACGGCGGTATCGACATCTCGTAGAGCGCCTGCGTGATCTGTCGCGTGATGACGTCGTGTCCGCAGCCGACGCAGAGCGTCGACTTCGAGCCGCCGTACTCCTTGACGGTCAGGCCGGCGCGGTTGGTGAGCGGTGTCTTAGGGTCGGCGGCGGTGGACATGTCAGGACTTCTCCCCGGCCCGGATTCCCTCGATCACCGTCTCGGCGTCGAGGGGGAAGCCGTCGTAATGGCGAATGGAGCGCAGCTTGATCGCGTCGGAGCCGACCTCCAGGCGGATCAGGTCGTACATCTGCCCGTCGCGGTTTTGATCCACGACGTAGACCCGCTCATGGTCGGCGACGAACGCGGAGGTCTCGGGCGTGAAGGGGAGCGCCCGGAGGCGAAGGGAGTCCGTCGGGATGCCCTGCCGGGAGAGCAGAATCCGGGCTTCTTCGACCGCGAAGTCGGAGGAGCCGTAGTCGATGATCCCGATCGAAGAACCGGTTCCCGACACGACCGGTCGCGGAACATATTTCTTCGCGGTCTCGAACTTTCGGGCCAGGCGGTCCATGTTGTTCTTGTATTCGTCGGGACGCTCGGAGTAAGTCGCCCGCTCCGTGTGGCCGGACCCGCGGGTGAAGAAGGTCGCGGCAGGCATGTCCACGAACCCCGGAAGCGTGCGGTACGGCACCCCGTCTCCGTCGACGTCACGATAGCGCGCGAACTCCTTGAACCGGGCGATGTGTGCCTCGATCTCCTCGCGGGTCCTCAGCACCTTCCCCCGATCGAGGGGCCGGTCGGGGTACGGGAAGGGGTCGGCCATCCAGTTGTTCATGCCGAGATCGAGGTCGCTCATCAGGAAGACGGGCGTTTGGAGGCGCTCGGCGAGATCGAACGCGTCGATCGCCATCGAGTAGCACTCGGCCACCGAGCCGGGCAGCAGGAGGATGTGATTGGCGTCGCCGTGCGAGAGGTAATAGGTCGAGGTGATGTCCCCCTGCATCGTCCGAGTCGGGAGGCCCGTTGACGGGCCGACCCGCTGAACGTCGACGATGACCGCGGGGATCTCGGCGTAGTAGCCGAGGCCGGTGAACTCCGCCATCAGAGAGATGCCCGGCCCCGACGTGGTCGTCATGGCGCGGGCGCCGGCCCACGACGCGCCGAGCACCATGCCGAGCGCCGCCAGCTCGTCCTCCGCCTGCACGATCGCCACACTCGGCTTGCCGGTGTCGGGATCCAGCCGGTACCTGGCGCCGTAGTCGATGACCGCCTCCGCCAGCGAGGAGGAGGGAGTGATCGGATACCAGGACAGAAACTGGACTCCCCCCATCAGGCAGCCGATCGCGGTCGCGGCGTTGCCCTCGATGATGATCTTGCCCTCCGTCTGGTTCATCCGTTCCAGCCGGAAGGGGTCCTTCTTCGTCAGGTTCTTCTCGGCCCAGTCGAGGCCGCCGCGGATCGCCTTCATGTTGATGTCGACCGCCGCGGCCTTGTTCTTGAACTGCTTGGCGAGCGCCTTCTCGATCTCTGCCATCTCGATGCCGAGCAACCAGGCCGCGACCCCCACGTAGATCATGTTGACGGCCAGCCGGCGTAGCTTCCCGTCCTGGACGAGCTCGAGGACGAGCTTCTGGAAGGGGACGGGATAGAAATGCACGTCCTGCCGCGAGGCGTCGAGCTTGAGGCTCTCCTCGTAGATGACCGCGGCCCCCGGGGCGACGGTACGGACGTCCTCCTGCGCCGTCTCCGGGTTCATGCAGATCAGGACGCCGACGTCCCTTCGGCGGGCGATGAAGCCCTCCTTCGACGCCCGGATCGTGAACCAGGTCGGAAGCCCCTGGATGTTGGAGGGGAAGAGATTCTTGCCGGAGACGGGGATACCCATCTGGAAGATGGCCCGCATCAGGATCGTGTTCGAAGACTGGCTTCCCGAGCCGTTGGCGGTGGCCACGTGGATCGAGAAGTCGTTGACGACGAGAGCCCCGCTCGCGGGCGCGGCGTGTCGCTCATCGAGAACGGCTGTCGACATGATTCTCCTTTGGCGGGAACCGGCCCGCGGAAGTCGAATGATACCAAAGGGGTTGTCCGCGAGGCGCGCCCGGCTACCGGATAGAATCGATTCGGAGGCTCCCCCGAAGATGCGTTTCGCTCGTTTGGCCGTTCTGTGCTCGATCCTCTGCGCGCGGCCGATCGCGGGCGCCCCGCGTCCCCTGCGCTTCGAGGAGCTCGCCCGGCTCGGACGCGTGGGCGCGATGGACGTCTCGCCCAACGGGCGCCTCGTTGCCTTCGCCGTCGGAACGCCGGACGTCGAGGCCAATACGACGCGCTCGGCCATCTGGATCGTCCCTTCCGGCGGCGGCGACGCGCGCCGGCTGACCTCGGGGCAGATGCGGGACGGCGACCCCAAGTTCTCTCCGGACGGACGCCGGCTCGCGTTCCTTTCGGACCGGGAGCAGGGGTCCCAGGCCTGGACGCTCGATCTCGCGGGAGGAGATCCCGTGCGGGCGACCTCGTTTCCGACGGGGGTCAACGGCTTCACCTGGTCGCCCGACGGCCGCTGGTTCGTGATCGCTTCGGACGTCTTCCCCGAGTGCGGAGACGCCGCCTGCCTCGAGCGAATCGTCAAGGCGCGGGAGGCCGCGAAGGTGCGGGGCCGCATCGCCGAACGGCTCCTCTTTCGACACTGGGACGCCTGGAAGGATGGGACGCGCACCCACATCTGGAAGGTCCCGGTCGACGGGGGTGCCGCCGTGGACCTCACTCCGGGCGACCGGGACGCGCCCCCGTTCGCGCTCGGAGGGGTGGACGGCTGGGATGTCTCGCCCGACGGGCGCGAGCTGGTCTACGCCTCGAACCCGGACAAGGTCGAAGCGCTGTCGACGAATGGCGACCTGTGGCTCGCGCCCTTCTCCGGCGGTCCGGCCCGCGACATCACGGCCGGCAATCTGGCCTACGACGGCGCTCCTCGCTTCTCCCCCGACGGGCGATGGATCGCCTACAGGGCCCAGAAGCGCCCCGGCTTCGAGTCGGACCGATTCGAGCTGATGCTCTACGAGCGGCGCACCGGGCACATCCGAGCTTTGACGCCGGACCTCGACGCCTGGGTGGAGCAGTTCCGCTGGGCGCCGGACTCGCGGCATCTCTATTTCTCGGCGCCCGTCAAAGCCCGAGAGGTGCTCTACCGGGTCGGGATCGAAGGCGGCGCGCCGATTCCGCTGTGGACCGGAGGCTCGATCGCCGAGCTGCGGGTCTCCCGGAGCGACGGGCGGATCTTCCTGACGACGAGCACGCTCTCGCACGCGCCCGAGGTGTGGAGGCTGAACGCCGACGGCAAGACGCCTTCGACGCTTACGCACGTCAACGACGCGCTCTTTCGAGAGCTGGCGATGGGGGAGGTCTCCGAGCGCTTCACCCGTTCGTCCGACGGGCGGGCGCTCCACGCCTGGGTCGTGACTCCGCCGTTCTTCGATCCCGCGAGGAAATACCCGGCCGTCTTCCTGATCCACGGAGGGCCGCAGGGCGCCTGGATGGACGCGTGGTCCACGCGCTGGAATCCGGAGGTCTGGGCGGCCTACGGATACGTCGTCTACGCGCCGAACCCGCGGGGCTCGGCCGGATTCGGCCAGGAGTTCGTCGATGCGATCAGCGGCGACTGGGGCGGCCAGGCCTATGACGACCTGATGAGGCAGGCGGACGATCTGGAATCGCTGCCCTTCGTTGACAAGGAGCGGGTCGGTGCGGCGGGCGCGTCCTACGGCGGGTACATGATCGACTGGATCGCCGGGCACACCGCGCGCTTCAAGGCTCTGGTCTCCCACGACGGGACCTTCGAGACGGTCTCCGCGGCCCTCGAGACCGAGGAGCTGTGGTTCCCGAAGTGGGAGTTCAAGGGTTGGCCCTGGGACTCCGATCTCTACGAAAAGTGGAATCCGATGCGCTCCGCGGCGAATTTCAAGACCCCCACGCTGGTCGTCACCGGCGAGCGCGACTATCGCGTTCCCTTCGGTCAGGGCCTTCAGTTCTTCACGGCACTGCAGGTCCAGGGGGTCCCGTCGAAGCTGCTGATGTTCCCCGACGAGGGCCATTGGGTCTTGAAGCCTGGGAACTCCGCGCTGTGGCACAACGTCGTGATGGACTGGCTGCACCGGTGGCTGGGAGGAGCCGAGGCGGATCCGAAGGCCTTAGCGACGGCATACAGCGTCACAAGGTGACCAGCCGAAGATTCTCGAAGCCCGAAGGCGTAACGACAGCCGGCGGTTATAATCCGCGACTCAAGGGGAGAAAATCGATGACCATGCGCCGATCGGTCCTACTCGGGTCGACCATTCTGTTTCTGGGGCTTCTCGCGGTGTCGGGCTGCAAGAAGAAGGCGCCTTCCACCGCCGCGGAATCGCGTCCGGCGGCCGTGCCGAGCACGTCGGAAACCAAGGTCCCGCCTCCTCCCGCTCCCTCCACCACGCGAGACACCGAGGCGGACGTTCTCTCGCAGGATCTCGCCGAGCTCAACCGGCGAGGGTACCTGACCGACGCCTTCTACGATTACGACAAATACAACCTCCGCGACGACGCCCGCTCCGCCCTCTCGACTGACGCGACTTGGCTTCAGAAGTATCCGTCCGTCAAGATCATGATCGAGGGGCACTGCGACGAGCGCGGAACGCAGGCTTACAACCTGTCGCTGGGCGACCGGCGGGCAAACGCCGCGAAGGAGTATCTCGTCTCGCTGGGGGTCGCCGAGTCGAAGATTCGGACCGTGTCCTATGGCAAGGAGCGGCCCTTCTGCACCGACTCCAACGAGTCCTGCTGGCAGCAGAACCGGCGAGCGCACATCGTCGTCACGGCGAAGTAGCAAGAAGCCGGTTTCGGGTTTCGGGAGTGTGAGCTCCGCCGTTAGTGTATTTCTCTCTCTTCGAGGTTCCAGGTTTCCAGCTCGAAACTCAAAACTCGAAACTCTCTAGTCTCTGCCCATGCGCGTCGTCTCACTCTGCCCGTCGATCACCGAAACGCTCGTCGCGATCGGCGGGCTGTCCGCGCTGAAGGGAGTTACGCGGTATTGCACCCGCCCCAAGGGGCTGCTCTGGGGCGTTCCCCGTGTGGGGGGCACCAAGAACCCCGACGTCGAACGGATCGTCGCTCTCGAGCCGGATCTCGTGTTCGCCAACGCCGAAGAGAATCGCCGTGAGGACGTCGAGGCGCTGCGCGCGGCGGGCGTGGAGGTAGACGTGACGCTTCCGAAGAGCGTGGACGAGGTCCCCGCGGAGGTCCGGCGGTGGGGGAGGCTGCTCGACAGCGAAGAAGAGGCGGAGGGTCTCGCAGGGCGGATCGAGGCGGCGGCCGACTCGCTGCGATCGGAGCCGCCGCATCCCTTCTCCTACGCCTACTGGATCTGGAAGGATCCGTGGATGACCGTCTCGGACGACACCTACGTCGCCGATCTCGTCTCTCTCGCGGGCGGCCGCAACGTCTACGGCGGCGAAACGGCCCGCTATCCGACTACGACGCCCGCCGAAGCACTCGGACGCGCGCCGGACGTGCACCTGTTCGCGAGTGAGCCGTACCCGTTCAAGGAGGAGAAGCACGGCGAGTTGATCCGCGCGCTCTTCGGCGGAGAATCCCGGCATCTCTTCGTCGACGGGGACGACTACTGCTGGCACGGATACCGCACGCTGGAGGGGTTGAACGCGATGCGCCGTCTGCGAGAGCTCCTCCGCTCCTCGGGCGGCTGACGCCGAGACGCTACGGCGCCGAGCGTCGGGGCGCGATGCCCCGGATCCCCTCCGAAAGCAGGATACCCGACTGCCACTCGACCACGGCGGCGACCAATCGGGTGCCGTCCGGCGAGATTCCAAACGTCTCGATCTCCTCAGTCTCCGAGGGCGAGCTCACGAGCAGCCTGCGGGTGGCGCGGGTGTCGCGGCCGGGCGCGAAGTCCTGCTGGAAGAGTGCCCACCGGCCGTTCGCGTCCCGGTCGCGGAACACGATCGAGCGGCCGTCCGGCATCCAGCGCGCCCGGCCGTCGGCCAGTCGGTCGATGAGGAAGGGAGCGGGCCGGCCGTCGGCCAGCGCCACGACCTTCAGTGCAAATCGTTTCTCGGCTTGATCGAACAGAAGAACCCAGGCCCCGTCGGGGGAGATCTCCGCATGGGCTCCGTCTCCGGATGTCACGAGAGCCGCCCCGGTGCCGTCCGGGTGGATCTTCCAGAGGCCGCGCCCGCCGCCCGCGGTGTAGGTGATCCAGGAAAGGTCGGGTGTGGCCGTCGGGTTCTCGGCGTCCACGCCGTCGCGCGTCACCTGCCTCGCGCCACCGCCCTCGGCGTCGGCGATCCAGATCTCGAAGACGCCGCGCCGATTCGAGCTGAAGAGTATGCGCCGTCCGCCGTCGGCGTAGGCGGGATCCCAATCCGAGGATGGTCCGTACGTCAGCCGCCGCATCGCCCCGGTCTTCGCCGAAACCTTCCAGAGCGCAAAGTGCCCCTCGCGACTCCCCGAGAAGACGACCCATTCGCCGTCGGGCGCGTAGGCCGGCTGGCGATCGGCCGTGCTGCCGCCGGTCAGCACCCGCGCCGAACCGAGCGGGGACCCGATCGGCAGCTCGCGCAACGTCTGTCGCGCGGCGCTCAGATCGAGGGCGAGGTGGCCCTCTCCGACGACCGAGAGGGTGGAGGTCGCGCGCGGCAACGAGAGCAGGGTCCTCGAGTGTCCCGTCTCGACGTTCTGAACGAAGACCGAGCCCGCCGCCGCGACCTGGGAATAGTCGAGCGACTCCGGCTGCGCGTAGAGGAGCTCTCCGCCCGATCCGTTCCACTCGAGAACCCCGACTCGAGCCTTCCTGGCCGGGGCGAGCGTGCGGCGGCGTTTACCGTCCGACGAGACGAGGACGATCTGCGGGACGACCGTCGAGGCTGGACGGGTCAGCGCCAGCGCGATCCAGCGGCCGTCGGGCGACCACCGCGGCGGCGATTCCACTATCAGCGGCGAGAAGTCGGCGACGGTCTTGGGCTCGCTCCCATCGGACTGCGCGACCACGATCGTCGCGGCCGCGGATCGAACGCGGTCCGTCCGGACGGGCGCCTCCGCGCCCTGCCCGGCTCCGAGCCGCACGTAGGTGATGCGTCCGCCGTCCGGGGACCAGTCGCCCCCCCAGGCACCCTCGACCACGCGCCGCGACTCGCCCCCGAGGATCGGGTGCCGGTAGATCGAACGGCGCTCCGCCTCGATCCTCTCGAACAGGACGGTCGATCCATCCGGCGAGAATCGCGGGTTGTCGTCCTGCCCCTCCGTCAGCGCGACCTCGCTGCCCTGCTCGATCTGCTTCAACCAGACGCGTCGCCTCCCGTCGCGATCGGAGACGAACGCGATCGTCTTGCCGTCCGGCGACGCGCTCGGCGCCCAGTCGTCGCCCGAGGAGGTGATGTATCTCAGGGATGGAGGCTGCGGGATCGGCCTCGAGAGAACCCGGCTCGACAGAATGAGGCCGATGGCGAGCCCGCCGAGGAGGAGACCGGCGGCGGCGATCGGGCGTGCGAGGCGGATGCGGCGCCGGCCCCCCTCATCGGCGCGGGCGACCGGTCCGGATGGGACGGAGAGCGACTCGATTGCAAACGCGACGTCGCGCGCCGCTTGGAACCTCTGCTCCGGGCTCTTTTCCAGGCAGTGCCGCACGATGCGCTCGAGGCCTGGGGAGATGCTCTGGTTCGAGATCGAGAGGTCTGGCGGATCTTCCTTCAGGATGGCCGACATCGTGTCGGCCGCCGAATCGCCGGCGAAGGCCCGCTTGCCCGACAGCATCTCGTAGAGGATCGCGCCGAAGGAGAAGATGTCGCTGCGCGCGTCGGCCGGCCGGCCGCGGACCTGCTCCGGCGACATGTAGCCGAGCGTTCCGAGAACGACGCCCGGCTCGGTCCCCGCCGTCGCCGTCGGCAGGCTCGTCTGCGGCGCGCCGCCCGAGTCCGGCTGCGTCAGCTTGGCCAATCCGAAGTCCAGGATCTTGACGCGCCCATCGTTCGTGACGAAGACGTTCTCGGGCTTCAGGTCCCGGTGGACGATCCCCTTGTCGTGCGCGGCGCCCAGGCCGTGGGCGATCTGGAGGGCGTAATCCGTGGCTCGCCGCGTCGAGAGCCGCCCGCCGGCGAGCGCGGAACGCAGAGTCTCGCCCTCGAGAAGTTCCTGGACGACGTACGGCGCGCCGTCCACGGCGCCGACGTCGTAGACCGCGGTGATGTTGGGGTGGTTCAGAACTCCGGCGGCCCTGGCCTCCTGCTCGAACCGGCGCAGACGGTCGGCGTCCTGCGAAAAGGAGGAGGGCAGGACCTTGATCGCCACGTCGCGTCCCAGTCTCGAGTCGCGGGCTCGGTACACCTCTCCCATGCCACCCGCGCCCAGAGACGCGAGGATCTCGTACGGACCCAAACGCGAGCCCGCTGCCATGGCCATGCCGTTGTTCCAGGATTCTAACGTTCTACCGAGGCCGTCTCGACGTCGCCGCGATAGGGCCCGTGGTTTGGTGACCGGCCGAGAAAGTCTCGTCCGAGGCGAACCGCAGTTGCGGTCTCATCGGCGGCGGCGTAGCGTTTCGCGGGCCGGCTCTCTCGGATCGAAAGGAGGATCGCGATGCGGTACGCGCGCCTCGGGGCGTTCGTCGCTCTTCTCGGGCCCCTTCCGGACTTCGTCGCGGCCCAGACTCCGCCGCAACGGGACGAGCTCGTCGTCGTTCGCGCGGGCACCCTGATCGACGGAACCTCGCGCGCCCCCCGCCGTGACCAGGCGATCGCCGTGCGTGGCCGCCGAATCGAGCGCGTCGCGGACTGGTCTGCCGCCCCGCCGCCGGCCGGGGCGCGCGTGCTCGACCTGTCCCGCGCGACCGTCCTGCCCGGATTGATCGACGCCCACACGCACATCTTTCTCCAGGGGGAGGATCCCGCCGAGGGGGGCTACGACGTCCAGCTCCTGAAGTACGGTCTCGCCTTTCGCGCCGCCCGGGCGACGGCGTCGGCTCGCCGCGCGCTGGAGCAGGGCTTCACGACGATTCGCGACGTCGAGACCGAGGGCGCGGGGTACGGGGACGTCGGCATCAAGGAGGCCGTCGAGAAGGGGTACATCCCGGGTCCGCGGATGTTCGTCGTCACGCGCGCGATCTCCACCACGGGCGGCTACCCGCTCGAGGGTTACGCGCCCGAGATCGACGTGCCGAAGGGCGTGCAAGTCATCGACGGCCCGGTCGAGGCGCGCAAGGCGGCTCGAGAGCAGCTCGACCACGGCGCCGACTGGATCAAGGTCTACATGACGCATCGGAGCTGGGTTGACAAGCAAGGCAACCTCGTCTCGCAGCCCACGCTCACGCTGGAGGAGATCCGCGCGATCGTCGATGAGACGCACGGCTGGGGAAGGAAGGTCGCCTGTCACGCCTATGGGGGCGCCGGGCTCCACAGGGCGCTCGACGGCGGCTGTGACTCGATCGAGCACGGGCTCGACCTCGACGAGGCGGCGGTTGCCCAGATGGTTCGGCAGGGAACGTGGCTCGTCCCGACGATGAGCGTCTACTACGACCACTGGGCGCCGGAGGACACGCCGGAGGGACAGCGCGACCGAAAGCGCGCCGCCGTCCACGGGCCTTCGCTGCAGCGGGCGTACCGAGCGGGCGTCAAGATCGCGTTCGGAACCGACGTCGGCGGCTTTTCCTGGAGCGAGCCGATCGCGCAGGAGTTCCCGCGCCTAGTGGAGTTCGGGATGACGCCGGCGGCGGCGATTCAAGCGGCGACGTCGAAGGCCGCGGAAATGCTCGGCATGGCGGGGGAGCTCGGAGTCGTGGCGCCGGGCGCCTACGCGGACGTCGTCGCGGTCTCGGGCGATCCGCTGCAGGACGTTCGGGTCCTCCAGCACGTCGTCTTCGTGATGAAGGACGGCAGGGTCTTTCGAGACGAGCGGAAGTAGGGGCGGCGCCGGCCGCCGCCCCTACTCCGAATCTCACCTCACCGGTCGTCGGCGTCCCGACCCGCGGATGCCGGTGCGGATGGGCTGACGGGCACGAGGCTCCCCGTCAGGATCCAGCCCCTCTGGCTCGGGGCGAATCGTGGCGCGAGCATTCCGTCGTTGATCTCGCGAGTGATTGCAATGCGGTTGTAAGCCGTCGCCGGAATGAACAGTCGGCTGTTGTCGGAGAAACCGTCGGACGGGGTGTCGACGTCCCCCTCGGCCGCCGATATGACGCCGTCTCCGTTCTGGTCCACACGGGCGACCTCCGCCGCGTACGCCTTGTAGAGACGCTCCGTGAGGTTCTTCCTGTTCGGCTCGAACGATGCGGGTCTCGCGTAGACGTCCAGGAAGATCTCGTTCGCGAGCCCGCTCGGAATGAACCGCTGGCGAAACTCCCTCTGCGAATCGACGTCGGCGTCGAAGAGATCGGGATCGCGGGGCCGGTTCGGGTCGTCGCCGTAGACCGATGGGTCGTTCTGCCTCCCTTGAGGACCCGATCCGGGGATCACGGAGGGGCAAGAGCTGACTTCGCCGTCTTGAAAGGCGTCCGCGGGCTCGCCGAACTTGTCGGGGAAGCCGCCCGTGAACGGCAGCTCGTACAGGGGGTGCACCCAGTTCGTCGTGTAGTTGAACTCCCAGTAGGAATGAACGTCCGTTTGTTGCATCCCGTTGTAGGCGCCGAGGCTCAACTGAATGGGGACGACGTTGGTCTGGACGTCCGGGAAGTGATCGGACTCATCGGGAAGCCGAACGGCCTTGCCGTCCATCGTGAAGATCTGACCGGGAACGTTGTGGCCGGTGCCCATCGCCTGAAGCAGAGCGGCATCCTCCGAGGTGATCTTCCCGAACTGCGCATGGTTGCTGCCTGACCGAGGCGGGGCGACCGGAGGCACGACGAGGTCGTGGATCATCCAGCCTTCGTACCAGCCCGACTCGTTGTTGATGACGAACAGCCCCGAAATGTCCGTAAACATGTCGATGAAGGCGCGGACGTCGTGGGGGTCGGTCGGCAATCCCGGCTTCGGCTCGAGCACGACCCGAACCGCGCCGACCGTGGGCAGCCCGCAGTTGCCGCCGGTCACGGTCAGCATCGCGGCATCGTTGACCCCGGGGATTCTGGTCGTGAAGACGTTGGCCTGGAAGCCGTGGGTGTCCAGGAGGTAGTACTGAAACAGCTGGCTCGGATGGTCGGCCTCCGCGTAGGCCTGAATCGGGAGATACGAGTGCGGTCGGTTTCCCAACCGGGCGAGAGCGTCCTGGAGCGGTGCCGGCAGAGACGCGACGTCTCCCCGGCTTCGAACGGTCGCCTCGTCCTGCGAAGCATTGGGGTTCGGATGACACGGCGCGGGGGGCTGCTCGGCTTTTAGGGCGCCGTGTGTCAGACCCAGGCACAGCGCCGCCAGCGCGGGCAAGAGAGAGCCAACGATTCTCGATCGGGTGACCATCACAACCTCCGTCGGTTAAGGCGGGACAAAATTGGCCCGCACCGACGCTCCCATGCGCGAGCCTCCGACGATTCACTTCTTAGCTCGCCTTTAGGAGCCCTCTCCTAAACCCCGGCTAAACCTCGCGGTCCTCGTGAGCGAGAAATCGAGGTCGATTCCGCCTCACCCGTTGCTAGCCGCGCCGATTCAGCAGGTCCAGGAACTCCTCGCGAACGGTCTGGCTGTTGAAGATGCCGCGGATGGCCGAGGTCACCGTCAGGGCTCCCGGCTTCTTGATGCCCCGCATCTCGACACAGAGGTGTCGCGCTTCGATGACCACCATCACGCCC
>Ga0070706_100001626_pt1 | contig 23445 bp, 29 predicted proteins | sample KBSK5501metaG_FD_65476 | JGI IMG/M metagenome (GOLD analysis project Ga0070706, IMG submission 65476) | Corn, switchgrass and miscanthus rhizosphere microbial communities from Kellogg Biological Station, Michigan, USA - KBS K5-50-1 metaG | ecosystem: Host-associated > Plants > Roots >... | reverse complement strand
AATAGATAATATAGAAGCAATTTGTACACTTAAGAGTGCCGAAGTATACGCAATTAATGCAGTCACAAGTGATTGAAGACTTATCCTTATTGTACGAGACAAGCTGAAATACCAGCGAACAAACCTCCTCATATATGTCATACCTCCTTCATGAAAGTGGCTATTCCGTTTTAGAAATTGATAATAATGGAAAACTTGAAACCTTAAATATTAATCTGGATCTTAAAAAGGGTGCTCGATATGAATGCTATTCAAAGGCTGAAGAAGGTGCATCTGATTACCAATTAGCCCATCATTTATTGTTCGTTCTGAAGAGTTTATTTTTTGAGCATGACTCAAAGAGAAAAAAACCGATAAATCCTTAATAATTCGGCTCATGATTGTAGGATTACGGGTATCCCAAGTATGGGTATCTAGAACAACTAAGGGACATAATGTAAATCTCGATACCCATTCTTCATATTGTTCGTGTAAACGCGCAATATGACCCTCTGGATAAAGCTGTTGGTAAGGTCGTGGGCGGCCCGCCAATCTTTTCTCACATTCCTCAGGTGTACACCTACAATAGATGATCATGTACGGAACAGGCATTTCCTCTAAAATGAGTCGAGCACAAGAAAGATATGTTCTATGTGCTCGCGGATCCATCGTACCTGTATCAGCAAATATCTGAGCAAAAATTTCAATGTCTTCATAAATTGAGCGGTCAACAACAAAATCAATACCGTTTCGAACTGCATCCTTTATACACTGAGCCTTATGAGTAAGGAAAGCTACTTGAGCTTCAAATGACCAGCGTTTGGAGTCTCGAAAGATGTCGTCCAAATATGAAGTATCATAACTAGTTGTGGGGCGTATTTGCCAACCATTTTCTTTAGCTAAAGAACGGACAAACGTTGTTTTACCGGAACCAAGATTCCCTGCCACGCATATAAAACTGCTCAAATTACTCCTTAGCATCACTCAAGATCCTGGATATTAGCAAGTGAAACAGATTCCATCTGGATCAGACTTTGTAGCGATTCTTGTGCAAAATGGGGAGAAGTGCTATGAATCCTAAAAGTTTCCTCGACGTAAGCCATCGCTCGCGCACGTTCTGTAGCATGTAGGGTACACATTCCACAATCAAACAATCCACTTGCCCCTGCTGGACAAACATCTTTGACGTGCTTTTCCTCTGTAAAGTAGAAGGGTCGCACGATTGGAACCTGTTTATTATGTTTTCGGAATGCAACAGGTTGCATTGTTTCAAATTTTCCTCGATGAAAGACATTCATCAAAAGAGTCGCCATTATATCATTGAGATGATGACCAAGTGCTAATGCATCTAGATACAGATGGGAAGAGGCTTTTGCTAATACCTTAGCTCGAAGTGGAGCACAACCGCGACATGGAGCTTTGCCTCTTTGTATTAGAGAAGTTGCTACAGGTCTTGTATCTATTGTAAAAACTTGAAGAGCAAGCCCATATCTACTTAAGACATAATTCTTAAGTTTTTCTTCTTTCTGAGAATCCATATATTGATTAATATATATTGGAATAATTTCTATACTTGTCAAATAATTGTAATTGATGAGAAAAGCAATACCTTCTAATAATGCCAAAGAATCAGCACCTCCAGAAAGAGCTATACCTAACTTGTGAGCATCATCAAGCATATGATACTGTTGTATAGTACTTAACATGCTAACAACAGCTATGGGCATATCTTGAATTGTTAGGGATTGCTCATTCTTATCCTCTGGAGAGAGTTTGTTATCGGTAAGTTCCCTAAATTTCATGTCATTAATCTTCCCCAATCCTTGAACCAATTACAGTTCAACTTGTAAACTTCTAAGAAGCGCCATTTTCATCTATTTTATATAACGATTTAATGGCTCTTACGCCAAATACACTAGTCATAATGTCTTTCTCCTTATCTATAACCTCCAAGCCTTTTTAGTTTAACACATTGTAACAATATGCCACATATGCTTAAATCAATTGACCTAATTAAATGTTGTAACTACTCAGATGCCCCCTTAAGAGGTGTAAATTCAGATGCGACCTGGGCTCGTATACTACAGCTCAGAAATTCAACACTCTCTAGCAGCGACTGAGGCATTTTCACCGCTTACCTGCCCTGAACATGCTCAAGACTGGAATCTATGCTTCAATGCCATCAATGGCCCAACTACCTTGTGACGATTCTATTAAATATGGATTCTAAGTGAATCCAGGCGTCGCCGGGGTTCAGGGATAACTGGTTAGTTACAACTCTTAATGGTGTTTTTCAACGGGCTATACTCAAATAAGTTTGCATAAATAAGGCAGATATTCATAGATTTCACCTTGTAGCGCTACTACTGAAAAGGAAGGTGGTTAACTTACAATGAGAGTTAAGCAGAGTATAAACTCCAAAACAAGTGTTCAAGAAAAGCAGAACATTAGAAATCAGGCAGGAAAGGAAATCATCTAAGCATACTATATTGACGTTTAGACTAATTTGGTGGTATTTGCTGGACCTTACAAAGTTCTGAGATGGCTCTGTTGGCTTTCCTGAGCCTAAAGTCGAGCGAGAAAGATTCGCATCGATGATTTATTACCATGTTGGGCCACGGTGATGATGAGACCAACATGGTAATAAATCCCTTATTGGAACCTGTATGCATAATTTCAAGCTCATTTGAGCATCTCTAGTCGGCAAGCGAGCGGTGAAAATAGTCTAAACGTCAATACTATACAAATAACGAGAAATGGATTAAGATTATGCAAGCTAATTCGACCGATAGGGAGAAAGATATGGCTAATAGGTGGACAGTAAAACAACTCGATGGTTTCCATGAGACGGCACAGTCACTGAAACTTTATCGCCGAGCAGAACTACAGAACGAGACAGATGGTACATCTCTTATTGAAGACCTCTATGTCGATCCGCTTCCGAATAATCATATACTTCAGACCATGATGAAGGCCAATACAACGTTCTTAATTGGGAGAAAAGGGACGGGCAAATCCACAATCTTCCAGCGAGCACAGCACGAACTTCGCAAACGATCTACTTATGCTTCAGCATACATCGATATCAAGACAATTTTTGAATCATCCCAAGTTGATCCCAACCTTATAGCAAAGGTAGAGTCCACATCGGGCGCTCTCCCAAGGGAATCGCTTGAAAAGCTTCGTCTCTATAAATCCTTCCTGCGAGCTATCATCCAAGAGATCACAGAAGAACTAAAAAAGCGGGTTAAATATTCTATGTGGGACCGAATTAGGCAGTTCTTTTCAGGATCAGCAGATGAGTTGTTTGAGGGCTTAGACTCATTGCTGACAGATATTGACAACAATCAATTCTCTAGCATTGCTGGCTTGAAGACTCCCACAATTCACTCCAAAAGCGATTCATCTGAAGAATCTGGCGTTGAGAGTACCGCTAATGTAGGCCTATGGCCAACACCTGAAGTGAAAGCCTCCTTGACAGCAAAGGATTCTCTGAAGATTTCATCAGAGCAAGAGCAAACGTATGCAGATATCCTTATGCTCGAATTTAACATTAAAGGCTTCATATTGCGTTTGAAAACATTACTGAACAACACTAAGATCATGCACCTCTATATTTTCATCGATGATTTTTCTGAGTTACCACAAGACGCGATGGCCATCGTCGTCGATACTCTTCTTGCTCCCCTGAATAACTGGTCAGAAGAACTTATTAAGTTCAAAGTAGCCGCCTATCCAGGCATGGTGTATTACGGTGCCATTGACAAGACTAAAATTGACGAGATTAACTTAGATTTATACAGGCTTTATGGCACCTCCGATGTGACTACGATGGAAGAAAAGGGAATTGAATTTACTCGCCGATTAGTAGAAAGTCGTTTGCGCTATTTCTGTGGATGTGATGCAAATATATACATCGACTCAAAAAACGAGGATATATGGCGAATCTTCTTTTACGCTACAATGGCTAACCCCAGGAATCTCGGCCACATACTATTTAATTTGTATGAATCTCGTCTAATTTATGATCAATCCATTAATTCATCTGCGCTAGGAGATGCTGCAAGCAAATACTATGAGGAGAAAATTGAGCCTTACTTCAAAATGAATAAATTTTTACAGGAAAGCTTTTCTGAGCGTTCTTCTGTATTGAGCCTTAGAGAACTTCTCGAAGCCATAATTAGGCGTGCTAGAGCACTCCGGACACACCAGGGTTCAAAATTGATGCGTGAAATCCCTGGAAGGCCACCCACAAGCCATTTCCATGTTGTGTTAGAGCTCGAGACTTTACTCTCAACTCTGGAACTGAACTTTTTCCTGACGAAGTATTTTGAGATGCGTGATCGTGATGGCCGGAAGGTGTCAGTGTTTGCCTTAAATTATGGTTTATGTCAAAAGTCGTCCGTTGCATTTGGGAGACCATCCGGCAAAAGGGATTACCGGCTCTATTACGTCGAGCGGATCTTTGATTACACACCAATTCTTGAGAATTATCTGAAAGTAAACCAAGAAATCATATGCGACAATTGTCAGAACGTTTTTAGCTTTAGTGACCTAGATGCATTGCAGATGTTTCGAATGAAGTGTCCTAAGTGCTTTGTCGGAACCTGCCAGGTTGTCAATTTGTCTAAGAAGTATGAATCTATTCTTCGCTCAGTTGATCCAGAATTACTTTTACCTCGGACTGAACTTGGCATCTTGCAAACGCTGAGAGTTGAAAGGAGACCTATGTTTGCAAGAGACATAGCAGAAGATTTGGATTGCTCTTATCAACTTGTGGGAAAGCGCGGAAAAACCTTATCTGACCGGGGACTTGTAGAAAGAACAGAGAACGACCAAGGACGCCGTCAGTTTGAGCTCACAAAAGCGGCAGAGACAGAATACTTCTCCGAAAATGAGATAGATGAACTCGATATAAGCGATGAGTGGTAATAGGCAAGCAAGAAATTTGAGACGCTAAAGCAAAAAGCTCACTCATATCCTACTGCTTCGTTCCTTAAAGGCGATAAGAAAAGGGATTGGCTTGTGGTACCACACTGTTTTACTAGTGGCCTCACTTTTATGAGAGCCTCAATGAGGAACGCAGCACTACCGATACTTTGTCGACTTGGGAAATTTCCTTGTCCCAGAGCTTTCAATTGGTATATTCTCGAGCGCTTCATCCATGTGTGTTAAGCGACAGCTATAATTGCCGTCCGATGCGCAGTATCAACCATACAGAAATGGTAGTTGGCAGTGTTCCATGCGAGCGAAACCATGGCAAGATCGCTCCGCTCCTTTGACGCGGCTTCATTCGCATGGTCAGGAGTATGTTCCCATTGTTTTGGAAAAAACAGCAAGGTGTTTTTTGTTCGTCAAGTTGAGACACTTTCGGCAATGATGATTGTTGTTAGTCAACACCTGCTCGAGTTTAACTGTTGTTGTCTTGTAGATATCGTAAAACGGAACTAACCGCTATACTATCAGATTAGATCATCGATGCCCTTATTGATGCGTTTATTAAAACCTCATAAGGCATATTTGGTCTATATTCCAACTGCTTCCGCACGATGGTCTACATTCTACAGGATACAATGGTCTTTTATAGCATATCGTATTGATTCATCTCTTTCCACCTTAAGCTTTTCATTCTATTCTGTTCATTTCTCCTAGTGTTTCTACCTACACCTCCAGCGCATCCCTCTTCCCCTTGATCGCCTTCGCCACCCCATCGATGCCGTAGGTATGAAACAAAAACTGGATAAGGCGCATCCTTGCCGATGGATGCCATAGTGTCCTGGTAAACAGCTTCTCCACGACATCTGTTAGCTTTGTAGATACCAAGCCTAGCTTCGAGGCTTCATCTCGATGACGCGCCCGCAGCAGCCAGTTCTGCTTGATTTCTTCCGCATCGAGGTCTACTTTGATGAGCGTAATCGCGTCCACAGAGAGGGTTAGATACTCCACATTCAGAGAAAGCACTTTGATGCTCTCTAAGGCGCTGGTTGGGATCGCGAACTCCTCATCAAGTTCTCGTATGGCCGTTGCGAAGAAGCTGTCATCGCCTGGTTGGGTGATGTTCCCTTCGTGATCGGTGATGGGAGCATTCATCGTTCCTTCAAAGGAGACCGACCAGTGGTTAGGGTAGTAGGCCACTGATTGGGACCGTTGCATCAGCACGATCTGCTGATCCCTGGTCACGAGAATGGATTGGACGCTGATCGGGGCCGGAATAAGTGAGGTGCCTTTGTCAGTTGAGCTATAGGTGAGCGCGGTATTTCCGTATTTCTGCCGGATGGATACCTTGGATCCATCCAGAGTTGTCAGCAGCGGTTCGTCGAAAAATGGGTTCAGACTGAAGTAGTCAAAGAAGCCGAGCGGAGCCAAGGTCACCTTGAGCTGGTCAAGCTCGCTAAATGCCGGGGTAGCAGACACAAGCCGGTAATGAGGCCCGTTAAAGTAGTGCTTCTCTATGACTGGCAGCCTTTCCTCTCTCAAGGTGGCCAGGTCGTCGGGAATCGGTAATGGCGTGCTCAGGATCGTCGTTTTGATCTCGTGCGGTTCCCATCCTTGAAAATGCTCGCTGTTTGCTAGGAGGATGCAATCATCGACTGCAAATCGTTCCACATCTGCAAGCTGCATCAACCACCGTGCATTATTTGAGGCAAGTGTATAGAGGCTGTTTGCCTTCAATACAGCATCCTGTTCTTCTCCGTATTGATTTCCTACCACAATTCGCTCTCCTAACGTCTCTGCGTAATAGACAGGTGCTGCTTGTATGAGAATGAGTTCTCCTGGTTCAATTCTATTCGTAAGCTTATCGAGTCGCTTCCTGATCTCTTGCAGGATGTTGGTGTACTCCTGAATTTTCAGCTTCAGGTTTGGCGGAGCATCGCTGACTCCTAGCTCCGTCTCTTTTGACTCAAGTTGCTGAAGCAACTGCTCATACAGGCGTTCCAGGTGTTCGAGGTTGGTGATCTCTTCGGGCGAACCTTCTGGAATGTGTGGGGTAAAGCCGAGCTGCGCCTCTTCCATCTCGGGTAAGAGCGATCGCTCGATACCTGCCAGGTTCAGCAACCGTTCTGTTTCCTTTCTGGACGTACACAGTATTTCTGCCAGAGAGATGATGAGCTTACGGATAGAACCCTTGAATGGTTGTGGATACTCATCGTTTTCTAGCCGCGAGATGGTGCTGCGGCTGGTTCCTACAAGTTTTGCAAGTTCGTCAAGCGACAATCCGGCGTTGCTGCGCAAGATACAGAGAAACGATCCAAAATATCTCATTGTTCACTTTTCTCAGATTGCTTCAAAGGACTGTTTCAACGTGTTTCGAGGTGTCCCACTTTTTCTCAGAATATCTGTTCTATTCTCACTTTTCCCAATCATAATTAGAGTGAACCGGTTACTCCATTGTAGCATATGAAATGGCATTGTGGTTCAGTGAGTTTTCCGCCATTTGAACGAGTCATGTGAGTAAAAGAAACGAGGAATCAAGAGTATGGTATCAAGCCAAGTACAGGATGTTCCTTTGAGTGCTCTCGAGCAGTATTTACGCGGCGTGAAGTTGGCCGCGCCACTCCTGGATGAAGAAGAGGCGCAACTGCTCCGATGCATCGAGCAGGGAAAAGTCGAGCAGGCGAAACGTTTTCCAGTTGCCTGTATCCTGCGTGCAGCAGAACAGGCTCACACTCGGCTCATTGAAGGGTATCAACCGTTGCTCATCGGACTGGCAAAGCGTTACGTGCGTCAATGTCGAGAGATGGAACTGCTCGACCTGGTGCAAGAGGGCAACCTTGGCCTCCTACAGGCAGTGGAGAAGTACGACGGTCGTGCCGGTTCGGGTTCGTTCCGTACCTGGGCCTTTTCCTGGGTGCGGGGCATGATGCTGATCGCATTGTGGCAGTACGAAGGCGCTATCCGGCTGCCGCTAGAGAAAGCGCGTGCGATCAGGCGGATGACAATGGTGAACGCCCAGTTGTTAGCAGCGCTCTGCCGTGAACCTACGGTTGAAGAGACGGCTGAAGAGATGGGCGTAAGTGAGAAGGTTGTGCGCGATTTAATTGTCCTGCAAGCGCAAGCGGTTGTGAGCTTCCATGCCTTCCCTGATGACGACGAGGACTACACACTTGAGGATATGATTGTAGACTCGAAATCATCTGATGCCGATGAGGATATCCGCGATTTGCTGGCAGATGCCCTGGTGATGTTGTCTGATCGCGAGCGAATCGTCATCAACCTGCGCTATGGTTTCGAGGATGGACAGGTGCGTACTCAGAAAGAAGTGGCCTATCTGCTCGGCGTATCGGCATCGAGGGTGGCGGCTCTTGATCGTCGGGCGCAAATGCGTTTGCGTAAACTGCTGTGTGTTGCATAGCACATCCTGTGAAATGCGTTGATGAGTGTCTCGCTGGTCATCTTGTGTATGAGAGATATCCCGCCTCGGGATGTCTCTTTTTATGGCAAGCTGTATGGCAGAGCAACGTGTGACTCTTTCGGTGATGCCTCTTGCCACCTTGAGCTGAGGTCTTTTCTGTCTGGATGGAGTCTTTCGTCTATTGAGCTCTCACTGGAGACGAGGTGATCGACATATGAGCGCACGTTGAGCTTGCGCGCTCGCCGGTAGGTAATAGGCGGTCTGGCCGTACGGCTGCGTAGGAGGTGTCGTTGTGTGTGAGATCTGTTCATGGCAAGCAAACCATGAGGGATGTTCTTTGGAGAGGAGTGGCCAGACGAATGGCAAAAGAGAACGGCTACTGGATACACACTGAACAGGGGTACGTGTATGTCTATCAGCCAGAATCCGGAGAGGCTGAAGGGTTTCGTCGCAGATGGATGAGGCATGCACTACGCATCTTCCTGGTGCTGGCGGTGCTCTGGACGATGTACTTTTTCGGCCCCTTTCCGCACGTTGAGATGGGAGGTTTTGTCTTGCATCCCTGAGCAGGAACGTGAGGCATCGGTTGTAGTGAGGTGGCTTGATGGAAGTGAAGAGGAGAGGAAGGAAGGTGTGGGAACCATGGATGGTGATTCTACATTCGTCGAGGTGGTGTCAATCGTGGTTGATCCGGTGACGGAGAAGCTAATCGATTCCATCAATGTGGTACTAGCCGCTGGGCAATGGGAACAAGTAGCAGTGCTGGCGCTCTCACTCAGAGAGCATGCGCTCGCGGTCGGGGATAGGCAGTTGGCAGTGTTGGTAGAGGATATCCGTGCGATCGCGCTGGATGCGGTGGCTTCTCCGTCAGGGGATGATGGGGTTATTCAAGGCAGCGGTAGCGATCATAGGACATAGTCGAGGAGAGGTGGTGGGAGTAAATGTCGGGGTATGTAGGGATGGTGGGATCGGTGTATAAGCCGTTCTTGTACTGTGAGCGTACGCCGGAGCGGGTGCTGGAGGTGTTGGAGGATTGGATTGACTGGCACGCCTACCGACTGGCGTCTTTGGCTCCTGGGCAGGTAGATAATCTCTACTACCAGGACCTGGCGCAAGAAGGCAGGCTCGCAGTCTATCGCCTGCAGGAGCGTGATCCACACATCTGGGCACCCAAGCTCTTACGGCTGGCCATTTTGTCCATGTACGCGGCACGTCGGCGAGGTCGTTCGGTCTTGCGAGCTGACCCTCATCATCGACTGCGCACCTATGAACAGGTGTCGTGGGAGATGTTGGCGGATGGGGTGGAAGATGATGGAGTGGTTGAGGGGTGGATCGTTGGAGATGCCAACGATGGAGCATGGGAAGAGGGGAAGGCTGGTTCAGTCGTCCCCTTTTCATGTGCTGACGAATAGGAAGAACCATGGTGATGCATGGGAGCAACATGTGTTGCAAAGACAGAAAGGAAGCATGAAACATGCTTTTACAAGGATTAGTGTTAAGTGGACAGGTGCTCGAGAGTACCTTTTATGACCAGGTGACCGGCCAACCCAAACCAGGCTATTCAGTCAAGTTGACCGTGCTTGATGCTGAGACCGATGAGAAGTACGAGTGCCAGCTCAGCGATGGACTGCCCTCGCTGGAGCAACTCCAGGAGTTGAAGAAACAAGGTCAACCTACCGACGTGTTGCGGCAAGTGGCGACGCAACTGCAAACGGAGCTGCCTCCTAAGATGTCGCAGATTGCCCTGCAAGTGCGGCGTATCAAGGGCAAAGGCAGTTTCCAGACGCTGGTGTGTCGCCTGGCGACGGTTGCATAGTAGTCGTCGGGAGTGTAGGGATTGGAGGAAAGACTCTCTATGTCAAGCCTTTTTGGGACCAGTTTGAGAGGAAGCGAAACCATCAGAAAAGAGACAGGTGGAGCAATGTCTTCAACTAGGCATGAACAAGCGTACCACGCCGCTCACAGTTGTCAAGCCGCTTCGCTTTCCTTGACAACCGTTCGCTTGCGTGGTCAGGTGTGGGCATGCCAAGTTGAAGGCCCAAAAAATGCAGGATTTTTGGCTCTTGTTGCTTGTGATCAGCACGCGCTAGGGCTGCTAGGCCGCTCGGCGCGCATGCTGGTATTGTGCTTGCTTAAAGATGGCTGTTTCATAGTGGCAGCGACGGGACCACATGGCAAAGATGATCCTGACCCATACGTTAGCAAGCGCTCGTATCGCCACGCTATGGCTTTTGCCTTCTGCTCGCTTGCGTTGGTAATAGGCTCTGGCCCACGGTTCACTTTGTGTCGTCTGCCAGGCAAATTGATGCAAGGCATTGCGCAACGGCTTCACACAGCCCATGCGCCGATGCGCTTTGGAATACATCCCGCTCTGAAAGAGGACAGGCGAGGTTCCTCCCAGCGCTTGCAGACTGCTAGCATCTTGGTAGCGGGTGCGATCATCGCCGATTTCTGCCAACAGTCGCGGAGCCAGGCGTTTGCCTGCACGCGGCAAGCTCGCGAAGAGCTCGTGATCCTCATGAGTCAAAAAAAGGGTGTGGATCTCCTTGTCATACTGCTTGATTTGCTCAAGCAACGGCAGCAGCTGACTCACCAGTGCCAGCATCAAACGCGATTTGGCGCGGGTTGTCACCGCATCGGCCTGCAAGTGGGCTTGCTGCAGCCGCGCGACAATCTCGGTGGCAGTAGTGATCGGATTGGAATGCTTTGCTTGTCTGAGGACCTCTGTGATCTGCTCAGCCGAAGCAGCCATGGCAGCCTGTGGCGTGGGATAGGTTTGCAAGAACAGCAAGGTGCTCTTCTGCTGCAGTTTGGCAAACAGCTCCAGGGCCACCGGGTAATAGGCTTTGAGGCAAGCCGTGAGCTGATTGACCAGACGCGTTTGCATCCGGATCAAGGCATCTTGATCGCGCGTGAGCAGTTTGAGCTCGGCAATCTTCTCGCTATCTGGCGTGAGGCGATGCAAATCGACCAGGTCCGCACGTCCGGTCTTAGCCAGCAAGTAGGCGTCAATCGTATCCGTCTTGGCTCCCGATGCGGCTCGCCGACGATCAACGGTGCGCGGATTGACGGGATAGACGGGCCAGCCCGCTTCCAACAGGTGAGCGATCAACAAGCCATGCGTTGTCTCGATGATGCAGGCCAGCTGTTCTTTCGACTCCGAGCCAATGATCTGCTCCAAAAAAGCGTTCAATTTGGACATGCCTTGTGGGCTGTGCTCGACACGCAGCATCCCGATCTGACGACCCTGCTCATCAATAACCAGGGCATCGTGATGCTCGTTCGCCCAATCAATACCGGCATACCACATGCGCAATGCTCCTCTCTACAAGCTTGCTTCCTGAGCTCACGTGCCCTTATACTGTGGCGCTCGAAGCGCGACTCTCTCATGATCGGTTCTGCTCAGGAACAGCGCCGGGGAAGTGCGAGCTTTCCTAATCGGTCGAGCCGGGTGGAGGAACTAGACTTTCCCTGGCGCATCCAACAGTTGTATAGAACAAGTGTATCCTTGTTCCAGCCCTGTGTCGAGAGGGCTTGTTCTTAGTTTACTGTATAAGGAGGAAGCGGGTCTTGCAGAGGGTACAAACGTTCCGTGGGCAAGAGGTGTGGGTGCGTAAAGTCGAGCACATCGTCTTGAGGGTGGTCTCGTTGGGGTTCTCGCTGGCGTCGGCGCACGCGATCAGGTGGTTTTTTGCGCCCCTGGATGGGATCGACACCCTACAACCCATCATCACCTGGACGGTGGCGATTGGCTTTGGAGTGCTTGGCTATATCGTGAGTCGAGGTCTGGCGCACCGGCTCATGAACCGTGAGCGTATCCGGGCATATGCGCCCATTTGTGCAGTGGTGGAGATTGTCGAAATCTTCTGTAACTATGCGCTGGCGGCAGCGGTGATCCAACGGGCGACCTGGTTGCAGGTGATCCCGGCAAATCAGCGTGCCGTCTTAACGGGTCTCACCTACCTGGTGCTTTCGATCATTCCGCTGGTCTCGCTCCTGTTAGCGGTGGTGGATATGGACATGGAGCGCTCGAAGCGAGGAGTTGGCCCTGTTGGTGGGGGAGTAAGTAGTCCGTTCTTGAATGGCAACCAGGGACCTGTCTATGGACCTCCGATGATGCAGCCTCTGCGGATGCAGGCACAGGCGTCTACACAGGGCCAGCCCAAAGACGTCAGTCTGGCGGGTGTACCTGGATACCCTGTGTACAGCCAGGGCTATCGGGGGAGTATTCCCAATGTGGCACCCGGTATGATTGCCGGTTTGCCGCAGCAGCCAGATGCCTCCCAGAAGCCAGGGGGAATGTTGAGCACGTTCCCTTTCTTCAACAGGCGTCAGGCGGAGGTCTCGTCTCCCACGACGGCCTTGCCATCGACCCAGTAACAGGGGTGTTGTTGGTAGCTTCTGGTAACGGTCGGCGGTTGACACGAGCAGAGGCGGCCATCATTCGTGCTGCACTGGCCCAAGGGCACCCAGTCCAGTTCGCCGATCGGCACCAGTGGCGACATTTTGAGGTGCGTCATCCCTCGGCTTGAGTGGGTGATGGCGTTGAGAAGAGTACAAGGCATGGACAGGTTAAGGTTGTTTCGTGGCTCTCTTCATGCCTTGTCTGTAGATGGATGTGAGGAGGATGGTCGATGGGTCTCGACGATGAGCAGATCAACTACGAACAGATTAAGCAGTTAGCCAGGCAGACCGGTCAACGAGTGACTGATCTCATTCCCCTAGCTCCGCAAAATGACCCTTTTTATACCGGCACTCCCAGCGATTGGGCGCTCGCCGAGTGGTTTGCTGCCTTGTGGCAGGCGTTCCGCTATACGAATAAAGTGCACATCCGGCGTGTGCATTACCAGATCGTGAGCCAGAATCCACCGGTGGTGATGCCTAATGGCTTGCCATATGAGAATACAGAAACGTGCTGGAATATCCTCAACCTGGCGTCGAAGGCGGCACGCTACTTGCAGTTGGTGGATCCTGAAGCCTTTGTCGACCGGCGCAACCCCGAAGCGGTGGTCTATGCTTCGCATCGTATCCCTGAGCCGGAGGTGTTGGCCACGAGTCGGCTGTGGGGATCGCAGTTGCGCCTGCCGGACTTTCCGGACCTACCTGCCTATCGGGTGAGCGGCTACGAGCCAGCACAGGCCTTTCATCTGGAGTGTTGGTGTGAGAAGAGTACCATGAATGACGTGTATGGATTAGGGACATCATGACGTGTTGATCCCCGCCACATCGTGGTCAAGCAGACAAGCGATGTGTTGAATGATGAGCTTTTTGACAAGAGCTCACCAAAGAGCGGAGTCTGATGAGTTCTCGCCTTTGAGGAGGGAGAAGCCAGGAGACGATGTCCTGTTGCTTGGCTTGGCTCCCAACGTTCCTTGGAACTGCACATGGGCGATGAAAAGACAGTGCCATCCCCAATCACGCTGAAGACACGCGTGATCAGGGAGAGCTTGTGTCTTGGTGAAGCTGCGACTTTGCCTGTTCTTAGGCCCATAAACGGCCTTGGTGGAGTCTGGTATGGGTCTGGAGATAGCGTCGATACTCCGAACGCGCTTCTTGCTTCATGAGCGCGACATACTCCTCGAAAGGCAAGGGCGTACCCGAGAGTCCCTTGATCGGGATCTGCTTGATGTGGGAGATGCCTTGCCAGATGTCAAACTGCTTCTGTGCTGCATTCACCAAGCATGTGACCCGTTGGCCTGCCAGGGCTCGGCTCACAGAGTAGTGCTCACGGTTGATAGTGATCCTACCATTAGCTTGCACTGTGCGGGCAAACACCTGCTGGTGCAGCCGCTCCAGCCAGCGGTCAGGATCGATCATCTCTGGCACGATTGGCAGTGCCGGGAACTGCGGATAAGCCAGACGCGGCGGTCGGTTGCCACAGGAGCGCGCCTGGTTGGGGCGCTCCTCATGGTAATGAAGCAGAAAGGCCTCGGTGACCCCGGTAACCTGCTCACGGGTCTGTGGAAGCTGCACCAGCAGGCACTCCTGCGAGAGCGTGCGATGAAACCGTTCCACGTACGCATTCAAATCGGGACGATGCGGTGGGAGAACATTGGGTTTCACCCCAACGCATAAGAGGAAGCGTACCACTGCGGAAGGGAAATCGCGCCCGGATGGGCTCCCGACAAAGCGAGGATCGTTATCAAAGGTGAGCATGGCAGGTAAGCCATGCTCACGGAAGAATTGGGCCACCACCTCGAGCAAGGTTTCCGCATCGAACTCAGACCCGACCTGCCGGTGCAACCAGATCGAGGTGCCTGCATCCACGAAGTTGGCAATCTCGACCACATGCTGTCGCTTGCCCTCCGGATCGGCAGGCACACTCGTGGCATCTTTGAGATCAAACTGGACTTCCTCCCCTGGCTGCCGGGGTTCCTGTGGCCTGGGCTTGCGGCGGCCATCTTGAGCAATGCAGCCGGACTGGCGCAGGATCTTCCAGATCGGCGTCTGGGAGCGTGGCAGACGCACCCCAGCGTGTGTGAGCGTCGGATCGCGGTGCAAATAGTAGAGGATCGCCTCTGGCCCTGGGACGCGCTGCAAGTGCTCAGGCGGAGCGGTGCGAATCTCCAAAATACGTTGCACGACCGCTGGTTGTGAGGCGATGGAGGCTGGTGGCGTATGGCGTGCCCGCGAGCGGGCGTGCAGGGCCATGACATCCTGGGGATCAGCTTGGCGCAGCCGCTTGAGCCATTTGCTCACCCAGGAGCGTGCCATCCCCAGCACATCAGCCAGTTCTTGATGGGTCCACTGTGGATGGTGTTCGGCTACCCAACGTAAAGCGGCTCGTTTGGCAATCAAATCAGCTTCAGAGAGCATGGGAATCCTCCTTTCAATCGACGGTAGGACGGCTTGGTGTCTACGCCCATTCTACCGTCTCTGACTTCCCTCTGCTCTCTTAAACAGCTTGGTTGCTTTGCTTCGATGTGGCGGGGATCAACACGTCATGATGTCCCTAATCCATACAATGACGTGCTGGAGCCACTCTGCCAGCACTACGGCATGAACCTGCAAACAGGGTTGGGAGAACTCTCCATCACGGCAACACTGGCGTTGGTGCACCGGTTGCAAGAAGCAGGCAAATCGGCGCGCATTTTCTACGTCTCGGACTTCGATCCAGCGGGTCAGAGCATGCCGGTCTCCGTCTCGCGCAAGGTGGAGTACTTTGTGCGCACGCTCGGCCTCGCGGTGGATGTGCGCGTGTTTCCGGTGATCTTAACAGCCGAACAGGTGCACGCCTACCGATTGCCGCGCACGCCGATCAAGGACACCGAGCGGCGACGTGGCGGTTTTGAGGATCGCTACGGGGAGGGGGCGGTAGAACTGGATGCGCTGGAAGCGCTCTATCCAGGGGAACTGCAACACGTACTCAGTCAGTGCATCGAATATTACTTCGATACGACGCTGGAGCAGCGTACCAGGGACGCGCAGGCACGGTTAGAGCGTGATCTTGGCCTGATCTGGCACCAGGTGGCCGCTCGCTTTGCAGGCGACATCGAGGCGTTGCGTACGGTGCATGCCCAGCTGCAACAGGAGTTTGGCACGCGTATGGCTGCCTATGGGGAGCAGGTACAAGCCCTCTGGCAAGCAATGAGAAATGAGCTTGAGCTCTCGGTGCCGCATCTGGATGACTCCCTACTCCCGACACCGATCTTCTCCGATGAGTTTGGGCAGGGTCTCTACGACAGCGAGCGAGACTACCTGGAACAGATCGAAGCCTACAAGCAGTTTCAGGGCAAGCTGGTGTAGCTCGTCTGATGAGAAGAGAGTAAGTAAGAGGGGGTGCAGTGGCTGTGCGTAGAGGAAAGTGGTTGGTGCTGGCGTGCTGTGTGCTCCTGCTCTGGTACTGGTGGCAATGCTACACGCTGATGGCATTTGGGGGTGGCCTACTCGCTCAAAAACCTTCTCTCCCGCGCTTCTCGGTGGCGGCTCCCCTAAACGTGCATGGTAACGATGCATCGTACACCGTGACAGGTGCTCCCACGATCAGTGCTGACTTCATTGATCGAGTGCTTTCAGCCTATGGTTCTCCTGCGGCAGGGACAGGTCAGTCACTCTATGATCTCGGGATGCAGTATGGCATTGATCCGGTCTATGCGCTGGCCTTTTTCCTGCACGAGGATAGCTTTGGGGAAACTGGCATTGGTGCAGTCAATCATAGCCTGGGCAACATTCGCTGCTCGAATGGTTATAGTTGTCAGTCAGGGTTTCGCTCGTATGCGACGTGGCAGGATAGCTATCAAGACTGGTACAACCTCATCCTCAATGGCTACGTCAAGGGTCAAATCACCGATTCCATTGTAGGGCATCCCTGTATGACCGTGGATAAGATTGTGCCGGTGTATGCGCCATCTTCTGATCATAACGATGTAGCGTCTTACATTGCAGCCATATACCGGGCGGTGCAGACGTGGCGGAGAGGACAGGTGTGGGTATGAGTTCAATTGAATTGCAAGTCGCAGAGCAGAGAGGGTTGTTTGAGTCGAGGAGGGAATCAGAGATGGAGTTGTTGACGAAGGAGGTGCGGGAGCAGCTGCCCCCGCTATACTCACAGGAACAGGAGGCAGATCCGCTCGTGATCTGTAAATTCTTTACTCCGGATAGTACGTGGACCTGGTACGCGCTCGAGTTTGATGGGGTGGACGTTTTCTTCGGGTTGGTGATCGGGTTGGAACAGGAGCTTGGCTACTTCCTGCTTTCCGAGTTACGTCAAGCACGAGGGCCCTTGGGACTGCCTATTGAGCGAGACATCCGTTTCAAGCCGACGAGGCTTTCCGAGGTACGAACGTTGCATCGGTCATGATCGGAGTGTGTTATGGAGATGGCGAAGAGGTGGCAGTGATGAGAAAGATGGTGGTGTACCTGCTGGTGCTGGCGGTGTTGGTCTATGGCTCATTCCTGCTCGTGCAGATGGAGGGAATCGGCACTGGAAGGCAACCAATTGGTGCCGTGAATGCCACTGGACATCACCTGGTGCGCATCGGTCAACTCGATCCAGGGCAGTATGCCTCTGCTAAAGAATATCGCACCTGGGCGTACTCAACCTGCTCGACGGCGGCGATGACTGAGCTTGCGAATTACTACGGAGATAGCTACCGTATCACCGATATCCTGGCGGTTGAGGTTCAGATCGGGGAGATTACGCCCGATCATGGGCTCATTGAGGATATGGGCATCTCGTACACGATGGCACACTTTGGTTTGAAGACCTCCTGGGGCTATTCCCGTTCCCTTGACCAGCTCGTGGCGCTTGCCAATCAGGGGACACCCGTCATCGTGGCCTTTCCTCCCGCGCGTTATCCAGGAGGGCATGTGCTGGTGGTCACTCGGGGAGATGACAGCTGGGTAGAGGTGGCTGATTCCTCGAAGTATAACATTCCCTCCTTTTCCCGTACACGTTTCCTGGCATTATGGGCTGGTTTTGCAGCAGTGGTCACGCCGCAAAGAGGCAAGTGAGGATGCAGGATGGAACTGTTGAGATGCTCGCCGCGTATGCTTCTCTGTTTGTGCAGCGATGGGATCAGTATGCAGTGCAGCAGCATGACGGATCGTACTGGCGGGTAGCAGAGCCGCTTTCATTGCCGCTCGTGTCTGCTCACCTGGCAGGTCGATGGACGCTTGGGACCTACGTGTTAGATGCATCGAGCCAGTGCATGTTTGTGGTGTTTGATGCTGATGGAAGTGATGGCTTGGGGTGCCTGGCCGAACTGGCAGAGGAACTTCTCCAGCGAGGGGTGCCAACGCTGCTCGAAGCCAGTCGGCGTGGAGGGCATCTGTGGGTGCATCTGGTCGAGTCGACTCCTGCACAGGTGGTACGAGCGTGGCTCTTGCCGTATGCGGTGGCTTATGGAGTGGAGTTCTTTCCCAAACAAGACTGGCTGGCGCCTTTTGGGTCAGGATCGCTGATCCGCTTGCCGTTGGGCGTGCATCAGCGGAGTCGAGGATGGTATCCTTTCGTCCAGCGCTCAGCCTGGGGGGAGTTGGTGCCGGTTGGACAAACCGTATTGGAGTGTTGCACCTGGGTGTGCCAGCAGATCCAGCGGGTGGTGGTTCCTGATGTGGTGAAGCTGGTCTGTACTAAGGTGGTTTCAGTGCACAGTGAACCAGAGACGGATGCGGTGGTGGATGAGGTGGAGGTTCCTGCACTTGCGGCTTGTCATGGGAGCGAGAGGGAGTATCGGACGATACGGGAGTGGTGCCACGCTCAGGATATCCTGGCGGTGATTGGGCGGTATCTGGAGTTGGATCTTCGAGGAGTCGGCTCATGTCCGTTCAAGGAGCATCACTCTCGGGGTGATGTTCGGCCAAGTTTCCAGGTGTTCGGGGGCAGTGATCCGCATTGGTACTGCTATACCTGGCGGCGCGCAGGCAATCTCTTTGATTTCCTGTGCCTCTATTATCAGTTGACGCCGCAAGAGGTGTGGTGGCGGGTGCAACACGGAGGGGTATGGTAAATGGCAAGCCATGAGACCCAGGTGGGATGGCTTGACTTTGGCTCCGGTCGCTCCAAGTTGATCGGGCGTCCTGGTCGGGAAGAGTGCTCCCTGCATAGGGGTAAGTGGCAGGAAGTGTGGAACGGGTCGCAGTGGAGGGCAGTCCAGCTGCTTACCGACGAGTGGGGGTGTTGGCACATCCTGGATGTAGAGGGGGAGAGGGTATCGGTGCTGGTCGGGGTGTGTGCCAGGCTGGTAAACTGATGCTAAGTCAGGCCGTGAGGATCGTGAGCATGTATGTGTCGACAACGAGGGGTGACCTGGGGTGGAGGTGCTGGGGTGTGGAGAGGCGAGGCCTTATCTCTCGCCATCTTCATTCTCTCTCGGCCCCTGAGATCCGCCTGGCGCTGTCTGGGTGAGTGGTTGGGGTGTGGTGGTGGTCTGCCTGGGGCGGTTCGTACGCGCGGTGGGGGAGGGGCCCCGCCGACGGCGTACGAACCGCTGGGGCGCGGGGCAAGTATACCGCGCCTGGAAAAATACAAGGAGAAAGAAGCGGCGTACCATTCTATGTACGATCCTCTTCCGCACGTTGTTCGCCTGGAGATTGGCCTAGCAGCCGTTGCACCGTCAGGAAGAACGCATCCAGGTCGAACGGTTTCTCAAGGACTGTGATCTGGCGTTGTTCGATTTCCGGCCTGAGCTCTTCCAGCCTGGTTGCCGTCAGCAGGAGAGCCGGAATAGCTTCCAGTCCAGGAGTGGCATGCAGCTGGTCGTAGAGTTTGAGACCATTCATGCCTGGGAGTCGATAATCCACAAGAAATAAGTCCGGCTTGACCTCTTTGGTGACATAAAGGGCCTGGTAAGCGTTCGAAACGAGGCAATAATGATAGGCTGGGAGTGTTGAAATCAGCAACACAATCAACTCGCGGTTGGCTTCATCATCTTCCACGGCCAGAATGGTGGTGGGCCTCGATTGCTTCTTTGCACAAGGTGGTTCGTGGCTCTCTTCTAGTTGCATACGCTCACCCCTCTCATTTCGTTCTCTGCCGAAAGAGCGCGTAATAGGTTGATGCCCTTCACCCCCATTTCGCTCGAACCCGAAATGACGATGAAGGGCATCAAGCCTCTTCTAGGGTCAACTATAGCATATCCTGGTTAAATAAACGTGAATGGATTGAAAAAAGTAGGAAGATCGGACCAACTCACACGACTGGTGAGGATGTTTGGGAGAAGGAGGTGATCGATGGGAAAAGCAAAGCTTGTCAATGTCGGTGTGGATACCCTGGTGCTCAATGCGTTCTACACCGATGAACGTGGCAGACCAGTCAAATATGATCTGGATGAGTCCTTACGGCTCCAATTAGACGCCTGGAAACGAGAAGCGCAAGCATTGCATGTGGAGTGTCCGACCACGCTGGTCTTCAATGAGGCCATCTTGCATATGGCCCCCAATGGTGTGGGACAAGGTCAGTGGCCCTGGATGCTCAAAACGAAGGATATCACGCTCGACATCTCCGGTGGGCATTGGAATGGCATTGCATCGGTACGGTTCAGTTCACAGTACCTCTGGTCGTGCCGGAGCATACGCGATGCGATTGTGCGTGTGCAGGTGTTCCTGGATGACCTGTTCAAGCAGGCGGTGTACTTACAGGTGTCGCTCGTAGACCTGTGTGTGGATGTCGCCGGATGGGACGATATCGAGCGGCTTGATCGGGTGCAGCATTTTGTCAGTCGGTCGCGCAAGCGCAGTGTGCATGATGAGTCGGCGTGGGTTGGAGAAGTGAGGTCGCGAGACTATTCACTTGGTTTGCGACGTACCGGCTTTGACTTTGCCAGGGATAGCAAGGGGGCCAGTGCGCTCTCCTGCCGCATGTATAACAAGTCGCTTGAACTAGAAAAGTCGGGCAAGGACTGGTTTGTGGACCTGTGGCGTGCGCATGGCTGGTCCGAAGACGATGGCATGGTCTGGCGTGTGGAGTTCAGCTTCAAGCGCGAGGCGTTGCATGAGTTACAGCAAGAGAGCATGTCACATGAGACCGTGTTTTGGGGGATAGAAGACGCCTACGAGCTTCCTGAGCGGCTGCCGGTGCTGTGGGCCTATGCAACGGGGCAAGTGGATGGCGGCTCTGATGGGCTGCCTGATGGCTGGTTGCGCTGTGTGGTCCCGGGTGAGGATAAGAACCGTTCGCGTTGGCCGACCCATCCTGTCTGGCAACAGATCCAGACCGCATTCACCTACTCGCTGGAAGCGCCTCCCCAGTTTGGCAAGATCGTACGCAAGCGCTGGGAAGAACACAACATCGAGAAAGGCATTGAAGCGGTCATCGGCTACCTGACCTCCTTAGCGGCCTGGGCAGGTGGGGAGCTTTCGGAAGATGGCACTGATTTGTCGGTGGTGCTCCATTGGCTTGCCGTAAAAGGAGAAGCCTACCTGGAACAGGTGCAATGGGATTTTAGTGCGGAAGTGCAGCGCAAGCGGGTCAAGTTTGGATTGCAAGCATCCTGAGAAGAGAGGCGGCGTGATGGTAGAGCGGTATGGACTGTGGCCTGGGGTGGTTGCCATTGTCGGCGATGCGGATGGGTATTGTGTGCCTTATGCGAAACGGCGGTATGGTGCTGATGTTGTTCAGGCGGTGATCGACGGCTTGCCTGGGTACGAACGCTTGACTGACCATGAGGGCAATCCGCTTTCGGTGGTGCTGTATGGGAGTGAGGACTGCGCAGGATGTGCTGTGGCGACTGCTTCACGCTGCTACAGGATGAGGATGGAGAAGAATGGCAAGTTATGACATAGCTGTGTGGCTGCGTTCTGAGATCATCTGGCCGGAAATCACCTTGATTGTGCAGGCGGAAACAGCCAGGGATGCAGTGATCGTGGTGTTGCACGCTCGGCGGATACGTCGTGTGGGGTGAAAGTGGCTGCGAGTGCTAGTGATGGGTGTATCCATCGGTGGTATGGCATGACGACGCTTGCTGACGGCTTTGACTACCAACGTGCGACGTGTTTACTGATGGGATGGCCTGAGGAGCAGCAGGCTCACGACCCACGTGGGGGAGAGTCGTGAGTTGGCGCGGGTCATACCCGATGAAAGCATGGAGATGAGTGGTTGGCTCTGTTGCATGCAAAACAAGGGAGGAGGACAGCAATGAGGAACGAGCGGTTTGCCGTCGAGCACATTGGTCGGTACATCGCTGAGCATGATAGCGCAGATGGCTCGCTGCGCCTGTCCTGGTCTGGCGGCCAACTGTTCATGGAAGAGCGCGAAGGACGTGCCTTGCTTGTGTTCTTGCAGAACCTCTATCCGTATGAAGACAGTGTTCGCTACGAGACGGATTATCACTACCTGGAAGGAACGGATGCGGCCTGGCACGTGTAAGTGAAAGCATAGATGTACAAGAGGCTGGCTGGCAACAGTGAGCCTCTTTTTCATGGCAAAGTGAGGAAAGGTGTGGAACTGAGCGACTATAACGGCTGGGATAATAAGTTTACCTGGCTGGTGCATCTGCATCTGAGCAATGAGGAACGGCTGATGAATGAGATCGCGGACCTGGTAGCCAGTGAACCCAATGAGGGGGCTGCGGGTCGCTTGGTGGAAATGTGGGTCAAGGTAGCTCTCACCAACTGGCTCACCCGCTTTCCTGGACGCAATAAGCAGCACGATGAGAGCTTGCTGCTGTTTGTGTGGGATTTGGTTGGCTCGGCTCTAGCGTATGCGGATTGGATCGCCCTGGTAGCAGTGTTGGTGGGTGAGGCGCATACAAGCGACAATCTTTTTACCATGACGATGTACAGAAATATTCTGACTGATCGTCATTTTCAGCAATCGGTGAGGCGATTGGTACATGAAGCCTCCAATTTGTATGTTGGTGCTGACGGCGTGAAGAATTGGTTTGAAGTGCAGGTGGATGCGTGGGTGGCGGCTTCTGCCACTCGTCAACGGAAGGACCTGTCTATCTCAAAGGTGGTTGCCGAGTTGATAGAGAATACCTACACGCTGATCGCCTGGGAGCATGTGGCGAGGGCGTTTCTGCCTGGGTATTGAGGAAGGAGTGACCATGATAGTGTCTTTGACGATCCAACAACGCATGATGTCGCTTGTGCGCTGGCTCCTCGCCAAGGAGGAAACGTCTTCCCTCGACACGGCGTTCTGGCACGACCTCATTGTAATGCTGTCTCATTGTGAAACGCCACATGAGTTTGCTCATTGCCTCCAAGAAGAAATCCTCAGCCATCTCGGCAATGCACGTTGTTATGCGGTAGATACCCAACTGCTTCTGGAACAGCGTGTGGAGGTGGTCCTGGCGAACGTCGAGAAGCTGAGTGCTCTGCGGGAGGTCTACCGGCGCGTCCAGGAAGAACTGACCAGGTAATGGAGCACGAGGCAGTTTTAGAGGACCAGAAGCAAGACCAGATTGCTCCTAGCTTTTTTGTTTCGACGCTTCACAAAGCTGCACGTTGGACAACAAGAAAGGGAAGACCAGTGATAGCTGTAGCTCAGTTTTTGGTCTGGGAACACGGCCTGGATAATCTTCCCTACTACCATCAACGAGTCTGGTTGACCGATGGATGGGAATATGCCATTGTCGAGTTGGTGGAATGGCAAAAGGAAACAGAGCGCGACTTGCATGTCACCCTGCATTGCTTCAAGTGGTGGCTTGAAGAAAGGCCAGATATCGGCGTGT
>Ga0070706_100001620_pt1 | contig 23477 bp, 20 predicted proteins | sample KBSK5501metaG_FD_65476 | JGI IMG/M metagenome (GOLD analysis project Ga0070706, IMG submission 65476) | Corn, switchgrass and miscanthus rhizosphere microbial communities from Kellogg Biological Station, Michigan, USA - KBS K5-50-1 metaG | ecosystem: Host-associated > Plants > Roots >... | reverse complement strand
GTTCGATTTCTCTCCAAGGCATGCGGCCAACTGTTCTTTCCAGCCGCTTGCCCCTTCAATGTGTTACCGATGTATTGAACCATTTGTGTTACCGATGTTCTGAACCCGCACCAGCTCTTTCGGCGGCTCTCACGCAGTAAACAACACTTAATATTTTAGTGTTGCTATTAATAGATCTCTGACTTATTGATAGGACATGGCGGCTATCAATGATTTCACGGATTTCGAGGCATTTAAGAAGAGCCGGGAATTTGTACGTATGACTGGAAAAGTCGTTCGATCAGGAAAGTTTAACAGGGACCCTGATTTGGTTCGCCAAATACGTCGCGCCTCGGTCTCCGTCCTTTCGAATTTTGCTGAAGGATTTGATCGCGACGGAACGCAAGAATTTGTCCAATATCTAACTTACTCTAAAGGATCCATCGGAGAGATGCGCGGCCAGTTGATCTACGCGGTCGATGAGGAGATGTTGGAGGAAGAGAAACGCGTAGAGCTCGATCAGGTCGCGCGAAGAGCGACTCGGCTTATAGGGGGCCTAATAACATATCTCAACTCCGGCAAACACCGCGGGCGCAAGTACACTCGTTTCGAAAACGACGCGAAGGCGAATTCTCAGGCGCCACAGAATAAGTTTCCTAGCCACGGAATCCCCAGGGCAGCAAAAACGGTGGACGGTCGACGGTCGACGGTTGACGGTTGACCGCGTCGGCCGCCTCTGGCGGCCGAGGCGTTCAGCGGCCTACGTGAATGGCTTCGTCTGGCCAATCCGGCTTCATCAGGCCGTTTTTCATGTTCACTATAGGCAGGTAGTTCCGCATGACGCGGACTGGCGCGAGCAAACGAATGGTCGAGATTGCTTCGATCGAGTCTGCCCCGTGGTTTTTCAGCAAACTAGGGATTAAGAATTCGTGGGTGCGTTGAACGATATCGACGTCGCTTTCGCCGTCGATATAGAGCAAGAGAGCTACCTTTCCGTCGATCTCGGCAATATGGCTCTCGTAAATGCTTTCAGTGAAGACGTTTTGAATCGGTTCGTTACGGATCTCGTCGACGAGTTGTTTAAACGTAATCCCGACTCGAAACTTAATAATATAAAGATGCCGAACACTGAACTGTTGGGCACCGTCGGCAGATAGATCGACGTTTGCGTGATAAGACAAAACTCCTTCCTGCTCGAGACGGTGTCGTTTGCGACTGACCGTGCGCACATTGACTCCGGTTAGCTCTCCGATCCCGTTATCGGATTCGCGAGGATCACGAATCAAACGCCGGACAATCGCCTTTTCTTGCTGATCCAAAATTCTCATGGCAAGTTGTTTTTTGCGCCCGCCGAAGGAACCCGCAGCACCTCCTCTGCGCAGAGCCTTCTTCCGACAAGGTAAAGGGCACAAAGTATTCAAAGGACCGAGTTTGAGCGACAGAAATTATTTACATAGTTGCGGCAGCCGAATTTTGCGTTCGCGCGACGCAAAATTCAGGCTAACGTCATCGGGTTTGCCGTCATGAATGAGGCGATAATTCAGGCAATTAAGGGACGCCCGGAATCGATGTACAACCCGGAAGAAGAACACGATTCATGCGGCGTCGGGTTTGTCGCGGCCATTAGTGGCCAGCGTTCTACACGGATTTTGCATCAGGGGCTCACGGCCGTTTGCAACATGGCTCACCGCGGTGCGATCGATGCCGATGCGAAGACGGGCGACGGGTCGGGTGTCCTGACTCAGATTCCCTACAAGCTTTTCCGCAAAGAAGTCACAAAGCTCGGGCATACGCTATACGACGACAGCGATCTTGCGGTTGGGGTGCTTTTCTTGCCGCACGACAACGCGTACGCTCAAGCGCACGCCAAAGCGATTGTTGAGGATGTCCTGGAGTTTCGCCAACTGTTTCTGTTTGGCTGGCGCGAGGTACCGGTGAACAGCATGGTGCTAGGCGATAAGGCGCGGCTGACGATGCCTCGCATCGAACAAGCTTTAATCGGGAGACCGGCGGGGATGAACGACGACGAATATGAGCGCCGTCTTTTCCTGGCCCGAAACGAAATCGAGAAACGGGCGCATCTCGACCATATTCGGAACTTCTACATCGTCTCTTTCTCGCATCGCGTCATTATATACAAAGGGCTTTTAACCGCAGCCTCGTTGGAAAAGTTTTACCGGGATCTAGCCAATCCTGATTATGAGACTGCGATCTGTGTCTACCACGAAAGGTATAGCACCAACACTTTTCCGACTTGGCCACTGAGCCAACCGTTCCGGTTTCTGGCACACAACGGAGAGATCAACACCATCCGCGGAAACCGCAACTGGATGCGTGCGCGCGAATCGGAGCTGATGGCCGATTTCTGGGGCAAGGATATCGACCTGTTGAAACCGATCATCCAGCCGGGCGGCTCAGATTCAGCGAGTCTGGACAACGCGCTGGAGGTTCTAACGATGTCCGGACGCGGTCTGTTGCACTCAATGAACATGTTGGTGCCGCCGGCGTGGCGCACCGACGAAACAATGGCTCCCGAGGTGAAGGCTTACTATGAATACCATCGGTGCTTCAATGAGCCGTGGGATGGACCCGCAGGGTTGGTCTTCAGCGATGGAATCATCGTGGCAGCTTGTCTAGACCGCAATGGGTTACGGCCCGCGCGCTACAAGATAACTGACGATGGCATCGTCGTCATGGCTTCAGAGGTCGGCTGTCTGGAGCTCGATGATGCGCACGTTGTCGAAAAAGGCCGTCTGGCGCCGGGAGAGATGATTGCTATTGATACTCGTGCAGGAAAGTTGCTGCGTGACGCCGAAATCAAGCAGCAACTCTCGACTGAACGACCTTATCTCGAATGGGTGAACACTCACCTTCTTCGTCTGCAACAGATCGCAGGAAGCGAGGTCCCAGAGCCAAAAGAAGATGTTGATATACTGGGACAGACCCAGCAACAGATTGCGTTTGGTTATTCCAGCGAAGAGCTGGCTATGGTCATCAAGCCAATGGTTAAGGATGGTCAAGAAGCCGTTGGCTCGATGGGTGATGATACGCCTTTGGCGGTGCTCTCTAAGCAGCCGAGACTCTTATATACTTACTTCAAGCAGCTCTTTGCCCAGGTTACAAATCCACCGATCGATCCGCTCCGGGAGCGACTGGTTATGTCACTCGCCACGCAAATGGGCTGGCGTAGAAATCTGCTGGGCGAGACGCCCGATCACGCGAAGCTGGTACACTCGGATTCGCCAATCCTGTTGGAACACGAATTGGTAGCACTGCGATCCATTGCAGATGCGGCACATAAAGCGGCGACGTTTTCTGTCCTTTGGAAAGAAAGCGAAGGCGAAGAGGGCCTGGAACGAGCGGTAAACCAGCTCTGCATCGACGTGGAACATGCGGTCGACGAAGCAACTCCGTTGATCATCCTCACCGACAGAGGAGTAGACGCAAATCACGTCGCGATCCCGATGTTACTGGCGACAGGTGCGGTGCATCATCATCTGATTCGGGTCGGTAAACGGATGAAATGCAGTCTGATCTGTGAGACCGGCGAAGCGCGAGACGTCCACCAGATGGCCTGTCTGATTAGTTACGGCGCCAGCGCAATCTATCCTTATCTAGGTTACGCAACGGTTCGCGAACTTTTGGAGAAAGGCGCGTTGGGCGACGGTGCGACCTACCCGAAAGCGATCAGGAAATATCAGCAGGCCCTGGAGAAAGGTCTGCTGAAGATCATGTCGAAGATGGGGATTTCAGTGATTGGCAGCTATCGCGGAGCCCAGATTTTCGAGGCAATTGGAATCAACTCGGATCTGATCACCAAATGTTTCGCCGGGACCCCTTCAAAAATCGATGGGATCGGTTTTGCCGAAATCGCACGGGAAACGATCACCAGACATCAGCTCGCTTTTGCCGGCCCCGCGCCGCAGGAGAACGGCGCGATTGAACTGGGCGATCCTGGCTACTATCGGTTCCGCCGGCAAGGCGAACAGCACGCGATCACGCCGCCCGTTATCAAGAATTTCCATACCTTCGTAAAGTCTAACAAACCGGAAGACTATAAGACTTACGTCGAAGCCGTACGCGCAGTTCGACCGAATACTTTGCGGGACCTTTTGGAGCGCACTTCGACAGGTAAAGCGGCAATGCCGATCGAGGAAGTAGAACCGATCGAAGAGATTCGGAAGCGCTTTACTACGGCCGGTATGTCGCTCGGGGCACTGAGCCCGGAAGCGCACGAATGTCTCGCAATCGCCATGAATCGGATCGGCGGAAAATCGAATTCTGGTGAAGGTGGCGAAGACCCCGAGCGGTTTCACCGTCGTAAGAACGGCGATTGGCCCAACAGTGCGATCAAACAAATCGCTCAAGGCAGATTCGGAGTCACAGCAGCATATCTGGCAGCTTCCAAGGAGATAGAAATCAAGATGGCGCAGGGAGCCAAACCGGGTGAAGGCGGACAGCTACCCGGACATAAGGTAACAGAACTGATTGCCCGGCTAAGAAAAAGTACCCCGGGAGTGACGTTGATCTCTCCGCCGCCCCATCACGATATCTATTCGATCGAGGATTTGGCCCAACTGATCTATGACCTGAAACAGGTGAATCCCCGGGCCAGAGTCTGCGTTAAACTCGTGGCGGAGGCCGGAATCGGAACTGTTGCGGCCGGCGTCGCCAAGGCTCACGCGGATATTGTTCTGATCAGTGGCCATGAAGGCGGAACCGGAGCCTCACCGTTGAGCTCGATTAAGAATGCGGGCAGCGCCTGGGAATTGGGCGTCGCCGAAGCGCATCAGGTTCTTTTGCTCAACGGACTACGGAATCGGGTAACGCTTCGAACCGACGGCGGCATGCGGACTGGAGAAGACATCGTTTTTGCTGCCTTGCTCGGTGCCGAGGAATTCAATTTCGGTACAACCGCGCTCATCGCCTCCGGCTGTGTCTACGTTCGGCAATGCCATCTGAACACGTGTCCGGTTGGAATTGCTACTCAAGATGAGCGCTTACGCGCCAAGTTCAAAGGCAAGCCAGAAAACGTTGTGAATTACTTCAACAGCGTAGCGCAAGAGGTTCGTGAGCTGATGGCCGGCATGGGTATTGCCAACTTCAACGAACTGGTGGGACGCGTAGAATATCTGCGCCAGCGGGAGGTCGAGGGCCACCCCAAGGCCAACACTGTCAATCTCAGCCGGCTTTTGGTGAATGTCGCTAAGGACGACGAATCTCAGCCCCGTCACAGCACCTGGGAGCGCAACGATCCGCCTCAAGGATCGCGTTTGGATGACACAATCCTTCAGGATGCGCGAGACGCTGTGAACGATCGGACTCCTTTGACGCTGGCGTACCGGGTCAAAAGCACGAATCGAGCGGTTGGTACAAAATTGTCGGGCGAGATTGGTTATCTCTGGGGCGAAAAAGGCCTACCGGATGGGACGATCGAACTGAGTTTGCGCGGCAGCGCCGGTCAGAGTCTCGGCGCCTTTCTCAGCCCGGGCGTGAATATCTCGCTCGTCGGTGAAGCGAACGACTACGTCGGCAAGGGGATGGGCGGTGGCGAAATTGTGGTGCGGCCTTCCGCGAATCGTAAATTTGTAGCGCACGAGAACGCGATTGTTGGCAACACCTGCCTTTATGGCGCCACCGGGGGATCTTTCTTTGCCGCCGGCCGCGCCGGTGAGCGGTTCGCAGTGCGCAATTCCGGCGCCACCGCCGTCATCGAGGGAATTGGCGACCATGGCTGTGAGTATATGACGGGCGGTATAGTCATTGTTCTCGGGAAAACTGGAAAGAATTTCGGTGCCGGCATGACAGGTGGCACCGCTTATGTCCTTGATTTGGATGGCACCTTTTCGATCAACCTGAATCCGGAGCTTGTTACCAGCGAACGGCTCGGATCAGAGGCCGATATTCTGAGGGTGAAAGAGCTGGTCTATAAGCATCTCGAGCGGACGGAGAGCGATCGCGCAAAAGAAATACTAGCCGATTGGGGTCAGTTTCAGCAAAGATTCTGGAGGATCCGGCCGATCGCGGTCGCGCCGATCTCGAAGCCAGTCGTTGCTTCTTCAGTCGAGAATGCACCAGCCCCCTGAGAACAATCTATGGAAACTGTGACCCAATTGGCGGTGTTTCTGGCAAACAAGCCGGGAACTTTGGCAGCGGTATGCGATGCGCTCGCGTCGGCGAAAATCAACATATTCGCTTTGACCGTCTCCGACACGATCGATCATGCGGTGGTACGCATGATCGTAAGCGATCCGAAACGGGCGTTATCGATCTTCGAGCAACACGGCACGTTGGTCGTCGAAAACGACGTGCTTCTGCTGGAGCAAGATAACAAGCCAGGGACGTTATCAGAGATCGCTAAGAAGCTTGCTGAGAAGAACGTGAATATCGAATACGCCTATCTGGCAACAGCAAAAACGTCGAGGAAAGGGTTACTCGTTCTGCGGCCTAACAATCTAAAAAAGGCAATCGAGATTCTCGGCTAGTGCAGTCGCAAACGCGACTGCGGTTGTCCGTCCACCGTCCACGGTCAACCGTCTACCGTTTTTGCCTGCGTTCTGCCGGTTTGTTTAACGAAGGGCCGACCAGTGGCGCGCAAATTGGCCGCCTGGAGAGCGGCTCCGTCAACGTCCCTTTTGGCGGTTTCCAGCGTCCAATTGTTCATCGACTGCCGCGACAGAGCACCGCCCTCCAGCGACCCTTGACTAATCGCGCTTGATCGCTGACTTAGCGCGATGCCTTACCGAATTCGTGCGCGCTACCCGCTGGCCACAGTCGCAATTGTACTTTTAGCGGGCTGCGTTCATCTTCCAACCCATCGACCACCTCCTGCTCCAGCGCCCGTCACCCCGCCGAACGAAGCTGCCGCGCGGCTCGATAACGCGGTACGCCTTCAGATTTTTCTAGACGCTAATCATTTCCGCCCGGGAATGATCGACGGCCGGACCGGAGAATTTTTCCGAAAAGCTTTGGCCCGATATAACCGGGCTCATAACCTACCCGCGTCCGCCGTGCCGGATATCAGCAATATCAATCCATACGCTATTTACACCGTCACTGACGATGATCTGAAGCGCGTCGGAACGAACGCTAAAGAGAACGCAGAGTTGGCGAAGCAAAAATCGCTGGCTTACAACAATCTGCGGGAAGTTATTGCGGAGCGTTTTCATACCTCGCGAGCATTCCTTGCGCATCTTAATGCAGATCGAAACATCGATGCACTGCAATCGGGCGCTACTGTAAGGGTTCCGAATGTAGAAGATCCCTTCCGAATCGACCAGTTGCCATTGGTAAAGAATCAGCCGAAGGATCCGAGCCTGGCCAGTCGCAAGATTCATATCAACGTCACCGCTCGGATGCTTGATGTGCTCGACAACGATCATCTCATCGCATCGTTTCCAATCACTCCAGGATCCAGCGAACATCCTGCACCGATCGGTGACTGGCAAATCATCGGCATCGCTACCTTCCCATGGTTTCGCTGGGATGAAGGCGTGCTGAATCGAGGGGAACGAACGGATGAATATTATGATCTGCCGCCAGGCCCCAGGAATCCGGTAGGCATCCTGTGGATGCAGTTGAATCGCCCCGGAGACGGCGTCCACGGTTGTCCAAACGCCGAAACCATAGGACGCACTGGTAGCCATGGTTGTATCCGCCTAGCCAACTGGGATGCGGCAATAATCTGGAAAATGGTGACAGTCGGAACGCCGGTGACGATCGAGAGTGAGGAAACGAAGGTCGCGGCTAGTAATTGACCGGGAAGCATCAACGCCCACGAGGCCGAGCTGAAGCTCGGCCCTACCGATCGCGGATGATGGCCGATCGCCGGTAGGGTCGCGATTTATCGCGACCTCGTGCGATTGCCACCCCGAACCGGCTATTTCTTTTTCGGCTTTGCCGTTTCTTTCGCCTCCGGCGCTTTCTCTTCGACTGCCGCGATGTCTACGAACTCGAGATACGCCATTGGCGCCGAGTCGCTCGTGCGCGGGCCGAGTTTTACAATGCGGCAGTAACCGCCGTTCCGGTTCGCAGAACGCTGAGCAACTTCTCCGAACAGCTTCTTCACCGCATCTTTTTGGCGCAGGAAAGCGAACGCAGTTCGTCGCGCGTGCAGATCCCCACGTTTACCGAGAGTAATCATTTTCTCGGCATACGGCCTGACAGCTTTCGCTTTTGCCAGCGTCGTCTTGATCCGACTATGCTCGATCAGGCTGCAAATCTGGTTTGCCAGCAAAAGGTCCCGGTGTTCGGCTTTCCGGCCCAATTTCAAAGTCTTCTTTGCGTGCCGCATAAATGTTCTAGAGTGATATCAATCTATCGTCGATCCGATCGAGACCGGAGGGGCTCTCAACCAAACCTGGCTCGAATTTCATCCCGAGACTGAGGCCGAGCTGTTGCAGTTTCTCCTTAATCTCATTCAGCGATTTCTTCCCGAAGTTCCGATACTTCAACATTTCTGCTTCGGTCTTCATCGCCAGCTGCCCAACAGTCGTGATGTTTGCGTTGTTCAGGCAGTTGGCGGCACGAACGGAGAGCTCGATCTCGTTTACGCTCATGTTCAGCAGTTTCTTCAGGCGGGTATTCTCCTGACTGACTTCCTCCGGCGTTTCGTCGAACTCGACTTGATTGTCGTCGTAGTTCACGAATACATCCAAGTGGTGTCGCAGAATTGCCGATGCCTGCAGTAAAGCGTCATCCGGAGTAATTCGTCCATCCGTCCAAATCTCCAGGATGAGCTTGTCGTAGTCAGTGCGTTGCCCGACTCGCGTATTCTCAACGCCATACTTCACGCGGATTACCGGAGAGAAAATGGAATCGATCGGAATCACGCCGATCGGCGTATCTGGTCGTTTGTTTTCTTCTCCGGTGAAGAAGCCGCGACCAACAGCAACATCGAATTCCGCCTCAAACTTCTGTTTCTTATCGAGCGTACAGATGATCTGATCAGTATTGAGAACTTCGATCCCTTGAATCGTATTGATGTCGCCGGCTGTGATCGGACCCTCGCGGTTCACGTTGACGAAGACAGTCCGCGGCTCATGGTCAATCGCCTTAAATTTAATCTTCTTCAGATTGAGAATGATATCGGTGACATCCTCAACGACCCCAGGCAGAGAAGCGAATTCGTGCTGAGCACCGGTAATCCGGACTGCAGTGATTGCTGCTCCCTCTAAAGAGGACAATAGTACGCGGCGCAGTGAGTTACCGATAGTGTGGCCGTATCCGGCTTCAAATGGCTCTGCGGCGAATTTTGCGTAAATTTCAGTGGCCGTCGCCTCGTCTTTTGCGAGGCTCTTTGGCATTTCGAAACGTCCTAGACGAACGGGCATAGTTTCCTTATGGTTTGCCGGGTTTCCCCTGGCGCGTGCAGTAGCGGGCCAAGAGGCCAGTACTCAGGGACCAACGGCAATGTTCGGCTCGCGCGGAGCCGGGAATCAGCCATATGGATGCGGCCGTGTCAAGTGGCTGCGCGATCGGCCCTTTCCGGGGCGATGTTAACCGTCGACAGTCGACCCCGTCTACCGTCCACCGCGTAGAAATGCGGACGGTGTAGGGCGGCAGAGCTTGTCGCTCTACAGCGCCCCGAGTTGATTACAACCAGGGGTCGGATTAGCCTGACGTGCTAACCACCCTCTCATGAGTTCCCTCGCTGATGTCTACGTTTATGATGCTGTCCGCACGCCGCGCGGGCGAGGCAAGGCTACCGGAAAGCTGCATACCCAAACCCCCTTAAGCCTGGTGACCGGGCTTTTGAAGGAGCTTAAGCAACGCAACGCGGGCATTGCCCAATCCACGGACGAAGTGATTCTTGGATGTTGCGAGCAGTTCAACGACCAAGGCGGCAATTTGGCGCGATCAGCCGCATTAAATTCGGGGTTCGACGTCGGCATTCCGGGCCTGATGGTTTCGCGCTTTTGCGGATCGGGATTGGACGCGATCAACACGGCAACCGCCAAAATTATGGCGAATCAGGCAGATCTGATCGTCGCCGGAGGCATCGAGATGCTTTCGCTGGTCAAAATCTTCGGGTCTGGTGGGCCGATGGGTTCAGATGTTTCGTTCAAAGATTCTGTCGTGCAGATACCGCAAGGTGTTTCGGCAGACCTGATCGCTACGTTGCAAGGGTATTCGCGCGCGGATGTGGATGACATTGGCGCAGCCTCCCAGCAACGGGCTCACGCGGCGTGGCAACAGGGCTGGTTCGCAAAATCGGTTGTACCCGTTCGCAGTGAAATCGGAACGCTCGTGCTGGATCGGGACGAGTTGGTCCGTGACAATGTTACCCGGGAAAGCCTCGGCAAGCTGCAGCCTTCCTTCGAAAAAGCGGGGCTCAGCTACGACCCGTTCCTCCGGTACAGATACCCACAGGTCTCGAAAGTCCGGCACGTGCATCACCCGGGAAATTCTTCGGGCATCGCAGACGGCGCCGCAGTTGTAGTGCTCGGAAACCGAAGAATTGGCTGGGAGCTCGGACTCGAACCGAGGGCGCAAATTATCGCAACAGCGAGTGCCGCAGAGGATCCCTGCATCATGCTGACTGCGCCGGCAGCTGCAACTCGGAAAGCGCTGGATCGGGCCAAGCTTTCCGTAGCGGACATCAGCCTCTTTGAAGTCAATGAAGCCTTTGCATCTGTCGTGCTTTATTTCATGGAAAAAACCAAAGTCTCCTTTGAAAAGATCAACGTCGCCGGCGGTGCGATTGCTATGGGCCATCCAGTGGGAGCATCCGGAGCAGTTTTGACTGGCACGATGGTTGACGAAATGATTCGCCGGAATGCAGAGTTTGGTCTCGTCACGATGTGCACGGGGCTTGGTATGGGCGTTGCCACCGTGCTGAAACGGGTATGAGTAACGCCGAACCCGCGCGAGTCGCCTGTCCGCATTTCAGCGTCGCTGCCTTAACCGAAAAGCTGGCACATGCTATCGAGACCGCCCTTGGCCAGGATGAAACCAGGGCCATTGTCCTTGAGTTAGAACCTGATCCAGCAGACTTCGACGTCGAGCAGTTTCTGGCGCAGGAGCAATTGTTTGAGCGTTTCCGCTTACTCCTACGAAAGATGGAGACAAGTGGTAAATCGATCGTCGGTTTAATTCGGGGTCCGCTACAATGGCTTCAATTGGAGATCGCGCTGGCGTGCCACGTTCGTTTCGCAGTGAGCGAATCCATTCAGTTAGGATTCCCGGGCCTGGTATATGGGCTGATGCCGGTTTTGGGAGCAACACAGCGCTTGCCGCGACTCGCGGGCATTTCTCTCGCGGCGCGCGTGCTCCTGAAAGGGGACCGAATCACCGCTGCCGATGCGGCAGGATGGATTTCTGTATCAGAGACTGAAACCGCCGTCGCTGGCTGGATTCAAAGCCACCAGCAACCGAAACAGTCCTGGGATATTCAAGCGCCTGAAGAGTCCCCAACCTACAGCCAGGCGACCTTAAATCGGAACCTGCTTGAAAATGTCTACGTCAGCCTTCGGCGTCACTTTCCACCGGAAGAAACTGCGCCAACTGCTATTCTTCGCTGCATTCAGGATGGATTAGAACGGTCGATTGACGCGGGGTTACGGTTGGAGGCGGAGGAATGGGCTGTCGTCAAAGAATCACGCTCGACAAAAAATCGGATTGAGACGCTCTATCGAACGCGAAGGCGTGCTTTGACGGAGGGCATCCAGGTGGCCGGCCTCGATCAGGCAAAGGACACCGATGGCTTAGCCAAAGTGCTTGAAACGTTACCCAGAGTCACCAAAGGAGACCCGTTCAAAACGCGCGTGACTGTTGCTTACGTTCAGGAAGCGATTTTGATGCTCGGTGAAGGGACGTCGCCTTGGCTCATCGATAATGTCGCCCTCAATTGTGGGATGATCGTTGGCCCTCTTTTGATGGCCGATTCGACTGGATTGGATCAGCTTATCGATCTATTCAAGCGCTCTGGTTCGCCTGAAGAAGCCGCCGAAGCCGTTCGGATCCTGAGAGAGTTCACAAACCGGTCGCGCCTCGGCAGACAAACCAACGCTGGGATCTATGAATATGACGAAAAAGGGCACCAGTCTGACTGGGCAGAATTGCCACAGATCTTTCTGCGTGCTCCTCACCAGCCGCCTCCAAACGAAATCGAACGGCGGTTGTTCGCCATACAAACGATTGAGGCGTTGCGCTGCTTCAAAGAAGGAATTGTAAAAGACTCCGGCATTGCGGATCTGGCTTCGATTCTTGGCTGGAACTATCCGGCCGGAAGAGGCGGCGTCCTGTCTTATGCCGAATACGTCGATGGATTCCCGGGGATCTGCAGCAATCTGCGAAAGAAGTTCGGAGAGCGCTTTGCTTTACCATAACCAAAGGCGGCGCGCTAACGATTCCCGAGTGGGAAGGCCGGTCAAACCAACCATTACTGATTTCTATAAATATGAGCGGCCTGATCCAAGGAGTTCTCTGGGGTGGCGCATTGTGCGGCACCTTTGATGCCATTGCTGCAAGTACTTCGGCCGCGATGCTTGGGACGAGCCCGGTGCGAATGTGGAAATACGTTGCCAGCGGCTTGCTAGGGCAGAACGCTCTTCAAGGTAGCTCGCGCATCGCTTTGGTTGGCTTGCTCCTGCATTTCCTTATCGCCTTTATTTGGGCGACTATTTTCTGTCTCGCAGCATTTTTTATCCCCTGGATGCTCCGCTGGCCCGCCGTTGTCGGCATCATTTATGGTATTGCGATTTATACTATAATGAACCTGGTTGTGTTGCCGCTCTCGGCTGCGCCAAAACGCAAGGTCACGAAACTGGGCGTCTTTATCCAACTGATCATTCACATGCTCTTTGTTGGGCTGCCAATCGCCTTATCCGCAAGCTGGGCAATGACCAACGTCTCTTAGAGAACCAGAGGTTTCGACCTGAACTCGGGTCAAACGCCCCAAAATCATGGATGAATATTTTTCTTCTGAAAATTCATAACCCGTTCATATAATGCGCGCCGAGAATGATCCAACGTGACTATCTGATCGTCGGCGGCGGCGTTGCTGCGGCCAGCGCTTGCGAGGCGATGCGTCAACACGACCCAAAAGGCTCTGCCACGCTTGTCAGCAGCGAAGCTTACCTCCCATATCAGCGCCCGCCGCTCTCAAAAACACCATTCAAGGGCCATTTCGTCCCGCCGGAGAAGTTGGCGGAAGAACCAATCGAATGGTACAAGAAGAAGCACATTGAACTGCGGCTTGGAACGGTCCTGAGAGAATTCAACATTGAGCGGCGACTCGCAGTTCTCGAGAACGGCCAAACAATCGAATTCCGCAAAGCCTGCTTAGCCACAGGCGCTCGAGCAAGAAGACCGCAGGTAGCCGGCGCAAATCTCGGCAACGTTGTCTATCTCCGCAATTATCGTGATGCTCTAGCGATCCAGGAGATTCTTCTGACGGAAAAGCATGTCGTAATCGTAGGATCAGGCTTCCTGGGAGCCGAAGTCTCTTCAACTCTGCTGCATTCGGGCGCCAAGCTGAGTCTTTTGAGCCGAGACAAATTTATTTGGCAGGACCTGCTTGATCCGGATACAGCTCAGTGGTTGACCCGGCTTTATGACGCCGCAGGAATTCAACTGCTTCTGAACGAAAACCTCAATGGGTTCGAAGGAAAAACGGTTGTCAGAAACATCCAGACAAAGAGCGGGCTACGTTTTCCTGCCGGCTTGGCGATTGTCGCCATCGGGGTCGAACCTAATCTGAGTCTGGTGGTTAACACACCGCTGAGCAGTCCCAGCGGTTGTCCGGTCAACGAGTATCTGGAGACCGACGAGAAAGGGATCTACGCTGCTGGTGACATCGCCCTCTATCCGGACCGGATTTATGGCGGTGCAAAGCGGATCACCAACGTTGAGATGGCGCGCGCGCAAGGGTTAACCGCCGGCGCGAACATGACGGGTCGCAAACGGCAAAAATTTGAGGTCGTTCCAACCTGTTCGAGCCTCGTGCTCGGGATGCACTTCGACTTCGTCGGAGACTTCAGCACGCCGCATCTGTTGGGCGAAATCGAAGGGTCGCGCGAAAAGAAAAATTTCATCGCCCGCTATCGCCGCGGCGAAACCCTGGTAGCCGCGGTCCTCTGCAACCGCAAACCGGAAGAGGTTCACAAGATCCAGGAAGAGGTAAAGACAAGCGTGCTGGCACGCGTGAAGAGGTAACGCCGACAAAGACAACGCCGTCATCGCCGACAGCGCCGGCAACTCAATATGACAATGTCGCCGAGAGCGACGCTCGATTGGACGCCTTCCTCGCTGGTGAACCACTTTCAAAGGCTTTCAAATAAGCTAAGGCGTCGTTGCGCGTCCTTCAGTTGTCGGCGTTGACGGCGATATCGGCGATGACGGCGTTTAGAAAACCTTGGGTGTCCCTTCCTCCATGATTACGATCTTATCCTCGATTCCGTTTCGTTTTACCTCGGCTTTGAGTCTTTCGAGGGGTTCTTCTGGAGGTTCGAAACTGAGCCGGAATGTCCCGTAGTGCATCGGCACCATGACGTTTGCTTTCAGTTCCAGGAAGGCGCGAACGGCTTGTTCGGGATTCATATGAACCTCGCGCTTACTCGGAGCATCGTATGCGCCAATCGGAAGAAGGGCAATTTCGGTAGGTAGCCGTTCTCCAATCTCATTGAAACCGGCGAAGTACGCGCTGTCGCCACAATGGAAAATCGTTCGAGAACCAAGCCTTAAATGGAATCCGCCAAACCCACGATACCGATCGTGTAGAACGCGGGCCCCCCAGTGATGGCACGGCGTCAGCGTTACTCCGATACCACCTACATTCAGTGACTCCCATGGCGCTAATTCATGCACGAGTTTGAAACCGAGCCCGTGAACAAGACTGCCTACACCACGAGGTACAATGATCGGTTGCAGGGCGGCAACTCTCCGCAACGTCCGTCGATCCAGATGATCAAAGTGAGCATGGGTTACCAGGACAAGGTCTATCTCCGGCAAGTGATGAAGCTGCATGCCGGGGCGCTTCATCCGCTTTATCAACTTTAGCCAGAGCGACCAGATCGGATCGACCAGGATATTCAGTCCCTTCCACCCAATCAAAAATGAGGAATGCCCAATCCAGGTCAGGCAGACCTGGTTTGCTGTCATCTCCGGGAACCGCGGCTTTGTCGAAACTCCTTTCCGTCGAGTGAACAATGACGGAAGGTACACTTTGGTGATAAAGTTACGGCGAAGCCAGCCTTTGCCCGGCTTTAAACTGACGCGGTACCCCTGGTTCGCTGGCTTCTCCGACACAACACAAACCCATTATTAAATTATCGGCTAATGGCAAATTTTTCCGGCAAAGCGGAGCTCCGGCAGCGCATGCTGGCCGAGCTTATACTCCTTTCGCCAAAGGAACGCGAAGCGAAATCGCTTCGCATTTGCCAGCAGCTTCAAGGAATTTTAGCTGATGCGGTTGTCTCTCTTTTCGCGCCAGCCCGCAACGAGCCGAATCTCGATCTGCTCTGGCAGTCGAGGATGCCGAGCAGTCAAAACTGGTTATACCCTCGCTGCGAATCGTCGAATTTGGTTTTTTGCCACGTCGAATCCCTTGCAGAGCTAGTGCCGGGCCAGTTTGGCATTCGCGAGCCAAAAGGACCGATCTTTCCTGAGCCTCCCACCATTGTGCTCGTTCCCGGGCTTGCATTTGATTTCCAAGGCAGAAGGTTAGGCCGGGGCGTCGGTTATTATGATCGGTTCCTGGCGATGCTCCCCCCAACCACTCGAAAGATTGGCGTCTGTTTCTCGTTCCAAATCCTGACCGATGTCCCAATCGAACCACACGATCAGAGAGTCGACACAATCATTCACGCGTAAACGCGTGAACGATTGTGGTTATCCGTCAGCTACTCCGGCACTTTCATTTCGAAACGTGGGATCCGAACGACGAATGGGTCGCCGTTCTCTGAGACTCCCAGAAACGCTCCGTCGGCTACGCTGTTTGTGCCAATGACGTGATAGCTGTTGTAGGAAAATTGTTCACCAGGGCAAAGCCGAGGAAATTCACCGACCACCCCGTCTCCCTCAACGACAATCCGTTGTCCAGTCATGTCGGTGACAACCCATTTACGGCCGCGGATAGTCACCGTCTCAGCGGATTGATTGTCGATAGTAATGAAATAAACGAACGGATACGGCCGGTCTGGCGGCGCTTCCAGCGTAGGGACATAAACAACCCGATCGATGACTACACGAAGACCGTCCACTTCCCGAAAGCTGGACTTCACGTGGATAGTATGCACGAGTGCGAGTGTGAGTGCGAGTGTGAGTCCGCTCTTGCTCACACTCACACTTACACTCACACTCGCTTATGTCCCCAGTCGCTATCACCATTGCTGGATCGGATAACTCCGCGGGAGCAGGTATCCAAGCGGATCTAAAGACCTTTAGCGATTTCGGCGTCTATGGGCAGACGGTTGTAACCTGCGTGGTCGCAGAGGTACCTGGAAAAGTCGCTTCGATCCAACCGGTTGACCTCGATGTAATTCGGGACCAACTCAGGCTCAGTCTGATCCATTTTCCGGTCAGCGCGATTAAAACCGGCATGCTTTACTCGCGAGCGATAATTGATCTGGTGTGCGAGATACTAGAATCCGTTAAACCGCGCCCACCGCTAGTGGTAGATCCAGTGATGGTCGCCGGTTCCGGAGATCGATTGCTGCAACCTGACGCGGTAAACGAATATTCCAGCAGGTTGTTTCCGATGGCCGCCGTTGTTACGCCAAATCTGGATGAGGCTCGCGTCTTGATTCAGGAGAAAATCCAGTCGCTCGAACAAATGCAAGCTGCTGCCAAGGCTCTTTCCCAGAAATATGGGGTGCCGATTCTTCTGAAAGGCGGTCACTTGGCTGGGGATACCGCGATAGATGTTCTGGCGGATCAACATAGCGTTCGAGAATTCTCTGCGCCATTTGAGAGAGGAATTGTCACCCATGGGACCGGATGCACGTATTCAGCAGCGATTGCCGCTGGGCTAGCTATCGGACATCCGCTGGATGAGGCGGTCGAGACGGCAAAAAAATATGTCACTGAATGCATTCGCCGCTCATTTCGATGGGAAACGCCGAAGGGAGAGGTATGGGCGCTGAGGCACTCTTGGCCCGAATCACGAGCCTGAAAGGCTCGCCCTCGTTCTCGTCCTCGATGACAGGCCTCAGGCTATCGTTTAAGTATAGACACACTGAACAAATATGTTATATAATCGAAATGGCCATGTTCGATCACGAAAAGCTCGACGTATATGGGCTCGAATTGGAGTTCCTCACCTGGGTGACGGAGTTCCAAATCGAGCTCGCTCAGCCATTACTCGTCTCGACGCGCGAATTGCGCGATCAACTGGACCGGGCAAGTCGTTCGGCTCCGCTAAACACGGCGGAAGCAAATGGAAGACGCCGGGGCCGTCAACAAGCAAAAGCCTTTGATGACGCACGGGGCTCAGCTATCGAGTGCGCGGCGTGCTTGGACGCTTCTGTTGCGAAGAGATTGGCTACCGCAGATCGCGTCAAGCCCGGCAAAGAGTTGCTTGTCCGCATTGTGTCGATGCTATCGAAATTGGTCGACCGATTTGACTCCGATCAGTATCGTGTGCGCGAATCCCCCTTGGATTCACGCATACCGTTCGAGGACGAGGACGATTAAGAAAGCTATTTCGCCGATACGTCGATACATTTGTCCGCCTTGATCCGCATTCCGCCCTGTGCCACTCTTCCCTCTTTCATCAAAGTTCATTTAAGCATGCACAGAAGCGTTTCCCTCCTGTTGGCTCTGGTTCTCCTGACCGGTTGCGGATCCCGTAGACACCATAGAGAACGGCGGGCGGCACCGGCCGGGCCGCGTCAAACCACCATCCAGTTCTTGGGCCGAGGTTGTTTCCGATTGACCTCTTCGGTCGGGTTAACCGTATTGATTGATCCCTACAATCCGAGCAAGACGTCCTCGGCTGTGAAGGCAGGAAGCGTTCCGGCTGATGTCGTTTTTGTAACACATGAAGACGACACCGCGAATTTCACCGACATGGCGTCAGGGTCACCGCAAATCTTTCGAAGCACGATGGCGGTCGGCGTTAACCGGGCAAGCGGCCTGGCCGTACGCGGCATCCGGACCAGCTCGGATAAAGTAGGCGGCGATACGTCTCGTCTCAATGTCGCATTCGTGTGGTCGATGGATGGCATCCGGTATTGTCACCTCGGCGCAATTGCTGACCCGGTTAATCTTTCCGAATCGATCAACATCGGAAATGTAGACGTCCTGTTTATGCCGGTCGGTGGGGGGTTTGATGAAGCGAAACAACGAATTACGCTCGAACGTCTCAGACCGAAAATCTTGATCCCTATCTGCTACTCAGGCGGAGTAGGCGGCGGATCTTTCCGTATGCCGACGGTTCACGTGAGATCGACGTTTACGCTTTCTCGAGAGCAACTCCCGGCAACACCGACAATCTATGTGCCTTAGCTAGGACTAAGGGCATCGCTGATGAAAGGATCGACGCCGCCAACTCGTCCTCGTCGTCGTCCTCGTCCTCGAGTGAGGCCGGCACACGAGATCTAAATCGACACATTTTATGCTTTCAAAATTGGTCGATCGGTTCGCCACCGATCAATATTGCGTAGGTAAACCAGTGCTAGATAGCGCCGCGCCGTTCGAGGACGAGGACGACGACGAGAACGAAAGGCAAAAATGAAAGTCTTGGTGCTTGGCAGTGGGGGTCGAGAGCACGCCCTCGCATGGAAAATTCGGCAATCTAAAAGGGTGACCGAGCTATTCATCGCTCCGGGGAACGCCGGAACGGCAAGGGTCGGCAAGAATGTTCCAATCAAAATCACTGAGCTCCAGGAGCTGTTGCAATTCGCACAAAACGAAAAGATCGATCTGACAATCGTCGGTCCCGATGACGCTTTGGCCGCAGGGGTCGTTGACCTTTTCCAGGAAGCCGGCCTCCGGATCTTTGGGGTTACAAAAGCTGCCGCTCGCCTCGAATCTTCGAAAAGCTTCGCCAAGGATTTCATGGCACGTCATGGAATTCCAACGGCTCGATTCGAAGCATTCGAGTCGTCTGTAGAAGCTAAGAAAGCGCTCGACCAATTCGGCTTTCCCGTGGCGATAAAAGCTGACGGCCTCGCTTTGGGTAAAGGGGTCATTATTGCGCGGAATCGGTCGGAAGCGGAGTTAGCGATCGAAGATATGATCGACCGCCGCAGGTTCGGCGAAGCCGGCCGGCGGATTGTCCTGGAAGAATTTTTATCAGGACGCGAATGTTCGTTGCACGCGTTCGTTGACGGAAATTCTTATCTTCTCTTCCCAACTGCACAAGATCACAAACAGCTCTATGACGGTAACCAGGGTCCGAACACGGGAGGCATGGGAACCTGTAGCCCGTCGCGTTGGCTGAATGAAGAACGGCTCAAAGAGATCGAGCAAATGGTGATGGCCCCGTTCATCGATGGTATCCAAAAGGATCAGCTCGGTTTTCGTGGCCTGCTCTTCCCTGGTCTGATGTTGACAGCCAAAGGGCCGCGAGTTCTCGAATTCAATTGCCGATTCGGCGATCCCGAGACTCAAGTCCTTTTGCCACGACTGAAAAGCGACCTCGTGGATCTGCTGGAAGCAACCATTGATGGTCGCCTTCGCGAAACCAGGGCCGAATGGGATTCCCGCGCCGCGGTCTGCGTTGTAATTGCTTCGGCCGGCTACCCGGGTAAATACGAGACAGGCAAGCGGATCGTAGGCCTGAAAGAAGCAGACGCACTGCAAGGGGTCACCGTTTTCCATGCCGGCACCCGTTTAAGCGAGAACCGCGTGGAAACAGCAGGCGGCCGTGTACTCGGCGTAACCGCAACCGCGGAGAGTCTGCCCGCCGCGAAACGGCGCGCGTACGATGCTGTCGAAAAAATCGAGTTCGACGGGCGCTATTATCGCAGAGACATTGGGACGGTTTGAGTGCGAGTGTGAGTGTGAGTATGGATCTGAAAGCGAGTGCGAGTGTGCGGGCAAGTACGAGTGCGAAACGTGCGATAGCCACTGGCCTTCTCACACTCTCACTCACACTCGCACTCAACGCAGCGCCTCCTCCGGAAACATTCAATCATCTGGACAAGACGCAATTGCAGGGTGTGATCGATTTTCTGCGTTCAAACTATGTTGATCCGCGCGCCCTCACGAACGAGGAAATCAATGGCGCCGCGGTTGCTGTCCTGCTTACTAAACTCGGGCCGGGAGCCAAAATTGAGCGAAAACAAGGCTCCGAGCATTCCTTGGTTACGCATCCGTTCAAGTCAGATCTCGTCCAGAACCAGTTCAGTTACATCCGTCTAGGCAACCTGACCGATCTGGCTTCGCTCGATTCAACTTTAAACGATCCCCGGACGAAGAATGCGCACGGATTGGTTCTCGATCTTCGAACAATGCCTTCGGGCAGCGATTTCCGGCTGGCCGCCGGAATCATCAGCCGATTTGTTCCGAAAGGGACAATCCTGTTCAAATTGGTCCAGCCCAAGAACAAGGCGGAGCAGTCGTTCGTCTCCGAAACTGATCGACTTTATGCCGGCCCACTCGCTGTACTGATCCGTGGCGAGAACAGCGGAACGGCCGAGGCTGTGGCCGGAGCGCTTCAGCAGGAAGCCCATGCGCTCCTGATCGGTCAAAAAACAGCCGGCCAAGCAGCCGAATACAAGAGTTACCCTCTCGGTTCGGATCTCGTACTAAATGTTGCAGTCAGCGAACTCGTCGTTCCGGATGGAAAAGCCCTTTTCCCCGCCGGTGTTGCACCCGACATCACAGTATCCTTTCAGCCGAATGACCAGGAAACTGTACTTTCGTTAGCCGATTCCAAAGGGATATCAGATTTTATTGTCGACGACGAACGTCCCCGGACGAATGAAGCGGCGCTGGTCGCTGGCAAAAATCCAGATCTCGATGCTTACGAATCGGACCAAGCCGCGAATCAGCCGAAACAGCCAAAGGACCTGGTCCTTCAGCGTGCCATAGACTTCTTAACCACGGTCACCGTCTACCGCAGGTAGGAACGCCGGCACCGCCGGCAATGCCAACATCGCCGGCAGCTGAGTTTGGCCCCTGAAATCCAGTGACGCGCAGCGTTCAATCCTCTGGATTGACCGTGGGCTGACCTTCCAGGTCGGCGACTAGCCCCTTATCCGCCACTTCCTTGCAATTACCGGCTCTAAGAACGGAAAAATCGCGACCACGGCAGCCACAAGAATCAGCCATCTGACCTCACCTCGCGAAACCTTGACTCCTGGCCGAATCTGCGGTTCTCGGTCGAGCAGCTCAAGCGTTCGAAATCCGATCAACACCGGCAACGCGCATGCGAACCGAACCCGTGGCGGACGAATGGCACGAAAATGCTCCCATCCGGACTGCAAGTACTGATGCGCTCGCAAGCGCCATCGATCCCACTCTGGCTCTGCCAAAGCCGGATCATTTTTTGCCTTCTCCGGATTCGGGAGCGGTAAATAGGAGCGACCGGCCTGCAGATCGGATGGAAAATCACGCACGATATTAACCAGCTGCAATCCTTGGCCGAACTTCGTGGCCCTGCTGAGCAATTCTTCTTGTTCCAGCGATGAATACCTTGGCCATTCGAGCAAGCATAGTTTCGTCCAGAACTCTCCCACGCAACCGGCAACCAGGTAAGTATATTCCTCTACCGCAGCGTCATCGGGCAGGGCCTGAGCCTCGAGCTGGGATTCGAATCGCTCGATATCCAGCGATTGCCCACGAATAATTTTTGCAATCACTTCCTGAACGAGCGCGCGGTGAGACTCCCGGAGCTCACGAACCTTTTCGCACAGCAAAGGAAGTCTTTCGAGCAAGAGCTTCTCCGGACCGTCGGCCTGCGCGTTGATACACGCTGACAAATCTCCCGGATCGCCACCCTTAGCTATCGATCTCGATAAGTTGGCCAGCACCTCCAATCGTTTGCCAGGATCTAACCGGTTCGTATCGGCGATCGTGTCCGATCCGCGTGCGAGCAAATAGGCCAGACCAACAGTCTGCCTGATTTGTTCCGGTAGAAATCGAACGCTTAAATAAAAAGACCGCGAGACGTTCTTTAACAGCGCGAAAAGTTCAGGCGAAACAATCGGGGTCGTTTTCAAAGGAAAAAAAGGAACCACAGATTACGCAGATTCCACAGATTTCCAGCAGGGTTTTCACAGCGGATGATCGGGTCGTGGATTCCGAAAGGCTTCGCTGTCGAATCAAGAGTGCCAGGGATGCCCCAAAGTAGAAGGGTGACGTTCTCTCCTTGAAGCAAACGGACCGGGCCGAAGCCCGGTCCGCCTTTCGGAAACGTTGAAACGCGAGGTCCCTTAGAACTTCTTCTCTAGCTGCACGTAGAAAAAGCGCTGGATAGGACTCGAGTTGAAGTAATTGAAGCCGAAGCTAATCGGTCGGATGGTTAGCGGCGCTCGAGTGTCCCAGATGTTGTTGATTCCAAAGGTAAAGGTTGTGTTGGCCAACCAATGGCGCAGGCCATTACTCGTCCCCTCACCGCGAGGAGGCGCGATCGCCCTTTCCCCAATGATCCGCTTGCCTTCCTTATCGAACCCAGGTTTTGGAGTCTCGGCTACAGGCGCCACGGGTGCTCCAAAAGCGTAAGAGATCTGCCAATCGAACGTCGTCCAGCTGCCCACCTCGTGGACAAAAGGATGGATAGGAATCCCACGAAGCGCGCCTGCACTGGCAGGGAACACGCCGTCCGCAAACGTGAGAGTGGCTCTCGGGTTGGAACCTTTCGAGTTAAAAAAGAAGTCGCTATACGAATCGACGTAGTTGAGCGTCAAGCCCGTCCGGAATGTATCGATTCCAAACAAGGTCTTGGAATAGAAGACACTTGCGACGGCCTTGAAATCGGGAGCTGTTGCAAAGTTGTCGTCATTAGTCAATACCTGAAAGACAGGTGCTATCGTACGCCCTGTGAAATCCCTCTTCGCGACAAGCTGCCTTTGCGCGAAGTTGTAAACATAGGTTGCATTCGCCTCAATATCGAGTTTGCCCCAAGAATATTCCTTAGTGGTATAGCTAAAGCCGAAATCGATCCCGTCGGTCAACGTTCTATTCAGGTTAGTGAGCGGCGTAACGAAGCGCGCAATGTTGCCGGTGGGTCCTATTATGACCGAGGTACCCGGTGGCAATCCCGCAGTTATCGTGGTATTTGGAGTGAAGGGCGGTGTCAGGAACGCGTTAATTTGTGGCCCCGTCAGGAAGGTGATCTGATTCCGAAACTCGATTTGGTACCAGTCGGCATAGGCGGAGAAACCGTGCAGCCAATGCCACCAGCTGTTCGGGTCATCTTTCGAGTCCGGCGTCCAAACCACTTCACCGAAATAACCGTAGGAGTTCTCAGGCTGCAGACCTCGATTCGAGTTAATTTGAAGGACCGCAGCACCAATGCCCGATTGGAAGAACAGAGGTGACCCGAACAACTGAGCCAAAGTAGGAGCAACGAATCCTTCAGCGTACGTCGCTCGGAAAGTCACATCGTC
>Ga0070706_100001619_pt1 | contig 23489 bp, 23 predicted proteins | sample KBSK5501metaG_FD_65476 | JGI IMG/M metagenome (GOLD analysis project Ga0070706, IMG submission 65476) | Corn, switchgrass and miscanthus rhizosphere microbial communities from Kellogg Biological Station, Michigan, USA - KBS K5-50-1 metaG | ecosystem: Host-associated > Plants > Roots >... | reverse complement strand
CGAGATGTACCGCATCGACAAGCCGATCAACGAGCCCAAGGGCGTGCGGCTGCCGCATCCTTCGTTCTGGATCGGGGGCAGCGGCGAGCAGGTGACGCTCAAGCTGGTGGCGCGCTTTGGCGACGCCAGCAATACCGGCGGCGACCCCGAGACGGTCAGGCGCAAGCTCGAAGTCCTGCGCCAGCACTGCGAGACGCTTGGCCGCGACTACGAGTCCATCATCCGCTCCAGCAACATCGTTCTCTTCCCGCTCGCCAAGGGTGAGGATGGCGAGAAGGCGACGGCCCAGGCGCGCAAGGGAATAGATGTCGACTACGCGGAATTCAGCAACACCTGTTTCGTCGGCGAGGTCGAGCAGGTCGCCGAGCGCATCCAGCAGCAAATCGACGCCGGCGCGAACTACATCATCTTCTACCTGCCCGGCGTCGCCTATGGCCACGAGCGGCTGCACATGCTCGCTGAGGAGGTCCTGCCGCGCTTCCGTTGATAGCGTTGCAGCTGGTGAACGCTGGGGAGATGGGCGGAGGGCAGGGCAGGCAAGACCGGCGCGCACGGAGTAGAATCGCAGTGGCCCATGATCCTGTTTGGCGTTCGCTTGAGGCGTGCGCGCTAGATCAGGGGCATAAGGAGCAGATCACCATGGGAGCTATCGACACGGTAACCGCGTTCAATGACGCGCACAATGCCCAGCGCTGGGACGAGGTCGCGCGTTACCTGACCGATGATTTTGTCTTCTCTGGAGTGACGCCACAGCCCGTTGGCAAGCAGGAGTTCATCGGCGGACAACGGCAGTGGGTCGCCGCCGCGCCAGACTGGCATATTACGCTAGAGGACCTGCGCGCGGAGGGGAACACCGTTCAGGCCACCTCGCACGTCACCGGTACCCACACGAACACACTGTCTCTGCCCGGACTACCGTCACTTCCGGCCACCGGGCGCCATTTCGAGTCACGGGACGCCACCACGGCTACCCTGCGTGGCGACCAGATCGCGTCGCTCACCATCGTTCCCGGTTCGCCTGGCATCCTCGAACAACTCGGCGTCGCGCCGCGCTAGCCCGTTACGTCTGGCGGCGGAAGGGTGTGGCGCTGGCAGGATCCGAGAAGACCTGGCCGGCCAGCCACACCCTCTTGCGCCGTTCGCTCTCCGGAAGGAGTCGCGCATGGACTATCAGTACGAGGATGCTGTCGCGATGCTGCGCCGCACACCGGCGACGCTGATGGCGCTCCTGCGTGGGCTGAGCGAGGCGTGGACGACGAGCGCCGAGGGGCCGGACACCTGGAGCGCCTATGACATCGTCGGGCATCTGCTGCACGGCGAAGAGACCGACTGGATCGCGCGCGCCCGCATCATCCTCGAGTATGGTGAGAGCCGCCCCTTCGAGTCGTTCGACCGGACGGCCATGTTCGAGCAGTATCAGGGATACTCACTCGACCAGTTGCTCACGGCGTTCGAGCAGGCGCGCGCGCAGAATCTGGCGACGCTGAGCGAATTGCAGATCACACCGGAGCGGCTCACTCGCACGGGGACGCATCCGGCGCTGGGAACCGTCACGCTGAGCCAGCTGCTGGCCACCTGGGTGGCGCACGACCTCAACCACATCGGCCAGATCGTCGAGGTGATGTCGCAACAATACGCCGAGGCGGTCGGCCCGTGGCGCGCCTACCTCGCCATCCTCACGCGCCCCATTCTCACCGAGTAGTGTCGCTTGCGTCGTTCATCGCCGCGCTCATCACGTCGGCCCAGCGCCGGTGGTATCATGCCGTCAGCGCGATCAATAGGTCGCGGCGCGCGTGGGGATTCACGCGGTTCTCGCTATCGCTCGCTACCAGATGAACAGAAGAACTGATCCCGCCAGCAGCGCGCCCATCGTGATGCTGAAGATGCGCGCGGCGCGCTCGGTGCGGAGCAGTCGCTGTACACTCGCCCCGAACGCCAGCCAGACGAAACAACTCGGCAGGGCGGCGAGGACAAACAGCAGGCCGAAGGACGCCGCTTGAACGAGTGCGCCGCCCGCCGCGGCGTGAAGATAGGTCCCTGCCGCGCTGGCGGCGACGAGCCACGACTTGGGGTTGACCCATTGAAACGCCGCCGCCCCCCAAAACCCCACATGCTGTTTGTTGTCGGTCGTCACGTCACTGCGCTTGGCGGTAGCGATCTTCCACGCCAACCAGAGCAAAAAGGCGACGCCGCCCCACTTGAGAGCCTGATAGATTACCGGACTCTCCTGCACCAGACTCCCCAGCCCGAAGGCCACCAGGAACATCATCAGCCCCATCCCGGCGGCGACCCCGAAGAGGGTTGGCAGCCCACGGCGCACACCAGCGGTGGCGCCCACCGATGTCAGGATCAGGTTGCTTGGCCCAGGAGTGATGGCGGCGACAATGGCGAAGAGGAAAAAGGCGATAGCCTGCTCCGCGGTCATAGCTGAGACGCTTTCTCATCCCACAGACTGCGAGGTCAGTCGTTATGGATGGCAATTCTAGCAGCGCCAGCGGCGTCGGTCTTGAACGATCGTGCGCGGAGTCAACCGCCGATTGGATGCGTAGCGCGCAGGCGGAAAACGGCGTCGAATTCCTGGAAGCATGGTTTCACGGGCGCGCCTATCACAAGCATCGCCACGACACCTACGGCATCTGCCTGACCACCGCCGGCGTCCAGGCGTTCGACTATCGTGGCGCCGCGGAAGTCAGTACCCCAGGCCAGGTCACGGTGCTGCACCCCGACGAGCTGCACGACGGCCACGCGGGGACAGAAGAGGGTTTCGGCTATCGCATGCTGTATGTCGAGCCCGCGCTGATTTTTGAAGCGGCGCAGATGCTGTCTGGTCGCGCCTGCTCGTTGCCGTTTGTGCGCAGGCCTGTCGTGGTGAGTCCGGCGCTCGCCAGGGCCATAACCGGCGCGTTTCAGAGCACGCGCGAGCCGCTGGCGATTGATAGCCTCGTCGTGCAGGTAGCGGAGGGGTTGGTCGAGGCGGATCCCTCTTGCAGGCAGGTCGCGCCGCCTCGCCGCCTCGACAGCGCCGCCGTGGAACGGGCGCGCCAGTTCCTCGACACACAGAAAACGCGCGTCGTCCGCTCAGCCGAATTGGAAGCCGTGACGGGACTCACGCGCTACGATCTCGCGCGCCAGTTTCGCGTGATGTGCGGGACAAGCCCATACCGCTATCTGCTCATGCGGCGTTTTGATTATGCGCGCGAGCAGATCGCGCTGCGCCGACCGCTGGTGGAGGTGGCGCTGGAGGCTGGTTTTGCGGACCAGGCGCATTTCACCCGCATGTTTCGAGCCACGTTTGGGGTCACGCCCGCGCGGTACAGCGCGCTGCGCGCGCAGGAGAGCACAGGGAGGAAGGGCGCGTACTCATTCCACCCGTTTAGTCTCAAGTCGTGAAGAGGCGCTAGACCTGCTCGATGGGCGGGGAGTCGCGGCGCCCCTCAAGGCGCTCCTGACGGTACGCGCGCATGCGGTCCCGCCGGTAGTAGTCGTGGCCGCCCCAATGCCCGCGGCCCCACAGACCGAAGAGGCCCGGCAGGACGAAGACCAGCCACCACATGTGCGGATTCCACAGGACAATTGCCAGGAAAGCAGCCATTCCGGCGACGGTGAGGACGACCCTGGCGATGGCCTCGCCATTGTTCGGCCCACTCGGCGCCGGAGGCGCGGCTGGCTTCTGCGGCGTGAGCGCCTTGGCGCGCGCCGCCTGTTCCTCGCGGTAACGTTCCAGCACGGAGTCGGCCAGATGCTCGTCCATCTCCGGGCTGACCTCGCGCCCCGCCTTGATCGCCGCCTGTATCTCGTTGCGCAGCGTCTCGTCGTCCTGTGACCCCTGAGTGCTCATTGCCTGCTGCTCCTGACCAAGCCGATCTCGCCCACGCATATTGTAGCCCAAAACGCCATCACGACAACCGAACGAGCGATTACACGCCTCGATTCGCGCGCCCTTGGAGAGTATACGCGCGAGGAGCAGTGAAAGGTATGCGCCACTCTCGCCACTTTCTCGCCTCTTCTCGCGCCACTTTCCCTTGACACCCGCCGGGCGCGGAGCGCATAGTGTCCGTAACGTGTATACAAGTTACATGTGGTGCGTAATGGAGGGTCGGCATGTCAGGTCCACTCAAACGATTTGGACAACGGCGGAGACCGGTGACGAACAGGGAGGGCGGAATGAACGACAAGTTCGACAAATTCACCAACCGTGCGCGCATAGTGATGTCGCTTGCGCAGGATGAGGCGCAACGCCTCGGTCACAACTACATGGGAACCGAGCACCTTCTGCTCGGCTTACTGCGCGAGGGTGAGGGTGTCGCCGCAATCGCGCTCCAGACGCTTGGCGTCAGTCTCGATGATGCGCGCGCCGCCGTACTGCAAATCATCGGGCATGGCGACCGGATCGTGGTGGGCGAGATCGGGCTGACGCCACGCGCCAAGAAGGTGATCGAGCTGGCGGTGGACGAGGCGCGGCGCATGGGGCATCACTACGTCGGGACCGAGCATCTGCTGCTCGGATTGCTGCGCGAAGGCGAGGGCATCGCCGCTGGCGTGCTCGCATCGCGTGGCGTCAATCTGGAGCGCGCGCGCGTCACCATCCTGAACGCGCTGAACAGTCACGGCGCGCGGGTCGAGGAGCCCGCGCTAAGCCCATTCCCACCCGGACCCAAGAGCAACGTCATCACCTGCCGGCTGGACGACGCCACCCTCAACGCGCTCGATATCCTCGTCGAGGCCGGCGTGCGCACCACCCGCAGCGACGCGGCGGCCTGGCTGATCGGCGCGGGCATCGAGTCGCACCGCCCGCTGATCGCCCGCGTGACCGCCACCGTCGAGGAAATCCGCCGCCTGCGTGACGAGGCGCGCGCCATGGCTGGCGAGACGCTCCCCGCGAACGACGCCGAGAATTCGCCTGAGCATGGGGAGGCTGACCGGCCAGAACCCGGTGAGGGCTCAGGGGCGAATTGACCTGACCGCCGCATCAGGCTAGCCGGTTGGTTCATGCCGCTGGCGACGGCCAGAGCCGCGTGCTATGCTGCCTGCGCCGCTGCGGCGAAGCGTACGCCCACGCGTAGTTATGCGCAGGGACGTGATCTGTCGCGCTCGCCCTGAGACTACCCTATCCGCATCGCGCTCAGAAGAAAGGAGACGCGACCATGCCCATGCTCTATCCCACCGACCGCGCCTCACTGGAGCGCGACTGCGACATGACGTTTCTCTTCGGCACTGGCCCCGGTGGACAGAACCGCAACAAGGTCGAGACCGGCGTGCGCCTCGTGCATCGCCCCACCGGTCTGATGGTCACCGCGACCAACCGCCGCTCGCAGCACGCCAACCGCGAGGCCGCCTTCGAGCGCATGGCCGCGCGACTGGAGGAGATGCAGCGCGAGGTCACGCCACGCGTCCCCACCGCGCCCAGCGCCGGCAGCAAGGAGCGCCGCCTCGAAACGAAGCGTCGCGTCAGCGCGATCAAGCGCGCACGCTCGGCGCCGATCGACGAGTAGCGCCGCTCGCGCTTCCCAAGGCGCGCGCAAACCGTGTACAATAGGCTGACACGTTAGGCTGACACGTTAGGCTGACACGTTGCGCGCCGCCTGATACACGTCCCCCTGGGACGCGCGACACTTCCCCATCCTCGAAAGCGAGCGCCAATGCGATGTCCGAATTGCGGGCGTGAGACCCCCGAAGGCAACTACTGCGGCTATTGTGGCACACGCCTCACTGCGGGCGCGAGCCGCGACCCCGCCCGGCGCGGGTCGGCCTACGCCGCCAACCCGAACCAGAGCGTCTACCAGCCCGACGTCATCTCCACCTTTTTCCCGCACCTCAATCCGCAGCGCACGCGCCTCTTCGGCTGGATTCTCGCCGGGCTGGCCCTGGTGGTCTTCATGCTCGGTTTCGCCAACCTCGTCCCCATCTCGACGGTGCTGGCGGCGCTGCTCGTCCCGTTGCTCTATCTGGCCTACTTCTACGTCGTCCAGGTGTATGAGAATGAGCCGGCGTGGGTGCTTGGCGCGACCTTCCTGGTCGGCGCCATCCTGGGGACGGTGGCGACCCTGCTGCTCTACCGTACAGTCGTCGCCGGCCATCCCATCTTCGTGCGGCCCAAGACCAGCTATGTCTTGCTGGTGGGCGTCGGCATCCCGCTGCTGGTCCAGGCGTTGATGCTGGTGGGGCCGCTCATCCTCTTCTTCGCCCGGCGCGAGCGCTTCAACGACATGCTGGATGGCCTCACCTTCGGCGTCGCGTCCGGCCTGGGCTACGCCGCCGCCGAGAGCATTGTCTTCTCGTGGTTGCTCATCACCGGCGCCGCGCCCGCGCTGGGGGACCCCTCCTCGCTGGCCCTGCGCACGATCCCGCTGGCGCTGCTCAAGCCGCTGCTCTACGCCGGAACCACCGGCCTGATCTGCTCCGCGCTCTGGTTGCGTTTCGACAAGACGCCACCCACGCGCGAGATGAGCGCGCTGACCTCGCTGCCGGTCGCGCTCATCGCCGCCGCCCTCGGCATGATTATCCCCGCGCTCGGGGTGACGCTCTACGGCGGGCAGTACTTCAACATCCTGTGGTACGCGATCCCGCTGTTAGGGATCATCCTGCTGCTGCGCCAGGTCCTGCACGTCGGGCTGATTGACAAGGCGCGCTCGGTGGGCCACGGCGGGACGATCTCCTGCCCGCACTGCCACCAGACCGTGCCCGATCTGCCCTTCTGTCCCAACTGTGGCATCGCCCTGCGTTCCATCGACAAGCGCGCGCGTGTCGCGGCGACGGTCGGGGCGCCAGCGGATGCGACGCCGGACGCGACACAACCGGACGCGGCGGATACCACAACACCGCCAGCGCAGCCAACGGAGGGCAACGATGCCTAGACGCCTCCCGCTCCTCTTCGGCTTGCTGGCTGTGGCGCTGGTGGCGATGGCCTGTGGCGCCCAGGGCGCGTTGCCCCCGCAGCAGCCCGCCTCGACACCCTGCGTCTCGAACTGCCCGCCGCTCGTCGGCGACACGTCGCCCATGAAGCTGCTCACGACCGACCACTTCAGCTTCTACTACCCCGCGCCCCCCTGGAGCGTGGACTCGCAGGACAGCAACAGCGCGACGCTCCTGCGCGACTCCGACTACGGCCAGATCAGCGCGCAGTTCTTCGCCGTCAGTGTGCGGTCGGGCGTGAGCGCCCAGGAACTGCTCTCCTCGTGGACGCGCGCGAACCTCAACTCCAGCCAGTTCGCGGGCCTGCGTGACGACGGGCCGATCAACGGCGCCGAGATCGGCTATGTGCGCGGCGCGGGCGAGCAGTACACCGCGCTGGTTAGCCAGCCCAACGCGCCCAACGTCCCGATCTACCTCCAGATTATGGCCAGCACGCAGGGAACATCGGGCATCGTCTTCGCCGCCGTCAGCCCGCTCGACCCGCTCAAGCCCGATCCCACCAGCCCGCGCCAGGTGCGCAGCAACGCGTACGATCAGCTGGTCAACTCGCTCACCTGGCAATAAGCGTTTGTGTACCCCATCTTCTGGAGGCGCCCTCATGCGCAGAACGACTTTCCGCTCTCCCGCAGGCGCGCTCGCGCTGCTGACGGCGCTGGCCCTCCTGGTGGGCTGCTCCTCCTCGGCCCCGGCCCAGGGAAGCCAGTCGTCCCAGGCGCCCAACAGTCGCGCCGGCCTCTTCCCGCTGCCAGATGAGAGCGCCGGGACACGCCTCGGCCCGACCGACCCCGCGCGCCAGATCAGCCTCTCGATCAGCATGGCAGGCGCCTCCGACGACGAGATCGCCCGCGCGCTCGCCGCGATCGAGGACCCAAAGTCGCCGGAGTACCATCACTACCTGACCCCAGAGGAATACACCCGGCGCTTCGGCCCGTCGGCGGCGGCGCTGGCGGCGGTCGAGCGTTCACTCCGCGTTGCTGGCTTCGCGGTGACGCCCCCTGCGGCGGGTGGCTCGCTCGTGGGCGCGCAGGGAACCGTCGGGCAGGCGGAGACGCTCTTCGCCGTGCGTCTCAGCGACTATCGCACCGCGCGCGGCGAGGTCTACTACGCCCCAGACGCGGCGCCACGCCTGCCAGCGGACTGGAAGGGCGCAGCGCTCAACGTGCTTGGGCTGAATAACCGCCCCGCGCTGCATCCGGCGGGCATCAGCCAAGTGGCGCAGGGGGGCGATCAACCGCCGCCGCCGCGTCTGCTTACCCCGGTAGAGATTGAGCGCGCCTATAGCATCGCCCCGCTCCACCTGGCCGGGCTGAACGGCGAGGGGCAGACCATCGCTCTGCCGGAGATCGACACCTTCAAGCAGTTTGACATTGATTACTACGACCGTACTTATGGCTTGAATACCAACCCGATTGAAGTCGTCGAGGTGAATGGCGGCGCCAGCAAGGCGAAGGAGGTCAGTGAGACGACGCTCGACATCGAGATCATTCACGCCATCGCGCCGCGCGTGAAGATCATCGTCTACGAAGGCCCCGCCGACTTCAATGGCCTGGCCAACACCTTCAACCGCATCGTCAGCGACAACCGCGCGAAGGTCATGAGCGTGAGCCTGGGTGGCTGCGAGCCGGCGATCTTGCAGGACCCCGACCTCGGCCGCAACTACTTCACCACGCTCAACAACATCTTCCGTCAGGCCGCCGCGCAGGGGATGACGGTCTTCGTCTCCTCCGGTGACGACGGGGCCTACACCTGTCACCGCAACGACCCCAACGACAACACCGTCTCCGCTTCGCTCCCCGCGACCAGCCCCTTCGTCACCGCGGTTGGCGGCACGGCGCTCCTGGTCAACAACGACGGCTCGTATTTTGGCGAGGCGGGCTGGGAGGGACCGCTCGCGGCCACGGGCGGCGGAGGCGGCCTGAGCGTCGGCTATCTCCGCCCCGACTGGCAGACGGGTCCCGGCGTGAGCAACCAGTACAGCTCCAACGGGCGCCAGATACCCGATGTCTCGGCCTCGGCTGACCCGCTGACCGGCTACCGCATCTATGACTCGACCGGCGGGTTGTGCCGGGGCGAGGATTGCTGGGTCGCCGTCGGTGGCACGAGCGCCTCGTCGCCGCTGTGGGCCTCGCTGATCACCCTGGCCAACCAGCGCGCCAGCAGCAACGGCAAGCCGACGATGGGCTTCATCAATCCCGCGCTCTACCAGATGGGGTCGGATGCGACGCTGCGGGCAGCTTTCCACGACGTGACGGTGGGCGGCAATCTCTACTACCCCGCCACCTCCAACTGGGACTACTCGACCGGCTGGGGCTCGCCCGTCGCCGACAAACTCGTCGCCGAACTGCTGACACTGCGCTCGACCGGCGGGTGATGGCTGGCGAATCCATGCGCCCATCTGGCGGTTGAAACCCCGCTGTGAGCGCGCCAGCGAATATATTCGCGCCTGAGGGCCGTACGGTCACAAACCCACCTGCGCGGGTTCATCTCTGCCTCACGGTCAGTCGTAGGGGCGCGCACTATCGCGCCCAGCGCGCGGGCGAGACAGGTCTCGCCCCTTCAGATAATCGCCAATCTTTCATACCAATTGCGCCTCGGTCATTGTTAGTTGGCATCAGGCCAGACCTTTTGAATTCGGGACTTGAGTCGGCCCTGCTACACTGCGCCAAGCAAGAATGGTATGACGTGCAATTGGTGTAAACCCTCTTGACAACGCTTCTTACCATGATTATACTTGTCCTTATCGATTAAACATCACCTTATCGATTCACATAGTATTGATCGTAATAGGGGAACTACCCATGCGAGACGAGTTTGTCCTGGAAACGCCCGAGCAGATTCGCGCCCTCGCCCATCCGCTGCGGCAGCGTGTGCTCGGCCTGTTGACCAACGCGCCGTACACAAACAAACAGCTCGCGGACCTGCTGCAGGTCTCGCCGCCGCGCCTGCACTTCCATGTGCGCGAGCTGCAGGCGGCCGGGCTGATTGAGATCGTCTCCCAGCAGCCAAAAGGCGGCGTGATCGAGAAATATTACCGCGCCGTCGCACGCGTGGTACGCCTTGCGCCACAGACTAAAGAAACAGCCAGAGATCAGGGACTGCTGGAGAGCACACTGGAGGCGCTGCGCCAGGAATATATCAGGGCGAGCGCGTTCTATGAAGGGCAGGCTCCGGACATGCGCTTCGCACACGAGCTGGTCCGGCTCCCTGCGGATCGCTTGGCGCGTATCCAGGAATTGCTCGACGCCGTAGGTCGCGAGATCTATCAGGCGCTGGAAGATCCGCAGCGGGATAGCTACGAACAGTTCTTCGCCGTCAGCTACCTGCTCCACGGTCTGCCGCCAGTGAGCACGGAGACCGAGGCGCCATGATGAACCTGGTGAGCGTTACGCGGATGACCGCCCCGCTGGCTGGCCGGGACTTCCGCCTGCTGTGGATTGGGCAGACCATCTCCGCGCTTGGCAACTCCTTCCAGGTGATCGCGGTGACCTGGCTGGTGCTGCAGCAGTTGCAGGGTTCGCCGCTCGACCTGGCGCTAGCGCTGCTGGCCCTGTCAATCCCCAGGATTCCGCTGACCATCGCCGGCGGGATCATGACCGATCGGCGCGACCCGCGCACGGTGATGCTCTGGTCCGACGCCACGCGCGCGGCAACCTCGGGAACGCTTGCTCTGCTGGCGCTTAGCGGATACGCGCCGCTCTGGCTGCTCTGCGTGCTGCTCGGCGCGCACAGTGTGGCAACCGGCCTCTTCGACCCGGCGGCAGGCAGCATTCCCCCGCGCTTGGTACCTCGTGAGCAGCTCGATGGCGCCAACTCGCTGATGGCCCTGGTCTCGCAGTTGGGCACATTGATCGGCGCGCTGCCCGCTGGTCTGGTCGTGGCGACGCTTGGCGCCGCGGCGGCCTTCGGCATCAACGCTCTCTCGTTCGCCGTCGCGATACTGGCGGCGCTGCAGATGGCCCCGCTGGGCCGCGTTCTCCGGGAGACCAACAAGTCGTTGCTCCATGATGCGCGCGATGGGGTGCGCTACGTCATGCGCTTTCCCTGGCTGATCGCGCTGCTGCTGATCGACGCCTGCGCGGCCCTGGCGGCGATCGGCCCGACCGCAGTCGGACTGCCGCTGATCGCGCGGGATGTGCTCCACGTTGGCGCCCAGGGCTACAGCCTGCTGCTCTGGAGCTTTGGCCTCGGTTCCGTGCTGGGGTTCATTCTGTCCGGCGTCTACAGCCCGACCCGGGCGCGGGGGCGCTTCTTTTGTCTCGTGCAGATGTTGGAGGCGCCGCTGCTCGTGGGGGTAGCCTTCACACCACTGCCCCTTGCCATGGTCTGCCTGGCAGGTGTCGGCCTGCTCAACGGGATGCTGCTCGTGCTCTTCCTCTCGCTCATCCAGGCCAATGTGTCGAAGGAGATGCTGGGTCGAGTGATGAGCTTCGTCTTGCTGGCGAGTGTCGGCTTTGTGCCCCTCTCACTCTACGGTTCGGGCGCTATCGCCAGCGCCTGGGGGACCCAGACAGTGTTTCTTGTCGCGGGAGGACTCACCCTGGTGAGCGCCGCAACAGGCTTCTGCGTCAGGTCGCTGCGTAACCTCGACTGATCAAGGGCCACGCATTCTTTCCAACAATGAGTGAGGCGAAACTGGTATCACACGGGTTTCGTATCACTCCCTCGCCCACTGTTCTACCCAATGCAAAGCACGTACACTCTGCGCCGGGCGAGCAGGAGGGCATACGACAAAAACCCAGGCTGAGCCGGTATCAGCCAACCGCCAGTACAGATGTTCAGTTCGCCCCGTTCATCGCTAGTCGCCAGTGATTGCGAAGCTGCTCAAAGTGTCGTTGTCCATACCGTGGGCGCGTCAGCGATGTTGGTCACGATGGAGAAGAGTCGACCACATACTCACATGGCCGCCCCCCTCGGTCAGCAGGCGCCTGAAGCGTGTCTTTGCCCCCGGCGCAGAGCCTTCACCATCACGCGGCGTGTCGCTGTGGGTCCTGGCGGTGGCGTCAGGCTGATGGGCGATGCTCACGATCCTCTGCGAGGTCGAGCGCCAGCACACTGGCGAGGAGCAAGACATCATCTTCGCCCGGAGCTGTCTCCACGCCATACGTGGCGGTCAAGGCAATCCAGCGCTTCGAGATGGTGGCTACGACGGCGCCTGCGCGCTTGACTTGATACTCATGGTCGAAGAGGTCGCCCTCGATCTCCAGATCGTCTGGGCCAGGGATGTCAATCGTATAGTGATCCCCGAACACATTGATGAAGTGCTTGCGGACCTGTGTGGGGCCACTTCCTGGCCGATCGATCCGATAGGTCGGCGTCAGCGCAATGAGCTCACGCTTCACCGTGGCGACTTCTTGGCCACGCAGATCACGCATGACCAGGGTGTTGTGCAGGCTGAGCACCTTGCCATCGACGTCATAGAGGGGTTGCCCGCTCTCGTCGGTAATCTGCGAATCCTCGCCCAGGCGAAAGAACTGCTCGCGAATGACGTAGCGCATTGTGGAATCCTCCCATCAGCAGCTACGCGTCAGACGTCACGTGGGTTGAAGTCAGATTCCCACGCCACTGCGCGAGACCGACGCTCCTTCCCCACGAGCGCCCTCCACTTCATGACGCATCCGGCCCCAGGTTCTTGACGCTCGCTTCTCATAGACGGCGACCTCCGCTGGCGATCATACCTGGGGACAGCCCACGTTCCACCCCTGGGCCGATGCGCGCGCGCCGCTTCCACGACATACTCCTCTCATGCGATCCTGGCTGAGGCCATCGCAGCGCACAGAGGAGAATTACATGATACCCACTCCCCAGGAACACGCCCTCGCGCTTGATTCGCTTGTCTCTCCTATCGTCCAGGTCGAGCGTCTCACGCGCGTCATCGCCACGCGCGCCCAGCGGACCGTCATTCTCGACGACCTTACCTTCACCGTCCCTGCGCAGAGCCTCTTCGCCATCAACGGTCCCTCCGGCAGCGGCAAGTCCACGGTGCTCAACCTGCTGACCGGCATCGACTGCCCGACGAGCGGGAAGGTCATCTTCGCCGGGAAGGAACTGCGCGGGCGCAGCGAGAACGCGCTCGCCCGCTGGCGCGGACGCAACGTGGGCGTCGTCTTCCAGTTCTTCCAGTTGATTCCTACGCTGACCGCGCTGGAGAACACGCTGCTCGCGCTGGAGTTGGGCGGAGGCGGCGGGCTATCTCGCAGCCAGTGGCGCGCCCGCGCGCTTGACTGCCTGAATACGGTCGGCCTGGCCGAGTACACGCGGCGGTTGCCGAGTGAACTCTCCGGCGGGCAGCAGCAGCGCGTCGCCATCGCCCGCGCGCTGGCCAACGATCCCCCCGTGCTGGTGGCCGACGAGCCGACTGGCAACCTCGATTCCACGACCGCTCATCAGGTCTTCGACACCCTCGCCGGGCTGATCGAGCGTGGCAAGACGGTGATCTACGTCACCCATGACCGCGAGCTGGCGGCGCGCGCCAGCGCCCGCATCGAACTCCTGGATGGGCGCATCGTCGGCGAACACGGCGCCAGCGCCGTCGTGCGCGCCGAGCGAGATGGAGGCGTGTCATGAGCCGCTTCTTCAGCGCGAGTCTGCGCAAGTCGGTGGCCGACGTGACACGCCGCAAGGGGCGCACGCTTCTGGTGACGCTGGGGATATTTATCGGCGTCTTCGGCCTGACCGTCATCAACTTTACCGAAGACACACTCATCTCCGCCTTCGCATTCACGCGCGGCGCCCAGGCGACACAGCCAGACTTCCAGATGACAGTGGACCGGCTGGACCCGGCGCTCCTACCCACCCTGCGCGGCGTCGCCAACGTCAAGACGGCGCAGTATGTCTCGCTCCTGAGCGTCTGCTGGCAGACCGGCGGAGCCGAGTGTCACGTCGGGATCGATCTCGTCAGCTATCCCGACCTCCAGCAGGCGAATACGTTCCAGTTGACCGCGGGACGCTATCCTGGTCCGGGCGAGATCGTCATGGAGCAGGGCGACCGCAGCCTCCATAGCTTTGCTATCGGCGATAGCGTGACGCTCGCCAGTGGCGGACGATCAACAGAGGCGAAGGTGGTCGGACTGGCGCGCACTTCCGGCGTGAATCCCGCCGCGACGGGCGACGCCCGCGCCTACATGAGCGACGCCGGCCTCCAGCAGGTGGATGACGCGCTCGGCGATCCCATGGAGCCGCGCCCGGACGGCCAGCAGACCCCGGCGCTGCAACACCATATCCAGGTGACGTTCGCGGAGGCGGGAGGCCAGGCCGCCAGCACGGCGGCGACGGCGCTGCAGCAGGCGCTGCGCACGCACAACGTGACCGTGCTCGACTCCGGCTACGCGCCGAAGGCGCCCGCCTCGACACTCGATACCATTGGCGGCGTCTTCGTGCTGCTGCGTACACTCGCGCTGCTGGCCGTCGCGCTCAGCGCGCTCCTGATCCTGAACACCATCACCACGCTGGTCACCGAGCAGACCGCCATCATCGGCGCGATGAAAGCGATTGGGGCCACGCGCGGCGCCGTGATGCGCGGCTACCTGCTCTCCGTCGCTATCTACAGCGTGCTGGCGACGCCGCCCGCCATCGCCGTCGGACTCTACGCTGGCAATCTGCTGGCGTCCGCGCTCGCGCCACAGATTCCGCTGGAGTTGGGGCCGTTCGCCGTCGCGCCGTGGGTGGTCGCGCTCAGCCTGGCGGTCGGCCTCGGCGTGCCTGCGCTGGCGGCGCTCTTTCCCCTGTGGAATGGCACGCGCGTCACCGTGCGCGAGGCGCTCTCCGCCTATGGCGTGGATGCTGGGCAGGGACGTCGCGCGGCGCCGCGCCTCGGCCAGCGGCTGACCTGGATCTCGCAGACGACCTGGCTGGGGCTGCGTGGCCTCTTCCGCAAACGCTGGCGCGCCGCGCTCTCGCTGACGACGCTCAGCCTCGCCGCCGCCTGTTTTCTCGTCGTGCAGACCGCCACCGCCTCGGTGAATAATACCATCGGCGCGGTGCGCGCGCCGCTCGCCGCTGACATGACGGTGAACTTCAGAGACCCCGCGTACTTCAGCCGCATACAGGCCCAGTTGCAGGCGCTGCCGAACGTGGCGGGCGTCGAGCGCTACGGCGGCGACAACGCCACGACGCGCTGGGGCACGCTGCAGGTCTCTGGCTACGAGCCGGAGACACAACTCTATCACTATCAGCTGACGAGCGGGCGCTGGATGCAGCCGGGCGAGACAAACGTCGTTCTGCTCAGCGACGCCGCGCTGGCAAAGGCCAGCCTCGGCCTCGGCGATACCATCACGCTGACCAATAACTACGGCGCGTCCAACGAGCTGACGCTGACCATCATCGGCACGGTCAAACAGTCCATCGACGTGCTGGGCTGGATCGGCGCGGCGGTGCTGCCCGTCGACACGCTCTACCGGCTGAAAGGCGTCTCCGGCGACAACGCGTCCCAGGCAAGCGGCGCGCAGATCATCATCGGCGCGCAGGATCGGTCGCAGGGCGCGGTCAACCAGCTCGCCGCGCAGGTCAGCGCCGTCGTCAACCCCGCCGGGGCCAGCAGCGACGATCCCGGCTACTATTCGGGCGCCAATGGAACGGTTGACACCATCCACGAGTACGTCACGCGGCGGCAGGCTGACGCCTATCTCCTCTACTACCTGCTCTACGCGCTGGCGCTGGTGGTTGGCATGGTGGGCGCGCTGGGGCTGGCCAACGCGCTGGTGACCTCCGTGCTGGAGCGGCGGCGCGAGATCGGCTTGCTGCGCGCGATGGGCGCAAGCGGGCGGCGGGTGGCGCAGGTCTTCTGGGTGGAAAGCCTCTCGCTCGGCGCGCTCTCCTGGCTCGCCGGCGCGCTGCTGGGGCTGCCGCTGGCCTACGCCTTCGTCCAGACCTTCGCCTGGACGGTGATGCCGGTGGATTTTTCCCTGGAGCCGCTGGCGTTTGCGGCGTCGTTCGCCGCGATCCTGATCATCGCGACCGTCGCCAGCCTCGCGCCGGCGTGGCGCGCGTCGCGCCTGCGCATCGCCACGGCGCTGCGGTATGAATAAGAGAGGATTGAGACGCATGAACGTAGAGTACGGCGCTAGTGAATCGCCACGGCGCGCCCGATGGCGGTGGATCGCGCTGCTGGTGGGCGGGACTATGCTAGTGGGAGTGGCCGTCGCGCTGTGGCTGACGGTCCTGCATCCCGCCGCGACCGAGCAGCAGTATCGGCGTCCGAATCCACCTATCGCGCCACCAGCGGCGTATTACCAGGTGGTAGAGGAACAGATCGCGCAGGGGCTGGGGCTGAGCGTCGCCCAGGTGAAAACCGAGATACACGCGGACCCCGGTGAGGGACTGTTCGGCGTCGCGACGAGACACGGCGTCGCGGACAAGCTCTACACCATCGAGATCAGTGCCCATCAGACGGCCAGCGCGCAGATGGTCGCGACCGGCGTGTGGACCCGGGCGCAGGCCGACGCGACGACGCAGTACTGGCAGGGGCGCGACGCCAAGGCGCTCGGCAGCGACATGACCGACTGGTTTGTGAACCGGTGAGGACGGGAGACGCCATGAACACACGACGACGACGCTTTGGCGGCCTCTTCTGGCGCATGGCGCTCTCCTATCTCGTGGTCAGTACCATCGCCACGGTCATCGCCATCTCGGCGAGCCGCTACGAAGGCCCGTTCGGCTTCCTGCGTGATAGCGGCCTCGTGCATACGTTCAATCGCTTCTTCGACAATCAGACCAACGGCACACTCGTGATCATCGTGGTGATCGCGCTGATCGGCGTCGTGACCGGCGCGCTGATCTCGGCCAACCTGCGCGGCAGGGTGATACGCATCGCGGCGGCGGCCGAGGCGTGGAGCCAGGGCGATTTCTCGGCGCCCGTGCGCGACCGGAGCAGCGACGAGCTTGGGCAGCTCGCGCGCGACCTCAACCGCATGGCGGAGCAGATACAGACGCTGCTCGCCTCGCGCCAGGCGCTGGCGGTGGTGGAGGAGCGCAACCGGCTGGCGCGCGACCTGCACGACACCGTGAAGCAGCACGTCTTCGCCAACGCGCTGCTCGTGCGCGCGGCGCGCAAGCAACTCGACCACGATCCCGACATCGCCAGACGGCGCCTGGAGGAGGCCGAGCGGCTCGCCGAGCAGACGCAGCAGGAGCTGACAAACCTGATCAAGGCGCTGCGCCCGGCGGCGCTCGCCGACAGAGGCCTGCTTGGTATGCTGCGCGCGTATGCCGGCGAGTGGTCAGAGCGCACGGGGATTCCCGTTGAGCTGCGCGCGCAGGGCGAGCGTCTCACGCCCCTCGACGTGGAGGAGGCGTTCTACCGCGTCGCCCAGGAGGCGCTGACCAATGTCGCGCGCCACAGCGGCGCAACTCATACCGAAATACAGGTGACATGGACAGGCGATGCGCTGGAGTTGACCGTGCGCGACGACGGCCACGGCTTTGTCGCGGAGGAAGCGGCAGGGAAGGGTCTCGGCCTGGCGAGCATGCGTGAGCGGGTGGAAGCGCTGGGCGGGGCGCTCACCATCAGCAGCGGGGCGAGCGGGACCTGCCTGGAGGCGCGAGCGCCGCTGGCTGACGCCGTCACGCAAGAGGAACTGGAGGCGGCGCATGACTGAACCGACGGAGCAGATCACGGTCATGATTGTGGACGACCACGCCGTCGTGCGCCAGGGCATCCGCGCGCTGCTCGAGGCCGAGGGGGGCTTCCAGGTGGTAGGCGAGGCGGGGTCGGGCGGCGAGGCGGCGCTCATCGCCGCGGACCTCGCGCCCGACGTCGTGCTGATGGACCTGGTGATGCCGGAGATGGACGGCGTGACGGCGACACGGCTCATCAAGCAGCGCAGCCCGCGCTCGCAAGTGATCGTGCTCACGTCGTACCACGAGGACGAGCATATCTATCCGGCGATACGCGCTGGCGCGCTCTCCTATCTGCTCAAGAGCGTGGGTCTCGACGAGTTGATCGCGGCGGTGCGCAAGGCGGCCCGGGGCGAGGCGACACTGGACCCGCATGTCGCGGCGCGGCTGGTACAGGAGTTGCATGGCGCGTCCGCCGGGACACGCCAGCTCTACGACACGCTCAGCGAGCGCGAGCGCGAGGTGCTGGGTCTCATCGCCACCGGGCTGACCAACGCGCAGATCGCCGAGCGGCTAGTCATCAGCGAGCGCACGGTCAAGAGTCACGTCAACAACATCCTCAGCAAGCTGCAAGTCGCCGACCGCACACAGGCCGCGATCTTCGCCTGGCGCGAGGGTGTGATGGGGCAGTAGCGGGCAAGTCCATCAGCCTTACCGGACCCTCATCTCGCGCGCCCGTCGCACTCCGCTGGCGATAGAAAGGGCGACAAGTAAGATGAAACCCAGCGCAAAGCTGGCGCATGCAAGCGCAAACACGAGAGTCCACACGTCGAACGCTCTGAACGTCAGGTGATCTGGCGCGACGCCAAGAGAACTCAGCAGTGACACCAGGAACACGCCCACCAAACCCAGGAGGGTGGCATACACGCAGGCCACGACGAGATGGCTGATCCAGCCTTTGGTCGGCCAACCAAGACGCGACCTGACCTTCCCTGGAAGCGAGATTACCTAACGTCAGTTCGATACTGTCGGCGAACTAGGCGGCAAGGGCAGCGAAGCGTGAGGCGCGTGTCTTGGAGAACGGAACCCCGTCGAGCCAGGAGATGAGCCGGACGATGTTGGTCGCGGTGGCGGTGACGACATGCCGCAGGTGGGTCTTGGGCATGCCCCGATAGCGCGCTCGGCGGAGGTTATACGGTGTTGCGGGTAACTGTTGTAGAACCGGGGCATGCCAAGACGTATCCGCCTCCAACCGTATTTGACCGACCACGAGCTGCACGAGCGGTATCGCCAGGCCCATAACCCCGTCGAGCGCAGCCGCTGGCGCTTTCTCTGGCTATTGGCGCGTGGACTGACCGCCACGGCTATTGCGCGCGTGACGGGCTACTCCGCCTATTGGATTGGCCAGATCGCCAGTCGCTACAATGCAGGTGGGCCGGAGGTGCTTCCTGACGGCCGCCGACGCCTGCGAGGGCAGCGCTCCCCGCTCACCGACGAGCACCAGGCGGCCTTGCGCACAGCGCTTGCCGAAGCGCATCCCGCCGGTGACCAGTGGTGTGGACGGACGGTGGCCACCTGGATGAGCACGCATCTGGGCCGACACGTGAGTCGTCAAGCGGGTTGGCGCGTCCTACGACAACTGGGCGCACGCTTCCTCAAGCCACGCCCACGCCACGTGCAGGCGGACCCTGTGGCGCAGGCCCTGTTCAAGGCGCGTCTGCGCCCGCTGCTACGTGAGGTGGCGACGGCCTTCCCCCACGCCAGCGTCGAGCTCTGGGCAGTCGACGAGCATCGCATTGGGCTCAAGCCCATCCTGCACAACGTCTGGTCTGTCGACGGGCAGCGTCCGCTCGCCCCAGTGCAGCATCGCTACGAGTGGCGCTATGTAGTGGGCTTTGTGCATCCCGCGACAGGACGCGCCCTCTTCCATGTGGCGACGAGTGTCAACATTGCTCTCTTCGAGGCGGAGTTGGCGGCATTCGCACGTCAGGCAGGCGTGGGAACAGAGAAGCAGATTGTGTTGGCGCTGGATCGTGCGGGCTGGCACAGCACGCAACGCCTCCGTGTGCCTGACCACGTCCACTTACTTTTCCTGCCACCCTTATACTCGCCCGAGCTCCAGCCGGCAGAGCATTTATGGCCCCTCACCAATACCGTCCTAGTGAATCGGCATTTCACCTCCATTGAGGAGCTAGAGGACGCGCAAGCCGCTGGGTGTGCGGCACTGCAAGCCCGTCGCGATTTCGTGCGCTCCACCACGCTGTTTCCTTGGTGGCCGCAGCGGCTCAGAAAGCGACAAGGGGCCAAGGCGAGCCTAGCGTGATACACTGTCGCGCAAGAGGAGACCTATGCCACTTCCTCCCCTAATGTCACCGCAGCGACCATTGCTGATCTGGGCTGTGCTCGCCCTCGTGTGCGCGGTTGTCCTGAGCGTGGAAGGCGTCTCGCACCTCAGTGGGCGAACGCGGCAACGGCCTGGCTGGCGATTGGGCGTGCTCTTCCTCTTGGGAAGCCTCGTTGCGGCTGCGCTGTCGGCACGGTTGTATGACCTTCATGGTGAGTTCCAGTGGACGGAGCATGATCTCGCGACGTGGCTCATCCTCGGCGCCCTCCTGGGCAGCGCCGTGCTCGCGTTCACGGTGTATGGCGGTGTGCGCACGAGTCGCTACTTGCGATCCTCATCAGCCCCTGATGACGAAAGTCGCGCGGCAAGGGAGTGGCCATTCTCAGGGGACCTCTTCGTGCTCGCCCTGATGATGGACGCGGGCATCTGGACACTGGTGCTTGCGCTGCCGCGTTTGGTAGAGGCCGCCTACACCGCGAAGAATTACATGCCAGCTGGAGATGGTCTTGGCATGTCGCCTCTCATCCCCGCGATCGCCTCCACGGTCTGTAGCGTGGCGCTGCTCATCATTCCGCTCACCATGCTGCTGCGCGCGCGCTCTCGTTCCCGACGAGTCACGTCATAAGCCCGCCTCAACGCATGCGTTGAAGCGGACATCGCCTACCTCACTGCCTACCTCACTGCCTACCTCACTGCCTACCTCACTGCCTACCTCACTGCCTACCTCACTGCCTACCTCACTGCCTACCTCACTCACGAGGTCATGGCGCTCACTGTTCTACAACGGTCTCCTGTGACGCCGTATTACTCTTCCGTGTGGTTTGGGAGAACGTCCCTTCAATACCGGATCGACAGCGATAGAGCGATTTGAAGATATCTGTTTGCTGGCGTGCGCGGGCAGTTTGCAGCGCCTCGTGGCGTTCTTGAGGAAAGCGCAGCGTCATGCTGCGTCCAGTGGAGCGGGCGTCGGTACATCGGCTCCGTAGCGCACAGGCCTGGCACGTCTCCTGGGCGAAGACCACCTGGACAATGGACTCACCTTTGGCGTCTTTGCTCCGATACCAGGAGACACTATGCTGCCCTTGGGGACAGGTCACCTGCTCTCGGAGCCAGTCAATGGCGAACTGTGAGATATCCACGGCGCCTGGTATTCGCGCTTGCCAGCTGGGGTCGATATGGACCGGTCCAATCAGGTCAATCGGATAGGTGTCGCGGCTGTGCAGGATCCGTTTGGCGCTCATGTAGCCTGCATCCACCAGGTGCTGGGCTGGTAGCAGATCACGTGCGGCTAGATCGGCTTGAATGGCGTCGAGTGCATGGTGATCTTGTTGAGTGGCTGGGGCGGTGGCGACCTGGGTAATCAGATGCGGCAGCTCGTCCTCACACCCTTCCGTCAAGTGCACCTTATAGCCGATCCACTCGCGAGCCCGCCGGCGCCCATAGCGCACGTCGCGGTCGTAGGGGGAGCGCAGCCACTCCCCCACCGGCGGCCGTTCCTGCGGCGTGAGGCGACGCGCGTGGCCATTGGTCATGCGGTACTGCTGCGCCCAGATCTGCTCCACAGATGCCAGCAGGTGGAAGCCGTCGTCTCCGATGCGCCGGCTCAAGGCCTCTCGCTCCGTCTTCTCTTTGGGCAGGCGATAGTCCTCAATCCGGTCTCCATACCGCTCATACCACTCGGGAGCGACCTGCTCCTTGAGCCAGTCTGGCGCCACGGTCGCCAGCACGTTGAGCGTTGCGCGCAGCGTCTCCCCGACGAGCTCGAGTTGGTTGAGCGCTCGAACGGCTCCCACGATATGCGTCGAATCGGTGCGTTGCCGTCCCCGCGTCTTGAGCCAGCCCCGCTCCTGACATCGCTCCAGGAGGCGGTCGAGCAGGACGTATTCGAGGCTTCCCTCCACCAGCCGCGTCCGAAACTCACTCAGCGCCGAATAGTGAAATCCGTCGTCGGTGAGGTCGAGACCCAGGGCATACTTCCAGTCGATCCGCGCCCGCACGGCGTCCGCCGCTTGTCGGTCACTCAGGTTCTGGAGCAACCTGCATCACACTCACCAGCGCTAGCTGCCAGGGATGGAGGGCGGGTTGCCCTTCGCGCGCGTAGACTGCCGCGAACTGCTCGTCGTCGAAGAGGGTCCCCAATTCCTCACGCATCCGCATGTAGACATTTCCCCCCCGGAAAAGCAGCCTGCGCGACGTGCACAGTCTCAGGCGGGATGGGGGGCAGTTGGTCACGCGGTAAGCTCATCTGGTTTCCTCCATCACTTCACATCATGGCATCCGTCGACTCCTGCCAGTATGTCTTGTATGTCTTGCTTTGGAGTTCGCCAACAGTATCCAGTTCGGGATAAGCGAAATACCTCCAGCCGGGTTATATCGATTAGCTCAAGAACGTCTGCCAGATTGAGCACTCTCGCCACCGCAGTCCGTTCAATTTCCTCGTGCATCTGTTCTGTGGCCTCATTGCCTATTGCCATCAGCCCAAGAAGCCCTCGCCGCATCTCGATGCCTATCCGCTCCTCGCGGCGTCGCTTCTCCCGAACTGACGTTTATTAGTCTGAAAGGTCGCTTGTTGATGCCCTGGCGACGCAGCCCCGAAAGTTTCATACGGCAGGCAGAACTCGCCGACGAACTGCTTGACCTGGTGTTCCACTATCTGTCTGGTGCAGATAAACGACGCGATTCAGGGTCTGTGCAGCAAGAATTGGTCTGGCCACCTGATTCTGACTACGTCAACTGAGGGTGACGCTCACCTGCTGGCGTCATACCGCGATCCAGGCGTCGCGCAATCAGGAAGATCGCCACGCCCACCAGCGAACACAGGATGACTTCTTTGATGTCTACGTATGGGGCGGTGTATTGCGGTTTCTCAAGATCGTTCTTCCACGTCCACAACGACGCGTCAGGATGTCCAGAGAGATACGGAACCAGGATGGCCAGCGCCCCTAGTGTTCCAACAAGCACGGACTGTGCGAGGGATCGCCACCTGCCCCATAGAAGCGCCAGCGCAATGGTCACGGCAAGTATGGCGGCGGCGCAGATGATGAATGGTTCTCCACCATATGATGTGGTCGAGGAGACGGCACGAGCGGCTGTATGCGATTCAGCAGTCGTACCGTAAAGGTACACCTCGCCCCAGATTCCGGCGACCATCAGCGGCACGGCGAGCCACCAGGGCACACCAAATCCGATCAGGGAGCCAAAGAGAAAAATGACACCGACGAGCACACACCAGGGACCAAGTGTGATATTCAGGAGATAGGCATTGTCCATCACAGCGCGCGCAGACGCATAATTGACCGCGAGGAAGATCGTTCCGATTACCAAGTTCAAGACGCCGAGCGCCAGGAGCGCGGGCGCGTTGCGGCGCACGCCTCCCCAGGCGAAAAAGGCGCTGAGCGCCAGCATCGTCAGCAGTATGGGAACACCAAGGTAGATAAGGGATACGAGTAGTAGGAGACCAAAGTGTAGCAGCACGCGAGCATATTACCCTTCCTGATTGTGGCGGGGCGCCGCTCATGGATGACAGACCCGGCGCTCACCGCTTTCAGACGTCTTGCGTGGGACAAATTTTACCTTGGTAACGTCAGTTCGATAGTGTTGGCGAACTCACTTCGGGGCCTATTTTGCGGCTCAAACGCGCCACGTGACGCTGCGATTTCGCGGGAATATACATGGTGCTGTT
>Ga0070706_100001616_pt1 | contig 23498 bp, 25 predicted proteins | sample KBSK5501metaG_FD_65476 | JGI IMG/M metagenome (GOLD analysis project Ga0070706, IMG submission 65476) | Corn, switchgrass and miscanthus rhizosphere microbial communities from Kellogg Biological Station, Michigan, USA - KBS K5-50-1 metaG | ecosystem: Host-associated > Plants > Roots >... | reverse complement strand
TTACGAGGATCCATCGCCGGCACGCCGTTAAAGCCCATCGGCGAGATGCCGAGAAATTCGAAGGCGATCGCCATGGTATTCGCGGTGAACTGTCCCCCGCACGCGCCCGGGCCGGGACACGCGTGATTTTCAAGATCACGAAGCTCCATCGGCGTCATCTTCCCTGCCGCGTACGCCCCCACCCCTTCAAAGACGTCCTGGATCGTGACATCATGCCCCTGGAACTGTCCCGGCATGATGGAGCCGCCGTACAGCATGAGAGAGGGAAGGTCGAGGCGCGCCAGCGCCATCACCATGCCGGGGATTGTCTTGTCGCATCCGGAAAGGCCGACGACACCGTCAAACAAGTGCCCGCGCGCCACTAACTCCACGGAGTCCGCAATGACCTCGCGGCTGATCAGTGAGGCCTTCATCCCTTCCGTTCCCATGGCGATGCCGTCCGAGACCGCGATGGTGTTGTACTCGATGGGGGTCCCGCCGGCCGCTCGGATTCCGGCCTTTACCTTCTCCGACAGGCGGCGCAGGTGATAATTGCACGGCATGACCTCGATCCAGGTGTTCGCAACGCCGATCAGCGGACGAGCGAGATCGTCATCGGTGAATCCCACCGCTTTCAACATGGCGCGGGCCGGCGCCCGGCCCGGCCCGTCGGTCAGTGCGTGACTCTTGTGCTTCGGAGGATTCGTCATGCCATCTCCTCTAAGTCGTCAAGAAAAATGCTCGGAAAGCAGATAGTATACTGGAAGCCTCTTTGAGAAGGTAGCCGGTGCCTTGACACGCATCGCAGAGACTCGCTAGGGTCATGGGCTGGGGAGGACATCGATGGATCGAATCGTGGAGTGCGTGCCCAATTTTAGTGAAGGTCGAAACGCGCAGACTGTCGAGGCGCTGGTGGCCGCCATTCGTTCCGTTTCAGGATGCGTCGTGCTGGACCAGCAAAGCGACGCGGATCACAACCGCACCGTCATCACGTTCGTCGGCACGCCCGAAGCCGTGGCCGAGGCGGCCTTCGTTGCCGCCCGTGAAGCGCTTCAACGCATTGATCTGACCACTCATCGAGGCGAACATCCGCGCGTCGGCGCGACGGATGTGATCCCTTTCGTTCCGATTCGGAAGGTCTCCATCGAAGACTGCGTGCAGATCGCGCGTGAAGTGGGCCGCCGCCTGGCCGATGAACTGCGGATCCCGGTGTTCCTGTATGAGCACGCGGCATCGGTGCCATTTCGCAGACGGATAGAGGACATTCGCCGGGAAGGCTTGGAGGGCCTGGCCGAACGCATGCGGATGGATCCGAGGTGGGCGCCGGACTTCGGGGATGCTAGGCTGCACCGCACCGCCGGAGCCACTGTTGTGGGAGCGCGACGGCCGCTCATTGCCTATAATGTGAACCTGGCGAGCCAGGACTTGAACATCGCGAAGGCCATCGCGCAAACGGTGCGGGAATCGGACGGCGGGCTCCGGTCGGTGAAGGCCGTCGGCATCGCCTTGAAGAGCCGGGGCATGGTACAGGTCTCGATGAATCTGACCAACTATGAAGAGACGCCGGTCTATGTCGCCTTTGAAGCCGTAAAGTCAGAAGGCCTCAAGCGCGGGGTGGCGGTGCACAGTAGCGAGGTGATTGGGCTGATACCTGAAGACGCGGTGGCCCAGATTGCCGGGCACTTCCTGCAGCTTGAAAAATTTGAGACGGAACAGGTCCTGGAGGCCCGCATGATGCAGGCTTTGACGCAGGACCTGTCCGCCATGATCAGTCCGTTTTTGGAGGCTGTCTCCGCGCCCATGCCCGGCCCCGGAGGGGCCAGCGTCGCGGCGACGGCGGCCGCCTGCGCGGTGTCGCTGGGGGTGATGGTGTCGGAGGTTTTGCTTCATGATGAGGCTCAAGCACCAAAGAAGGAGGCTATCCAGGAAACGCGAAAGGTTTTTGCTCGGTTGCGCGATAACCTCCACGCAGCAGTGCGTGAAGACGCCCAGGCCTATGCTGGTCTATTGGAGGCGTACAAGCGCTCGAAACTCGATCCGGATCGGCCGGCAGCGATTCAGCAGGCTATGGATGCAGCCATTGCAGTGCCTCTGGCTATCCTGGAATGGTCTGTGGAGGGGATGGAGGCTCTGCGGCAATTTATTCCATCGGCGTCGGAGCACATGGCTACGGACCTGAAGGTTGGCGCGTTGCTGGCGCAAGCCGCGGGCTACGCGGCTATCGCGGTGATCAAGACCAACCTCGCATCTGTCAAAGACGATCCCCGCGGGCCTTCGCTTCTTAAAAATCTGGCGTCCTTCGAAGCGCGGTTGGCCACCGCCTCGCGCTGACTCCTTCTGACAATCTGTGCTAACACCAGCCTGTTCTTCCCCTGAAAGATCTCGTCTCCCGAAAACGTGACAAAATCGAGCGCGGGCAGTGTCCGCTGTGGCTTTAAGCGTCGGACTAGAGTAGAATCCGGAGCCATGATTACGTTAACATACGTAATTGTTATAACGTCGAATATCCTACCGTCACCTCTGACAGCTCCATAATGGGCTTTTACTCTCACGTCATCTTTCCTTGGATCTCGGATTGGGCCATGGATAGCGAGGCCTTGAACCGGCTTCGTCGAGAAGTCTTATCGGAGGTCAAAGGCGAGGTGCTTGAAATCGGCTTCGGCACGGGGATCAATCTTGCCTTTTACCCACCTAGTGTCAGAAAGCTTACCACTGCGGATCCGAACCCGGGCATGAGAGCCCGCGCCCAAAAACGCATTCAGGCTTCACCGCGTTTCGTCGATACCTGGATGGTGACCGCGGAAACTCTGCCGATGCCGGACAACACCTTCGACACGGTGGTGAGCACCATGACCTTGTGCAGCGTCTCGGATGCCGACGCCGCGATCCGGGAAGTCTATCGTGTCCTGAGGCCCGGCGGACGCTTTCTCTTTTTAGAGCATGGACGGAGCCCGGACCGAAACGTCAAATTCTTGCAGGACCTACTGACCCCCGTTTCCAAAACTCTTGGAGACGGATGCCACCTGAATCGGAACATGCGACGGCTCCTTGAGAACCAGCAGTTCGCCATCTCCAGCCTTAAGAACTTCTATCTTGACGATATTCCGAAGGTCGCCGGGTACATGTACCAGGGCATCGCGCAGAAACCGATCTAGCACCCGTGTTCGAAAAACTGATGTCCGGGGGGCAGACGGGCGTTGATCGTGCGGCGTTGGATGTCGCTCGCGAGTTCGGAATCGCAGCGGCCGGTTGGTGCCCTCACGGGAGAAGGGCCGAAGACGGCCGTCTCCCGGAGCGCTACCCGTTAAAAGAAACTCCGACCGCCGAGTATGCCCAGCGGACCGAATGGAATATCCGTGACTCCGACGGAACCCTCGTCCTGACCCGAGGACGCCCTTCGGAAGGTACTGCCTTCACCATCGAAGTGGCCAGACGGCTCGGCAAGACCTGCCTCGTGCTGGACGTGGCAGAGAACCCCGACGCCTCACAGGTGGCGGCATGGGCGCGCACGCATCAGGTCCGAGTGTTAAATGTCGCGGGCCCACGCGAATCGAAATGTCCGGGCATCTATCAGCACGCCCTGAGCTTCCTCCGCATGGTGCTGGGCGGCCTGCAGAACACGCAGGGCAAGCAATCAGGCGGGGCGAGTCCCGCCTAGTATCCTGAGCTCGGCGAAGCGCCGGGGGGCATGGCTCCCCCGGGGGGCTTCTTTTCATGTTCCTGCCGTGCCTTGATCATCGCGGCATTCAGGTTCTTCCATTCTTCAGCGGTCAACATTTCCTTTATCTTGAAGCGCATGGTTAGAATCTTCATCGCACTTTCCATTCTGGTGTTATTCAGCCCATCCAAAATCTTCAGGAACTGATCAGGCTTCGCGTTGTAATCGGCATTCAATGAGGCAAGCTGTTCATGAAAGCCCCGAACCTCCTGATTGGACTTTCTCACCTCTTTGGCGATGTCCTGAACCATCGCTTGGACCTGCGTGGCCTTTTCCGGATCCTTTACGTTCTGCTCGACCAGTTGTTTGACCTCGGGGACGACTTCCTGGAGAGTCGGCTCTCCATGCCCTCCCGGCCGTCCCTGGTGATGCCCGCTGCAGCCCGCAGTGGTGAGCAACACAAGAGACAGTAGGATGAGCAGGACTTTGGCATGTTTCATTGGTAGATCCTCCCGCAGTTGAACTAACATCGACGATCTCGCCTACACTTTCTAGCGCACTTCTCAAAGAAAGAAAACCGCTAGAAAGTATGGGGCCCGTTGACCCGCATGGCCGCGATCACTAGAATTGCCTGTTTGCATCCCGCGATTCACCATGGAGACCCATCATGACTAGCCGGATCTCGGCTCTCTTAAAAAAAGACGGCACCCTTATTTTCCCGGGCGTGTACGACGCCCTGAGCGCCAAGCTGGTGGAACGCGCCGGCTTTCCCCTGACCTTTATTTCAGGGTACAGCGTAGCGGCAACGCAGCTCGGGCTGCCGGACTTCGGCTACCTGACCCAGACTGAGATGGTGGGCGCTGCACGCCGCGTCTGCGCCTCCGTCAAGATTCCCATTATCATTGATGCCGATACCGGCTATGGCAATGCTCTTAATGTCATTCGCACGGTCAACGATCTGATCGATGCCGGCGCCGCGGGCATGTTCCTGGAAGATCAGATCTGGCCCAAACGATGCGGGCATATGAAAGGCAAGCGAGTGGTTCCCGGCGATGAGCACGTGCAGAAGATCCGGGCTGCAATCGACGCCCGTGGCAAACGGGACTTCTTCATCGTGGCCCGGACTGATGCGCGCCAGGTCAATAATCTCGCGGACGCGATTGCACGCTGCCACCGGTATAAGGAGGCCGGCGCCGATGCCCTGTTCGTGGAGGCCCCTCGCAGTAAGGACGAGTTAGCGACGATCGCGAAGGAGTTGCCGCCTCCGCTGGTCGCCAACATGTTGGAAGGAGGCGTGACACCGTTGCTAACGAAAGATGAGCTGAAGGACATTGGCTTTCAGCTCATCGTCTGTCCATTGACCGCTCTGTACGCATCAGCGAAAGCCATGCAGGCCATGTTCAATTTGATCAAAGGCGCCGGAACGACACGCGACGCCCTCGACCGTTTACTTTCCTTCCAGGAATTCCACGAGATCATTGATCTGGAGTCTTACTACAAACTGGCCGAGCGCTACAAAACGGACGAGCCTGCCGGTACGAGCTAACCGGTGAGACGATCCCTCCTACTTAAGGGGCATTGGTTTTTACCCCGCTGACGTCCTAAGTAGACAGAGCAAATGATGGACCACGTGGGCTGAGGGAGGATCCTATGTTTATAGTCACCTCAAAGTTGGCTTGGGGACTAACGCCGCTTTTTCTATTTTCGGTCGTGGCGGGGTGCGCTCCGGAATATCGAGCCGCATCATCGAAAGCTAAATTGGACTATTGGGCGCCAAAGGACCCTTGGCCCAACCAGAAGGAAGGGGAATGCTGTTTCGTCTATAAGGACCCGCCACCGGAAGAGACAGTCGTGGCGCAGCCGAATCGAGACCTTGAAAACCTGAAAGCCGCCCTCGCCGCACAACAACAGGAAAACGCGGCTCTCAAGCAACAACTCCAGGCTGAACGAGCAGCGAATTCTGCCTTGGTCCGGGAAAGGGAAGACCTTGCGAAACAGCTTCAGGCCGCGAGAGCAGAAAAGACAGAACCCGCTCTCCGCCTCACTCAGGATAGTGAAATAGCCAAAGGAGGGCGCCAGGAGTCGCAGACCGCGCTTCAGGATAAATCAGCTCAGGAGAACCAAGCAGAGCTGGCCAAAAAGTTGGAAGAGACCCGGGCTGCTCTTGCGCAGAAGGCGGCGCGGGAAGCGGAGATGGAGAAATCGATCAAATCCATGGAGCAGGCATTGAAGTCGGAGAGCGGCGAGAAGAGCGGGTCGGTCCGCCGGGGCGAGAATTCCTTTACCGTCGAGGTGGCAGACCGCATCCTGTTCGACTCAGGCTCGGCCAAGATCAGCCGGAAAGGAATGAAAGTCATAGAACGCATCGCCGGATCGCTCAAGGAGGGTGGCGGTAAGATTATCCATGTCGAAGGCCACACGGACGATGTTCCGATTCGGAAATCACCGCCTCCGCGATTCCTCACCAACTGGGAGCTGTCCGCCGCACGCGCAGGAAACGTAGTCCAGTATCTCGAAAACGACGGCATCAAGCCGGACCAGCTTTCGGCCGCTGGCTACAGCTTTACCCGGCCCCATGTTCCGAATCTGGACAAGGCGTCCCGAGCCCTTAATCGGCGAGTGGAAATCATTGTCATGCCGGCACCGCCTGCGCAAGCCATGTTGCAGCGAGACTAGTTAAGGAGCTGCTACAGGTAATAGAGGGTTCAGGCTGACCTGGTTTATTTCCGTACCGCGCCGAACCACTGATAGCGATAGCGGGCGATGAGGCGATAGACGAGGTAGGCGAGCGGACGGAGCAACGGTACGCCGAGCAACGCGGCTAAGGCCCGTCCGCCTCGAAGCCCGGGGAGCAACGGGAGAAAGGCATCTAACCCGCGGCGAACGCGTCCGTTCGGTTCTACAAGAAATGCGACATCCGGCCGGCCGGGTTTGTAGTCGGCTCCAAGCCGGCATGCCGCTTCCTCGCTTTGATAGGGGACAAACCGTACCTTTCGATCGGCCCCTAAGCGCTCAATCCCTTCCTTCGCGGTGACACAGAGCCGACATTCCCCATCATAGATGAGGGTTTGCTCAGATTGCTTCTCGAAAGAATCCTTTTGCATGCCTGATGTTTACGCCCCGAACTGCTTTCGACACCATTGGATAGCCTCTTCGATCTTCTCCGGTCTTTGAAAGTCTACCGTCCTGTGAAACGTCGTCGCCACGTATTCCTCATTCATTTCTGTCGTCTCCTCGAAGCCAGAGGCAAGGAGGATCTTCCGATGTTTTGCCACCGCGGGCTGTAAATAGTATTTCGCCTGCTTGGCCACCTCGTCCGTGCCCAGGTCTTCCGGCGTTCCTTCGGACATCAGGAGCTTGATCTCATCAATGGCCATGCCCATCTGGCACAGCAGGCGGCTGTCCGGCGTGACTTCCAATAGCCAGCCATCGGCTCCTAAATCCATCATCAACGCGCCCCCAGGTTCATGTTCGTAGAAAGAGGGCAGGCTGCCGCGGAGGCGCGCGCGGACCGCCGCCCAGTCGGCGTCCGAAGTTTTCATTGACACATCGTCTGCCACGCTAAGTAATCTCCTCATGAAGTTTCGCCGGCATTCCCTGAATCTCGGCGTTAGAACCTGCGTTGTTTCGCAGCCGGTCGATCCCTTCGCGGCAATAGCCGAGTGGCAGCCACCGGCACTGCCCGCAGATGCCAGGTAAATCGGCCCCCATGATCGAGCCGCGAATCCGATCTAGAATTTCGCGCCATTGGACGCGCGTTCCGGCTTGCAGATCCAGAAGAGTCAGGACATGCTGATCCTGCAATCTCATCTCCTCTTCGGAGAGAGGGCCGTTGATCGCACAGCCGGAGTGCTCCCGGTGTGGGCATGCGCCGCAGACCGCGTCTGGCGCATCCACAACTTCGACCCAGGAGTCGGGATTTTCAAACAAGACTTCATGGATCCCTGCGAGATTCTCAACGAATTCGGGGCTATATCCCTTTCCGCGAAAGCCTTGTAGACACAGCAGGGTGTGCGCCCGTATCCGGATCATGAGCCCCTCCCTACAAGCTCTATTCTAAACCGCCCGCTCGCTAAAAATCTAAAAATCCCTTTCCCGCTAAGGTTTGTTTGTAGCCCTGCCGTCATAAGATTAATGACGTAGGTGAAATATTTGATTTATTTGGCCTTTGAGGACCTTTCTTTGTTACAATCTCTGTCATGTTCGGCGTCTGGAAGCGAAAATCTGCAACCCCCGATGTCACCCTCTACACAAAGCCCGACTGCCCGCTCTGCGAGGAGGCGAAGGCCTATCTCGATGAACTGCATCAAAGCCTTCCGTTCAATCTTATCGTGACGGACATCCAAAGCGATCCCAAGCTCATAGAGCGGTACGCGACCCGCATCCCGTTAGTAATCGTCAATGGCCGCGAGGTGATCGGCTATCCTCCCGAAAAGAAGTGGGTGAAGATCGCCATTAAGGCCGGTCCACGCCTGGACATGCGCTAGGCCGGAACAAAGCATTATGCCTCACAAGCGCAGCACGCAAGGCTCGGGGAGAAGCTTTGAGATCCTCCCTCCCGACAGCCTGGGACTCTGGAAGGGCCCCGAAAAGCCAACATCTCATGAGAAGCGGAACCGGCATCGCCGACGCCTGCGTCTTTTCATCGGTGGCTTGCTGGTCGTGCTCCTTGCCGGAGTCGGCGTTCATATTGCGTGGAAGGCGTCCACGCCTCTGCTCTCTGTCGACGATCACGATGCGTCAACGACGACGGATCAGCTTCCTTCTTCGGACACGTTGAGTGCAGCTCTCTCGTTCAAAAACTCACAGGGCTCCAAGGATAGCGAAATTCGGCTTGCGCCGGCCGGCGCGATTCCAAGTTCCATGTATGCCAGCACCCTGGACTCGGTTCGCATAACTCTCGACGAGGGCAAGGAGGCTGAAGCCGAAGCCAAGTTGAAGTCTCTACCTAAGGAGGCGTTGAACGATCGCCAGGTGCAAAAGTATGCCGCCGTCCTCTGGAACAACCTCGGTGCCAAACAGAACGGCAAGGGCATGGGCTCAGGGATGGCCGCATTCAAAACGGCTCTTGCGATCGATCAAACGCAGCCGGAGGCATATCGCAACCTTGGACGGCTCTACATCGAGCTGAAGGATCCCGACCTGACGCGCGAGTTCCTGGAGAAGGCAATTTCGGTGGTGCCTGATGATCCATGGCTTCACCTGGCGCTCGCCGAGATCTTCTACAACAGGGACGACTTCGGAGCGGCGAGCACGCATCTGGACCAGGCGGCAGACCTCGTGACGCGATATCCCGACGTGCAATCGGCCGTGAAAGCCCTGTCCGTCAAATTCAAAGGCGCGCAGAAAGCCGAGCAAAAGCTTCTGAACCGCCAGAGCTCGCATTTTCAGGTGAAATTCGAAGGCGCGGAAGATTACGAGATCTGGGGTCGCGTGCTCGAAATTCTCGAAGATGCCTACCTGGAGATCGGTCGCCAGTTGGGGTACTATCCCTCAAAGCCTATTACAGTTGTCCTTCTTACCAAGCAGTCATTTCAGAGTGCCTCGGGTGGGCCGGCCTGGTCCGATGGCCTCTTTGATCCGGTCCTCGGTCGTATCAAGATTCCCACCGCGGGAGCCCTGACCGATCAGGTGTGGTTAAGGCGCGTGCTGCGCCATGAATACGTCCACGCGCTTCTGCATGATCAGGTGGGCGGCCGCCTGGGCGCCATTCCGACCTGGCTCAATGAAGGGCTGGCGATGCAATTGGCCGGCGATCCCCTGCCCGACATACCGGAGTTGAGCCGCGGCGAGGTGCAGTTGATCCCCTTACCGTACCTTGAGGGACCATGGGGCGCATTTCCTCAGAAGCTGGCATTGGTCGCCTACCTCGAAGGAAATTCCGCGACGGTCTATCTCATCGATCGTTTCAGCATGGACAAAGTTCGCGAGTTGATCGGCGTCCTCGCCAGCGGCCAATCAATCGCCGCTGCGATGCAGGACCGGCTGTTCTTTCCTTATGAAGAGTTCCAGCGCCGGTGGATCGACAACCTGAACGAGAAGCTTCACGCCGGTAAGACCTGATCTACTGATGAGGACAATGATGCGAAAAGAGCATGGCCGGATCGATGTTCTCTTGGGATTCATAATTGTCGTGGTTGCCGTTGGATTCGCCATCTACGAATTCTGGCTCAACGAGCACGCGCTCCAGCCGGGCACCACCCAATCCCCGGCGAAATCCCTGATCGATGGCGCTAGAGACAAGGTGAACGACGCCATCGAAAAGAACATCAGCCGGATTCCCGCGGACGACTCAATTCAGCCACCTGTTCAATCGGACAAGTAAAGAAAACTTACCCGTGACAGCGCCTTTGCCCATTTCACCCGCCCACCCTGGCGCTGCCGAGACAGCGCCTTTGCCCATTGCACCCGCCCGCCCTGGCGCTGCCGAGACAGCGCCTTTGCCCATTGCACCCGCCCACCCTGGCGCTGCCGAGACAGCGCCTTTTGCCCCCTGGCTGCGGGGACAGCAAGGCGGCATTGGCATACTCCTGACTGTGCTGCTGGCCGCTCTGGTCCTGTTCGTGAGCTATCAGGTTTGGGTCAAAGGACAACGCCCGCCGGTGCTGACCTCGCAAGTTCCCGCAACAAGACTGGTCGAGACCGGTGCGAATCAAGTTATGACCACGGCCAGAGAAAGTGTGCACGAGGCGGCCCCCAAACCTGAGACTCCGCCTTCTCTCCCAGAACAGGTTCAAATCCCATCGCCGATTATTCAAGCCCCACTGAACTCAACAGAGCGGCCCGTGGTGGCACCTCCCGCAGGTCAGCCCGTGCAAGTTCCTGCTCGGCCTCTGCCAATCAAAGAGGTGAAAAAATCCGAGGCTTTTGCAGAGGCCAGCCGGCAGATTCCAATATTACTGGTTTCACGGATGGCCCCCAATAATCTCGGCATGTATACCGCCAACCCCGGCGCCCTGTTCATTGCGGACATGGTCGTGAGCCATGAGCCGAGCGGAAATGGGCAAGTCGGTACCGATGGCCCTTATGGCCAAAGCGTGCTGGCCTCCCTTCACAACGCCGTCCAAGCGGCAAGTTACGCCGTGGGCTATGACGTCCGGTTTCTAAGGGTGCGATTAATCGGCCGGACAATGGCAGGCGTGGCCATCCAAATGGAAGGCCCCAGCGCGGGAGCGATCATGGCGGTAGCTGTCGCATCGGCCCTGCTTGGCGATTCTATTCGTTCCGACATCTGCATGTCCGGAACTATCAGAGGGGACCTCACGGTGGGCCCGGTGGGCGGCCTTTCAGACAAGATTGCCGGCTGCCGCCAGGGTAATTATCGGGAATTGATCGTTCCCTATGGACAAACTTCCATGGATCTCGCGCTCAAGGGCATGAGCACCGAGATCAAGATCACTGAAGTCAACACCTTCGCGGAAGCCTACGAAGCCGCCACCGGCCAGTCACTACGAAAATTGTAGTGTAAGCGGCGCTCGCTCTTTTCTCCCCTGCTAGATCCCAGCCACTTGACACAAGGCCTCTCTGGGCAGAACATCGCGCGCATCACGCGGCTACACGCCGAAGGAGGGGAATCCATGCCGAATTTCTCGATTAATGTCTTTGCCCTGGTGGGCGCGGCCGTAGCTAAAATGGCGCTGGGCGCTGTATGGTACTCCCCGGCCCTGTTCCTGAAACCGTGGCTGAGGTTGACGAGAACGACGGAAGAACAGATGAAGGAGCGGATGGCCCCAGCCCTGGCCGTGGACATTCTTGGAAGTTTTGTGATGGCTTTCGTGTTGGTTCAAGCCATCCGCTATGCCGGAGCTGTGACCGTGCCCCACGGAATGGCGGTGGGTTTCTGGAGCTGGCTGGGATTTGTGGCGGTCTCCACCATTGGCACTGTGACCTTTGAAAGAAAGCCGTTCAAACTATTTTTGCTGAACAACGGCTACACCTTGCTTTCGCTTTTGATCATGGGCGCCATCCTGGCGGTCTGGGGCTGAGCTCCATGATGGGAATGCCGGTAGATACGAAAAAGTCTCTCCATGTATGGCGGGCACTTCTGCGCGTGGGGTGGATGGCGGTGCTGCTGGGCCTTACGATGGAGGTTATTCTCGTCACGCTCGCGGCCGGCTTCGGGAGCCTGCACGGCACAAAGCCGATTGTCGCCGATCTCGTGCAAAAGGTTTCCTGGTCGGTCGTCGTGTGCGTGGGCCTGGCCGTCGGAGCCACGGCGGAGAAGGCGCGCGGCCCGGCGCTGGGCCTCTCGGGCCTTATTGCCGCGCCTCTCGGGTTCATGGTGGCGCGATCGCTCCACAAGGGTGCGATGCATGCGCTGGGGATCGCAGGAAGCGCCCGGCCCGGTCTTGCTCTTGTGCTGATCGCTGCCGTGAAGGCAGTCCAATACGGCAGCTTCGGGCTGACGCTCGATTGGATTGCAAAGAAACCATGGGGAGGACTGGCAGCGCATCTCGTGACGGGATTGGCGGTTGGAATTATCTTCGGGGGCGGACTGCTCGCGTTGCAAATCCAAGCCGCGGCTCAGCCGCCGCCGCTGCCTGCGCTCATCTCCGGCGCCGCCAATGAATTTCTTTTTCCAGTCGGTTGCGCGTTGGTGATCTACGTCTCGAAAGTCATGCGAAGCGAACGCCCGGAAGGGCGGATACACTGAACTAGAGGAGGTCTGCCATGGCAACGTACTTCATCCTCATCAATTGGACGGATCAGGGGATCAAAAACATCAAAGACTCGCCCAAGCGTGTGGACGCGGCAAGAAAGGCGGTCAAGGATATCGGGGGCGACCTGAAGGCGTTCTACATGCTCCAAGGAAGCTACGACGCCGTGCTGATTATGGAGATGCCCAATGACGATGCGCTGGCAAAGTTTCTGTTGAAGACCGGCTCCCTGGGCAACGTCCGGACCAGCACAATGCGTGCCTATACAGAGACCGAGTACCGGAAGATAATAGGAGAGCTCGCGTAAGATCAAAGGACGCGGGTTCTCGCGCCGATCGTCCGCTGCCGTGCGCTGCTCCGCCAAGGGCAAGCAAGTCGCAGCGCTTGTCGCGGACTGGATCGGCATCACCCGCTTAATGCAAGGATCCCTCGCTCATGTGGCAAGAGGCCCGCTGCTATGGTAGAGGAAAATCCGCCAGTAGTGCGATGGTCCCTTTCTTCCTGGCCTTGAGGTAGTAGCGACGATCGGCGGTCACTAATGTGACGTCGGGCAGATCGAGTGCCACGGCGTGGTACAGCGTATCGAACACATGATGATTGAGTTCATCTGCAAGTGCGCAAGCATGACGGTAGACTTCCAGCGTGTCTCGGACTGGGATCTCCATGGCATAGAGAAAAGCGGTCGTCTGCGCCGCAATGTCAGGCCTCAAGCGAACGCAGACCGCGGCCACCTCTGCCAGCCAGTGCACAGGTTGTACCAGGCTAATCCGGCCTCCCCGAAAGCTCTCGCATAGCGAGAGAGCCTGCGCACTGTCCGCCTCGCTGCCTTCGTCCTGGAGTATCCATTTTACGAGAACGCTCGCGTCCAGCACGATTCGGCTCATGGACGCCCATACTCGCGTGCAGCCCGGATTTCCTTATCGCTGAAGCCAGATTTCTTGCTGCGTAGCTTCAACAAGCCCGCAATCGCCTTGGCTCTCCGCTTTCGCACTCCCTGTTCCTCCACTGCCCGCATCATCAACTCGGCGACGATTTGGCTCTTGTTCTTGCCTGCGAACACTCGGTTGAACCTTCGCTTAACCTGTTCCGGCACGCTGAAATTGACCCAGGCCATAGCGTCCCCAGATTGTTGAATACTTCAACAACATTCTGGGTCAGATTAGCAGGAAAGTCAACTTCTGCTGGTTGGAGACTAAACCCTTCACGCTCTCATTTGACACTGGAGCGGATCAGAAGTCTAATGGGAAGCTAAATTCTATGAGCTACAATGCGTTGAAAGGAGAATCCCTGTGCGCTACGTCACAACCTGTTTGTCGGACATATGTACCTCTGTGTGCACGAGGGGCATCGTAGCGGTCGGACTCGGATTAGTGATGACCTGCAGCGCGTATGCTGAGGATATCACGGTATCCGAAAAAGCTTTTTCCTGCCTTAGCGAGGGGACCAAAATTAGAAACACGTACATCAAGCATGCGGATCCCGAGAAGCTCAAGGAGGCTGTGCGTATCTTCAAAAATAGTGTGCCGGACAAGGAGTACCCTGTCGGGACATTCCTGCAACTTCTCCCGGACGAGGCGATGGTCAAGCACCCACGCGCGAAGTTTCCAGACACCAACGGCTGGGAGTTTTTTGCTCTGGACCTCTCGGAGCAAGGCACCAAGATCAAAACCCGCGGAGACAAGGTGGTCAATTTCCAGGGCGTGCAGTGTTTCAGTTGCCATCAACCCGCAGCCAAGTTCGACTTCGTCTGCGAAAAGGGCCACGGGTGCGCACCCGTGCCGCTCGACGATCCGAAGATCGCAGAACTCCAGGAGGCAGACCCGCGCTGTCGCAAGAAGTAGATGTTTCTCAAGCTGCGCGGGTCCTGTCACCGAGCAGCCCAGCGGTGCTCGGCACCCCGCCCGGTGTAGGGACCCCGCCTGCGCGTCGCCACGAGGAAAGGGACGCGTCTTGGCCGGGTACCCATCTGATGGGTGCATGGGGTGGGCGGGTGGAAAAGAGGCCCGCTCGGCGCCACCCGCTTCAGACTCCAACGGGGTAGTCGTCCGGCATTGATTCACGCAATCCACTCTTAGTACCATGCTGGACAGACCAACTCACCATTCCACGGAGCACACGTGTTAACTGAACAAGAAATACGAGCGCGGTTCCCCATCAGCGACCTGAGACTCGACGATGACCAGCTCCGCATCGTGGGACGATTTGCCCCGTTGAAATCGTACAAAGACGGCGAGACGCTCGTGGCGGTGGGAGCCCGGGATCAACCTTGCCACGTGATCCGGTCAGGGGAGGTGGAGATCATCTACTTTTCCAGTGGGGAGCGCCAAGTTCTTGGGAAGATCGGTCCGAGAGAGCTACTGGGGGAGGTCTCCTTGCTTACCGGGAGAGCCTCGATCCTCACCAAAATCGCGAAAGGTAATGTGGAGGTTTTCGAGATTGTACCGGAAAACCTCAGGCGCATGATCGATGAAGAGCCGAAGTTGGGAAACATCCTTCTGGCAGCATTCATCGCGCGCTCACAGATCCTGCGCGATCTGAACCTTTCGCCGCTACAAGTCATTGGCTCACGCTTTTCGGCCGACACCTTTCGCATTCGCGACTTTTTCACCAAGAACAGAGTCTTCTTCTCGTGGATCGACATCGAGAGCGACCCGAACATGGAGGAATTATTCAAACGTCTCAAAATCAGTGAGGGTGATACCCCGGTCGTGGCGTTCGGAAATGAGTGGACACGACGCAATCCCACAAACCGGGAGCTTGCTGAGCAGCTGGGCATTCTGCGAACCCCCAAAGAAGAAGTGTATGACCTGGCCATCGTGGGCGCCGGGCCCTCGGGATTGGCAGCGGCGGTGTACAGCGCCTCGGAAGGGCTGAGTACTCTCGTGATCGAACGGCAAGCGCCCGGCGGGCAAGCTGGAACGAGCTCGAACATTGAGAACTATCCCGGCTTCCCCATGGGCCTCTCTGGTAGCAAGTTGGCAGGTCGGATGATGTTGCAGGCGCAGAAATTCGGCGCACAGATCTTTACACCGAGCGAAGTGCTGAAACTGGAATTCGAGAATGGCTACCCCATTCTCCATCTCGATAACGACAAGCGTGTCTCCGCCAAGTGTCTCCTGATTGCATCCGGCGCTTCGTACCGTCGCTTGAACGTCGAGGGGCGTGAGCAATTCGAAGGCGTGGGCGTCTATTACGACGCGACGCCAATGGAGGCGCAGATGTGCGAGGGCGAGCTCGTGGTCGTCGTGGGCGGCGCTAATTCTGCCGGCCAGGCAACCGTGTTCCTGGCTGAGCATGCGAGTAAAGTGCTCCTGCTGATACGTGGCGACGATTTGGGTAAGGGCATGTCGCGCTATCTTTCACGTCGTATCGAGCAGACAAAGAACATTGAGCTCTTGCCCAACACTGAGATCACCCGGATGACAGGTAAAGGGCACCTCGAAGGTATCGAAATCAGGGACAACCGCACCGGCGGAACGCGCATGGTTGAGACCCCTGCGGTCTTCACCTTCATTGGTGCTGTGCCACACACGGAATGGCTGCCTCTAGGCATCGAGACCGATCAAGAGGGCTTCATCAAAACAGGTTCTGCCGTGACGGATTCTCCCTTTTGGACCGCGCAACGCCGGCCCCATTTTCTGGAGACCAGCCATCCTGGAGTCTTCGCTGCCGGTGATGTGCGCTCCAGTTCGATGAAGCGCGTGACTTCTGCTGTCGGGGAAGGGGCCATGGCCGTGGCCTTCGTGCACGAGTATTTGAGGAATTTGTGAGTAAAAATTGCGGGTCCTGTCGCCGAACAGCCCAGCCGTGCTCACACCCCCGCCCGGTGTAGGGACCCCCGCTGCGCGCGGCTGGGCGCCCGTTCAGCGCCACCCGCTGATAAGAATTTCCACTGATGTGAGGAGAGGCGGCAGCGCGGGGTCAGTCACCGTTTCAGTCTGATGAAATGGTGACTGACGCCATCTCTAAAAGGTGACTGACAGCAATTTCGCTGTGGAATACGCATATAAGCTCTTGCTATTCGCGGCTCCTGCGCTAATATCGTACCTAGCCCTATGGAAGTCCTGCTTCGTTGGCGCTGCACCTGCCAAGGCCGTAACTTAGGCTGTCAGAACTGTCATGGACACGGCTATCGTGAAGAATGGCTGCCAGCGGAAATGCTGGACGGACTCAAGAAGGTGAAGTACATCATTCTAGATCGAAGGGAATCACAAGACGACGAGCCAGCCTAACCGTACGTCTTGGCGCGCCCACGGTGGGTGCAAAACTAACCGAAGGGGACTGGCTCCATTTCCGAATGGTGACTGACACCACTGTTAGTCTTGGCTGACACACCGTCCCGCAATATCGGCGGCCGCATTGACCTATGTTGAATCTTAGGCCTGAGTGGTTCCAAGCCCACTGGGCACAAGCTCAGAATCGAGCCGGCAAGCGGTACACGCCGGATCTCGATGTCCAACTCCCGCTCTCGGAGTATTTCAAAAACGCAATCCAGGAGCCTTCGGTCTTTCAAGGATTCGCTGCTCTCGCTACCGAACTTCGCAAATCGTACAGGCGGGCAACTCCTGCATCAATTTCGTACCTATCACCCGAGCAGCGTGGTCAACTCGATCAGCTCCTTACTCGTCTGGGAGAGGAATTGCAAAATCTTGCAAGTATGGGGGAAGAAGCTCCGGTGCACCTGCCTATTTCGTCTATCCCTTCGATTGCTGTCGACGCTGCTGACCTTTTACAGCCAGTATTGACTCAGCTTCATGATGCACGCGCATCGGAAGAACGGCGGGCTGAGCCTTCTCAGGTCGCGGGACAGTTGGATTCCGTGACAAGCCTTCTGCATGTAGTCCGCGAGGTTCGTAATCAAATAGAGAGTCCCAGCGTCACCGTCTGTAACAATCCATATCTCCTGCTCCTAGGCCCGGCCGGTAGTGGGAAGACCCACCTACTGTGTGAGATGACTCGTCAGAGGATCGAGCGGGATTTGCCTGCGATACTTAGTCTGGGGCAAGCTTTTCAAGCGCCTTTCGAAGACGTCCTCGAAGTCTGGGCACACTCTTTTGATTCGACAAGCTCGGGTGAAGAACTGCTCTGTGCTTTAGATGCTTATGCCCGTGTCCGCTCTATCCGCTGCCTCATCTCTTTTGACGCCATAAATGAAGGCCATCGACTGAGCTGGGCTCGTGGCCTTCCTATTCTAATTGATGCTTGTCGGCGCTATCCAGGCGTGGCCCTCGTCATAAGTTGCCGAACACCTTTTGAGAGGATTCTAGCTCCCGACCCGCCACAGCTAGGCTTGACGGTGGTCCCTCACTTCGGCTTTCCAGCCGAGCAACAGTCGGATGCGGTCGAGAAATACTTCAGGGGATATGGAATTCCCCTGCCGGAGGTTCCCTTGCTCGAAGAGGAGTTCTCGAACCCACTCTTTCTAAAGCTCTTCTGTGAGGCACTGGAACTGGCCACGGTTAAGGACAAACATGCTCAGATTAAGGACATCACAGCAGGCCAGAAGGGAATGACGTTCATTTTCGAGCGCTTTGTCCGTCACAAGGATAAGCTTATATCGGAACGACTTGGCACACAGCTTGGTCTGTCGTGGCAGCTTCTCAAGGGCAGCTTTGCTGCTACGCTTGCCGAACGCCACTTAAATACGATCCCACGTGAAGAGGCTCTCGAAGTTGTAGACCGTTTCCAACCTACCGGAATGACGTCAGGAACACTTCTCCATGCACTCATAGAGGAAGATCTTTTGGCCGAGGACGTGACTTTCGATGAAGCTTCGCAACCACAGGAGGTCATTCGCTTTACCTACCAGAAGTTTGCAGACCATCTAATTGCTCGCCACCTTCTGGCAACACAACTTAACCATTCGAGCAGGAAGGCCATCGTCGACTCGCTTACGGATACGAACCAGCTCGGTTTCTATTTCATGAATGAGAACACCACGCTCGATCAAATCAACATCGTGGACGCGTTGATGATAGAATTCCCAACGCGCATAAAAAATCAGGGCGAATTACTCGACTTCCTCAAACGGGACAGCTTCTTAATTCGGCTTTGTGAGGTCTTCGTCGAGGGGCTATATTGGCGTGACCCAAAGAGTATCAGTAAGTCGACCGGGCGATGGATTGTGTTCTTTCTTAAGAATGATCATCTCCGAAAACCTACTCTGAATGTACTCGTGGCATTGGCAGTCAAGCCGAAACACCCATTCAATGCCAGCAAGCTAGACGGGTTCCTTTCGAAGTTGAAGCTTGTGGAACGGGATTTGTTTTGGACGGAATATCTGCGCAATAGCTTGGATAGGGGAACACCGGGACGTATCTTAGTGTGGGCTGAACATTCAGCATCGAAACCGCCATCTGGCTTATTCGCTGAAGCATATATTGGCGTTTTGAAATGGTTCTTAACTTCCATCCAGCGCGGCTTTCGCGATCGAGCAACCCACTCGTTGTTTCGACTAGGCTTGTCTTACCCGGAAACACTTTTTTTACATACGCTCAAGTCGCTCTCTTTAAACGATCCTTACGTTTCAGATCGCATGCTAGCTGCTTCGTATGGGGTAACAATGGCCCTTTGGCGGTCGCCTCGGAATGCAGATTTTCAATCAAAAGTTCTTCCACGCTTTGCCGTTCGACTCTTTAGGCTAATCTTTGCCAGGCGGGCTAGATATTCCACAACCCATATTCTGAGTCGCGATTACGCAAGGCGTACGGTTGATCTTGCCGTTCGTCTTAAACCCAAACTGCTTTCCCGGGCCGAACGGCGCCTGCTGACACCACCATTCCACTTTGGCGGCATTCGAAGATGGGGTCAGTCTCAGGATCGCGATGACGGTAAGTATCACGATGGTAATGCTCCACTTGGAATGGACTTTCGAAACTACACCATCGGTCGTCTGGTGGCGGGCCGCAGCAATTATGATGATAGCCACACAGAATATCAGCGAGTTCTAGGACAAATCATGTGGCGTATTTACAACCTCGGTTACACGCTCGACGCATTTTCTGCGATTGATCGGGAAATCGCAGGACTCAGGTGGCAACGGAGTGGCCCGAATGAGGCAGGCAAGACGGAAAAGTATGGTAAAAAGTACGCTTGGATTGCGTTCTATGAGCTTGCTGGGTACCGGCATGATAAAGGTCTCCTCCCTTATGCCGAAGATCGTATTTCCGATGCCGACATTGATCCAAGCTTCCCAGAAGCGCCAAAGCTCTCCAAGCTGGTGGACACGTGTTGGATCGATAACGCCGTTCCGGTCCGTGAGTGGATGATGAGCGGATTCAAACCTTCTGTCGACAATCATCTGATGCTCACTGAGATCTATAGGTTTCCCGGGCCTTGGGTTCTTGTTGACGGCTTCATTGCTCAAAAGACTGACGACAAGAACATCTTCGGGATTTTCCAAGGACTGTTGGTTCGGTCCCGGGATGCCGCCAAGTCGATAGAGATTCTTTCTTCCATGGAATATCCAGGAAACCACAATATCCCTAGACCAGGGAGCACATACTACACCTATGCTGGTGAAATTCCTTGGGCTGATTCATGGCGTCATCCACAATATTCAGAGTCGATTGGTGCTGAGCAGGAGAAGATCGAGGTGACCTTGCCCGTCTGCACTTATAGCTGGGAAAGCTATCACTCTGTGGAGAATCAGCTCCGTAATATCGCCTTCCCGTCAAAGGCGATAGGCGAGGAATTAGCTTTGTATGTACAAATTCCTGGGATCACAATGGCTAAGAATGGAGAAGATCGAGTCGCCGTTATTCCGGTCCGTTGGGGTGAGGAGTTTGGCAACTATGAGTCGATGCTCTTCATTCGGCAGGATCTTCTTGATGTATATCTGAAGCGAAAAGATTTGGTGTTGATTCTTTTTGTCTGGGGCGAACGGCGTGCGAACTACCATCATCTTAACCTTGACGATGCCCACAATCTCGAAGGAGAATTTGAGATCCGAGACGTTCTCCACAAGCAAGGGTTCATCTACACATCCGGCACGTACAACCGTTTTCTTTAACACCATTGTTGAATCTGGTAGCAGTGAGGTAGCAAAGAGCTCTAAGCCGCTCCTAACCCGGATTATCACGAATGCCGTAGCGCGGCGGTTTCGACGAACCGTGGCATCAGTCACCATTTCATCAGAATGAAAAGGTGACAGACCCCGTGCCGTAACGCGGCTCGAGACCGATGACGCCCTCCTCCCGTGCGGAGCCTGCGCTATTCCGTCACCTTCCGCACCCTGCGCGCGTAACATTTCTTCCGACTCCACCTTTCTTTTTTCTCGTCACTCCTCTTACCATAGGAGGCGCGAAAGCATTTCCGCTCTAGGAGGGCTTGCCATGATTTCATATCAAAGTCTTGCATGGAGCATCTTGGGCATCTTGGGCTGGACCTGCCAGGCGTCGGCTGGGTGGGTTATTGATCAGGCTGAAAAGAGCGGCGGTGACGCAGGCAAACAGCAGATCATGCTTCAAGCAAATCAGATGAAGACGGTAGTGTTGGCTCCGGACGGGAAGCCTGAGTCAGCCTTCATTATGGACCTGAATACGGAAACATTCACCCAAGTGAATTACCCGGAAGGCTCTTACATGACCGCCAACGTACAGGAATATGCCCAGAAGATGGAGGGCGCCATGAAGCAGGCGACCAAGACCATGGAAGACGCGATGAAGAACATGCCGCCGGAGCAGCGCAAAGCGATGGAACGGGCGATGGGTAGTCGGATGCCGAAGGCAGGAGCAGGTCCCGAAGCCTGTCCTGAGCGGAAACTTGAGATACGAAAGACAGACCAGCAGGCCACAATTGCGGGGTACCCCGCGGTCAACTACGAAGTCGTGGTAGACGGAAAGACCCAAACTGAGCTTTGGATTGCGAAAGGTATCACGGTCTCGAAGGAGTTGGATGCTCAAAAGCTGGAGCATATGATGAACGAGTTCTCGAAAGCAGTGCCCCTGTGCGGATCGGTCCTGGACCGTCGGGCAGGCGCGAGTAGGGACCAGGCATGGAAGCTGGTCAGCGAGGGGTATCCTGTGAGGACGGTGGATCGAGGTGGAACTGGGACTACTGTGGAGGTTATCAAGGCCGAGAGCCGCTCCATCCCTCCTTTAGAATTCCAGCCACCAGCCAATTTCACCCGCAAGACCTTGAAGGAAACAATGAAGCACGAGCGTTAAGCATCAAGGGCTGTCACGCGCGCGCTTAACCCGACGAACTGTGGCGTCAGTCACCAATTCAGCAGACTGAAACGATGACAGACCCCGCGACGAACCTGAAGCGGGCGAGGGGACTAAATCAGCCGTGTTCCTATCCTCTCGCCCGCCCTGGCTTTAGCGCCAGTGATGCCCGAAGTGGCGACCATGCCATCCCCTGTCACCGAAACGGAAATCAAAGGCGACGGGCGGCGGAACATAGTAGCGCGGAGCGTAGTAGCCGGGGTCCGGGTAGTAATACGGCGCGGGCACCGGGTATGGGTAGGGAGAATACACCGGCGGCGGTGCGAAAACAGGCGCAGGCGCGAGCCCGAAGCCGAAACCCACCGAGAATCCCGCATTGGCGGGAGTGCCAAACCCCACAAGCAGCACCCCAAAGAGAGCAACGACCAGAATGAGCTTTTTCACGGTGCTTACCTCCTTCCGCTGATCCACAGCGGCGTGGTCTCGTTCTACTAGATTAGACGCGGGAGGAGGGGGAAAAGTTACATGCTGCAAGTCTGCGATTTACAATGATTTTTAGCGCTAACCTGGGGAACCGTGGCGTCAGTCACCGATTCAGCAGACTGAAACGGAGGCCCCGTACGGAGGGCATATTTAGCAGGCGACAGCGCAATAGCTACTGTGCTAGTTTAGCCCCATCCTCGAACAGGCTTAGCACTCCTGATCTTGATCGTTTTGTTGCTGACCGGTCGCGTTAAGCATGGCTGGGCCCCAATAGAAACGTGAAGTTGGACAAGTTTGCATAACTCACTAAGGAGGCATCTATGATTCGATTTCCCTACACTCTGATGGTTCTGGTTCTCTCCATGTTTTTTCTGGCTGCCGGCTACCAGGTAGCGAAGGCCGAGTCGATAAAGGACACCGCCGTCGACTCGAAGATTACGACATCAGTCAAGTCGCATCTGGCGACGAACGACAAGCTTAAGACGCTGACGCAGATCAGCGTGAGGACCGACAACAAGGTTGTTTATCTCACCGGCGTGGTTCCGACTCAGCAAGAAAAGGATCTCGCTGGAGAGGTTGCGCAGAAGGTCGAACACGTGCAAAAGGTCGTGAACGACATCCAAGTTAAGCCATAGCGTATAAGACGCACAGAAAAGGGGACAGGCACCGCAAGACGCCTGTCCCCTTTTTTTATGCGCGCGCGCATTTAATCCAGCCTATCCACGAATGCCGTAGCGAGGCGGTCGAGACCGAAGGCCGCCGTGGTTCCTCGGACTGAGGATGACGCAGGCGTACCCACCGCGGTACGTCGAGGAGGATGAAGGAGAAGAGCCGCGCCGGCCGAGAGGATCGGCCGACGCAGTAGGTATTGGTGGATAGGCTGGATTAAGTGCGCGTGAGAGTCGGGCTATAAGCCGGATTCTGTGCCGACCGTCCTTTCGGACGATCGCGGTGATCATTTCTCTGGGACCCGGATTGCTCCGGGCCTCAAGCGGCCTACCCGAGGGCCACGACCGGGCCGGTCGTTGAGAAGCAGCACCGGTGTCCCGCTTCTCATGCCCTCCTATTTGGCCTTGCTCCGGGTGACGCTTGCCGGCCAGCCGTGTCGCCACGACCGCGGTGGGCTCTTACCCCGCCATTTCAACCTTGCCTGATCCCTTTCGGGCCATCGGCGGTATGCTTTCTGTTGCGCCGGTGTCGGATCACTCCGCCTGGGCATTACCCAGCACCCTGCCCTAGGAGTCCGGACTTTCCTCTGTCCTCTTGCGAGGCCAGCGACCACCCGCCCGGCTCCCACGCGCAAGGGGATTATAACACCTTCCCAAGGCAGACGAGAAGGTACGTGATCGTAGGGCAATGGGTCAGTTTGAATTTCTGCGCTTGGCGAGCGTACGAGATATGTACCCTAGAGGAAACAATATCAGGCCAGAAACAGCACTAATAAGATCGACATAATGCCCGGCGCTGTTCGGAAGTCCCCAGTTCATCCGGGGGAATAGATGGAAGGCTTCAGCGATGTGCGTGGCTACGACCACGACTAAACACCCGGCACCA
>Ga0070706_100001614_pt1 | contig 23507 bp, 22 predicted proteins | sample KBSK5501metaG_FD_65476 | JGI IMG/M metagenome (GOLD analysis project Ga0070706, IMG submission 65476) | Corn, switchgrass and miscanthus rhizosphere microbial communities from Kellogg Biological Station, Michigan, USA - KBS K5-50-1 metaG | ecosystem: Host-associated > Plants > Roots >... | reverse complement strand
TATTCCTACGAGGGCACGTATCAGATGCAAAATCTGATCGTCGGCAAAGCCGTCACCGGATTCAGCGCTTTTATCTAACCCATGCCTAATGAATCAACGACTCAGATTATGAACACAACATCGACAGAACTAACTCTCGAGAACGTTTCTTACGCGAAGAAAGGACCCATCGCCTATGTCACTCTCAATCGGCCCAAGGTCATGAACGCGCTGAGCCGAAAGACCTGGGAAGATTTGCGCAAAGCTTTCGAGGACGCACGGGATGACGCTACCGTGCGCGGCATCATCCTGACTGGAGCAGGCGATAAAGCATTCATCGCCGGCGCCGACATCAGCGAACTCACTCAGCTCACGGCTGTCGAAGCGGAAAAGTCGAGCACATTTGGACAAGGTGTTCTCGATCTGATCGAGAACCTCGGCAAACCGGTCATTGCTGCTGTGAACGGCTTCGCGCTCGGCGGCGGCTGCGAAACGGCCATGGCATGCACAATTCGAATCGCTGCTGAGAACGCGAAGTTCGGTCAGCCCGAAGTGAAACTGGGAGTAATCCCGGGCGGCGGCGGAACGCAACGCTTGCCGCGCCTTGTCGGCCGAGGTCGCGCTCTTCAGCTCATTCTTTCCGGAGAGATCATCAGCGCTCAGGAAGCCTACCGCATCGGACTCGTTAACGAAGTCGTGCCGGCCGCGGCGCTGATCACGCGCGCGGAAACAATCCTGAAACAGATTTTTTCCAATGCTCCGATCGCGGTAAAGTACTCACTCGAAGCGGTCAACAAAGGTTTGGAGACGAGCCAGGCCGAAGGTTTGTCGCTGGAAGCGTCGCTCTTCGGACTCTGCGCCGGAACGGAAGACAAAAAAGAAGGCACGCAAGCGTTTCTGCAAAAGCGTGCCGCCCAATTCCAAGGACGCTAAACAAGAAAGGAAATATTTATGGCAACTCAAAACACAAATCCAACCGACAACATTTTCTCCGGACTAAGGGTTGTCGATTTTTCAAGCTTCGTCGCCGGTCCCGGAGCCGCCGTCATCTTGTCCGACTTCGGCGCTGACGTGATCAAAGTCGAACCGCCCAAGGGCGAGTTGTGGCGAATCGGGAACAAGATTCCGCCGCAACCGCAGTCAAAAATTCCCTACATGTGGCATCTGAACAATCGCAACAAGCGGGGCATCACGCTGGATTTGAAATCGCCTGACGCTGGAAAGGTTGTCGAGCGTCTGGTGAAGTGGGCGGACGTGTTCATCGTCAACACGCCGCGTCCCGCGCGCGAAAAACTGAAGCTTGGCTATGACGATGTCGCGAAGTTCAATCCACGACTGATTTACGCCGACATCACCGGCTACGGTGATACTGGACCGGACGCGGCGCTTCCTGGATTCGATATCACGGCTTACTGGTCGCGGAGTGGCTTGCTGTCTCTGACGCGCGACGCAGGCGCTCCGCCGACCTGGCCGTTTGCCGGGACCGGCGATGCTCCATCAGGTGTTGGATTGTTTGCCGCGATCGTGACGGCTCTCTATCGGCGCGAACGCACCGGCCAAGGTTCTTCCGTTACGACATCGCTTCTGGCCGAAGGCATTTGGTCCGCGGGCGTCGCGATTCAAGCGGCGCTTGCTGGGGCAAAGTTCGCGCCGCAACACGACCGAAAAAATCCGGCCAACGCGGCGATGAACGTCTACAAAAGTTCCGATGATGTCTGGTTCGTGCTCGTAGTTACGCCAGACAAAATCCCAGGGGCGCTTGAAGGCATCGGCCGTGCCGATCTCTTGAAGGATCCGCGCTTCTCCGACCCGAAGAGCTTGGCCGCGAATCGGGCCCAACTAACGGCGATCGTGGACGAGATCTTTAACTCGCAACCAATGTCGCATTGGCGCGAAGTTCTGGACAAGGCGCACATCACCTACGGTTTGGTGCGGGATCCGAACGACGTCATCAAGGATCCACAGTTACAGGCTAACAACATCGTTGTGCCGCTCGAAGGTGCGGGGGAGAACCTGAAGCTTACGATCAGCAGTCCGATTCAAGTGCACGGCGTGACGAAGGTTTCGGCAAGGCGCGCACCGGATCTCGGCGAACACAATGACGAAGTTCTTCAAGAACTCGGGTTCGATACGAAAGAAATCGAGAGCCTGCGCGCGAGCGGTGTCATCGCGAAACCAAACGCGCCCGCGAAGGCAGCCTAACATTTTCTGAAATATCGATCTTCGAAAACTTGAGAAAGAGGTAAGAAATATGAGTGCGACTGAAACTCCAAAAGCAACACGTCCAACCAGCGCCAAAGCAGCGACTGGCCGATTGTTTTTTCTCGAAGCAAGCCGCGGCGAAATTCATTCGGCTAACGCCGATGGGACGGACCGAAAAGTGATCGTTACCGGCTGTCGAATCCCGGACGGCATCGTTGTCGATGTTGAAGCCGGGCACATTTACTGGACCAACATGGGCGTTCCGAACAAGAACGATGGTTCGATTGAGTGCGTCGATCTCGATGGTCAGAATCGCAAGACAATCGTTCCGGAGGGCGGCACGTTTACGCCAAAGCAACTTCATCTCGAGAAGAAAGCCGGCAAACTCTACTGGTGCGATCGCGAGGGAATGCGCGTGATGCGCTGCAACCTCGACGGATCGAAGATCGAAACCCTTGTTGACACAAGCAAAGGTGCCGCGCGCCCAGGAACGGACGAAACAAAAGTGTGCGTCGGGATCGCTGTCGATCCGGACCGCGGGCAAATTTATTGGACACAAAAAGGTCCCCAGAATGCAGAAAAGGGTCAGCTCTTCCGCGCGAAGATCGACATCCCGAAAGGCGAGACTGCCGCTAACCGGACCGACATCGAACTTCTGTTCGATGGCTTGCCGGAGCCGATCGATCTCGAACTCGATCTGAAGAATCGGTTGCTCTATTGGACCGACCGCGGCGATCCGCCGCGCGGGAACACGGTCAATCGCGCGTCAGTTGATGCCGATTTTAACAAACGAGCGACTCCCGACATTCTACTTACCCATCTGGAGGAAGGGATCGGCATCGCACTCGATTTCAAAGGAAACCGAATGTTCATCACCGATTTAGCTGGCAGCATTTATTCCGCCAGACTCGACGGTTCGGAAAAGAAACCAGTTCTCGTCGCGCAGGGAAATCTCACCGGCATCGCTTACGCAGAAATCTCGTAACTATCAACCATCAACTACTATGTCATATAACAAATCAATTAAACGAATCGCCATCGTTGGCACCGGAGTGATCGGCGCCAGCTGGGCGGCTGAATATCTCGCGCGCGGATTTGATGTCGTCGCTACCGACCCTGGGCCGAACGCAGAAGCCAATTTGCGCAAATACATTGATGAAGCTTGGAACGACCTAACCAAGATCGGCCTGTCGAAGGGCGCGTCTCGCGACCGCCTAACTTTCACCAAGGATTCAAAAGAAGCGTTGGCGAAAGCGGACCTCGTTCAGGAGAATGGACCGGAGCGGCCGGATTTCAAGATGAAGCTTTACGCGGATATGGACGAGGTGACTCCGGTTGATTCCCTTCTCGCTTCCAGTTCATCGGGCATAACGCCAAGTGTGATTCAATCGAAGTGCAAACATCCGGAGCGCGTTGTCATCGGGCATCCGTTTAACCCGCCGCATATCATTCCGTTGGTCGAAGTAGTCGGCGGTAGTAAGACTGCGCCGGAGGCGATCCAGCAAGCGCTCGCGTTTTATGCTTCGATTGGCAAGAAACCGATCCATTTAAAGAAGGAGCTTCCCGGCCATGTGGCTAATCGGTTCCAAGCCGCGCTCTATCGCGAGATGCTTTACCTCATCGAACAGGACGTCCTGAGCGTGGAGGACACTGATGCTGCCGTCTCATATGGGCCCGGGCTTCGCTGGGGCGTGATGGGCCAAAGTTTGCAATGGCACCTCGGCGGTGGCGCAGGCGGAATCAAACACTTCATGGATCATCTCATGGATCCGTTGCAAGCGATGATGAAGGCTCTTGGAACTCCAAACATCACGCCCGAGCTAAAACAAAAGGTCGTTGATGGAGTCCTGCGTGAAGCTGGCGGCCGCTCGGTCGATCAGCTCGCACAAGACGAAAACCGCGTCTTGGTTGGACTACTTCGATTGCGCTCCGAAACAGGTGGGGCCGTAGCAACAGGAAAACCGAAACAGGCCGCTGCCTAAAAGATCGACAATGAACTCGATCTTTAACGATCCTGGGTTCTGGCACCGGTTGCAGTTCGCGTTCACGCTGGTCTATCACTACTTGTTTCCACAGCTCACCATGGGGCTGGCGTGGTTCATCGTGTATTGGAAATGGCGCGCCTTGCGAACCGGTGACGATAAATACAATCAAGCTGTTCGGTTCTGGGCGAAAATCTTCGGCCTTAATTTTGCCGTCGGTGTCGTCACCGGAATTCCGATGGAATTCCAATTCGGAACGAATTGGGCGGACTTTTCGAAATACGCCGGCGGAGTTGTTGGGCAAACACTGGCCATGGAAGGCATGTTCGCCTTCTTTCTCGAAAGCGCATTCGTCGGCGCGTTGATCTGGGGCGAGAAAAGACTGGGGCCGCGGGGGCATTTTGCCGCGGCCCTGGCAGTCGCGCTTGGGAGTTGGATATCGGGTTACTTCATTCTGGTAACGAATGCCTTCATGCAGCATCCGGTTGGTTACCAGATCGAAGCGAACGGCTCGTTAGGCATCGCCAGCATGAGAGCTTATTTGTTGAATCCGTGGGCTTGGATTCAGTTCGCTCATAATCAATTGGCCGCGGTGGTGACCGGCTCGTTCGTTGTCGCCGCGATCGGAGCGTTCTACGCGTTGCGCGGTCTTTATCCTGTTCAATCGAGACTTTATTTGCGTGCGGGAACATTCGTTGGCTTAGTCGCGTCACTCTTCGTCGCTTTTCCAACCGGCGACGCGCAGGCGAAAATGGTTGGCAATCACCAACCGGTCACACTCGCCGCGATGGAAGGAAAGTTTGAGGGCGGACCGATGGCGCCGGTTGCTCTGATCGGTCAACCTAACGTTGCTAAACAGCGACTGGATAATCCGATCGAAGTTCCAGGCGCACTCAGTTTTCTCGCTTACGGCCACTTTGGCAGTTTTGTCCATGGACTGAACGACTTCCCGAAAGACGCGTGGCCCGATAACATCGAGCTTCTTTATTACTCGTTTCACATCATGATCACCCTCGGGACCCTGTTCATCGTCCTGATGGGGTTTGCTACGTTGCAGAATTTGCGCGGCCGACTCGAAACAAGTCGCCTGCTCCTCTGGGTCCTGCTGTTGGCGTTCCCCTACCCGTACATCGCCAACACGCTTGGTTGGATGACCGCTGAGCTGGGACGTCAACCATGGCTGATCTACGGACTTTTCCACACGCGCGACGGTTACAGCAAAGTTGTCAGTAACGGTGACACCATCTTCACCTTGATTGGTTTCACTGGGCTTTATTTTGTGCTGGGCCTGCTCTTCCTCGGCCTAACCGGTCGCGAGATCGGCAAGGGTCCTGAGGAACGACCGACCACGGTAATCCCCAAGACAAAGGAGACTTTCACATGATCGCGACCTGGTACGCCGTCGTCAGCTTCATGCTGATCGTCTACATCGTTCTGGACGGCCGAAATTTTGGCGCCGGAATGCTTCACTGGTTTGTCTCTAAGACTCCCGAGGAGCGGCGGCAAGTCATTGCCGCGATCGGACCGCTCTGGTCGTGGCATGAAGTGTGGCTCGTTGGTTTCGGCGGAATGTTGGTTGCGATCTTCCCGCGTCTGATGGCTTCGGCGTTCGCCGGCTACTATCTCGCGCTCTTTCTGATTTTGTGGTGCCTGATTTTGCGCGGCGTTTCCATCGAAGTCGGTGGTCACATCAACGATCGGCTTTGGCAGGGATATTGGGATTTCAATTTTGTTCTTTCCAATTTCCTGCTCGCGATTCTCTTTGGCGCGGCTGCCGGAAATGTCGCGCGCGGTGTTCCGGTCGACGCCGAAGGCAATTTTTCGATGGCGTTCTTTACTAACTTCAACGTGCGCGGGTACGTCGGGCTGCTCGATTGGTACACTGTATCCATTGCTCTTCTCGCGGCCGTCATGCTCGCGGCTCATGGTGCGACTTATCTCACACTGAAAACGGAAGGACCGGTGCACGACCGCGCCGAAAAAAGCGCGAGATATCTTTGGATAGCGTGTATCCCGCTCCTGCTCGTGATCTTGATTGAATCGAGGATCGTTCGCCCGGATCTCCCCGGCCGCGCCTTATCCAATCCATTTTGGTGGCTGGGATTGATTGTAATCGCGATTTCAACGATCGCGTTGATTTCCGGCCTAACGAGTCGCAACGAATTGCGAGCGTTCATCGGTTCGAATTTTTTGATCTTTGGTCTATTGGCCACCGGAGCTGCCGCGATCTTTCCGGTGATGCTTCTTTCAACTCTTGCTCCCGAGAACTCGCTAACTGCTTACGCTGTCGCTTCCAACCCCAACACCTTACGTCTCGCCAGCCTTTGGTGGCCGGTTGGTTTGGCGCTAGCGGTGTTCTATTTCATCTTCATCTCGCGACGCTACGCGGGAAAGGTCAGCATCCAGCGCGACACTCAAGGTTTTTACTAGGACGCCATCATGATTTACGTCCACTCATTAGGCCGAGCTGCCCGAGATTTTCCAGAGCGGGTCGCGCTTGCCGCAAACGGAACACGCTCAACTTTCCGCGAACTCCACACTCGGGTAGGGCGCATTGCTGCGGCATTGACGAAACATGGCTTCACAGCCGGAGATCGACTGGCGATTCTTCTGCCTAACGAGCCTGACTACATCGAACTCGTTTATGCGTGCGCGTGGCTCGGCATCATAGCGCTTCCGTTAAACGCACGGCTCTCGGTCAAAGAAATCGACGGCATTCTTGCCGATGCCCAGCCGCGCGGATTGATTCGCCATTCGTCGCTACCGGTGCCGACCGCGCAAGTTTTACAGCAGCTCGTGCTTGATCAAGAACCGCTCGACCTCAAAAGCGATTCAATTCCGGAACCTATCTACGACCCGGACGCGATTCTCGCTCTTATCTATACCAGCGGCACAACCGGCCGGCCAAAAGGCGTCGAGATCAGACATTCAAATATTCTTGAGAACGTCTATCACACCAACTTCTGGTTCCCGTTCGAGGAAGGTGCGGTGCATTTACATGCCGCGCCGATTTTTCACATCGCGGACTTTCCGTTCATGTTCGCGGCGCCGACTTTCGGCGCCTGCCAGGTAACTGTTCCAAAATTCAGTCCGCAAACGTTCTGCGAGACGGTCCAACGCGAACGGGTCACACACACGGTGTTGGTCCCAACGATGATCAACATGCTGACGCAATTTGCGGACCTGCAAAAATATGACCTATCGACTCTTCGACATTTGGGATACGGCGGATCTCCCATGGCTCCCGAGCTGGTGCATCGCACGAGGCAGCTTCTGCCAAATGCTAAACTTGTTCAGGTCTACGGACTCAGCGAAGCCGGATTTCTCACTGGCTTACTGGATCACGAACACACCGAAGATAAGCTCACCTCTTGCGGACGGCCTTGCCTCGGAATCGACGTGCGCGTTGTCGATCCAACAGGAAAGGAAGTTGAAACCGGGGAAACTGGCGAGCTGGTCGCGCGCGGCGCGAACATCATGCGCAGTTATTGGAACAAGCCGGAAGAAACTAAGCTGGCGTTCCGGAACGGCTTCTTCCGAACCGGCGACATTGGCTATCAAGACACCAACGGGTACTTCTACATTCTCGATCGCTTGAAAGATATGATCGTCACCGGCGGCGAGAATGTTTATTCCGGCGAAGTCGAAGCCGTGATTTACACGCATCCGGCAGTGCGCGAAGTGGCGGTTTTTGGAATACCCGATCCGAAATGGGGGGAAATCGTAAAGGCCGTCGTTGTTCTCAAGCCGGGAAAGACTCTTACTGCTGACGAGTTAATCGCATATTGCCGGCGATCGCTCTCCAATTTCAAAGTTCCGCGCAGCATCGAGTTTTCTGAGACCGAGCTGCCGAAGAGCGGCTCTGGTAAAATCCTAAAGAGGTTGCTACGTGACGCTGCTTGGGCGCGGCAAGAACGGGAGGTCGCTTGATGCCTCAAATAAAAGAAAAAGAACCTCAAGTTTTCTGAAATGTGCGGCCTCAGAAGCTTGAGGAAGAGATAGGACAACCAATGAGCAATGCGTCAATAACTGAGCCACCGAGGAAGACCAACGCAGCAATCGATCGATTGACTGAACCGCTGGAACAGAAGCTGAGTCATCCGGCGACGTCGCCGGATTTCGATTTCGACGCTGCCACAAATGAAGTGTTAAGGGACGTGGGGCTAAAAACGGTCGCGGCCGAAGGCAAGCTCACGTTCTACGGACGCGATCCGATTCTCCCAAGCCCGGTGCGGTTCGGGACTATGGCTGCCGTCGGTCTGGCCGCACGGAGCGTAGCGCTCGCCGCACTCTGGAAAGAAGCCACCGGCGAAGGACAAGATATTTTCGTCGACGTGCGCAAGGCACTGAAACGTTTTTACGGATTTTTTGACGGCAAATGGGAGACTATCAATGGCCGGCCGCCGGCTCCTGGTGGTTATGCTTTTAGTCCTTTTCTTACGGGTCCGTTTTTCCGCGAGACACGCGATGGGCGATACGTCCTCGCCCTGGACATTTATCCTCAACTCCTCGTCCGTACTCTCGATTTTCTCGGCTGTAGCCCAAGTAACGAATCCATTAACAACGCCATTCGCAAATGGGACGCGGTGGAATTAGAAGACGCTGCGGCGGAGAAAGGGTTGGTTCTGGCCATGGTACGCCCGAATGAAGAATTTCGCCGCGAACGCCAGTACACGGAGGTCCTCTCCAAAATGCCGCTGATTACTGTGGAGAAGATTGGCGACAGCGAGCCCGTGCCATTTAAGGCGAGCAACAATCTTCCCCTCGCGGGTATCCACGCATTGGGAATGGGTCACGTGATCGCCGGAGCTGCGATGGGCAGAGACCTGGCATTGTATGGCGCGGACGTGCTCAACGTCTGGAGACCTCGCGATTCGGAGGTCGAAGCCTTCGCGTGGGATGTCCAGGTGGGTATGCGTTCAACTGTACTCGATGACTCGAAAGAAGATCGCGCACAATTCAATCAGCTGCTGAAGGATGCTGATGTATTTTTTGCCAACAAGCGCCCGGGATTTCTGAAGAAGCACGGGCTTGATGCGGAAACGCTTTGTGCGCAGAAGCCTGGGTTGATTCACGCAACCATCGTTCTCCACGGTGAGAACGGACCGTGGTCAAATCGACCGGGTTTCGATGAGATTGGCTCGGCAGTCTCCGGCCTCTTTACCGTCGAAGGTTCTCCGACTCAGCCCAAACAGCCGCCAATTGTGCCTATTTGCGATAATGTGGTCGGCTGGTTAGGCACAACCGGAATTCTCGCTGCCTTGCGTCGGCGCTCAATCGAAGGCGGCAGCTATCGAGTCGTAATGTCGCTGACGAGAACAGTCCTTTGGATGCTCTCATTAGGCATTTTCGACAAAGCCTACGCGAAAGCGACCGCCGGTTCGACCGATGAACACATGTCCATCGCTCCAGATCTTTTCACTGCGGAAACGCCGCTTGGAACTTATCAGGGAATGACGGACCAGGTAGTTATGTCCCGCACGCCGGGAGCCTACCGGACCGTGTTAGTTCCACGCGGCTCAAGCAAACCCGAATGGCTTCCAGTCTGAAAATGACTGCCCACATACATACGCATATACTCGCGTTGATTAATCCCGAAGCTCTTACCGCCCTGCGAATCGCCGCGACATTCTTTTTCCTCGTTAACTTGGCGGGAGGGACGTACATCTTTCGCAACCGTCACCGTTTCTTTGATCGAGATCCAAACGTCGACAACGATATTCCGGCCGTTCGCAAAGTGAGGATCGAGGTCGTTATGATTCCGTGGTTCGCTTTGACCACACTTATCCTGATTCTGCTGATCGGCTTCTGGCTCGCTTAACGGGCCCGGTCCGTTCAGCGAGCTGATTCGGCTATCGCCGAAGCGCCGACGGATAAAAGCCAAGATTGTCTGAAATCTCGGCGTTCAGAAGCTTGAGAATGAGATTAGATGAGCAACGAAACAAGGAGGGATGTTGTTCTCGTCATCGCCATATTTTTTGTTTCTGCAGCTGGCGTGACATCTGTTTTTGCCGGTTGTCGGTCCCTTGCCTGGGTCGTGATCGCGATTTCGGACTTATATCTCTCCGTTGTGTTGCTGCTCGCGGCCCTTCGCTCGGATGACGATGGTTTCTTGGACAAGCACTTGTGGGCGACAGAATTCTTTCCTCGAAGGACAGCTGGCCTTTTGGTCGTGACGCTGCTTTTTGTAGCCATCGTGTCTGCCTTTGCCGGCCTGTATGTTGGAACGGAAGTTTTCTCATCCATTAAAACGCCGCTGGATGCCCTTTACATCAGCTGCTTTACGTTAGCCTTCACCGATTACTCGCCGAAGCCTGGTTATGGTCAGCTTGTAGTCCTGGCTCAGTTCGTAAGCGGAGTCCTTTCCCTGGTTGCACTCTTTCCTCTTCTTATCTCGCGAATCGCGACTTTCAAAAACCCATGAATGCCGTTTCATCACGGCCTAACGACTTGAACTATGAAGACAAAAGAAATCATTGAAATAGCGCGCCGCTTGGCCAAACCATTCCGCGTTAATAAGGGCAAGCACTTCCGGCTCAAGGATGTCGATCCGACCGACACCCTCGAATTCAGCAAGGACGCAGACAAAAGCAGAGCTAAGGAAGCTTTAGCGACCGGCATTTCGGCTCTGACTGAGCTTCAGGACAAACTTTATGCCCAGGACAAGTGGGCGCTGCTTTTGATTTTTCAAGCGATGGACGCGGCCGGCAAGGACGGCGCGATCAAGCACGTAATGTCCGGCGTTAATCCGCAAGGTTGCCAGGTTTTCTCATTCAAATCGCCGTCGTCCGAAGACCTCGATCACGATTATCTTTGGCGTTGCATGAAATCGCTGCCCAATCGCGGGCACATTGGAATCTTCAACCGCAGTTACTACGAAGAAGTGCTCGCGGTCCGGGTGCATCCGGAATTTCTGGCTAAGCAAAGACTCCCGTCAAAATTGGTCGGCAAAGAAATCTGGTCGGAGCGTTTCGAAGACATTCGCAATTTCGAACAATATCTCGGCCGAAACGCCGTCGTGGTCCGAAAGTTCTTTCTTCATGTCTCAAAGAAAGAACAGAAGCGACGCTTCCTGGAGCGAATCGATGATCCGTCGAAGAATTGGAAATTCTCTCCCAACGACGCGGCGGAGCGCGAATTCTGGGACGATTACATGAGCGCGTATGAGGAGATGATCCGCGGAACCGCGACCAAACATGCGCCGTGGTATGTGGTGCCCGCCGACAATAAGTGGTTTACTCGCGTCGTGGTCGCCTCGGCTGTGATAGAAGCACTTGCCGATCTCGATCTGGCGTATCCGAAAGTTGACGAGGGCAAATTGAAGGAATTGGCGATGGCGAAAAACAAACTGTTAAAGAAGTAGTCGGTCGAATATGACGCCAAGCAACGATACGTGGTGGAGCAAGGCGATGCCTGCCTGCACGTGGTTGTGCAGTTACCGCAGTAATTGGTTTCGCTTGGATCTTGTTGCTGGCGTTACGCTCGCCGCCTACTTGCTCCCTGCCGCATTAGGCGACGCGTCGCTTGCCAACTTGCCGCCGCAGGCCGGTCTTTACGCCTGTTTGTTTGGCGGTCTGGTCTTCTGGATCTTTTGCAGTTCGCGTCAGACAGCCGTTTCGGTCACTTCTGCAATTTCACTCGTGATCGGTTCGTCTTTGGGAGAAATCACCGGCGGGAACACGATGCGCTTTAGCGTGCTGGCCGCCGCCACCGCGTTGCTCGTCGCGCTCATCGCTTTCATCGCCTGGATCGCCCGAGCTGGAGTGCTGGTGCATTTCATCTCCGAAAGTGTCATGACCGGATTCAAATGCGGCGTCGCGCTTTTTCTTGCCAGCACGCAGTTGCCGAAGCTTTTCGGCTTTCGCGGCGCGCACGGAAGTTTTTGGGAGAACGCGGGCTTCTTCTTCAAGCACCTGAGCGACACGAACTCAATGTCCGTTCTGGTTGGAGGAATCGCACTGGCGCTGCTCGTTCTTGGCAAAATTTTTCTCAATCACAAACCGGTCGCGCTTTTCGTTGTCATCGGAGGCATTGTCGCCGCGTCGGTGTTTTCACTGGAGGCGGGCGGCATGAAACTCATCGGCGCCGTCCCGCAGGGAATTCCGCCACTCAGGCTGCCTGCTGTTGATTGGCATGATTTGAATCAACTTCTTCCGCTCGCTTTTGCTTGCTTTCTTCTCGGCGCGGTCGAAACCGCCGCGATCGGCCGAATGTTCGTCGCCAAGCATGGCGGACGCTTCGACGCTAATCAGGAAAACCTTGCGCTCGCGACGGCGAATCTCGTTGCCGGGCTCGGTGGCGGCTTTCCGGTGAGCGGCGGGACGTCACAATCGCTCGTCAATGAAGAGAGCGGCGCACAAACACCGCTTTCAAATGCACTGGCGGCAATCTTCATTCTCGTCGTCGTTCTCTTTTTCTCCCATCTTTTAAGTGCGTTGCCGCAGCCGGTCCTCGCCGCGGTCGTGTTGGTGGCAGTGGCCGGACTGTTCAAGCTCGCAACATTGAAACAACTTTGGCGGAGCGACCGTCAGGAGTTTGTCGTCGCAGTTGCAGCTTTCATCGGCGTGCTCACTTTCGGACTGCTCCGCGGTGTCATGATCGGCGTTGTGATCTCGCTAGTACAACTCGCGCACGTCTCATCCCATCCCCACGTTGCGTTGCTGGGACGAATTCCCGGCACGCGTCGTTTCTCAGATCGCGACCGGCATTCCGACAATGAACTGATTCCGAACGTCATGATTTTTCGGCCGGAATCGAGCCTGATCTATTTCAACATCGACAATGTCTCCGATCTGATTCTGGCCCGAGTGTTCGCCGAGGCGACGCTCCCCGCCCTGGTTGTAGTCGATCTTTCGGCCGCGCCCCACGTTGACCTGCAAAGCGCCCACACTCTTGCCGCGATTGCGGACGAACTCACTAGCAAAGGAATCCGTTTCCAAGCGGTCGAAGAGCGTTCCTCAGTGCGCGACCGGCTCCGCCACGAAGGCATCGACCAGAGATTGGGCGGCGTGAACCGTTTTACCAGTGTCGCCGATGTGATCGATCACTTTTTAAATGAAAGAGAGAAGTCTCACTCGGATTTAATGCAGTCCCCGTAGCCTAACAACTCACATCCAACGGAGCTCAACATATGCCATTCGACCAATTCCACGACATCGACGCCATCACGGATGCGCGACGCAAAGCCGTCGCCAAGTCGATCCGAACAATTGACATTGCCGAACTGAAAAAGCTTGGCGAACAAATTTTCGATTCGCCGGATCATCCGTGGCGGGAAAAGTTCTTTCAATTAATCGAAAATCCAGGAGCGACGTTTCATCACGCCGACGCTGGGGAGAACGTCATTTTCCTTTACGACTCCGCCCGCGACAAAGGCTTATGGAGGTTGCCAGGAAGCGGGATGGGGCCGTTGTCGGCCACCGGCTGCAAGATGATGAAGGAGGCAATCAAGCAAGGCCATTGACTCGGCATAGCCCCTCCCGCCGATCGGTGGGTAAACCGGAGATTTTGTGAAATCTCCGGCCCCAAAAGCTTGAGAAAGAGATAGATGACGGACGCCAATACCAACTCGAATGAGCAGGCCCCTGCAACGGCGCGCACCCCGCGGGTGGTCATTGTTGGTGGGGGCTTCGGCGGCCTGGCTGCGGCAAAAGCGCTTCGCAAAGCACCAGTCCAAGTCATACTGATCGATCGGTCAAATCATCATCTCTTTCAGCCGCTGCTGTATCAGGTAGCGACATCGGTCCTCGCTCCTTCGCAGATCAGTTCGCCGATCCGCGGAATTTTGCGGAGACAAAGAAACACGACGGTGATCATGGGAGAAGTGACTGGCGTCGACAAAGCGCAGCACTGCGTCTTCGTCAATTCTCCCGATCGCGAGCACGTTCCGGTTGTTTACGATTACCTCATTCTCGCGACCGGCGTTCGCCACAGTTATTTCGGACACAACGAATTTGAAAAGTTTGCTCCGGGATTGAAAAGCCTGGCCGATGCGGTTGCGATTCGGAACAAGATTTTAAGCGCGTTCGAGCAGGCCGAAGCAGAAGAAAATGTCGATCTTCATCGCGATTTGTTGACGTTTGTTTTGGTTGGCGCCGGCCCGACCGGCGTCGAAATGGCGGCGGCCCTGGCGGTGTTTGTGCGGACGACTTTGCGCGCCGATTTTCGCCGCATCGATCCGACTAGGGCGCGGATTGTCCTGATTGACGCTGCTCGACAAGTTCTTGGAACATTTGCCCCGAATCTGTCTGGCGCCGCCGAGGAACATCTTCAAAAGCTCGGTGTCGAAATTCACCTTGGCCACGCGGTCGAGAAGATCGACAACGACGGAGTTATCGTCGCAGGTGAGCGCATCGCGAGTAAGACGGTTATCTGGACCGCGGGCGTCGCGCCTTCACCGGCCGGAAAATGGCTCTCTGCGGAAACCGATCGCGCGGGCCGCGTCCGTGTTCAACCCGACCTCAAAGCTCCGGGTAATCCGGAAATCTTCGTGATCGGCGACACCGCGTCGCTCGATCAGGACGGAAAACCACTGCCCGGTGTCGCCCAGGTCGCGATGCAACAAGGACGCTACGTCGGGAAACTGATTCGCCGACAACTTGTTGGCAAGAACGCTCCTAAGCCGTTTCGCTATTTCGACAAAGGCAACATGGCCGTCGTCGGCAAAGGCTACGCCGTTCTGCAAAGCGGCAAGTTGCATCTGCACGGACTCATCGCGTGGCTCGCCTGGGCATTCATTCACATCACTTTTCTAGCCCAGCTCAGTCTGAGAATCAGCGTGTTTCTGCAATGGGCTTGGTTGTTCTTCACCGGACAACGCGGTTCGCGGCTCATCGTGAATTATCAGCAATCTGAACCGGCACAAACAGCGCCGCCCCCTCCAGCCACGCCAAATCAGGGGACTCAACCCGTGCGACTCGAAACCACTTTAACTAAGTGATGAAACTGTTCGCCGCCGGAATCAGTCACAAGACCGCGCCGGTCGAACTCCGCGAACAGCTCGCGGTGAAACAGTCCGAGATTGTCGATCTTGCGTTTGTGCTGAAGTGCTTCGGCCATCTCGACGAAATCGTCCTCCTTTCAACCTGCAATCGTGTTGAAATCTACGGAACAACGCGACAGGCGACGGCTCACATTAAATCACTGTTACAGTTGCTTTGCCCCGAGCCGCGTGATTTAAATGGGCACCTTTATCTGTACGAAGGCGCCGCTGCCGTACGTCATCTGCTTCGTGTCGCGGCGGGCTTGGACTCGATGGCGCTCGGTGAAACTGAAATCACCGGCCAAATCAAAAACGCCTACGAGGTCGCTCGCAACGCCGGACTGACCGGCCGCGTTTTGAATCGGCTGTTTCAGAGGGCGTTTCAGGCGACAAAAGAAATTCGGACGCGCACCGGTATCGGGCGCGGCACAGTTTCAATCAAAAGCACAGCAGTGGAGTTGATTCGAAAGACCGATCTGTCGCAGCAATCGATCATGGTCCTCGGCGCCGGTGCGATGGCGGAGAGTTGCGTTCGTCTTCTTGTCAAAAAAGGTGCGCGCTCGATCATCGTTTCGAATCGTTCGCTCGACCGCGCGCTCGATTTGGCGACGCGCTGCGGCGGGGAAGCGGTCTGTCTCGGTTATTGCCTCTTCGAAATGCGCGATCTCGATGTTGTCATCGCTGCGACGAGCAGCGCGGAGACATTACTAGGCCGCGACGACATAAAGAATTTGATGAAGGCCCGGCGCAATCGACCGCTGTTGCTGATCGATTTGTCCGTGCCGCGGAACATCGATCCCGCCGTGGCCGAGCTCGAAAATGTCTCTCTATATAATATAGACGATTTGGAAGCGCTTGCTCAGCGCGGTGTCGAGGCTCGCCAGCAGGAACTGGCGGCTTGCCATCAGATTATCGAGGCGCACGTCGCGGCGCTCATCGAGAAACTAAATGCTGAAGACGAACGGCATTCGGCCGAAAAACGAAACCGCCGGGTGCCGGACCCGTTCGGAACTGCCTCAAATCTTGTTCCAAGAGCGGCCTAGGAGGTATGAACTCGAGACCATGCGTCTTTTAGGCCTGCAATTGTTCCTCGCATTCACGGTCGTGCACGCTCGTAACGGCGCGCCGCCGAGTTCCGATAGACCCTCGTTAAATTATTCTTTTGAAGTAGCCAAAGAAACCCGGTTCGAGCTGGCGACACCGGCTGGTCTTGTTGTACAAACCACCCAGGAGGTATGAACCATGGCCGTGCGCCTCTTGAGTCTTCAGGTATTTTTGGCAATTGCCGTCGCGAATGGGCGGAATGATCCACCACCAAGTTCGGATCGAATCTGGTTGGCACCCGGACTGTCGAAGTATGAGAACGAATTGGCCGGGTATCGTTCCAAAGCGCCAGAATCAGGCTCGCGCATTTCGATTGATCCGCGAAAAGTTTATGGCCTAGCCGAATTGATCGACATCGCCGAACGAACGAATCCCGAGACTCGCGTTGCCTGGGAGAGCGCGCGACAAGCAGCTGCCGCGGTTGGATTGAGCGAAAGCGCCTACTATCCGTTTCTGGTCGCATCGGCGGCGGCGGGTTACGACCGCGCTTTCATTCCGTTTCCAACGCTGGCGGTAAACGAAAAGAAACTGTTGACCAATCCGAGCCTCAACGCTGTCTCGATCACGGGCGGCGGATCACTGGTCACAGAAGCTAAGGTTTATCGCGGAGAGTTGAGCGCAAAGTGGTTGTTGCTCGATTTCGGCGAACGTAGCGCGATCGTCGCGGCGGCCAGGGAACAATTAATGATGGCTAACGTTGGCTTCAACGGGGCTCATCAGAAAATCGTTTTTCAGGTAACGGACCGTTTCTATCAACTCGGGACTGCTCGCCAGAAAGTTCTAGTGGCGCGGAGTTCGCTGGAAGCTGCGCAAACGGTGGAGCAAGCGGTTCAGGCGCGCGTCGACAATGGTCTCGCGACAAAACCCGAACTGCTTCAGGCGCAGCAACAGACTGCGCAAACCGCGTTCGATGTTGAAGCGACGGCCGGTGCGGAGAGCGATGCGCGAGTTGCGCTGGTCGAGAGCATCGGCCTGTTGCCAACAGTCCCGCTCCATGTCGCCGACCTCGGACAAAGATCGACATCCAATCAAGCGAACGGTTCGGTAGATGAGTTGATCGAGAGAGCATTGTCGCAACGGCCCGACCTGGTGGCAAAGCTCGCAAACGTGCGCGCGAAGCAGGATGAGATTCGCAAAGTTCGCGCTGAGTATTATCCGAAAGTTGCGGTCGACGCCCACGTTACTGAGACCGAGCTCGATGTCAGCATCGCGAATTCACCGTTTTTCGGAGATCATCGCCCCACTTACGGAGTTTTTCTGACGGCCAGTGTTCCGATCTTCGACGGCTTTGCGCGCGATCACCAAATGGACATGGCAAAAGCCGAACTGCGGGCCGCCGAGAACGAACTCGCTGGCGCGCGAGACTCCGCCGTTCGCGAAGTCTGGAAAGCGTACACGGATTTCAAGACGGCTCTGCGGAAACAGGACTCCGCGGCCAAGCTGGTCACTGCATCGCAAAACGCGTTCGACGCAGTTCTTGAATCGTACAAGCAAGGGCTCAGCACTTATCCAGAGATCGTAAGCGCGCAGCGAAATCTGGCGTCCGCGCGCAGCGTGAGTCACGATACGCAGGCTGCCATCTACACAGCGGCGAGCGCGCTTGCGTTGAGCACCGGAGATTTGGCTCGACCTTCCGTACGTGGAGGCAGACCGATTAGACCTTTGGAAAGATGAAAACCCGGATTTTCAAAATTGTGGGTGTAAGCGTTGCGCTGTTCGTTTTCGTTTTCCTCGCGGTGCAATTGTTCAGTCACCATTCACCGACTGTGGATATTCTCGGCTCATATTTTCCGGCGTGGATGGTCTGCATTGTGAGCGGACTGACGCTGACTCTCGTCGCGCATTGGATTGTTCAGGTAGGCAACCTGAAACCGTATCTCGGTCCGGCGCCGCTCATTTATTCGTGCCTTATGATCATCTTCACATTCGCGACCTGGATTCTTTTTTATCAAAACTAATATGCATCAAGCCGCCACCCCTGGAGAAAGCGTCGTCATTCCGGCGGACAAGAACGCCACGGGGCGAAATTTCATTCGCAAGATCTCATCCCTAGTCATCGTCGCGAGTGCGGCGCTGATCACGCTCTACGTCTGGGGAATCATCGAACGACATCCCCGGACCGATGATGCGACAGCGCGCGCCAATGTGGTGGGCCTAGCGCCGCGTGTGAGTGGTCAAATTCTCAAGCTGAATGTTCAGGACAACCAGGCGGTGAAGGAAGGCGACGTGCTTTTCGAAATTGACCCGGAGGATTACAAACTCGTTTTGGAAAAGGCCAAAGCTGAATTGGCCGCTCTCGATCGACAGATTGCACAAGCGGATAGCACCTTGCGGCGCCTCGAACCGCTCCTACCCAAGAATTTTACGACCGCCGAAAACGTCGATGAAGCCCGAACTAAACTGACGACCCTACAAGCTCAGCGCGAAGGCGTGCTGGCGACTATCAACCTCGAGGAACTCCATCTCTCTTATTGCAAGGTCATCGCACCGTTCTCCGGGCGCGTTATCAATCTGAACATTTCGGCGGGCGCGCATGTTACCACCGGCGTTCCCGTCTTCTCGTTGCTGGACACGAGGAAATGGTATGTGATCGCGAATTTTCGCGAGGCGGAAGTCCGACATATGGCTCCGGGCAGCGAAGCGATCGTTTACCTCTCGTCTGCGCCTAACCAACGCTTTCGCGGGAAAGTGCATGGAATCGGTTGGGCCGTTAAACCTGAAGGCGAGACCGATTTGCCCTTTGGCGCTGTGCCGATTGTGAAGCGCGAACTGAACTGGGTTCGAGTCGCGCAACGTTTCCCGGTTCGCATCGAAGTCGAAAATCCCGACCAGGATCTTTTCCGGATGGGTGCGTCCGCGGTTGCGATCATTAAGGGTCCGCCGCGCAAATGATTTCATGAGCGCGACATTTCTCGAAGCGCGAGCGATTGATTCCGATTGGATCGGCTGGTTGAAACGCGAGTTGGTGTCAACGCGCGGGCGAGAAATCCGCACAGCCATCATCATCGTCGGCGTTGCCTTGTGCGTGATCATTTCGATGGCGCTGCAAGTGCCGGAGCTCGCGCTCAGCGCTTACATGGTTTTCTTCGTCTCGAAGGAGAACAAACGTCTCACCACGATTACCGGAATCGGTGGACTTATTGGAGTGACGATTGCGATCGTCGGCACGCTCCTGCTTTACAAGTTCACCTATGGTCATCCCGAATTGCGCATTCCTGGAATGGCGATCGCGCTCTTTTTCGGAATGTGGTTGTCGCGCGCTCTTACCATTGGCCCGCTCGGATTCGTCATCGGCTTCGTTGTCGCTTACTCGCAATCCATCGGCGAACAGATTCCCACACCTGAACTTGTGGTCCGCGCAGCTCTATGGGTGTGGGTAGCCCTGGCCTACGCTGTCGCGATCACGGTTGTGCTACACTTGCTGTTTTTGCCCGACGCGCCAGACGCCGCTGAACATCCGCCAAGACCGAAGGGTCTGTTCAAACCGGATGCGTTCAACAATCCCGCACACGTGCAATTCGCCCTCAAGGTCACGTTTGCAGCGATGTTCTGCTTCATCGTTTATGAAGCGATCGATTGGACAGGAATCCACACCGCATTCATAACCTGCACCTTCATCGCGCTGGAGAGCACTGAGGCGACGCTCTATAAAGGAACTCTGCGAATCGTCGGTTGCGTGATCGGCGGCGCGCTCGCGCTTTTCACGATCGTTTTCCTGATGCCGCACATGGAAACGGTCGCATCGCTTGTTGTGGTGGTCGCTTTTGCTTCTGCGATTGCCGGCTGGGTTGCGACCGGAAGCGAAAGGATCAGTTATGGCGGGCTACAAATCGCATTCGCTTTTTTCTACAGCGTTTTTCAAGGATACGCGCCTGACACCGATCTCGACAACGTCCGCAATCGCGTCGTCGGAATTCTCTTCGGTCTCGTCGTTACCGGACTGGTCTTCCAATATATCTGGCCTGAGCGAGTCCGAATCGAACCGCAAGGCTCAAAATGAAATTGTGGAAGCAAATCGCTTTTACGTTGTCGATCTTCGCCTGCTTCGGTTGCGCGCATCTCGCGACGGTAAAACAAAGGCCAGTACGCGTTCCGGTAGACGGAAGTGACGAACAACTCCAAGCCGCGAGGCAGCGCTTGGTTGCAGCGGAGCGAGAACGGCCATTGGTTTCATTAGCGGACAATCTCTCGGCCGCGAAGCTTTCACTCACCGTTCTCGAACAACGGCCTAAAGATCCGTTCGCGCAAAGCATCTACAACTTTTCCGTAGCGCGGGCGGTCGAGAATGTCGAACGCGCGAACATTCAACCCTGGCAGCGCAAGATCGACATCGTCAGCAATCAGCAGAGCTACACGCTGACGACTCCCAGTCCCATCGATTCCGAACACGATCCGAGTCGATACGACTTGTTTCCGACCGACCGTTTAAAAATTGGCGGGCAATTTTTCAAAACTCGCGCACCGGTTAGCGGAATCGGCGCGCCATTGGTTGCAGTCGCTCGTGAAGAAAATCCGCAGTTTCGTGAGCAGTACAAGCTTCGCCGCATTTACGCGCCGGTCACCGCGGTTATCAAATTTTCAGACGGGCACGCGCAATTGCAGTTTGTCGATCCGATGAAGACGGAGCGCCTGGCAATTGGCAAACGAACTTTCCCATTGGCTATCGATCTTAGCGCGCCAACCGCGATGCTGATCGCGCGCGACCGGCCGGAACGGCTCGGCTTTGCGCGCGTCATCAACCCGCAAAAGTACGCAGACACTGCGAGGTTGACGCAATTGCAGCAATTCGATCCCGCGCGCACGCCGGTGATTTTCGTTCACGGGTTACAAGAAACAGGCGCGAGCTGGGCCCCCATGATCGACAGCCTCCGTAACGATCCCTGGATCAGAGAACATTATCAGTTCTGGTTCTTCAGTTACCCGAGTGGTTATCCCTATCCGTACTCGGCCGCGCTATTCCGGCGCGATCTTGACGGAATCAGGCGCGCGTTCCCCAATCACAAGCGCGTCGTTCTCATCGGCCACAGCATGGGCGGAATGATTTGTCGATTAATGGTTACGGACGCCGGCGATAAAATTTGGCGCAATTTCTTTGCCACGCCGCCGGCGAAAACGCCGTTAGCGCCAAACACTCGCAAACTTCTGGAGGAATCGCTGATGTTCAGCCATCGGCCGGACGTTCAACGCGCGGTATTTATTTCGACACCGCATCGCGGCAGCAAGTTCGCGGCTGGCTGGATTGGACGCATCGGCGCAGCGCTCGTTAGGACTCCGCGACTCTTCACCGCAATTTACACGTCGAGCAAACCGCTTCTAATCGCTGATCCCGCTGCGAGACCGCTGAAACGTTTGCCGAACAGCGTAGATACGCTCGAGCCTAACGATCGTTTTGTGCTGGCGGTGAACAGGCTTCCGATCGCACCCGGGATTCCATATCACTCGATCATGGGAGATCGCGGCCGCGGCGACACGCCAAACAGTTCTGACGGCATCGTTCCATACTGGAGCTCGCATCTGGAAGGTGCGAAGTCAGAGTTGGTCGTCAATTCCGATCACGGCGCGCAATACAACCCACAGGCGATTCAAGAAGTGGGCCGGATTCTCAAACTGAATCTGGCCGATTCCCGGTAGCGATCTCATGAAGCGAATCCATTTTCTATTGCTCGTTCTTTTTGCGATGTCGATCCAACTCGCGTGCGGCGCCGAGGCGCCCGCCGTAATTGAGCGGCCGAGCGCGGATGACAGCCCAACGCGAGTTTCCATCGGAATCTGGATGGTGGACATCACGGGCATTGACAGCGCGCAGCAAAACTTCGCCGCTGAGGTCGCCATCGTGTTACGCTGGAAAGATCCGCGTTTTGCTCACCCTGGAAACGGAATCGTGCGTTACCCGCTCGAACAGGTTTGGCATCCGCGGATCGCCGTCGTGAATGAAACAAACTCGGTGAGTCGCAAGTTCCCGGAGCTGGTCGAGGTCGAGCCTAATGGAAGAGTGACTTATCGCCAGCGTTATGCCGGAGCATTTTCCCAGCCACTGCGGTTGCGATCATTCCCATTCGATCGGCAAACTTTTCAGCTTCAATTCGTCGCGGTTCGTTATCGGGCCAACGAAGTGCAATTCGTGCCAGACGAGGATTGGCTCGACAACGGGCTCAAACAAGCTGCCGGTATCGCGCCGTCGACCACGCTGCCGGACTGGACCATCGAAAGCTGGAACGCTAAGTCGCTCAACTACGGGCTTGCGCCAGGCTTCGAGTATTCAGGTTACGCTTTCGAATTCACGGCCGCGCGCAAGGTGCAGAACTACATCTTAAAGGTGATTTTTCCGCTCGTTCTGATCGTGATGATGTCGTGGTCGGTTTTCTGGACTGATCCGACGAACTCGAACACTCAGTTCAGCATCGCCGTGACGTCAATGCTCACGCTCATCGCGTATCGTTTTACCGTCGACACCCAGCTGCCGCGGTTGCCTTACATGACGCGGCTCGACGTTTTCTTTCTAATCAGCACGCTGCTCGTTTTCTTCGCGCTGATTGAAGTCCTGGTGACCACTATTCTCGACAATAATCAACAAACCGCGCGCGCGAAGAAAATCGATCGCTACTGCCGCGCAGTCTTCCCAGCAATTTTTGCTGTCGCGTCGATTGCGATCTTTGCCCATCCGCGTGGCTGATCCGAGATGAAGGCGCGCCAGTTTGTCCGAGCTCGCACCGGCAAGATAGGTCGGACCTAACAAGTAAGTCGGGTTCAGCTTTCGTATTTGAAAGACAATGCCACGCGCGCGCGATACGCCCGCACCTTTCCATTTTCGATTGCCATATCCAGCTTCACGACCTCGGCAATCCGCAGATCGCGCAACGTCCCTGCAGCGGTTTCAACCGCCCTCCTTCCTGCTTCTGCCCAGGATTTCGGGCTCGTGCCAACCACCTCCACTACTTTGTAAACTGAGTCCTTACTTTTTCCGGCCATAATGTTCCTTTCTGTTCAAGTTTGATCGCGGTCGTTCATCTACCAAGTCAATACCACCCGGACTGCCGCCGTGGCGTCAAGACGATTTGCTAATTTGTCGCGCCACGAGTGTAAGTCTTCCGCGTATAACCCACTAAATACCTAAGACTTGAGTAATTCGAAAAACCTTGAAAACTAGGATTTGTACTAGTTTGAGCAAGTTTCCGATGCCAGGGTGGCGAAATTGGCAGACGCGCCAGACTTAGGATCTGGTGGAGCAATCCTTAGGGGTTCGAGTCCCCTCCCTGGCA
>Ga0070706_100001613_pt1 | contig 23512 bp, 19 predicted proteins | sample KBSK5501metaG_FD_65476 | JGI IMG/M metagenome (GOLD analysis project Ga0070706, IMG submission 65476) | Corn, switchgrass and miscanthus rhizosphere microbial communities from Kellogg Biological Station, Michigan, USA - KBS K5-50-1 metaG | ecosystem: Host-associated > Plants > Roots >... | reverse complement strand
GACGAGCGCTACCTGCCCTATCCCGTCTTCACGCTGATCGAGGAGGCGCACCACTTCGCGCCGCACGGCGAGGAGGCGGTCAGCACGGGCATCCTCAAGCAGACGCTAGCGGAGGGGCGCAAGTTCGGCATCGGCGTCGGCCTCATCACACAGCGCCCCGGCAAGTTGGACGCTGACGTGCTGAGCCAGTGCCTGACGCAGTGCGTCATGCGCATCGTCAACGAGGTGGATCAGCAACGCGTCGCCGTCTCGGTCGAGGGCGTCGGACGTGATCTGCTCGGCAACCTGCCCGCGCTCTCGAAGGGCCAGGCGATCATCGCCGGGGCGGCGGTGAACACGCCGGTCATCTGTCGCGTGCGCCCGCGCATCTCCCCGCATGGTGGCGAGAGCAAGGACGCGCCAGCCGAATGGCAGAAGCAGTTCTCCGACACCGCCCTCGCCGCGCGCGAACGCGACACCGCCCCCCTCGCGCGCGACAACAAGCCCTTCAGCCTCTTCAAGTCGTGACCAAAACCACTGGCGAAAGAACTCGCGTCTAAGAGCGTTCCGCAACGATGTCAGCCTGAGCGGACACGAGAGTTCGCCTGTAAAACCCGCGTCGGTGGATTTTGTGGCTGCCAGGCCTAAAGCCTGCTTAGGACTTGATGTCGCGGGGATGATAGGATACGACCGTGGAGCCTTGCACTCTATTCTGACGCTGGCGCGCGAAGACGGTCCAACTCGTTCAAAATACTTTCAGTGAGGTGACGGCCATGAGCGACGAGGCTCACGCGCGGCCCCAGGCGGGGGACGACGCCGACCAAGAGAAAATCGCACGCATTCGCACCGAGCTTCCAGTGACACAGCGCTACATATACTTCAATGCCGGAACGAATGGCCCGCTGCCGCAACGCAGTCATGACGCCCTGGTAGCCAACTCACAGATGGAGTTGAGCGAGGGGCGCATCGGCCAGGCCGCGTTCACGAATCTGCTGCAAACTCTCGGCGACACCCGCGCAGCGGTAGCAACGCTCTTACGCTGCGATTCCAGCGAGGTCGCGCTGACGCGCAACACGACGGAAGGCATGAACATCGCCCTGGCGGGTTTACGCTGGCAAGCCGGCGACGAGGTCATTACTGCGGCGACGGAACATCCCGGAGGACTGCACCCGGTCTACCTCTTACACCAGCGCTATGGCGTCAAGATTCACATGACGACGATTGGTCTGCCCAGCCATGATCCCATCGAGGAGCTGAGCAAGGCGTTGAGCCACCACACGAAAGCGGTCGTCCTCTCGCATGTCAATTGGGCCACTGGGATGGTCCTTCCAGTACGCGAGCTGGCCGATCTCGCACACGATGCCGGAGCGCTGTTTATCTGTGATGCGGCGCAAGCTGTTGGTATGGTTCCGTCGAATGTATATGAACTCGGCGTGGATGCGTACGCATGTTCTGGACAGAAATGGCTGTGCGGCCCAGACGGCACGGGAGCGTTGTTCGTGCGCAGGGAGCGCTGGGGGGATATCCAGCAGACGTTCATGAGCTACTTTAGTATTCGGCCTGGGATGAGTGATCACGATGGCAACTTCGTGCCAGCCGACAGCGCCCAGCGCTATGAGGTCTCCCTGGGCTATCCTGGCGGACTCAAAGCGTGGCAGGCGAGTCTGAAGTGGATCGCCAACGAGATTGGATGGGACTGGGTGTACCAGCGTGTCGCCGCGCTCGGACACTACTGCTATGAGGCGCTGAGTACGCTCAATGGCGTGACCCTGCTGACGCCACGAGAGAGAATGGCAGGGTTGGTTCACTTTCGCGTGGAGGGGATCGCGCCGGCCGACCTCACGACAAGGCTCGACGCCGCCGGAATCCTGATTCGTGATACACACGATCCCGACGCCAATAGAGTGTCAACAGGCTTCTACAATACTGAAGCGGAGGTTGATCAGCTCTGTCAGGCCATTCAGCAGATTCAGGCCGCACAATAGCTCCTCTTGGCGAGCACGTCAACAGGTTTTGGTCCATCGGGGCGCGGCGCAGGTAGAACAGGATGCATGCAACAATCTCGCGCATGTGGAGCGATTCACTCATGCTCGTCGGCCTGCGCTTGCCAGACTCTCTTCCTGTGCCGCCGCACAATCGGTGGGACGCCGAAGTGGCCTCGATTCTTGCCACAGAACGTTCCCCAGAACCTTCATATGCATTGAGCGAGCTATGACGCGCCTTCCGTCCGATCTGTCCCCGGTACCCAGGTTTCCACTGTCTTGACCATGCGGACATAGGAACGTTGATAGAGGATAGTTTGCTGGGTAACCACAAAGCCTAGATGCGAATACAGATCGAAAGCCTGCTGGTTCCCTTGCGCGACATGCAGTGCGATTTTGGGATAGCGCCGCTGGCGCGCCAACTGCTCCGCCGTATGCATGAGGCGCGCGCCGATTCCCTGCCGACTCCAGTCTTTGAGCACGGCGAGCGCATCGACATACCATTCATCATCCTCCGCCTCCCGTTCCAGCCAGCGTCCCACGGCGGCGTTGAGCCGTGCCTCGTCTCGCCCGCCAAAGCTCAACACCAACCCGACCACTTTGGAGCGCTGCTCTGCGACCTGGATGTAGTGATAGCTAAAGCGATTGCCATCCCGACGGAAGGAGTGCGCCAAATGCTTGATCCACCCACTTGCATGGTCCACCGGCAACGGATAGGAGACTGGAGTATCCGTATAGGCCGAGTAGAGGAGGACCGCCGCTATTTCAGCGTCGGCGGGCTGTGCTGGTCTGATGTGTATGGAATCACGCATCGTGTCTCAGGAGCTACTAGAGGAGACTGCCATCTGGTCCTGCGCGCGGAGTCGTTGCGCGTCGCGCATCGGCGGGGCGCCGAAGAGGCTTTTGTACTCCCGATTGAAGTGCGAGGCGTTATGGTACCCCACGCGAAGAGCCGCACTGGCCGCGTCGAGGTCTTCGCCCAGCAGCAGGCGCCGGGCCTCCTGGAGCCGCACCTGCTTCTGGAATTGCAAAGGACTCATGGCCGTGACGGCCTTGAAGTGGTGGTGCAACGCCGACACGCTCATCCCCAGCTGGCGCGCAAGCTGCTCGATGCGCAGGGGCCGGTCGAAATCTCGACGCAGGCGCTCAACCGCTTGGGCGATGCGGGAGGTATAGCCTCCAGTGATCACAAGGTGACGGAGCCTGGCGCCCTGCGCTCCGACCAGGAGCCGGTAGATAATTTCCCGCGTGATCAACGGCAGCAGGACCCGCGCGTCGGCAGGGCAATCCAGGAGCCTGACCAGCCGCACCACGGCGTCCAGCAGGTCCACATCCAGCGGGCTGATGGCGATGGCCCGCACATCAGCAAGTCCTGGAGGCGTCGAGGAATGACCGGCCTCCACCATGACTGCGCTGACGAGGGTGGGGGCGAGTTCCAGGCGGAGACTGAGGTAGGGTCGCTCCTTCGAGGCTTCGAGGACCTGGCCGACGCTGGGCAGCTCGACGGTCGCGAGCAAATAGTGTGCGGGGTCATAGCGGTAGCGGCTCTCGCCCAGCAGGACCTCCTTGCTTCCCTGGGCAATCACGCACAGAGAAGGCTCGAGCACACCATGAACTGGCTCCAGAGGCGTGGAGGCGCGGGATAGGTATAGCCCTTGGAAGGGCTGAGCGGTCCCATCTGCGCGGATGGCCTGCGCGATCCGCCCCGCCAGTTCCTCGCGCGGGGCGTGCATCCGCTGTGTCTCGCGTTCTGCCTGCTGGTCGATCGTCACTACCATCGGAACCTGGCATCTCCATTGCAGAATCGCGCAATCATTCGCGACGATTATTGTACCCTCCAGCGCTCCTGAGTGTCTATGATTAGCGTCAGACAACGCACATGCCTCTCGGTCCCGGGCTTGGGACGCTGGACCTTTCGATAAGAGACGATCCAGCATTGAACGCAATGCAGAGGCGAGCGTAACACAGCGGAACAAGGAGATACCGTGACGGACAAGAACGTGTGGTTCATTACCGGCGCCGGCCGAGGCATCGGCGCGTCTATCGCCAAAGCCGCCCTGGCCGCCGGTAACGCGGTCGTCGCCACCGGCCGCACCCCCGACGCTGTGACCAAGGCCATCGGCGAGGCGGACGACCTGTTGGTCGTCAAGCTGGACGTCAGCAACCCCGCGAACGCCGAGGCGGCGGTCACAGCGGCCGTCGACCGGTTTGGCCGGATCGACGTGTTGGTCAACAACGCGGGCAACTTCGTTGCGGGCTACTTCGAGGAGTTGACCCCAGAGCAGATCGAGCGGCAGCTGGCGACGAGCCTCATCGGCCCGATGAACGTCACGCGCGCTGTCCTGCCCGTTCTGCGCAAGCAGCGCTCGGGTCAGATCGTCTCGATCTCGTCGGGCGCTGGCCTCATCGGCTTTGAGTTCTGTTCCGCCTACGCCGCGTCGAAGTTCGGCCTGGAGGGCTGGATGGAGTCGCTTGCCCCCGAGGTCGCGCCGTTTGGCATCACGACCACCATCGTCAACCCAGGGTTCTTCCGCACCGAGCTCCTCGCGCAGGAGTCGATGACGTACGCCGCGCCGTCCATCGCGGACTACGCTGAGCGCACTGCTGAGCAGCTGACGTGGTGGGAGGCCCAGAGCGGGAACCAGCCCGGCGACCCCGCCAAGCTCGCCCAGGCGCTCCTGTCCATCGCCAACGAGGAGCAGCCCCCGCGCCGCTTCATCGCAGGCGCCGATGCGATCCCCTTGGTCGAGCGGAAGGTCGCCGGCCTGCGGCAGGCGATCAACGCCCACCGCGCCCTGTCGACGTCGCTCGCCCTCGACGAGCTCAGGGCCGCCGGAAACCGGAGGTAGGCCACGATGCGAGCAACAGTCATGTTCGGCGCCGGCGACGTCCGTATCGAGACCGTCCCCGACGCCCGCCTGATCGAACCGACCGACGCCCTTGTGGTCGTCACCCGCGCCGCCATCTGCGGCAGCGATCTCTGGCCGTACAAGACGATGGAACATGGCGATACCGGCCGCCGCATGGGACACGAGTTCATCGGCGTCGTGGACGCCGTTGGCGCCAACGTCGGCGCCATGAAAGTTGGCGACCTTGTTGTCGCGCCGTTCCTGTACTCTGATGGCTCCTGCGTCTTCTGCCGGGAGGGGCTGACCTCCGCCTGCCTCCACGGAGGACGGTATGGCTTTGACGGCGTCGACGGCGGACAAGGCGAGGCGGTGCGCGTCCCGCAGGCAGACGGAACGCTCGTCGTCCTGCCGCTTGGCAAAGACGACGCCTTGATGCCGTCGCTGCTGACGCTTTCCGATGTGATGGGCACGGGCCACCATGCCGCCCGCAGCGCCAAGGTCGGCCCTGGCCAGACCGTGGCTGTCGTCGGCGATGGCGCCGTCGGCTTGTGCGGCGTGATCGCCGCCCGGCGTCTCGGCGCCGAGCGGATCATCCTCCTGGGCACTCATCCGGATCGCATCGCGCTCGCGCAAGAGTTCGGCGCAACAGACATTGTCAGCGAGCGCGGCGACGAGGCGGTCGAGCGCGTGCGCGCACTCACCGATGGCTTGGGCGTCCACTCGGTCCTCGAGTGCGTCGGCCTCGAGCAGTCATTGCTCACCGCGCTCAGCATAGCCCGCCCGGGTGGCGCGGTCGGCCGGGTCGGAGTTCCCCAGGCAGCGTCGATTCCGGCTGCGCAGCCGACATTCTACAAGAACGTCACCATCGTCGGCGGTCCTGCTCCGGCGCGCGCCTACATCCCCGCGCTGCTGCCGGATGTCCTCGAAGGCCGGATCGAACCCGGCCGCGTCTTCGATCGGGTCGTGTCCCTCGACGAGGCGCCTGACGGGTATCGGGCGATGAACGACCGAGAAGCGATCAAAGTCCTGATCGAAATCTGAGGCGCCTGTTCTGAACAGGAGCCAGAACTCAGGCCAACCACACTATTCGCATCATCGAAGGAGACACATCAATGGCTGCGTGGACGAGCGATGAGCTCGGCAAGATCGGGGCAGCGGAAGAACTGGAGATCGCCTCGCTCCGGCGCGATGGCACGCTGCGCAACCCGGTGACGATCTGGGTTGTCCGCAACGGTGACGACCTCTACGTCCGATCCGTGAACGGACGCGCTGCCGCCTGGTTCCGCGGCGCCCAGGACCGCCATGAAGCGCACATTCACGCCGGCGGCGTCGACAAAGACGTTCTCCTTGCTGAGACGGACGACATGAACGACGAGATCGACGCCGCCTACCGCACGAAGTACCGCCGCTACGCCGCCAGCATCATCGGCAGTATCCTGACTCCTGGGGCGCGAGCCGCGACGCTCAAGCTCACGCCACGCTCGACGAATTCGTAGTACAACGGCTACACCTTTTGTGAGAGCGCGACGAGTCCCACACCACCACGGAGGACGCCATGCAGATCACCAAGAACTCTGTCGAGACCACGGCTGGGCCGAGCGAATGGTTCACTGGCGCGGTCTTCATCGACACGGTTGCGACGCCGTCAACGGCCTCGCGCCTGCAGGCGAGCAGCGTCCACTTCACGCCGGGCGCCCGAACGGCGTGGCACACCCATCCCAACGGCCAGACTATCTACGTCACCGAGGGGCTCGGCCTCTGCCAGCGTCGCGGCGGGCCGATCGAGGTTATCCGCCCCGGTGACCGCGTGTTCTTCGAGCCTGGTGAGGAGCACTGGCATGGCGCCTCCCCTAAGCGCTTCATGACGCACCTCGCCATGCTCCAGGTCGACGCCGAAGGAACTAGCGCGACCTGGGGCAAGCGGGTCACCGACGAAGAGTACGGCCAGCGACCCGGGTGACACTGTGGCCGTTGCGCTGCGCCGTTGGGTCACCACTGCAGCGCCTTCAAGTCGTGAGTGTCATATCGCAGCAGGCGAGACACGCAGTGGGATACCGCCCAGAATCGTCGCCGCCGGGCTGAAGTAGACCTGGACGCCGTCCTCGCCAGCTGGAGCCAGATCAAGGCGCGGCAGGATGTGCGCCGCCATCGCCTTGATCTCGACCTGTGCGAAGTTGATACCGATGCAGATGCGCGGCCCGCCTCCGAACGTGACCAGCGAGTAGGGAACCTTACCCTCGTCGCGTGGCGGCGCGAAGCGATCGGGGTCCCATGCTTGCGGATCGGCGAAGTACGCTTTCAACTGGTGGCACGCGACCAGCGAGAGCAGGACGCGTGTCCCGGCTGGAACGTGATAGCCGCTGAACTCGAAGTCCTTGACCACCCCGCGTGGCACGTTGCCGACCGGCGAGCGCAGGCGCCCCGTCTCGTCCACCGCGCGCCCCAGCGCCGGCATCGCCTTGAGCGCGTCCAGCGTGATCTCGCCACTGGTCGTGGCGAGCGCATCGCGGATCTCCTGGCGTAGCCGCGCCAGTTCCTGCGGGCGCTCGGCAAGGTAGCGCAGCAGCCATGCGCTGAGCGTCGTCGTCGTCTCGTGCCCCGCGAGCAGCAGGATATGCAACTGGCCGAGCAATTGCCGGTCGGTAAATGGCTCGCCGTCTTCGTCGCGCGCCGCCACCAGCAAGCCAAGGATGTCGTCGGTGGGCGCCGCGCGTCGCGCGGCGATCAGCGCCAGCAGCATGCCGTTCAGCTCGCCGCGCACGGCGGTCATCTTGTCGTAGAAATCCTGCTCGGAGGTGAAAGTGTCGGTCATCGAGGCGAACATGATCTGGTAGAAGAGGTCGCGCAGGCGATCCACCTGCGCGCCGGTCTGGAAGCCGACGAGGCACTCCGCCGCCATGTCGAAGGTGATCTTGCGCGCCTCCAGATAGGCGTCTATCTCGCCGCGCTCCGGCCAGTCAGCTGTGCGGCCGGCGATGACGCGGCTCATGATCGGCAGATAGCGCCCCATGTACGCGCTGGCGAAGGCGGGATTCATCATCTTGCGGTCGCGCGCGTGCTCGGGGTCGTCGGTGTTGAGCAATCCCTTCTCGAACATGCCGCCGATGGTCGGCGACCAACCGAGATCGTGGCTGAAATGATCGCGGTGGGTGTGCAGGACGAAGCGGTTCGCCTCCGGCCCGACCATGTAGACGATCCACTCGCCGAAGTACGGCGCCATGTACGCTGGCGTACGCCTCCGAAAGATCGGCCCCACGGTCTCCGCCTTTTCGGCGAGATATTCGGGAAGATGGTAGGCATAATCGTCGGGTAGGTCAACGACGGGCATCTCGTCGAAAGGTCGCGCGGTCGTAGCGTCAGTCGCCGTAGTGTCCATGGGAAGGTTCCTCGTCGCCGGGCACCACGCCGCGATCCTGGCGGCGCGACGTCGAACGCAATAATTGTACGCACGAGAGGGGTTGGAGGGCGAGGTAGCCCGCTACATCATGTGCGCTCGCTGGAGTTGGCGACCTGGATCGGGCGACCGAGAACGAATCCCGCTGGCTCGACGCGCTCAAAGCCAAACCACTCGTAGAGGCGATGAGCACGGGTGTTGTCTTCCTGTGTGTTCAGCAGGATGCGCGTGACGCCAGCGCGTTCGAAATACTCGACCGCCTCGGCCAGCAGCCGCACGCCGACGCTGCGCCGCTGCGCGCGAGGATGGACGGCGATGCGCACGAGGTAACCAGACGAGCCGTCGAGAGCGTTGAACTGGTAGCCAACAACGCCAGCCTCATCCTCGGCGACGACGAAGTAGGGATACTCGCGCGCGGTGTCGAGAAAGCTGGCTGCGTCGTGCCGCCACAACTGCGCGAACGCGAGGTTCTCCACAGCCAGCACGCCGTCGAGATCAGCGGGCGTGAAGGGCCTGACGCGCACGTCCTGCGCCCCGGAAGAAGGAATGAAGAAGCCAATTTTGTCGTATGAGCGCAGCAGCGTCACGAGCGTGAAGCCATGCTCTTTGAGCGTGGGAGCCAGCCAGTCGTTGTCTGTATCGCCGCCAGAATAGTAGAGGTTCTGCGCGCCACGAGGCGCCGCCTCGTCTTCGAGCGCTGGCAGCAGCCGCGCCAGATGCGCCTGATAGTAACGCGCCTCGCCGTCGGTGACGCCGAAGCCACCGATCCAGGCGCTCGGCGGCGAGAGTTGATTGAGCAGTAGAAACGCGTGGAGTGTTCCGCCGGTAATCCAACCAAGGGGGCCAGGTGGCGCGGTAAACACTCCGACAGCAGGCAGAGAATCGAGTATGCGCGCCAACTCACGTTGATCGAAACGGCAGTAGACGTAGTCGGCTTTCGTCGCGATGCGCGCAATCGCGTCATAGTCATGCGCGCTCAGCCGGCGGATCGTCAGCTCACTGTCGCTGGACATTGGGCAATCCTGCGCTGCAGGGGAGCGCCAGGCATCGGCGCCAGCTATCGGCCCCCCAAGTACTTGACACTGGACTTCGGCGCGGCGCTTGCATCTTTGTAGCCATTGGTGATAGGCAGGCGACGGTCGCGGCCAAAGGCGCGCTCGGTGATCTTCACGCCCGGCGGGGCCTGGCGCCGCTTGTACTCGCTGCGATCCACCATCGTGATGATGCGTCGCACCGTCGCCGCGTCGTAGCCCAAGCGCGCGATCTCAGCCACGCCACGATCATCCTCGACATAGGCCTTGAGGATCGGATCGAGAATCTCGTAGGGCGGCAGAGAGTCTGTGTCTTTCTGATCCTCCCGCAACTCGGCGGACGGCGGCTTGTCGATGGTATTTTGGGGAATCAGGTCGTATCCCGCCTGTTCGTTACGCCAGCGCGCCAGGGCAAAGATGAGCGTCTTGAAGACATCCTTGAGCACGGCGTATCCGCCCGCCATGTCGCCATAGAGCGTCGCGTAGCCCACCGCCATCTCCGACTTGTTTCCCGTTGTCAGCACGATTGCGCCAGAGGCGTTCGAGAGCGCCATGAGCAGGTTGCCACGGATGCGCGCCTGTAGGTTTTCTTCAGCCAACGCCACGGCTGCAGGCGCATCGCCCGCGAACGGCTCGCGCAGTGTCTTAAGCATAGTGCCGAAGGTTTCTTCGATAGGCAGAGTGAGGTAGCGAATGCCCAGATGCTCGGCAAGGGCGCGTGCGTCGTCCTTGCTGCCGGCGGAAGAATACCGTGCGGGCATCGAGACGCCGGTCACAGAATCAGCGCCGAGCGCGTCCACGGCGATGGTCGCCGTGAGCGCCGAATCAATGCCGCCGGAGAGGGCGATCACTGCGCTGGTGAAGCCGTTCTTGCGCACATAATCGCGCACGCCAAGCGTCAGCGCCGCGTACGCCTCAGCTTCGCCGGTGAGAAGCGGCTCGATACGCGCGGGACAATCGGCGCGTTGAGCGGAAACGGCGCGCGCGCTGGATTGCTCGGAGACAACAATCGCCGCGTCACCAGCAACTGGAAGCGATGGATGGAACTTGCGGCGGCGCGGGTCGTGCAGGCGCGTCCTGAAGACCTCATCCACTTCAAGATCGACGACGAGCAGATCCTCCTCGAAGGCTTTGGCGCGCGCGATCAGATTGCCCTGCCCATCGAAGACGACGCTGCTGCCGTCGAAGATCAGCTCATCCTGTCCGCCGACGAGGTTCAGGTAGGCGACGATGGCGCCAGTATCCGCGGCGCGTGTCGCCAGCATACGCTCGCGATCAGCCTGCTTGCCCAGGAAGAACGGCGACGCGCTGATATTGATCAGCGCCTCCGCCCCGGCGTACGCTTGAAGCGTCGGCGGGCCGCCGGGATACCAGATGTCTTCGCAGATGGATATTCCAACCGTTACGCCGTCGATGACAAAGTTGGGAGCCACCTCGCCGGGACGGAAATAGCGGTCTTCGTCGAAGACACTATAGTTAGGCAGGAACTGCTTGTGATAGACGCCGCGCCGTTGGCCCTCGCGTACAATCGCCGCCGCATTATAAAGATCGCTCTCGCGGTCGGCGAAGCCAACGACCAGCGTCATGCCAGCCCATCGTGAGGACGCCTCGGTCAGCGCAGTGAGCATGGCCAGGTTGTCTTCCACGAAGCCCGGCTTCAAGAGCAGGTCTTCAGGTGGGTAGCCGGGGATCGCCAACTCAGGAAAGCAGACCACCTGCGCGCCTGCGCGGCGCGCGTCCTCGGCGGCATGGATGATGCACGCCAGATTCTCGTCCAGCGCGCCCACATGAGTGTTGATCTGGGCGAGGGCAAGCCTGAGCCTGCGTACGCCGTCATGTATGTCGGATGTCTGCCGCCTACGACTGGTTGCCATTAGACAATATCCTTGAACGCGATGAGCGAATGTCTACAGGGGCAATGGCGCGCTCCATGCGTTCTTGCCAATATTTTAGCACGCGATGGGCCCTGTAATCGGCCTAGCGCTCGAGATGCGCCCTCAGCGCGTCTTGAAACGACGCTAGCGCAGCAAGCGTGGCCCCAATGGTGGGATATGTCCTCAGTGAAATGGTTTGGCCATGGATGAACAGCGAGAGGAAGAATCGCGTGACCGGATCGCCACGGAGATTCCAGCGGGCAGGATCGTCGTGCTGTACGCCAATGTAGGCTTTCACATGCAAATGGTCATCGCGCGCTTTCGCAAGTCGTCTGCTACGTCCACAGTTCACGACGCCGGCTTGCAGATAGCGCTCTGGCTGCTCATCCCACTCGGAGCGATAGCAACCTGCCCACTCAATCACCATCTCGCCTCCATGGTGTGTCTCGACGACACTGCACGAGTGTGGTTGCTTCGCTACGCCTGCGCCAAGTGGTGGTCAACCTCCAACGCGCTTGGTCTTGATCCCGCGCTCGGCAAAATAGTTGGCAACGCGCGTCGCATGATCACCTTGCAACTCCAGCTGCCCTTCGCTCACCGCACCGCCGGTCGCCAGCAGTTTTTTGAGCTCCTTGAGCGTCTGCGCCAGCTCGGGACCATCTCCTGGCGCTCCGGTGACCAGTGTCATGACTTTGCCGCGCCGATGCTTTCGGTCCAACGCGATGCGGACGACGCCATCGGCGCGATTCGCGCGTGAGGATCGTCGCTTTGGGCAGCGGCGCTCTTCAGCTGGGGCGCCGCAGCGCTCGCAGAGGTTCGGCTCGCGTACACGACCGATTCCAGTTGTATACACCAGACGCGAATTCTCCGAGTCAGGCATCGGTTTCCTCCTCTTGCTTCGCCATATCCTCTGGCATGAGCGCGGGTTCGCGTCTGCGCATGGCCACCGAACGTATAGCGCATTGTATCGTACCTGCGCGTAGAGGGCGCGAGGAACCTTACGCCCTCCATTTAGACAGCGCGCCCCTGACCACAAAGCGGTTGTAGACATACGATGGCACACGCGACGCATCCCTCAATCTCATCCATGAGAAATGCCAAGTCACCGCATCTTTGTATGGAATGAGAGGGTCATTGATTTGGGATGTGGGCGCAGGGCTCGAACGGAGATGATTCAGGATGACCCAACACGCTGACCGTGAAATAGATGGTAGTGCACTTTAAGTTGCGAATTTAGTAGCAGGTCAGGCAGACGCTGGGTAGAGCGGCTCACCGGCGAAGACGGAGGTGAGGGCAGCCAGGAGCGCGTGGCCCTGCTTGCGCAGCGATGCCAGATAGCCGCGAATAGTCGCGTCGGCCTCGGATCCCCAGTCGCTGCGGAAACAGCCCGAGACCTTCTGTTGGATCTTGAGTCCCCGCAGGTCGCGCTCCGCTTGATTGTTATCGAAGGGGATGGTCAAGTCGTCGAGGAAGGCGAGGACCTGATCCTGCTGGAAGAGGAGCCGCTCGAGCAGATTGCGCGCGGGCGATTGCGCGACGCGACCGCGTTGCCCTCCTCGCCCTCCTCGCCCTCCTCGCCCTCCTCGCCCTCCTCGGCGCGTGTGCTCTGGCGGCGGATTGGCCGCCAGGCCTGCGGCGAGCACGGCCTGAGAGCGAGCGACGAAGTCGGCGCGCTCGGCGGGGGGCAGGCAGACGTCGGCGCTCCTCCGGGCCTGGTCAGTGGCGGCCTTCATCTCCCGCAGCAGCGTTTTCATCTGGCTGGCCCACGCTTGGTGATACTGCTCCTCCAGGAAGGTCAACTCGCGCAGATGATGCACGGTGCACAACGCATGGCGGCACGCCGTGTAGGCGCGATAGCTGCCCCAGCCGTCAGGCACGCTCACGCCCTGAAAGGTGGGCAGGATGCCGATCGCTTCCAGCGCCTCGCGTCCGCGCTTGGGGTGGATGGCGTAGTGGGTGAGCCAGCTCGTGCTTGTCACATGCGCCCAGGCCAGTCTCCCGCCTCGGCGGACGCCGGTCTCGTCGTGATGCAGCACCGCCGCCTGGACGAGCGCGGTCTTGATGTGCCGCTCGACCGGCGCCAGGACCCGCGCCGCCTGCTGCACCCAGCTCACCAGCGTGCCGCGCCCCAGGCGCCGCCGCCACAGATCGCTGAGCAGCTGCTGCACACGACCCAAGGGCAGGGGCTGCTGCTCCACCAGATACACCGCCAACGCGCGCACCTGGGCTCCGTACTGCGCTCGGCTCGACGCCTCAGCGGGAAACGCGCCGACACTCACCTGCGCGCACCGCGGACAGCGCACGTGCAGTGCCTGATGCTCGGTGATCTGCCGCCGCACTCCAGGGGGCAGCTCGTGGACCTGTCTCCGCTCGCGCAGCGCTACCTCGGCGTCCTCCAGGGGCGTCTGGCGCTGCGGGCAGTGGCGGGGGCGATGCTCCACCACCGCGTCGGGTGTCGCCACCAGATGCAGCGTCTCCCCACGATGGCCGATCTGCCCGCCCGCCTTCTTGCCGCTCTTCGCCCGCAAGCTCTTGGTCTTGCGTTTCAGCCCGTCACTACTCGGCGGTTTGGAGCTGTTGTGGCTATCCTTCGCCTCCTTCGCCAGCCGCGCCTCCAGCGCCTGCACGCGCTCCAGCAGCGCTCGCACCTGCTCCCGCAGGGCGGCGTTCTCCGCTTCCAACTCAGCTGCGCGTTCTTCTGTCATGCGTCCATGCTACGCCTGCTCTGCAAGTCCGCCTGACCTGCTACCGAATTTACACTGCATCATACCCGTCATTTTAGCACTAAGTTGCTTCTTGCGTTTGCCTGCTCTATGTGTTACACTCTATCATAGTCGTAGTCCTACACAAGAGACAGTTGCACAATTTTTACCAATTTCGCCCAGATTGTCGCCGGTCGCTGACACGCAAATGTCCATGACAGTCGTGGGCGCTGCGCGGTGGACTGCAAGGATCGAGGCAAACTTGGTACTTTCGGCGTTCCGGGCGACCTGAGTGTCGCGCCGAAAGATGGCGGCGAGAGCATCCAGAGCATCCAACAAGAAAGTGAGATACCCTGTGGCGCAAGAGACTATCGAAAGCACCCCGACAATTCGACTGGGACAGCGACTCCGACAGGCGAGGCTCGCAAGAAATTTAACTCAGAGTGAAGTCGCTGCTTCTCAATTTTCAGTGAGTTATATCAGTGCAGTGGAGCGTGGTCAGATCAGGCCCAGTCTAGGCGCACTGGAAAAACTGGCGCAGAGACTGCAAGTGTCTGTGGCGGATTTGCTGCGGCTGGATCCTGGGGAGGTCATCTCCCCGGCTGCGGGCAGCGGCTATCTGGCCGGTTCGGATCGGGATGATATTGACTCCCAGATGCGTGAGGCGAATATCCTAATTAAGCAGGGGAACGCCGAAGCTGCGCTGGAAATATTGAGCCCGCTGCAAGATCGCGGACCCTCGCTGCGCGAGCAGGCGATGCTGAAATGGCACCTGGCGCTCTGCTACAACGCTTTGCGCCGGAGTGAGGACGCGCGCCGCGAGGCGCAGGAGGGAATCCTCCTGGCCGACCGCGTCGGTGATCCCGACCTGCGGGAACGGCTGCGTCTGGAGCAGAGCGTCGCCTACAGCCAGGCGCAAAAGCACCAGGCCGCGCTCGATCAGTTGCGCCTCTCCCTCGAAGCCATTGAAAAGGCTGTGGTGCTCGATCCTCTGTTCCGCTTGAAGGTCCTCTTCCATCTCGGCAATGAATCCTGGATCATGGGCGAGCATGAGGCGGCCATGGGATACCTGCGCGAGGCGACAACCATCGCAGACGAGGTTCTGGACCCGGAGCGGCTGGGACTGCGCTACTCCCAACTCGCCACCGCGGCGCGGACGCAAGGCGATTATCGGAGCGCCCGCGTCTTCTCCATGCGCAGCCTTGCCGCCTACGAGGACGCCGGACTGCGGCGCATCATGGCGCAGGCGCATACACGCCTCGGGCGCGCTTTCGCGCAATCGGGTGAGCTTGATGAGGCGCTAAGCGAGTTGCAACTGGCGCGCCAGCGTGCGGAGCAACAGAACGACACTCGCGGTCTGGCGGAGGCACAGAGCAATCTGGCGGCTCTCTATCTACGGCAGCAGCGGACTGAGGACGCCGCAAAGGCCGCCGAACAAGCGATTACCCTTTCTGAGTCGCTGGATGATACGGTCCAGCAGGCCGAGGCGCAGGTCGTGCTGGCGCAGGTGCTGGAAGCGAAGAAGGACTACGCCAACGCCGAGCGCACCTTCGAGCAGGCGATTGAAGGCTTGCGACAGGCGGATGCCCTTATGCAGATCAGCGACGCGTATGCGGCCTTCTCCGAGTTTCTTGAGCGACGTGGCCAGAGCCGTAAGGCCCTTGAGGTTCTGAAGCAGGCCTGGAAGACACGCGACCAGGCAATGAGCGGTCACTAATCAACCGCCGACCCGAGCGAACGCGACCTGAACGCCACCGACCTTCTGTATCATCGGTGGCGTTCTTGTTGCGCCAATCTCGGCCACACCTTCAGTCGTCTGCGCGCGACGCGCCAGGTGATCCACCACGATCCAGCGCAGCGGCTTGCAGCTTCCTGTGGCGCTGGCCCGAATGGGGACTTCCGGCGACGGCTTTCTCCAGTGGCTATGCTATGATAGGATGTCGCGGGCCGGTGAAGGCGACCGCGTTGATCATGATGCCTGTGGGCGACTCAGCAATGGTGAAAACCGCGCCCATCCATAGGCGTCATATTCATGTGCTACCGAGACTGACTACATGGCGTATCGCATGATCATCAGGAACGCGATGCGCGGGTCGCCCACGAACCGAGCGAGCGAGGGGAGAGGTTGATGCGTCTGGAACAGGCGCGACGTGGCGCGCCTACCCACATGCCTGCGCGTGGCGTGCGAGGCCGTGGCGGCGCCGCGCTGGGACGCAAGAAACGCCGACCGAGCCTGTTTGCGCCGGAGCGATTCGGGCTGATGCGGTTGCGTCGTGGCTGGCCCTTGCTGCTGACCGTGGCGCTCGGTATTCTCGCCGCTGTCGTGCTTCTCTGCGCGGTGCCGCTTTATAACAACCTTGTGACCGATGTCGAGTTGCAACGCCAGATCAACACCGACGATCCGGTGGCGCGCAATATCGAGATTCGCCTGACGCAGAACACGATTGCGCCCGCCGCGCGTTCCACCGTCGAGCCGCATGTTCTCAGCCTGGCGCAGCGCTACGTCGGAGCGTTTACGGATGCGCGGGCGACATACTACGCGCAGTCCAGCGAAACCCTGTTGAGCACGATTGGCTCACGCTCTCTCAACGTCACCTCGCAACGTCCCCCTGAAATGCGCTTTCGCGCCTTCGACTATACGACCGCGGCCCCGCACATGCGTTTCCTGCAGGGACGCGCTCCACAGGCGACACAGAGCGGCGTTCCCGAAGTGATCGTCACCGCAGAGATGGCGAGCGATCTCGAACTCACTCTCGGCCAGAGCATAACCGCAGCCGCATTCGGCGCGCATGACCACTCATTCACTGCGCGTATCGTCGGCGTCTGGACGCCGCTGGACGCGCATGACCCGTTCTGGAACGGCCTCAGCTTTAGCGCGGCGGTCTCCGAAGACGCGCCCAAAATCTATCCGGCGCTGATCGCCCCGGACGTGTTGTTCGCCGGCCTCGGCTCCTTTCCGGGCATCGAACTGACACAGCACTGGATTTACTACACCAACCCTCAGCGTATTGACACGCAGAATATCGGCGATGTCTCCTCCAATCTGGGCGCGTTGCGCTCGCACGTCAGCGGCGATTTCTCCGGCGTCTCGAAGGTCACCAACGCGGAGACGCTCACGGACCTCGCGCGCACCCTCGACGCCGTGCAGCGCCAGCAGGCTTTCGTGGCGTTGCCGCTCTTCGTCATTGTCGCCCAGATAGTCGCTCTGGCGCTGCTCTTTGTCGTCTCGATGGCGAGCCTCCTCATCGAGGGGCAGGGACAGGATATCGCCACACTCAAGAGCCGCGGGGCAAGCGGCGCGCAGATCCTGGCCGTCTACCTTACCCAGGGTCTCTTTCTCAGCCTGATCGCGGCGGCTATCGGGCCATTCATCGCGGCGACGCTCTCGCTGGCGCTTGCCCGTGTATTTATTGATCCAGCCGCGCTGCGCACGGCAGGCGTCACTGAAACGTATCTCACGCGCCTGGCGAATCCGGCGAGCGCGCTCATTCCAGCGCTGTGTGGCGCAGCCCTGGGCGTCGGCGCGGTGGCCTTCGCCGCGTGGCGCTCCTCCCGGATGGAGGCGCTGGCGTTCCGGCGCGAGCAGGGCCGGTCGACGCGCCAGCCGCTCTGGAGGCGCTACTACCTCGATCTCGCGCTCGTCGCCATCTGCGTGGTGGGCTATGTCGAGCTGGCGCAGGTTGGCGGGACAACCGCGCGGCTGCAACTCGGCGGCGGCGCCAGTCCACTGCTGCTGGCGACGCCAGCGCTGCTCCTGCTCGCTGGGGCGTTACTCGTCCTCCGCGTGGTCCCGCTGGGCGCGGCGTGGGGTGCGCGGCTCGCGGCGCGTGGTCGCGGATTCACCGCGATGCTGGCGCTCTCGCAGGTGGAGCGCAGCCCAGCGCGCTACACGCGGATGATTCTCCTGCTGGTCGCGGCGGTGGGGCTTGGCTTATTCGCGGTCACCTTCGACGCTTCGCTGGGGCAGAACGCCAGGGATCGCGCGGCATATGACACCGGGGCGAGTCTGCGAGTGGTGACGTACGGCCCCGAGGGAGCGGGCCAGGACAAGAAGATTGGCGACCGTCTGCGCGCCGCGGCCGGCGTGGATGCGGTCTCTCCCCTGTTCCGCGGACGCGCCAGCACCACCTCCGATTTCGGCAATCTGCGCGCCGATGTGCTAGGCGTCTCGCCGGAGAGCTTTGTCGAGACGGCAGCCGTCTCGTGGCGCGCGGACTATGCCGACAAATCGCTGCCCGCGCTGATGAGCGGTCTCGCCTCGCAGCAACGTGGTCCCTCGGCTGGCGCCGCATCCTCCCCCATCTATGCCTTGGTGAGCGCGACGACCGCCGATGCGTTAAACCTGAAGCGCGGCGACCGCTTCACGCTACAACTGAGCGACGCGGCCTTCGGGGGCGCGAGCTTCGTGGTGGGTGAGATCGTGCGTGAGTTCCCGACCCTCTATCCGACACAGGCTCAGGCGGGCTTCATTGTCATCGGACTTGATGACTACGAACACACGCTCCAGGCGAACGCCAACGGCGACACCAGCCTGATTGGTCCCAATGAGTTCTGGATGAAGACATCCCACTCCGCCGCCGAGGAAGCGAAACTGATCAACCTGTTGCGCACGAATACGGACTTTGACGCGGCGCGCGTCGTCAGCCTGCGTCAGCAGACCGTTGAGGCGCAGTCCAATCCGGTCGGAAGCGGGATACGTGGCCTGCTTTTCGTTGGCGCGATCACCGCGGCGTTACTTGCGGTGCTGGCCAGCGTCGTGCAGTCCATCCTGGCCGTCCGGCAACGCGCCACACAGTTCGCCATTCTGCGGACGCTTGGGACGGCCAGGGCGCAACTGAGCGGCCTGCTCCTGAGTGAACAAACCGTGGTCTATATCTTTGGATTGGTCGGCGGAACATTGCTGGGGTTACTCCTGACGACCGCCACACTGCCGTTCCTACAGTTCAGCGACTCAGTGGTCGATCCATCGCGCATTGGCGTGCCGCCGTACCAGTTGGTATTCGCGCCGCAAGCGACCCTGTACTTCTACGCCGCGCTCGCGGTCGCCTTCGTGCTCGCGCTGATCATTTCGGCGTATTATGCAGCCACTGTCGGATTGGGTCAGACGCTACGCCTGGGAGAGGATTGAGGATGCGACGCTTACACTGTGACGGCGCGCGGCGCCAGTCATTGAGGGGGGACAGTCTCGGTGGCTGAGTTACTCGTCGAAGCGCACAATCTCGTGAAGATCTACAAGGCCGCCGATCTCGAGGTCGTCGCGCTACAGGGACTTGATCTGCATGTGCCACGTGGCGAGATGCTGGCGCTTGTCGGACCCTCAGGCGCCGGTAAGAGCACGTTGCTCAACATCCTCGGCGGTTTGGACGAGCCAAGCGCAGGGCGGTGCGAGGTGGCGGGCGTGGATTTGACGCGACTCAACAGCCAGGACCGCCTGCTCTATCGCCGGCGCATCGTCGGCCACATCTGGCAGCAGACCAGCCGCAACCTCCTCAGCGATCTCACGCTGCTGGATAATGTCATGACGCCGATGGTCATGGCGGGCTATCCCGGCAATCACCGCAAGCGCGCCCACCAACTGCTTGACCTCGTCGGGCTAGGGCCGCGTGTGACGCACCGCCCAAGCAAGCTTTCTGGTGGCGAGCAGCAACGCGGCGCACTGGCCGTCGCCCTGGCGAACAATCCCGAGCTGTTGCTGGCCGACGAGCCGACGGGGGAATTAGACACCGTCACCGCTGGCGAGATCCTGCGGCTCCTGCGCGCGCTCAACCACGAACTTGGCCTGACGACGATCGTCGTCACTCACGACCCGTTGGTTGCGGAGTCCATGGATCGCTCGGTCGCCATTCGTGACGGGCGGACGAGCACGGAGGTGCTGCACGGCGAGGCCGCCGAGGAGACCGTCATCATCGATGGTGTGGGCAGGTTGCAGATCCCCAAGGCATTGCTCGAAGCGCTCGCCTTTGGCGGGCGCGCGCGTGTGCATCTGGCGGAGGGTCATCTGGAGCTGTGGCCCGCAGGCGAGAACGGCGCAAAACCCACAGCAGGCGCATAGCGCTTCGTGTGAGCGCGAGGATGGTCGCAATGAACCTGGACGACTTGCGACGCGAATATTCCGAGCGTGGCCTGCGTGAGGAAGACCTCGCGGCTGACCCATTCACCCAATTTGGCTCCTGGTTCGATGAGGTCGCACGGGCGGATATACGCGAGCCAAACGCCATGACGCTCGCCACCGCGACCCCCGATGGGCGCCCCTCCGCGCGGATGGTCCTGCTCAAAGGCTTCGATGCGCGCGGCTTCGTCTTCTTCACCAACTATGAGAGCCGCAAGGGCGATGAACTGAGCGCCAATCCGTACGCCGCGCTCGTCTTTTTCTGGGTGCAACTCGAGCGACAGGTGCGTGTCGAGGGTAAGATCGAGCGCCTGTCCGCGGACGAGTCCGACACCTACTTCGCGAGCCGCCCAGAGGGTAGCCAGCTTGGCGCGTGGGCCTCGCAGCAGAGCGCCATGATTCCAGGTCGCGGGCCACTAGAGGCGCGCTACGAGGAATTACGGGCGCTCTATGAGGGCCAGGAGATCCCACGCCCGCCATTCTGGGGCGGGTTCCTCGTCGTTCCTGAGCTGGTCGAGTTCTGGCAGGGGCGCGCGAACCGCCTGCATGATCGCCTGCGCTACCGTCGTCAGGCCGACGACTTCTGGGTGATCGAGCGCCTGTCCCCGTAACGGGGCGCCATCAGAGTGCGTGGCACATCTCGTTTTGGGCATAGATCTCGGTAAAGCCGAGCGCCTGGCAACGCGCCAGGATCGGGCTGCTGTCAGGGCAATTGACCAGTTGAATCGAGGACGCGTCTCCCGCCGCCCCGCGGAGTAGCGCGAGGAGCTCTTGCTCGCTGATCGTCTTCGGCGCGCTCGCGGCGAGTATGCGCACACTTTCGCCCAACCGCTGGCAGACGAGCGAGCTTTTCTGTCCGTCGGCGTCGGTGAGGTGTGTCGTCTCGGTCGTCATGGCGAGCAGACTGGCAAGCTCCTGCTGCCAGACGGGCTGCGCGGCCAGCACATCCTCGGCCACGAGCGGCGCCGATGGCGCAATCTGGCTGGCGCCAGCGTCAGCGTCATCGGGCAGCGCGGCGACCGCGATCTGGACGGTTTGCACGCGCCGACGAACCGTGAGGCCGGCGCCCTCATAGACTGCGCGGGCAGCCTGGTTCTGCGAGAGGACCTCGAGCTGGAGGCTGCGCAATCCGGACGCGCGCGCCGTATCGACCATCTCACGCGCCAAACGCTTCCCGGCGCCGCGCCCGCGATACGCAGGCGCGATCCCGAATCCGCCACACCAGGCGCGTGACCCGCGTATGGCGATAAACGCCAGTCCAGCGAACGCGTCCGACGAGTCGCGCATCACGAGACTGCGTGCGCCGTCGATATGAAAGAGCCGCCAGTGGGTCGCCAGCGCCTCAACGGTCATGTGCATCGGGAATAAGTAGCCCGCAAAGGCGTCCGTGAACATCACGGCGAGCGCGGCGAGGTCATACGCAAGCGCGCGAGAGAACTGATAGTCGTCCATCGCCTGGTTCCTGTGGCTTTCCTTTGGCTTTCCTTTCAGGCGGTCTCGACGCTCGCCGCAGTTTCCAGTCCTAGCTCGGTGATTGCGGTCTGGCGCATGATAAACTTCTGCGCCTTGCCTGTGACCGTCATGGGGAACTGGTCGACAAACTTCCAGTAGCGTGGAATCTTGAAGGTCGCGATCTGCCCCCGACAGTAGTCAGCCATCTCCTCCGCCGTCGCAGACTGCCCCTCCTTCAGGATCACCCAGGCCATCAACTCTTCGCCATACCTGGCGTCGGGCACGCCGACCACCTGCACGTCGACGACCTTCGGGTGGGTGTAGAGGAACTCCTCGACCTCGCGCGGGTAGACGTTCTCACCGCCGCGTATCACCATGTCTTTCAGCCGGCCAACAATCTTCGCGTAGCCGGCGCCATCCATCGTCGCCAGATCGCCGGTGTGCATCCAGCCCGCGCGGTCGATGGCGCTGGCTGTCGCCTCATCGTTGTTCCAGTAGCCGATCATCACCGAGTAGCCACGCGTGAGCAGCTCGCCCGGCTCGCTGCAGCGCACGACCTTCCCGGTCGCCGGATCGACGATCTTGACCTCGACGTGCGGATGGACGCTGCCGACCGTCGCGACACGCCGCTCGATGGTGTCGTCGGCGCGCGTCTGGAAGGAAACCGGGCTAGTCTCGGTCATACCGTAGCAGATCTGGACCTCGGACATGTGCATCTTGTCGATCACCTGCCGCATCACTTCAACTGGGCAAGGCGACCCCGCCATGACGCCCGTGCGCAGTGACGTGAGAACATAGGTGGCGAAGTCCGGCTCGGCCAGTTCGCCGATGAACATCGTCGGCACACCATAGAGCGCGGTGCAGCGCTCTTCCTGGACCGTCCGCAGGACTGCCTGTGGCTCGAAGGCCTCAGAGGGGTAGATCATCGTCGCGCCGTGTGTCATGCAGCCGAGGTTGCCCATTACCATGCCGAAGCAGTGCTCCTTTGGAACACAAAGACTACCACCGCTCGAATGGAGCGCCCAGCAGATCAGGAGAATGCTTCTTCTACGGGTTCTACCACAATACGAGCAAAAATAGGTTCTCCCTCATTTTCGATGTGCCTGATTGGCAAGACATGCGAAGCTGTCTGTGGTGGAGACTCCTAGCCTTGAACATGAGGCGGCCCGCGGCGGGAGTCATCCCCGCACCGCTCTGACCACGCAGCAGGCCACCCCAGAGAACGGCGCTGGTGGGTCGCGCCGAAGCCCCGTTAGATCAAGCAGCACAAGCGGCGCTGCAAGAGCAGCGGGCCTGCTTTGCCGTACATCTGACGCTTCAGGGTCTTGAGGCGGTTGACCCGTCCTTCGACCTAGCCTTGGCTCCATGGCAGCCGGAACGCCGCCAGCACCGCATCGAGGTCGTGCTTGAGCCCCTGGGCAAAGCGCCGTATCTCGGGCGCCGCGGATGCGCCAGCCTCTTCTAGCCAGGCGAGGACACCAGCTGGATCACCATGCGCGATGAGGTGGCGAAACGACTGCGCCAGGGGATAGACCAGCGCGACTTCTGGAGTGGTCTCGAGGATGTTGGCAAGATTCGCCCGTTCCATCGCGGTCAGGTCTTCAGGCGTATGCAGCAACAACCACACCGCTTTCCGGGGCGCATAGGTCTGACGCGTGACCTGCAACGTCTCAGGATGCTCCAGCAGATCGGGATGGCGCAGACACCAGACGTAGGTGGTCACATACGCCAACGTGCCGCAAAACCCTTGCGCGCGCAATTCTCGCCAGAGTTGAGACGCATTGTGACAGCCTTGCGCCCAGCGCTGACGCAGATAGGGCAGGTAGAGTTCCAAGCGGCTGCGCCGCTTGCGCGGGCGCTGCTCAGCGGCTAGATAGCGGCTGATCGTGCGGACAGAGACGCCGATCCGGCGGGCAATCTCAGGGCGGGCGAGGCCACGCGCATGCAACGCTGAGGCCTCTTCGTATCGGGCATAGGAGCGTGCCCGTCGGCGCAACCGCTCGGCTTTATTCATGCGGGGTGGAGACACGGGGGGTGGAGACACGGCGCTCGCTGGCGTTTGTGTCGCTGCCGCGCGCACCACCTGCAAGGCAGAGCGATGGCGGTCGAGCACCTGCTCCAGCGCCTCGCGGAGATTGCT
>Ga0070706_100001609_pt1 | contig 23533 bp, 21 predicted proteins | sample KBSK5501metaG_FD_65476 | JGI IMG/M metagenome (GOLD analysis project Ga0070706, IMG submission 65476) | Corn, switchgrass and miscanthus rhizosphere microbial communities from Kellogg Biological Station, Michigan, USA - KBS K5-50-1 metaG | ecosystem: Host-associated > Plants > Roots >... | reverse complement strand
GCCGCTGCGAAGACCACGCCGTCCACCCGGCCGTCCGGGGCGAGCAGCGGGCCGCCCGAGTTCCCCGGCTCGACCAGCGCCCGCACATCGTAGATCTGGCGGGTCACCATGGTCGACTGGTAGATGTCCGGAGCCTGGGCCTGCTGGTCCCGGCCAATCCGCGCGGGCACCGCCGTGAAGGACTTGTCCAGCGGGTACCCGGCGATTATCGCGCTGTCGCCCTGGTTGGCGGCCCCGGCGAAGGCTAGCGGCGTGGTGTTAAGACCTGGCACATAGAGCACCGCGACGTCTCGTTCCGGGTCAAAGTACACTACCCGGGCCGCCAAACGGTTCCCCAGCCTGGTGATGATTTGCTGGTCTTGGTTAACGCCAGCTACCACATGCGCGTTCGTCATCACGTGGTCGGGCGCGAACACGAACCCTGAACCCTCGATTCGGCGTGAGCAGGACGTTGCGACGCCCATCACCTTCACGATGCTGTCGCGGGCGCGAACCAGGCCGGCGGAGGAGAGGACCCGCGGGTCAGGCGGCGCCACGGCGGCCGCAGACTCGGCGCCCAGCGAACCGAAGACCGACGTGTACGGGCCGCTGGCCAGCAGGCCGCGGAAGTCGGAGAACATCGTCTTAGCCGCCGGGGGCATGACCTTGTCCACCCCTTGGAGCACTGCGGACCGGTTCACCTGGCTGGAGATCGCCGCGAAGGGCGCGTTCACCACGGCGGAACCGATCAGCGACGCGATGAGCAGCACAGACAGCACGCTCACGGCGGCGCCGGCCGCGGAGTCGGCGAAGGTGGCGGGCCGCCAGCTCACCCGCGAGCGGATCGTCGCCCCTACTGCGGCGGCCAGCAACTGGCCGATCATCGCGACGAGGAAGACGACGATGATGGCCACCAGCGCCTGCCTGGATTGCTGGTGTGCGAGGGAGCGGGCGACCGATGGCGCGAAAAGGGCGCCGATCGCGGCGCCGCCGAGGAACCCGGCAAAGCTCAGCACGCCAATGATGAAGCCCTGGCGGTAGCCGGCTATGGCGAACGCGGCCGCGAGGGCGATCAAGATCAGGTCAAGCAGATCACCCGACACGTGCCCACCGTATAGGGCGCGGCCCAATGATTGCCCCGTCCTCACGTCGCTTGCTGCGTCGGCCGGCGTACGCGGTGCAGGGTGTTTGATTACGAAGAGTATATTAAAGATAACTTAAAGTAGGTTCTAGAGGGAGACTGCGGTGAGGAGCGACGACAGCGCTGACCGTGACGACTTCACCGTCGTAGTGGTCAGGAACCACACCAAGCCATGATGGATATCACCACGTCCGCCGCCCCGGCGATGATCACACTCGAGCCGGGCGATGACCCGGAAACGGCTTGGGCATGCCTCCGCGACCTGGGCCGGGCCAGCGGCCTTGCCCCCGTGCGCGCCGCCCGGCTCGCCCTCGTGGTCACGACCGTGGCCGGGCAGCGGTGCGGTCCGACCCAGGTCGAGATCGCCCGCGTCGAGGACGCCCAGGGCGCGCATGTCGAGGCCACGATCGACGGGGCCAACGCGACCCCGTCGCCGGCTCCGCCTGGCCTGGTCGACGCGGGCCGCCGGCCCATTTCAGCCGCCCGAACCGTCACCTGGATACTGCCAATCGACATCACCGAGGACACGGCGACCTACGACCCGGCATGGGCCGAACTCAATGACGCTGCCGCCCGTAGCCCGGATACGCGGCAGTTGCTGCTCGCCGTCCTGGCCGCGGTGGCGCGGCAACACGCTGACCAGCCGCGAGCGTCGACAGCGAGGCCGCTGCTCCGACGCCTTGACGGCCGGCTTGACGGCGGGGCTTTACCATGCTTCGGGGGCTACCGCTCTTGGCGCCGCGAAATTCCACCGCCGGGTGGAGATAGTCTCGCTGCTCCAGGTGCGAGGCGCTTCCAGCTGAACAGGCCGCGCTCATCGGCATCATGCCTACCCGTGGCTCCGGGCTGAACGTGACGACTACGCCCGTGCTCTCTGCGTCCTGAACGTGACATGACCGGCCTATATAGTACGAATCATGCTCGGCTTACTCCCGATGCTGCCAGCCCGGGCGAAGCATGCTGGGGTAAGCAGACCAGTAGTGCGCGCCCCGGTCCGGCCGAGCGAACGCTGGCTTTACCGACGTGGCGTCCTCCAGCTGGCCGCGCTGGCCGCTGCTCTCCAGCGGGCGGGCGTCAATCAGGGGATTCGTCGTGCGGCCGATGCTTATGACGCTGGCCAGCTGTTGAGCGAGAGCCGACAGGGCATGCTCGATTTGGTCGCTGCCATCGTGCTCGCCCGCGACGGCTTACGGGCTCTCAGGGACAAAACGTCGACCCCCTCTCCACCATGCTTCGTCAATCCCCTCCACGGGCCTTGCCGCTACGTCATCGGAAGATACAACTTCCACCTACACCAGCCTCCCTCCCACAACCGGGTGCCCGCGTGCGCAGCCTGCGCGAGGAGGCACTTCGTCGACTCGCGGGTACTTTGGGTGCCTGACGACGGCGGGCGGTTCCGGCCGTACTTCATGATCGTGGGATTCTGGACCAGGACTGGATTCGGGGCGTTCGAGCCGGATTTCCCCCGGCGCGTCTTGGCCCATCTGGGAGTTGACTGACGGTGGCGCACGTCGCATCCGCAGCGATGGGTGAGAGGGTGGCAGCACCGTGCTGAATGCAGGCCGCGTCGTGTTGGGCTTCGTCAGCGGCGTGATGATCCTCACCCGCCGGACACGCCGTAAGAGCGCCAGGATGGGCGGGTTTCTCGGAGCGCCCGGCACCGCAATGGGCACGGCGCAGCGGGCCCAGGAGGATGAGGTGCGCGAAGAAGCGCGGCGGCGCATTCTCGAACTCGGGGAGTTGCTCGGGCGCTCAACTATTCAGCCGGCCGGCGATGCCGCCGTGCTCCTGCAACGAGCGCTCGACGCCTATGAGGCGGCGGAAAGGGTATTCGATCGAGCGCGAGACATCGCCGACCTCGCGGGTGTGCTGGTGCTTGTCCGCCAGGGCCGAGATGCCTTCGGTGCAGCCACGGCGACCGCCAAAGGCAAGCAACCGCCGACCACCGTACCGCTGTGTTTCTTCAACCCACTGCACGGCCTATCCGCCCGGCAGGTCGCCTGGCGGCCATTGGGCCAGTGGCGCGCCATTAAGGTGCGGAGCTGCGACGAATGTGCGAAGCGAGTCAAGCGACGCAGCCGGCCAGATGCCTTGTTCTGTCGCGAGCACGGCCACGACGTCCCCTACTACGAGGTCGATCCGAAGCACAGTGTCTGGGCGGCCACGGGATACGGGCAGTTCAGTGACGACCTGATCGAGCGCGTGCTGGTGGCGCATGGACGGTAACTAGCCCAGCGAGCGCACGGTCAGGACGCCGGATGCCTTTCCGGCCATCGGCGGCTATCGTCGCGATATGGTCCCCAACGCGGATACCCGCCTGGATTCACTGGGCGAAGATCTTGTCCTCCTGTCGGTCACGCCTGACGCCGGGCGGATCGCAACCGCGCAGGGCCACCACTGAGAGCCTGCCGCCTGCTGAGACAAGCCATCCGTGAATAGGCTGCCCCGCAAACGAATAGCCCGCCCGACAACAATGATGGAGGTGCCTGTGGACAGCACAGCGCTGCGCGCCGCGCAGCAACCGCTCAAGGATGCCTACCGCAAGGATCCACGGGAGGCGGTTGTCACCCTGCGGGCGCGCGGCGAGCTCGGCGAAGAAGGCATCAGCTGCTCGGTGGCAACGGGCCAGGCCCTGGCAGTGGCGGGGCTGCACCCTGCCACCGGGGGCGATGGGTCGCTGGCCTGTTCCGGGGACATGCTCTTGCAGGCGCTGGTCGCGTGCGCGGGTGTCACGCTGCGGGCCGTGGCCACGTCGTTGCAGATACCGGTCACTGGCGGAACCGTGTACGCCGAGGGGGAGCTGGACTTCCGGGGGACGCTGGCGGTGACCAAGGACGCGCCGGTCGGGTTCACGTCCATCCGCCTGGGCTTCGAACTCGACACCGAGGCCAGCGACGAGCAGATCGCGACTTTGGTCAGCCTGACGGAGCGCTACTGCGTGGTCTACCAGACCCTGGCGCACCCGGCGAAAGTGAGCGCATCAGCCATCCGGAAGGAGACCTGAACGCTGCCCGTCACCTGAGCGACGCGCTGGTAAGCAAGTGCGTGCGCCCCCGGACGACCAGCATCCTCCTGCGCGGTGCCCGGCGCCACTACCGGATCAGGAATGTGCGGAGTCCCCCTGGCCGCTCGGCATCAGGCTGATCAACTCCGCCGAATAGGCAACGAGCCGCCCGGTCGCATCATCACGCCCGGCCGGCCGGACGACCGGGGGTGCAACGGCGGGTGGCGGTAACGGCCTCGCTCCGGCCTGGGCTGGCCAGCTGTCGGCGTAGCGCCGGACGAACCGGCGCAGGATCTCGGGCGGGTGGGTGACGCTGCTGCGCCGGGCCATCGCCATGAGCTCCCCGGCCTCTGCTGGGTCAAAGTAACCGGCGTTCTTGTAGACGTCGATCCGGATGCACAGACCGGCCGCGTCCAGCTCGGGATGGAACTGGGTGGCATAGACGTGCGAGCCGATCCTGAACGCTTGCACCGGGCAGGCCGGGGAGCTGGCCAGCAGGACGGCGTGGTGCGGCAGCCGGCTGATCGCCTCTTTGTGGCCGGCGAACGCGTCGAAGGTGGCGGGCAGCCCGCGCAGCAGCGTGTCTCGCCGGCCCTCACCAGTGAGGGTGACCGGGATGGTGCCGATGGGTTCAGCGTACCGCCGGTCGACCACCGCCCCCTGGTGCAGGCCGAGCGTCCCGATGCCGTAGCAGGCGCCGAGAAACGGGAAGTCCGCGCTGATCACCTGGTCGAGCAGGCCACGCAGGTCGGCCTCGACGCGCCGCTGGACCGGCGATTTCGAGTCCTCCGGGTCGCTGGAGTTGAACGGGCCGCCGCCCAGGAGGATCCCCGACCATTCCTGCAGATCGACGTTCCCCAGCGGCCGCCGCTCCAGCCGGACCCGGCGCAGGTCTCTTTCGTCCAGCCCGGTGTAGGCCAGAAACGATTCGTACTCGTTGTCCGCGGCAGCGTCCTCGGCGCGGATGGCCAGCAGCAGGAACGGTTTCACGAGGTCACCCTATGGGCTCCGGCCACTGGCGCCGTCACCGCGCCGGCCGGGGCCTCACTTTCGGCGATCGGCGCGGGCTGAAGCTTGAACACCGGGTTCTCGATCAGGCCGACGAGATCACCGGCCGGGCTGCGAGGCCAGCACGCAAACGACTGGAACCCCGGACGGCACGGCCGCGTCGAAGTGGCACGGATGAACACATAACGCGGATACGGAGTGACGATGCTGCACGATATTCGGCGGTGTGGCGGACCGGCGATGGCCGGCGCCGTCATGGCCGCGGTTCTGGCGGCGTGCGGCGGCGGCCAGGCTTCGCAGGTGGCCACGCCCGCCCGGCCTGCCACAGCGGTCACCAGGGCGGCCGCCGCAGCAGGACCAGCGCGGCCTTACCAGCTGTACACCCACTGCGGCATTGACGAGGCGCGTATCGGCAACCGCTACTTCGAGGCCGTGCACCCGCTCAGCGACGGTCATGGCAACCCGCCATCCGGCTGGGGAAACCCGTACCAGCCAGGCACAATGACCCTGGTGTCGCCAGCCGAGGCGGTGTTCCGCGACCACGCAGGCCACCAGGTTCAGTTCCGGCTGCGTCCCGGCGCAACGGCGTTCAAGCAGCTGTGCTCCTGAGCTGGCAGTCAGCGGTAATCGGATGGGACCGCCGTTCCTGTGTGCCGCCTGGCCGACGCGGAGTCACGGCGGCCAGCCCGTGCGCCCGCGCCCCTTGGATGCCGCTCGGCGCGAGGTGTGCGGTGAGCGCCTTCTTGCCCGAGCGGACGCCTCGTGCGACGATCTCTATAGGTTGCCGCCTCGGCGGAGGCCGCATGGGTGAACCGCACGACCGTGCCGTTCGTGAACCACGATGACCTCGCCGCACCAGGGGGGAGCCCACCCGTTGGACTGGCCCGCAGCCCGGTGACCGCCGCACCTGCCGAGGATGCTCGCCTGCGTGGCGAGCCAGTGGCGCGCGCCGTTTTCACCGACCTCCCCGCCCGCTACGACCGGCTCGCCTACCTGCTCTCGTTCGGCCAGGATCGCCGCTGGCGCCGCGCCGTGGTCGCGCACACGGCGGCCGGGAGCCCGCACCGGGTCCTTGACGTGGCGACCGGCCCGGCAGGCGTGGCCCTGGCCGTGGCTGGACGGACCGGCGCGGACGTGATCGGGATCGACCTGAACGAGCCGATGCTGCGCGCCGGGGTGGCCCGCACCCGCAGGCCGGGGCAGCGTGGCCGGGTCAGGCTGGCCGTCGCCCGGGCGGACGACCTGCCGTTCGCGGATGCCACGTTCGACGCGGTGACCTTCTCCTACCTGCTCCGCTATGTCGACGACCCGGCCGCCACCGTCGCCGAGATGGCCCGGTGCCTGCGCCCTGGCGGCACGCTGGCCAGCCTGGAGTTCCATGTGCCACCGCAGCGGCTGTGGCGGGCGTCGTGGTGGCTCTACACCCGCCTGGCCCTGCCTCTTCTCGGCGGGCTCACCGGAGGCGGCGCCTGGTACCGGGTGGGGCGGTTCCTGGGCCCCAGCATCTCGTCGCACTACCGGCAGCACCCGCTCGATGAGCACATCGCGGCCTGGCAGGCGGCCGGCCTCACCGACGTCGGGGTGAGCATGATGAGCCTGGGGGGCGGGCTGATCATGTGGGGCAGCAAGGGTCCCCGGCCGGCGGGGCCCGGGTCGTGAGCGCCCGGATCGAGAGATCAGCGTTCTATGCGCTGGGTCGTGGCACGGGGGGATTCCGGGACTGGCTGACGCTGCTGCACCCGCCCTACACGCTCTGGCACCTGTCGTACGTCGCGATCGGCGCCGCGGTCATGCCTCACCTGGTGCTCTGGCGCCTGGGCGGCGCGTTGCTCGCGTTCTTCCTGGCGGTGGGCATCGGCGCGCACGCCCTTGATGAGCTGCACGGGCGCCCGCTTGGCACCGGGATCGGCAGCGGCGTCCTCACGGTCACGGCCGTGCTCAGCATCGGGGCCGCGATGGCGCTGGGCGTGCTGGACGGCGGGCTGCGCCTGCTGCCGTTCGTGGTCGTCGGTGCGGCCTTGGTGTTCGGTTACAACCTGGAACTGTTCGGCGGCGTGCTGCACAGCGACCTGTGGTTCGGGGTGGCCTGGGGCGCGTTTCCCGCACTGGTCGGCGCCTACGCCCAGCACTGGACCCTCTCCGCGGCAGCCGGGATCGCCGCCGTAGCGGCCTTCTTCCTGTCGATGGGCCAGCGGGCGCTCAGCACCCCGGCCAGGGCGCTGCGCCGCCGCGTCGGCTCGGTGTCCGCGCAGGTCACCTGGCGCGATGGCCGCCAGCAGGAACTGGGCCGGGCCGATCTGCTCACGCCGCTCGAACGTGGTCTCCGTTACTTCGCCTGGGCGACCCCCACACTGGCGGTCGCGCTCGTGCTGGCCCGATGAACCCAACACTATGAACCCAACACTATGAACGGAGCACGCTGGGACGCCGTCGTGGTGGGCGCCGGCCCGGGCGGCAGCATCGCCGCGCTCGTGCTCGCCCGCGCGGGCGCTCGCGTCGCACTGGTCGACAAGGCGGCCTTCCCCCGCGACAAGGCCTGCGGTGACCTGGTCGGCCCCCGCGGCGTACGGGTCCTCGAAGAGCTCGGGGTCAGCGTGCCCGACGCTGGCCATGGCGCTGACCTGCTCGTGGTGGGCCCGTCTGGGCACCGCTCCCGGCTGCCGGCGTTTCCCGGGCGCGGCTATGCGGGCCACGGGATCGTCATGCCGCGGCTCGCCTTCGATGACGCGCTGCGCAGCGCCGCGATCGCGGCCGGCGCGCAGCCGGTCAGGGCCCGGATCAGCGCGGTGGAACAGGACCCGGGCGGGCCGGTGCGGGCGCTCGTCGCCGGAGACGGGCGCCGTTTCGCCGGTGACGTGGTCATCGGCGCCGATGGCGCGCTGAGCCCGGTCGCGCGCCTGGCCGGGATGCTCGACTCCACCGCGGCACTCTGGGGTTTCGCGATCCGCGCCTACGTGCCGGCCGAGGTCCCGCTGCCGCTGCTCGTCCTGCTCGACGCCGAGCGGCGGCGGATCTTCCCCGGGTACGGCTGGCTCTTCCCCGGCGCCGATGGGGAGGCGAACGTGGGCATCGGCGTGGGCCTGGGCAATCAGCGGCAGCAGGCGCAACTCCGGGACGAACTGGGCCGCTTCTGCTCGATGCTTCGCGCCGCCGGCGACCTCGGCCGGGGCGCGCAGCCGGGACCTGTCATCGGCGGCTGGCTCCGGATGGGCGGCACCGGCACCCCGCCCGCCGCGGGCAATGTGCTGCTCGTCGGCGACGCGGCCGGGCTGGTGAACCCGTTGCAGGGCGAGGGGATCGGGCCGGCCATGGTCAGCGCGCGGCTGGCCGCCCAGGCCGTCCTGGCCGACCCGGCCCGGGCGGGCCGGTTGTATGCCGAGGCGGTCAGCGAGGCCTTCGGCCGGTACATGCCCGGCGCCGCGGCGCTGCAGACGGCCATGCTGCGCCGGCCCCGTGCCGCGTCAGCCAGCGTCCGGCTGCTCACCGCCCCTGCGGTGCGCCGCCTGGTGGCAGGCACCTGGTCGCTGTACTGGAACGGCCTGGTGGACGGAGCCCGCCCGCGCCCCTCCGCCTGGGCCGCGGGTCTCGTACAGCGCGGCATGGGCCAGCTCGCCTCCCGGACGCCGTAGCACAGAGGTCGGATACCCGCAGGCAACGGATGGACACCGGCCCGCCGGTGACGCCCGTGCGTTCAGGCGTCCATGCGGAGCCCGCAGGCGTAACCGTTGCGAACGGGAACCCAATGCCAAGGGCGCCTCGGGCCCGACATCGCAAGCCCCAACGAACCTGTGCCAGCCAGCGGGCACCGGGTGGACGCCTTGAACTACTGGGGAAGGGCGTTGTCCGGCTGTGATGACTCCAGCGGCGTCGCTGCGGCCGTGGCGGGCAGTGTGGACGGGTTCACGAAGGAACTGCCGGACGGGCCGGTCTGCACGGCCTCATGCAGGGCGCTGCCCGCCACCAGCTGGTTCCAGGTGAGGAACCACACCGTCCACCCGTCGTCCCACTTCCCCGCGGCCGGGCTTCCCTTGATCGTGACCGGGTCGCCGGGGACGGCCATGTCGTAGTAGAGCTGGGCGTGGTAGGGGGAGACGTTCACGCATCCGTGGCTGACGTTCGTGTACCCCTGCTGGCCCACCGACCAGTAGGCGTTGTGGATGTAGTTCCCGCTGTAGGTGAACCGCACCGCGTCGGCCACCAGGACGTTATAGCCGTTCCCCTTCATCCTGGTCGGGTTGCCCTTCTCGATGGTCACGTACGTGCCGTTGGCCGTGTCGTCGCCCGGCATCCCGGTGCTGATCGGCCAGTTACCGTAGAGCTTCCCGTTGAGGTAGACCTGCATGTAATGCGTTCTCGTGCTCCCGATCGCGATCAGCGAGGAGCCGATGGAAAACGACTGGGTCAGGTCGGCCGTGCCGTACACGCCCGCCGAGGTCTCCACCCCATTGAGGTGCCCGACGAAACTCACGTGGGTGCCGGCGGGCCAGTACGTCTGGGGCCGGAAGTACAGCGTCTGGTCGCCGTCCCAGTACCAGGCGCCCACGATCGGCTTGGACGTCGTCAGCTGGAGGGCGCTCTCCACGGCCGCCTTGTTGGTGACGGGCGAGGCGAACTGGAGGATGATCGGCATCCCGACGCCGTATGTCTGCTGGTAGCCCTCGAAGATCGAGGGGTTGTCCGACTGGGCCGCGGCGAGCGTGCTGAACGAACTGGTCACGGTGGCCTTGACCCCCGCCGGGTTCAGCCCGGTCGCGGTGACGGTGTAGCTCTGTGACGGGTGCAGGGCCCATGTGCTGTGCCACACCGTGCCCGCCGCGTTGAGAGAGCCGGCGACCGAACTGCCACCCGTGGTCACGGTGACGCTCTGGATCTTGCCACTCTTGGCGGTGACCGTGACCCCGGCGCTCGGGTTGACGTTCTTGCCGCCATTACTGGGCGTGATCGACATGTCGGCGGCTGGTGTGGCGGGCGATGCCTTCACTTGCGGCCCGGCCGCCTGGCCAGAGCCAGAGCCCGAGCCAGAGCCGCCACCACTGCACGCGGCGATGAGCATGCACCCCGCGCCCGCGATGGCCGTGATCGCCAGCCGGCCTCGCCCGCCCCGCCGGCCCGGCTGAGCCGCGAGCCGGTCCCGGCGGACGGAAAGTCCGTAACGTCGGCAGTCACTATCCCGCACTGTCGTCCTCCCACTGCTGATCCGTGGATTCACAGGGCTGCTCCCGGAGCAGGTGCGTTCCCGCCACGAGGTTCATCTGTCCGCTCAGGCAGAGGGGGCTGCGCCCCCGTCTTAGCCGGGGTTTCCGGGGCGGACTCACTGCCAGGCGAAGCTCCCATTATGGAGACGGATCGGGCACGCCGGTGGTTGCCTTCCAATTCTATCTCTACCCGGCGATCGTGCTGGAAGGTCCAAAGCAGGGCGAAAACGGCGGCCAGGAGGGCGATCCCGGTGGCCGTCCACGGGACGTAGTCGCCCATACGGTCATACGGGGTGCGTGCGGCGGGCGGGGGAAGTTCGAGCCGTACGACCCGCACCCCGTGGCCGTTCGACGTCATCGAGGTCGCCATCCTGCCCCGGGCGTCGTAGGCCACCGTGTCCCCGGTCAGGGCGGCCTGCACCACGGGTCGCCCGGTCTCGGCCGCGCGCAACGCGCCGAGCGACGCATGCTGGGCCGGCTGCCAGCTCCGCTGGAACGTGGAATCGGAGGTCTGGTAGACGATCAGCTGGGCGCCGAGGTCCGCATCGACCCGGGACATGTCGGGGAACGCCGACTCGAAGCAGATCAGCACGCCGAGCGCGAGTGGCCGGCCGGCCCGGTCCTCGGCGCGGATCAGGTGCGCGCCGGTTCCCGGCACCCGGTTGGCGGCCGCGGCCTTGCTGATCGTGGAGATCCAGCCGAGCGCACCGCGGAACGGGATGTACTCGCCGAACGGGACCAGCCGGCTCTTCACGTATGAGCCGTCGATCCCGCCCGGTCCGACCAGCAGCGCGACCTTCGAGATCGCGCCGTTCCCGCGCGGGGCGTCCTGGTTGAGCAGGATCTGCGCGCCGTCTCCCGCCGACAGCGACTCGATCTGGCCGAGCAGCGGATGATCCTGCTGGAGGTTGCGGCCGATGCTGCTCTCGCCCCACACGATCAAGTCGGGATGTCCGGCGGCCAGCTCGGCCGACAGCCGCTGGCTGGCGCCATCCAGGGCGCCGCTGCCCGGCTGGACCAGCGCCAGCAGGACCGAACGCGCCGGCGGCACCGCTGCGGTCAGCGCGAACGCGGCCGGCCCGGCGGCCACCGCCACCGCGGTCGTGGCCGCGCCCAGCGCGCGGATCACGGTCCGGCCCGCGACCAGCGCCACCAGGATGCCCGTGTTGGCGGCCACCAGGGCGAAGCTGACCAGCCACACCCCGCCCACCGCCGCGAGTCCGAGGATGGCCGGGTGCTGCCACTGACTGGTCCCCAGCACCGCCCATGGCCCGGCGAACCCCTGCCAGGACCGGGCCCACTCGGTCAGCAGCCAGTAGCTCGGCACGACGACCACGGCGGCGAGCGCACGGGGCACGCTGACCGGCGGGCGCAACAACGCCCAGGCGGCCACCCCGAACCCGGCCCAGAGCACGCCGAACACGACGGCGACGAGCAGCAGTGCCGGGCCGAGGTCCGGCACCAGCCAGTAGAGCGCCGCCATCAGGAACCCGGCGCCGAACCACCAGCCGCGCACCGCCGCCTCGCGCGGCGAGGGCGAGCGGTGGATCAGGAGCAGCCCGGGCACGAGCCCGCACCAGCCGAGAAATTCCAGGTTGAGACCGGGGAAGGCAAGAACGGGCAGCCCGCCCGCGAGGAGAACCGCATACCGGCCGGGCTTGGCCAAACCGCTCCACACCGCCACATAGCCAATTGTGCGCCCGCGCCGCCGCGGCCAGGGCCCGCCGCCGCCAGGGTGGGCCGCGGCCAGGGCCCGCCGGGCGTCAGCCGGCCGGGTCCGGCGTTCTCACCGTGGCGGCTTGGCGCGCCGTGCCTGACCGAATCCCCGGGCCACAGCCCAGGTGAGCGCGGCGAGGGTAAGCGCGGTGATCGCGGTCTCTGGCCAGGACCCGGCGCGGTCGGCCAGCGTGAGCTGGCTCCGCAGCGGCACCCGTGCCTCCAGCACGGCACGCCGCCAGATGCCACTGCGGGTCATCACCGTGCCGTCGGGAGCGATGATGGCGCTCTCCCCGGTGGTGGACACGTACACCACCGCGCGATCGGACTCGACCGCGCGGATCCGCGCCATGGCCAGTTGCTGGGCGGACTCGCTGGTCTGGCCGTCCAGCTCGAAATCCGCGTCGTTGGACTGCACGGCCAGCAGGTTCGCGCCCCCGCGCACTTCAGAGGAGACCAGGTTGTCGAAGCCAACCTCGTAGCAGATCACGTCGCCGAGCCTGATCCTTCCGACGCGGAACACGACTGCCTTGCGGCCGGGCGTGAAGTTGACCGGCTGCAACGAGGGCAAGGACGTGAACTTGTCCAGCAGGCCGCGGAACGGGATGTACTCCCCGAACGGCACGAGCTGACGTTTGGCGTACACCCCGGCCGGGCCACTGCCGGGCAGCCAGAGCTGGCCGGCGTTGCGCAGCGGGTTCTGGAGCACGGAGCCGACCAGCACCGGCGTGCCGACAGCGGTCACGGCCCGGGCGATGGTGGCGTAGACGGGCGGGTTGAGCAGCGGGTCCAGGTCGGTCGAGTTCTCCGGCCAGATCACGAGGTCAGGTGCGGGCCGGGCACCGGCCCGGACCTGCGCGGCCAGCGCCTCGGTCGCGGAAGCATGGTTGGCCGTCACCGTCGTCGCCCGCAACTGATTGGCCAGCGTCCGTGCGCGGGGCACATCACCCTGGACGGCGGCGATGGTCGCCTGGGGGGCGGCGGCCGGCTTGTCCACGGGGAGCACCGCGCCGGCCACCGCGAGCCCCGCTGCCCCGGCCGCCGCGAGCAGCGGGAGAGCCCGGCGCCGCGCCCGCCCGCCGCCCGGCCCGGCCGCCCGCCCGCGCTCGCCGGCGGGCTCACCCCGCGGGGACTCTCCCCGCGGGGGGCCACTACGGGCGGGCCCGATCAGCAGCCATGCCAGTGCGGCCCCGGCCAGTGCGATGAGGAAGGTCAGCAGCGGCGCGCCGCCCACGGCCGCCCAGCCTGCGGTAGGCGCGCCGGCCTGGCTCATCGCCAGCCTGCCCCACGGGAAGGCGTAGGGCCACCTGCCGCGCAGCGCCTCGGCGGCAACCCACCAGCCCGCCACGGCCAGCGGCCAGGCCCGCAGTCGCAGCAGCACCTGCTGGCCCACGGCCAGCAGGCCGAGGATCAGCGCCTCGGTCACCGCCAGCGCGATCCACGCGTACCAGGCCACGTTGACCAGCCACGACAGCAGCGGCACGAAGAAGGCGATCCCGAAGGCCAGCCCGATGAGAAACGACGCGCGCAGGCTTCTGCGCCACAACGCGACCACCAGAAGCGCCGGCCCGGCCACCGCCAGCGGCCAGATCCCGGCCGGCGGGAAGGCAGCCGCCAGCACCAGGCCACCCGCCACCGCCACGAGCACCGCCCAGCCCAGCCGTCCCCGCGGCACCTGCGGTGCCTGAGCTGATTGCGTGCGTGGCTCCTCGAACCCCTCGGCGTTCCCGGGGCCGGCCGCGCCAGTCAATGCCACAGTTGCTCCCGCTAGACGTTCGGCAAGAAAGCCATGATGTGAGCGTAGCCGGGGTTTTTCGCGGTCGGCGTGGTGACGGTCTGGTGCCGGACACTCGCCCTGTGTCACGAAAATCCATGCTTCGCCGTGTTCAAGCATCCCCTCCGTGGTAATCTCGCCGTTGCTTACCCCCAGGTCAGTTGGCCCTGCTGACAGCCAGCCACGCGCGTGAGGTCCCGCCTGTGATCAAGATTCGCTACGCCGATCTGCCTGAGGGGCTGCATGCCAGGGCGGAGGCCGAAGGCCGCGGAGCAGTCATCTACCTGATGCGCGGGTTGTCCCCGGCCCAGCGCCGGGCGGCCCTGCGCACGGTGCGGCGCGGCGCGCGGCTCGGGAATGGCCCTCGGCTGCCGGTGTCAGGTGTTGCCCTGGCGGTCGCCATGGACACCGCAAAGTCCACTACACGCAACGGAATCGCCGCTGTCCGGTTTCATCCGACCGGGTCGCTGTTCCTGACCGCGCTCTTCGCCTCGGTTGTCGTGTGTTACGTGCTCTTTGTCTCGGTGTCGATCCAACTGATCCCCAGCCCGCCCAGACCAGGCGCGCTCGCCGCCCCTGGCCAGGCCGGGCCCGGCAGCGCCCCGGGCCAGCGCCACAGCGCGGCCAGCCAAGGCGGTCAGGGCGGTCAGGGCGGCCAGCAGGTCAGCGGGCCGGGGCCGTCACGCAAGACCGCCGCGAGCGCCCCCGCGCATGGCTCCGCCAGCGCCTCAGGCGGCGGAGGGGGCGGGGGGTCCTCGCAGCTTGCTGCCCCCAGCCCGGTTCCGCTCCCCACCTCATCGCTGATTCCGCCCGCGTCCCCGTCGCCCGGTCCGACGGGTGCCTCCCCGGCCCCCTCGCCATCGGGCACTAGCCACGGCGGGCTTTGCGTGAACGTCGGCCCGCTCGGCGTCTGCCTGTCGGTACGGGCCTGACGCTCTGGCGCCCCGAGGGCCCCACACCGCCGCCTGCCCAGCGAGCCGCCCCGGCGATCGCCCGCCCGGCAGGGCGCCGGCGGGCCGCCGCCTGCCCAGCGAGCCGCGTCGGGCCAGGTTTTTTCGTTCGCTGTAGGCCGGCGGCTGCCTGTAGCCTGCCTGGCGGACGTCAGACAGGGAGGTCGAGCCGGGTGAGCCGCCGAGGCTGGATGCTGTTCACGACGATGAGCGTGATCTGGGGCGTGCCTTACCTGCTCATCAAGGTCGCGGACAGCGGGGTTTCCGTGCCGGTCCTGGTGTTCGCGAGGGTGGGCGTGGGCGCCGCGCTGCTGCTGCCGATCGCGGTGCGCCGCCGCCAGCTCCGCGAGCTGCGGCCGTACTGGCGCTGGCTCGCGATCTTCGCGTTGGTCGAGATCATCGCGCCATGGTTCTTCCTCTCCGACGCCGAACGGCACCTGTCCAGCTCGCTGAGCGGCCTGCTCATCGCCTCCGTCCCGATCATCGGCGCCGTGCTAGTCAGGCTGACCGGCGGCACCGACCGGCTCACCCCGGTCCGCTGGGCCGGCCTGCTGCTCGGCCTGGGCGGGGTGGCCCTGCTGATCGGGCCGAGCGCGAACGGCGGCGACTGGTGGTCAGTGACCGAGGCGCTGCTCACCGCGCTGGGCTACGCGATCGGCCCGCTGATCGCGAACCGCAAGCTCAACGACGCGCCGGACCTCGGGGTGATCGCCGTCTGCCTGACCGCGGCGGCCATCGTCTATGCCCCAGCGGCCGCGCTGACCTGGCCCGCCGCGATGCCGTCGGCGCGGGTGCTGGCCGCGCTGGCCGGCTTGGCGGTGGTGTGCACGGCGGTGGCGTTCCTGCTGTTCTTCCGGCTCATCGCCGAGGTGGGTCCAGCGCGCGCGACCGTGATCACCTACGTCAATCCAGCGGTTGCCGTGGCCCTTGGCGTGTCGGTGCTCGGCGAGCCGCTGACCGTTGAGATCGTGGCCGCATTCGCGCTGATCCTGGTCGGCTCGGTGCTCGCGACCCGTTCTGGCCTGCGCCGCGCGGGCCCCGCCGGTCATGTCCCGGTGCCGGACCCGCAGGCCCGGATAGAATCTCGCGGGTGATTGACCTCAGGGCTGCCCGCCGGGAGCCGGACCGCTACCGGGCCGCGCTCGCCCGTCGCGGCGCCGCCGACGACTTCGACTCGCTGCTCGCCATCGACGAGAGGTGGCGCGAGCTGACCGAACGGGCGGAGGCGCTGCGCGCGGCGCAGAAGCGCTCCTCCAAACCCGCCCCGCCCAGCGAGCAGGAGATCACCGCGCTGCGGCAGCTCAGGGACGAACTCGCCCAGGCCGCGGCCGAGCAGGCCGACGCCGAGCGGGCGCGCCAGGAGCTGCTCGCCCGCATCCCCAACCTGCCCGACCCCACCGCGGCGGACGGGATGACCGAGGAGGACGCGGAAGTCGTCCGCACCTGGGGCGAGCCGCCGGTGTTCAGCTTCGAGCCCCGGGAGTCCACCGAGCTCGGCTCATCCCGCGGCTGGATCGACATGGCCCGGGGAGCCCGGCTGTCGGGGTCCAGGTTCGTCTACCGGATCGGCGACGTGGCGCTGGCCGAGATGGCGCTCTACCGGTTCGTCCTCGACCGCCTGACCGGCCTGGGGTTCCTGCCGGTGCTGCCGCCGATCCTGGTGAGCGAGCGCGCCATGTACGGCACCGGATTCCTGCCCACCGAGGAGTCCAACCTCTACCACCTGGAGAAGGACGACCTGTACCTGACCGGAACCTCCGAGGTCGCGCTGGCCGGGATCCACACCGATGAGCGGCTTGAGGAAGCACAGCTGCCCGCCAAGTACGCCGCCTTCAGCACGAACTTCCGGCGTGAGGCCGGCGCCGCGGGCAAGGACACCAAGGGCATGTTCCGGGTGCACCAGTTCGACAAGGTGGAGATGTACGTCTACTGCCTGCCGGAGCAGTCCGCGGACCTCCACGAGCAGCTGCTCACGTATGAGGAGGAGATCGTCCAGTCGCTGGGACTCCCGTACCGGGTGATGAACATTCCCGTCGGCGACCTCGGCGCGCCCGCTGCGAAGAAGTACGACATCGAGGCGTGGTTCCCAGCCCAGCAGCGCTACCGCGAGATCACGTCGTGCTCGAACACCACGGACTACCAGGCGCGCCGGCTGAACATCCGGTTCCGCCGCGACGGGAAGCTGGAGTTCGCGCACACCCTGAACGGGACCGGGGCCACCGCCCGGGTACTGCTGTCGATCATGGAGAACTTCCAGGACTCCACCGGCACGGTCACCGTCCCGGAGGTGCTGCGCCCGTTCGGCGCGCCCGCCACCCTCGGAGGTCCGGGGTAGCGGGCGGCCGCACGCTCAGCCAGCCGCGCCCGGGCTGGTGCCGCTCAGCCGGGCCAGCAGGGCGGTGCCGTCGGGGGCGCCCAGCCCGGTGCACGCGTCCCAGCCTGACTGGGCCGCGTACGCCCCGTTGTTGCCGCTGGTGATGTCGCGGAATCCCGGGGCCGATGCGCCAGCGGTCACACCCGCATAAAGCAAAGGCTGCATCAATCCGAACGATGTGTTTGCCGCCTGTGCCAGCCTGCACACCAGAGCCGACCACAGCGGGGCGACGGCGCTCGTGCCGCCGACGACCATGCGCTGCCCATCGACCAGGACCTGGTACCCCGTCGCGGGGTCGGCGTTGCCGGCCACGTCGGGCACCCCGCGGCCGGGTGAACCAGAACCGGCCCGTACCGGCACCCCCGCCGCTGCCTGCCATGGCGGCACCGGGTAGAGGTCGCTGACACCGCCGCCGGTGGCGCCCCGGCCTGGCCCGTCATTCCACACGGTCTCCGAGGTGATGGTGCCGGTCGCCGGATCACCCCGCAGGCTGGTGCCGCCGCAGGCCAGCACGTGCGGGCTGGATGCGGGGAAGTCGGCGTGGCTCGCGCCGTCCTGCTGGCCGTCGCTGCTGCCGTTGTCGCCCGACGCGGCGCACACGGTGACCCCCAACGCCGCCGCGTCCGCGATGGCCTGGTCGAGTGCCGACCGGGCCTGCGCGGTCCAGGCGTCCTCGGAGTTCCCCCAGCTGATGCTCACCACGGTCGGCGTGGGTGTCGCGTGCACCGCGGCGGACACCGAGTCCACGAATCCCTGGTCGGTGTTGGGCGCGAAGTAGACGACCTGCGCTGCCCCTGGTGCGACCGCCCCGGCTACCTCGATATCGAGCAGGACCTCGCCGTCGGGGCTGTTCGGGCCCTGCCCCGGCTGGTTGACCGCGCCGTCGACGCTGGCCGCTGTGACGGTGGGTGTGGCGATGCCCAGACCGGAGAAGTAGCTGTCCAGGTCACTGCTCCCAAACCCGCCGCCGAACTCCAGGATCGCGAGTGTCTGCCCGGTGCCGTCGGTCCCGGCGGGGAACTGGTAGAACCCGGCGACCTGCGGCGGGGTGTATGACGTGGCCGCGGCGGCGGGCGCGGCGGGCGCGGCGGGCGCGGCATCGGCGGGCGCCCCGGCGAGCGCGGGGCTGACTCCGCCCGCGATCCGGAACTGCGGCCGGGCCTGTGGCCGGTCGTCCAGCCCAAGCACCGCGAGCACGATCCCGCTCAACTCCGCCGGGACCCGCAGGCCGCCCTCGCGGTACCGGTGCTCGGCCTGGCCGTCGGCTCCGGCTACCGGGTTCTGGCTGCGCACCATGCTCAGCGAGGCGCCGAAGGTCTCGGTCAGGGCCGTGATGGTTCCTGATGCCTTCACCCGCCGCGAGCCGGCGTGCACCTCCGTCACGTCGATCCCGTGCCGGGACAGCACCTCGCGCACGAGGTCGATGTCGGCTGGATCTGTTCCGTGCTGTTCCGCGAGTTCCGCCAGTGTCAGCGTGTCCGGGCCGAGGACAAGCTCCGCGGGCAACGCGGCGCGGCGCCGGGTCACCAGCGTGACCTCGATGCGGGCCGCGCCATCGACCGGGCCCACCGCTTCCAGGCCGGGCAGCCGGCCGCGCTCGCTACCGGGCAATGGCACGAAGGAATCATTTGTCATGTTCTCGCTCCCTAGCTTCCCCGTCCTGGTTCCCCGGCCCAGTATTGCGTTCTGGCCCGGCGGGCGCAGGCGAAATGTGTCCGGAACGAACTGGGAGAACGGCCCGCCTGCGGGCTGGAAATGGCGGAAGGGACGGGCCGTATGGCCCGTCCCTTCCATGGTCTCTCGCGGGGGTGTGCCCGCCCCGCAATGCGGCCCTGTCAGGCGGCGATCCGCCCGGCGGGCGCGTCGCTGCCCGCGACAGTTTCGGTGACCTCTAGGCGGTGCACAACACTCTCGGTGGTGACCTCATGGGCGGTCAGGTCCGCCAGCGCCAGCGCCCCCAGGGCGATCGCGTCCGCGAACACCAGCCACGTCAGGGCCGCTCCGGAGAAGGTCAGCGCCGCGATCAGGGACCACAGGCCGACGACGGCGAGCAGGCCGTGGCCGATCCGCTGGCCGGTCTTGCGGGTCGCCACCGCGCTGGCCGCTGCGATCACGGTCAGTCCTGCGGACACCCCGAACGCCAGCCACCCGGCGACTGATGCCGAGAATGTCATGGCCGAGACGGCCAGGAATGCGCCGCCAATCACGAACAAGATGTCAACTGCGAACCGCGAACTGAGCTTCATGACGAGGACCTCCTTGACGCCAATGGCATGGCGCCTGCCGTTTCCGAGACGGCGGGTCGAGACGGGTCCCGTTAGGCACCCGGACGGCTCGTCGGGCTTCCGTTCTACATTCCGGAAAGTCGCCCCGTATAACCCGGATGCCTCCTCCGGTTATGCCCGCCTCAGAATGTCTGCTGGATCACACCGCCAGCGCGCCGCCCAGGGCCAGGCTGTGGATAAGCCTTATTGGTGAATGTTTTTTGCCCCCGCCGGGGGCAAAAAACATTCACCAATGTCTGTACGGGCGCCGGGAGGCAGTGCGGCCGCCCGTGGGGGAGGGTTCGTGCGAGCATGGAGCGCGCGCTCCGGTAGTAACTGAGGTTGAGGTGAGGAGTAGGCGATGACGGATGCTGTCCCGGGCTTTACCCTCACGTCCTTCGCGCATGAGGGTCGCGAGCACGACGTGTTCTGGGCGGGAACCGGCCCCGCCGTGATCGTCATTCACGAGATGCCGGGCCTGCATCCGGGTGTGACGGCGTTCGGCCAGCGCCTGGTGGACGCCGGATTCACGGTGTATCTGCCGTCACTGTTCGGCCGGCCGGGAGAGCCATTGAGCGGCCGCGAGGTGCTCCGCTCGATGTCGCGGGTCTGCGTGTCCCGGCAGTTTCTCCTGCTGGCCGACCGGACCAGCCCGGTCGCTACGTGGCTGCGGGCGCTCGCCGCCAAGGCCCACGCCGAGTGCGGGGGGCCGGGCGTCGGCGCGGTGGGCATGTGCTTCACCGGCGGATACGCGCTGGCCATGGCGGTGGAGCCCGCTGTGCTGGCGCCGGTGCTCAGCCAGCCGGGGATGCCCGCGCCGGTCAACGCCCGGCACCGGGCCGCGATCGGCCTGGATCCGGCCGACCTGGCCTCGGTCAAGGAGCGGACCCGCGACGGGCTGTGTGTCCTCGGGCTCCGCTTCAGCGCCGACAAAGGCTCGCCTCCAGAGCGCTTCGAGACCCTCCGCCGGGAACTGGGCGATGCCTTCGAGGGCATCGAGATCAACTCCTCGCCGGGAAACCCGGACGGGATCCCGGCCCGGTCGCACTCGGTGCTGACCATCGATCTCGTTGACCAGCCTGGACACCCGACCCGCGCCGCCCTGGATCGGGTCCTGGCGTTCCTCGCCGAGCGGCTTGCCGTCGTGCCGTAGCCAGTTGCGCTAACGACACCGAAAGCGGGTTTGGTGTCGTCCCAACGACACCAAACCCGCTTTCGGTGTCGTTGCCGGAGACGGCGCCGGTCGGCCGCCCGACGAGTCAGCTGTCGATCTCCTCCACCCGCCGGCCGCCGACGGGTCAGCTGTCGATCTGCCGCCGCCGGCCGCCGACGGGTCAGCTGTCGATCTCCTCCACCCGCCGGCCGCTGACGGGTCAGCTGTCGATCTGCCCCCGCCGGTCCGATTCGATGGCCGTGTCCTGCTCGCCGTGCCCGGGTCGCTTCATCGGCTTGCGCCTGACATCGACGCCGCCCATCATCGCAAAGCCGATGACCCGCACCCGCGGCGCGCCGGGCAGCCCCGGCCCGCTGGACCGGTGATCGAAGCCGCCCATGAACCCGATGCCGGACACGTCCACGTCGATGTCATCCGGCACGACGATGCTGACCCCACCCATCAGGCAGAACGCCTGGATGGTCACCTCTCGCTCGCTGAACTGCGCATACCGCAGGTCGAGTTCGATGCCGCCCATCAGGGCGAAGCAGGTGAAGCGGCTGGGCACCACCCAGCGCCCGGTACGCTGCGCGCCGCTCATGATCGCGATCGCGAACGTCGTGCCGGGAGTGCCCCCGATGCGCTCGGCCGGGAAGCCACCCTTCACCGGGACAGCAGGCGCGGACACACCAGGCCCGGGAAGGTCACTGGTGACAGCCTCAAGGTCGGCGTAGGTCTTGGCCACGTAGGCCGCGGCGAGCCGCTCATCGAGCTCGTCCATGGTCAGCCGTCCGTCGCCGGCGGCCATCCGCAGGACCTCGGCGGCCTGCTCCCGGTCGGCGTCGGAGACCCGCAGATGACGCTGGCCAGGCTCGGGCAGGTTGCTCACGGTTCTTACCTTAACGTCGCCCCGCACGGTCAGTGTGGTTCGCTGGTTCTCCCGCTCATGGCCGGGTCCCGGATGTGCGCAGAATGCACGCCCTAGGCGGGCAGCTGGAGCTCGAGATAATTGAGGCCGCGCATGTCGAGCCAGGCGCGGCCGGGGCCGCGGACCAGCCGGAGCACGACCTCGTCACAGGTAGCGCAGCGGGCGACCATGCCCGGCGCGTCCGCGTAGACGCGGGCTTCCGCCATCGCGGCGGTGGTCCCGCACGAGACACATTGCCCGGTGGCCGTGGTGATATCGACCGTGAACAGCTCGCGCAGCGTCCCTGCGAGCACGTTTCCGTCCAGGTGCGCATTCATGTCTGGCCTCCCGATGGTCCGAATCGTTCGGTCTTGATGGTCCGTGGTTCCTGGCCGGCGTCCACGAGCAGGTCCGCCGCCGCTTCCACGAAACCGGTCGGGCCGCAGACGAACACCGCCTGCCCGGGCTGCGCCGGCTGGCCGGCGGTCAGGATGTCGGTGTTGATCCGGCCCGCGGGCGCTGGCCAGCCGGGTGGGGCCGACCGGGTGTAGACGTAGGTCACATCGAGCCCGGCGTCGCTGCGCGCCCGGTCGGCCAGTTCCCCCGCGTAGAGTGCCGTGTCGGGGGCGCGCACCGAGTAGACAAGCCGGAATGGCGCCTGGCTTCCGCTCATGGCGCGGGTGCGGATCATCGCCATCAGCGGTACCACGCCGCTCCCGCCGGCTACCAGCAGGACCGGCTCGGCGTTCTCCGGGTCCCAGACGAACCAGCCGCCGATCGGACCGCGCAACTCGAGCGGATCACCGGGCGCCAGGACCTCGGCCAGGTACGGCGAGACCTCCCCGTCCGGCAGGCGTTGCACCGTTAGCTCGAGACTGGTGCTGCCCGGCGCCGAGGCGATCGAGTAGGACCGCTGCGTCGAGTACCCGTCCGCTGCGGTCAGCCGCACGTCGACGTGCTGGCCGGCCTGATGCCCGGGCCAGCCGGGGACGTCGAGCATGATCGTGCGCGCGGTCGGGGTCTCGTCACGAACCCCGGCGACGGTCCCGACCTGCCAGGTCAGTCGCCCCAGTACCGCTGCTCGCGCCATGGGTCTCCGTAGTTGTGGTAGCCCAGGCTCTCCCAGAAGCCAGGCTCGTCATCGCGGCGCAGGTCGATGCCCTGGACCCATTTCGCTGACTTCCACAGGTACAGATGCGGCACGAGCAGCCGCGCCGGGCCGCCGTGCTCGGGGTCGAGGTCTGCGCTGTCATAGCTGTAGGCGATCCAGGCCTGCCCGTGAAGCAGGTCGGCCAGCGGCAGGTTGGTCGTGTAGCCGCCGTAGGAGCGCGCGAGGGCGAACTGCGCGGTCGTCTCCACCCCGGTGAGCAGGGTGTCCAGGGACACGCCCTGCCAGGCGGTGCCGAACTTGGACCACTTGGTCACGCAGTGCAGGTCGACGGTGATGTCCTCGTGCGGCAAGGCGCGGAACGCGGCCCAGTCCCAGCTGCGGGACTCCCCGGTCTCGGTCCTTATCTTCAGCTCCCACGAGTCCAGCTTGATCCGGGGGGTGGGCCCGGCGGAGAGCACCGGGAACCCGGTGACCAGATACTGCCCGGGCGGGAGCTTCTCGCCGCCCGTGCGCCTGTGCCCGCCGAAGCCGCGGGACACGATCCCCATGAACGGCACGCCCCTTCTTTCAGTGCGGCTAGCCCAGTGCTAGCTAGCCCAGTGCAGCTAGCCCAGTGCAGCTAGCCCAGTGCAGCTAGCCCAGTGCGGCTAGTCCAGTGCGGCTAGTTCAGTGCGGTTAGTTCAGTGCAGCTGGCTCTGCCAGCCGCGAGGAACCCGGCCGGCCGGGCCCGGTACCGGCTGATCGAGCGGGTGATGCTCGGGCGCGGCCAGCGGCGGCCCGTCGTAGAACTCCTTGGTCTGGTAGCTCCAGAACCAGTCTTCGCCGGGTTCGAAGCTGCGGACGATCGGGTGCCCGGTAGCCGCCGAATGAGCGGTCGCGTGCTGCGACGGCGAGGTATCGCAGCAGCCGATGTGCCCGCACTGGGCGCACCGGCGCAGGTGCAGCCACCACCCGCCG
>Ga0070706_100001608_pt1 | contig 23553 bp, 17 predicted proteins | sample KBSK5501metaG_FD_65476 | JGI IMG/M metagenome (GOLD analysis project Ga0070706, IMG submission 65476) | Corn, switchgrass and miscanthus rhizosphere microbial communities from Kellogg Biological Station, Michigan, USA - KBS K5-50-1 metaG | ecosystem: Host-associated > Plants > Roots >... | reverse complement strand
GATGAAATCGCCGCGCGAGTTTAGGCGGCAACGAGTTGAGCGAATGCGCCACGCTCAACTCCAACAACCGGCGCTACATTGCGAATAGGCTGTGTCCGGAGATGCAGGGGCAAGACCAGCCGTCAGTAGCGAAGTGCGAGGCCTCTTCCTTGCTTGCCGCTCCTCGACAACATCCGAAAGAACGTCGTCCGCCAGGGCCAAGAGCAGGCAGCAACTTTCGCTCGATGGAAACAACCACGACCTTTCCTTCGTGAGGTTTCCGGCTGTCAGGGTCGTAGCGCGGATGCTGAGATCGTCAGGGGACCGGCCGAGAGCGAAATGTTCGAGATAGATCACGTCTGTAGGGACAGACGGTCGGCCCATCGCCACATCCGCTGCCACAGTTCTGCCACAGCGTTGATATCGGCCAAGACGGCTTAATGTGTATGGCGTCGGCGAGAGGACCGGCTAAGTGCTTGACTCGTAAAGACTTTTAGTGCGAACATGCACGCAGAGTGTTTGGTGAAAAGCAGGTCTTCCTGCCCTCCGAAGGCAGGGGTTGCTGGTTTCGATCCCAAGTTCCGCTGAGTCGCAAGGCTGAAGCCATCGCACAACAAGGTCTGCCGTGTACTACGGGTCAAGAGGGCGGGCCGGGGGAGGCGCGGTGAAGCCGCGACTTGTCAAAGCAACCCATGCGGCAAAGGTCCGCCCAACGGTGGCGTCAAAGGCGCTCGCTAAGAAGAGCTTGACGAACCTCCGGACCAGAAAGCTGCGACGAACGTAGTCACTCGCGGCATGTTGCGCCCGCGTCGCGGCGAGCGGTCGAAATCTGCGAGAGCAGCTTTCGACCCATAGAAGCCGGTGGCGGTTTTCTCGGCGAGCGACCGGTCTACCCTGGAACTTGACCTTCGACGACGCCGCCGAGAAAGTCAGGGACGGCGAGAACGGTCATTCGCAGGTGGCCATCAACCGACCTGGGCAAGGTGCCCGCTGAACGACCGCATCCGAAGGCCGCGTACTCACGCTGCCGACCCGAAGCGGACCTTTCGAGTTGCGAACTCGACGCCCGAAAGCGGCCGCTCAGCCGCCGGCAGTTGACACGAGCGGTTGCGTCTATCACTACGATCGCCCGAACTCTCATGGGCCGCGTATCGGCCAGCGGATGAATCACAACGGTCGTGTCGGTGCGCGCCTCAATCCATTCGTCCCCGGCTGGTAGTAGGGTTCCCGGCCAGCGCGGTATGCGGCCAGCGGATCGAGTGTCGATGTCGGCACGTCGGCTTGTTTGCGGCAATAGTCAGCGATGGACAAGCGTCTGCGGGTTGGGGATTCCCTCGATTGGCGCCTCCTCCGTGCCGACGGTCTCGCGTGTGAGCGCCTCGACGCGCCTGCGCGTGCCCTCGGGATCGTTGACCCACTGGCCGTAGAACTCGTAAGGGCACGCGGCGACACCGCTGTTGCCCTCGCGCGAATTGATGAGCCCCGTGTACCCGCGGTGCAGCAGCTTGAAGAGATGGTTTTCGCTCTGCCCGTTCTTGCGGAAGTCGCGGATCAGGCTCTTCGAGAGCGCCGCGTACTGCACCCCCATCTCTTCTTCGCCGCATTCGCCGAGCGTGCGCCCGTCGAAGCCGATGATGGCCGAGTGCCCGAAGTACGAGTACACGCCGTCGAAACCCGATGCGTTGGCGACCGCGACGTAGGTGTTGTTCGCGAAGGCCATCGCCTTGGAAATCAGGATCTGCTGCTCCTTGGCCGGGTACATGTAGCCCTGACAACGAATGATGAGTTCGGCGCCCTTCATCGCGCAGTCGCGCCAAATCTCCGGGTAGTTGCCGTCGTCGCAGATGATGAGGCTGATCTTGAGTCCCTTCGGACCGTCGCTCACGTAGGTGCAGTTGCCCGGATACCAGCCCTCAATGGGCACCCACGGCATGATCTTGCGATACTTCTGGACGATCTCGCCCTGGTCGTTCATCAGGATCAGCGTGTTGTACGGCGCCTTGGTCGGATGCTCCTCGTGGCGCTCGCCGGTCAGCGAGAACACGCCCCAGACTTTGGCCTTGCGGCAGGCGGCCGCGAAGATCTCCGACTCGAAGCCGGGCACGCTTGCAGCGTTCTCGTACATCTCCAGGGAGTCGTACATGATCCCGTGCGTGCTGTACTCGGGAAAGACCACGAGATCCATGCCGGGCAAGCCGAGCTTCATGCCCTCGACCATCGCGGCGATGTTCTTGGCGTTGGCGATCACCTCGGCGCGGCTGTGCAGGCGCGGCATCTTGTAGTTGACGACCGCAACGCCGACGGTGTCCTTGCTGCTCGAAATATCACCGTGATGCATGGCGTGTTCCTCGTGTCCTTCAGTGGCTGATCATCCAGGGTCGCTTGGCGGGGAACGCCTTGTTGCCGTTCGCGCCGACTAGCGTGGCGGTCCGCCTCGCGGTCGAACAGCAGCCGCACCCGGCCGAATGCTTCAGACGCGCGTAGTCCTTCGACCGCATCGGCTCGTGGCGCGCGCGTTCGTTGGTCGCGGATGCGGTGCGCGCGTCGGCGCCCATCAGCGCGAGCCGCGGCGCGGCGACGAACACACGCGGCGCCACACCGCCGCAGTCGGGGCAATGTGCCGGCTCGTCGCGACGTGCGAGCGTGCGGAAGGCTTCGAAGCCGCCGCATGCGCCGCAGGCGTAGTCGTAGGTCGGCATCGTCAGACGTCCTGCGACAGCGGCATCTGGATCGACCCGTCGATGAACTTCGTCGGCCCGGCCGCGCCCGGGTTGATGTCGAAGTCGAAGATCTGGGTCGGCAGCCATAAGGTCGCGCAGGCGTTCGGCACGTCGACGACGCCGCTGATGTGACCCTGCACCGGCGCCGTGCCGAGAATCGAATAGGCCTGCGCGCCCGAATAGCCGAACTTTTTCAGGTACTCGATCGCGTTCAGGCAGGCCTGGCGGTAGGCGATCGTCACGTCGAGGTAGTGCTGCTTGCCGGCCTCGTCGACCGAGATGCCTTCGAAGATCAGGTAGTCGTTGTAGGTCGGCGTGATCGGGCTCGGCTTGAAGATCGGGTTCCTGATGCCGTACTTGGCCATGCCGTCCTTGATCAGCGAGACCCGCATGTGGACCCAGCCGGCCATCTCGATCGCGCCGCAGAAGGTGATCTCGCCATCGCCCTGGCTGAAGTGCAGGTCGCCGACCGAGAGGCCAGCGCCGTCCACATAGACGGGGAAGTACACCTTCGAGCCGCGCGACAGGTCCTTGATGTCGCAGTTGCCGCCGTGCTCGCGCGGCGGCACCGTGCGCGCGCCTTCGGCCGCCGCCTTCGCGCACGCGTCGCCGCCGAGCTTGCCCATGTGCGCGGTGCCCGCCGACGGCGGGTTCGCGAGCCCCGGCACGCGGGTCGGGTCGGTCGCGATCAGCGCCGCTTCGCGCGTGTTCCAGGCCTCGAGCATCTTCTTGTCGGGCAGGCAGCCGATCAGACCCGGGTGAATCAACCCGGCGTACTGCACGCCCGGCACGTGGCGCGAGCTCGTGAACATGCCGTGGATGTCCCAGATCGATTTCTGCGCGAGCGGAAAGTGGTCGGTCAGGAAACCGCCGCCGTTCTTCTTGCTGAAGAAGCCGTTGAAGCCCCAGAGGCTGTCGGGCTTGGCGCCGATGTCGAGCAGCTCCACCATCAGCAGGTCGCCGGGCTGCGCACCCTTCACGCCGACCGGGCCTGACAGGTAATGCACCGTCGTCAGGTCGATGTCGCGCACGTCGTCGGCACTGTCGTTGTTCTTGATGAAGCCGCCGGTCCAGTCGTAGGTCTCGAGCACAAAGTCGTCGCCGGGCTCGACCCAGCACGCCATCGGGATGTCGGGGTGCCAGCGGTTGTGGACGTTCTCGTTCTCGGGCGCGGGCTTGCCGAGGTCGACCTTGATCAGGGTGTCGGGCATGGTGTGCGTCTCCTGCAGGGTGAGGGAAAAGGATTCAGACGGAGAGGTACTGCTTGATGCGTGCGACGTCGGTGTCGGCACGCGTGGTCTCGTGCACGAGCCGCCCGCCTTCGATCACGAACAGGCGGTCGGCCACGTCCATCGCGAAGCTCAGCACCTGCTCGGACACGACGATCGTGATCTCGCGCAGCTTGCGGATCTCGTTCAGCGCCTTCGCGATGTCCTTGATGACCGAGGGCTGGATGCCCTCGGTCGGCTCGTCGAGCAGCAGCACCTTCGGCTCGGTGACGAGCGCGCGCGCGATCGCGAGCTGCTGCTGCTGGCCGCCCGAGAGGTTGCCGCCCTTGCGCCGCTTCATGTCGAACAGCACCGGGAACAGCGCGTAGATCTCGTCGGGGATGCGGCGCGTCTTCGAGTTCTCGAGGCCGGTCTGGATGTTCTCTTCGACGGTGAGCGTCGGGAAGATCATCCGGCCCTGCGGCACGTAGGCGATGCCCTTGGCGACGCGGCGAAAGCTCTCGTCCTTCGAGACGTCGTGCCCGGCCACCTCGATCGCGCCGCTCTTGAGCGACAGGATGCCCATCAGGCTCTTGAACAGCGTGGTCTTGCCCATGCCGTTGCGGCCCATGATCGCGACGGTCTCGTTCTTCGCACCCTCGAACGAGATGCCGTGCAGCGCCTCGCTCTGGCCGTAGGCGACGAACAGGTCGTTGACTTTCAGCATGCTGCCGCTCCGTTCAGTGGCCAAGGTACACGTCAATCACCTTCGGATCTGCCTGCACCTGCTCCATCGGGCCTTCGGCGAGGATCTTGCCCTGGTGCATCACGGTGACCTTGTGGGCGATCTTCTTGACGAAGTCCATGTCGTGCTCGATCACGATGACCGCCCGGTTCTTGCAGATGCGCTGCAGCAGCTCGGCGGTCAGCTCGCGCTCGCGAGCGCTCATGCCGGCGATCGGCTCGTCGAGCAGCAGCAGTTCGGGCTCCTGCATCAGCAGCATCCCGATCTCGAGCCACTGCTTCTGGCCGTGGCTCAGCAGCCCGGCCTCGAGCTCGAGCTTGTCGGCAAGGAATATGTCCTCGGCCACCACCTGCACGCGCGCCTTCACCTCGTCGGTGCACTTGAACGCGAGCGCCCCCAGCACCGAGCGGCCCTTCGGGAACGAAACCTCGAGGTTCTGGAACACGCTGAGGTTCTCGTAGATCGACGGCGTCTGGAACTTGCGGCCGATGCCGACGCGCACTCGGCGGTACTCGGCCATCTTCGTCAGCTCGGCGTTCTTGAACTTGATGCTGCCGGCGCTCGCCCGCGTCTTGCCGCAGATCAAGTCGAGCAGCGTGGTCTTGCCGGCGCCGTTCGGGCCGATGATCACGCGCAGCTCGTTGCGGTCGACGTACAGCGTGAGGTTGTCGATCGCCTTGAAGCCGTCGAACGAGACGCTCAGGTCTTCGACCGCGAGTGCGAAATCGGTATTGCTGCTCATGGCTGCCGCTCCGTTCGGTCAGACGCGCTGGCCGCTGATGCCGGGCGGCAGCGTTGCGGCTTCGGGAGTCACCTGCACCTCGCCGCGCACGGCTCGGGCGGGTGGTGTCGGTGCAGCGGCCACTTCCGGTGTAGCACGGCGCATCCGCAGCCGCTGCCACGACGGCAGCACATGGCTCTCCCACAGCCCGGCCAGGCCCATCGGAAACGCCATCGTCACGCCGATGAACAGCGCCGCCATCAGGAACAGCCACAGGTCGGGGAAGCTCTCCGAGAAGTAGGTCTTGCCGGCGTTGACGAGCAGCGCGCCGTAGACCGCGCCGACCAGGCTCATGCGCCCGCCCACCGCCGCGAAGATCACCATCTCGATCGACGGCACGATGCCGACGAAGCTCGGCGACATGAAGCCGACCTGCAGCGTGAACAGCGCACCGCCGATGCCGGCCAGCGCGGCGGCCAGGCAGAACGTGAAGATGCGGAAGTTCGCGACGTCGTAGCCCGAGAAGCGCACCCGGTCTTCCTTGTCGCGCATCGCGAGCAGCAAGGTGCCGGCCTTGCCGGTCTGGATCCAGCGGCACAGCAGGATGCTTCCGACCAGCAACGCGACGCAGGCGTAGTAGAGAACGTACTTCGCATGGTCGGTGCGCGTGTCCCAGCCGAGCAGCGTCTTCAGGTCGGTCATGCCGTTCACGCCGCCGGTGTAGCCCTGCTGGCCGATGATCAGCACGGTCAGGATCAGCGCGACTGCCTGCGTGATGATCGCGAAGTACACGCCGCCGACACGGCGCTTGAACATCGCGAAGCTGACGATCCAGGCGAGCAGCGTCGGCATCGCAACCACCGCGATCAGCGCGAACGGCAGGTGCTTGAACGGCACCCACAGCGCGGGCAGCGCGGTCAGCTGGTTCCAGTCCATGAAGTCGGGAATGCCGGGCGTCGACTGGATCTTGGTCGAGATCGGGTCGCTCGCCTCGAGCTTCAGGAACATCGCCATCGCGTAGCCACCGAGCCCGAAGAACACGCCCTGCCCCAGGCTCAGCACGCCGCCATAGCCCCACACCATCACCAGGCCGATCGCGACGAACGCGTAGGTCAGGTACTTGCCCACGAGGTTGAGCCGGAACACGTCGAGCGCGAGCGGCAGTACGACCGCCAGCAGCAAGGTCAACACCAGCAAACTGCCGAGCTGATAGCGTTTGATCAGGGCATTCATCGAGAGGAAGCTCCAGGTTCAGCGACGGACCTTGCTGGCGAACAGGCCTTGCGGGCGAATCATCAGGATCAGCACGATCAGCGAGAGCGTCAGCACCTTGGCCATCGAGCCGGCCAGGAAGAACTCTGTGATCGACTGCGTCTGGGCGATGCTGAAGGCTGAGACCACCGTGCCGAGAAGGCTCGCCGCACCGCCGAAGGTGACGACCAGGAACGAGTCGACGATGTAGAGCTGGCCCGAGGTCGGCCCGGTCGAGCCGATCGTCGTGAAGGCGGCACCGGCCACACCGGCAATGCCGCAGCCGATCGCGAACGTGAGACGGTCGGTCTTCAGCGTGTCGATGCCGATCGCGTTGGCCATCGTTCGGTTGCTCACCGTCGCACGCACCCGTAGGCCCCAGCGGCTGCGGTTCAGCGCGATCAGCACGCCGATCGTCACGACGCTGGTGAGCGCAAGCACGAACAGGCCGTTGATCGGAATGTCCAGCCCGGGTGCCGGCGCCCACGAGCCGAGCAGCCAGTCGGGTAGCGTCGGGCTTACCTCCTTCGGGCCGATGAAGCTGCGGAACATCTGCTGCAGCGCGAGGCTGACGCCCCAGGTGGCGAGCAGCGTGTCGAGCGGGCGCTTGTACAGGTGCCGGATCAGCGCCCACTCGACCAGCCAGCCGCCGATGAAGGCGAACACGAACGCGAGCACGATCGCACACGGGAAGTAGTACTTCACGAACGACGGTGCGTACAGGCCCGAAAGGTGCGAACCCAGGTAGATCGTGTACGCACCGATCGCCATGAACTCGCCGTGCGCCATGTTGATGACGCCCATCTGCCCGAAGATGATCGCCAGGCCCAGCCCCATCAGCAGCAGCACCGCAAACAGGCTCAGCCCGGCGAAGCCCTGCATCAGGCCGATGTTCAGCATCTCGGAAACAGTCATCGACAACCCCTTCGGTGGAGAGGCAAACCAAGCGGCCGCCGCGGATCCGGCTCTGCCGGTCCGCCAGCGGCGCCCCCTTGAGGGGGAGCGCCGAATGCGCTCCGGGGGGGTCATTGATATCCCTTGGGGAACGGGTCCGGCTTGATCAGCTCCGGCGATTCGGAGACGACCTTGAAGGTCGCGTCGGGCATGCCCATCGCGATGCGCGACTTGCTCCACAGGTGGTGGTTCTCATCGAGCTTGACGTAACCTTCTGGAGCGATCTTCAGCTCGATGCCGGGCGACGCGGCGACCACCTTGTCGACGTCGAAGCTCTTCGCCTTCTCGACCGCCGCCTTCCACAGCCAGGGCCCGAGGTAGCCGGCCTGCGTGACGTCGCCGATCACCGCGTCCTTGCCGTACTTGCCCTTGAACGCGGCGACGAACTTCTTGTTGTTGTCGTTCTCGAGCGACTGGAAGTACTTCATCGACGAGTAGAAGCCGGTGAAGTTTTCTCCGCCGACACCGGTCATCTCGTCCTCGGTGACCGAGAGCGTGACGAGCAGCTGCTTGTCGCCAGTGATGCCGGCTGCCTTCAGCGCCTTGTAGAACGCGACGTTCGAGCCGCCGACCACCGCGGTGAAGATGCAGTCGGGCTTCTGCACCTTGATCTTGTTCATCAGCGAGCCGAAGTTCGTGCTGCCCAGCGGGTAGTACTCCTCGCCGACGACCTTGCCCTTCTGGAAGTTCTCGATGTGCTTGCGCGCGATCTTCATCGAGGTGCGCGGCCAGATGTAGTCGGAGCCGATCAGGAAGAAGGTCCCGGCCTTCTTTTCCTTCTTGGCCCAGTCGAGGCTGTAGAGGATCTGCTGCGTCGCTTCCTGGCCGGTGTAGAAAACGTTCTTGCTCTGCTCGAGGCCTTCGTAGAAGGTTGGGTAGTACAAGAGGCCGTTCTCCTTCTCGAACACCGGCAGCACGGCCTTGCGCGAGGCCGAGGTCCAGCAGCCGAACACGGCGGCGCAGTGGTCGTTGATCAAGAGCTTCTTCGACTTCTCGGCGAAGGTCGGCCAGTCGGACGCACCGTCCTCCTTGATCACCTTGATCTTGCGGCCGAGGATGCCGCCCATCGCGTTGATCTGGTCGATCGCGAGCTGCTCGGCCTGGATCGAGCCGGTCTCGGAGATCGCCATCGTGCCAGTCGACGAATGCAGCTGGCCCACTGTGACCTCGGTGTCGGTGATCGCGAGCTTGGTCGTGTTGACGCCGGCGGTCGACTGAGCGTTGCTGAGGCTCGCGACACCGAGCATCGGCAGCGCGGCAGCGCCCTGCAGCAGGCGGCGGCGACTCGGGTCGGGCGAGTTCGGATCGTGGTCGCGGGACATGGTGAAGGTTCCTCCGGGGTTGTGTTGCGTGTCGGGCTGGAGCGCATCTTCCGAGAGCACGTGGGCGCGGCGAATACGTCAATCAACGTAGCCCGATGCCACGCGAATCGCAGGAGCGCTTCTTGCTCAGGCTTAGGTTCCGCGTGCGAGACGCCCCATAACCGTGCCTGCCGATGGCCCCGCAACCGCAGAAGATCTTCCACATCCGGCGCGACTACAACTCGTGGGTGGCGAACGAGTCGATGGAGGACTACGCGCTGCGCTACACGCCGCGCAGCTTTCGCAAGTGGAGCGAGTGGCGCGTCGCGAACACGGCATTCGGCGCCACCTCGTTTCTCGCGCTGGAGGCGATCGGCGGCGCGATCGCGCTGAGCTACGGCTTCTCGAACGCCGTGTGGGCGATCCTGATCGTCGGCCTCGTGACCTTCCTGACCGGATTGCCGATCAGCTATTACGCGGCGCGCTACGGCGTCGACATGGACCTGCTGACGCGCGGCGCCGGCTTCGGTTACCTGGGTTCGACGATCACCTCGCTCGTCTACGCGAGCTTCACGTTCATCTTCTTCGCGCTCGAGGCCGCGATCCTCGCGCTGGCGCTGCAGATGTATTTCGACTGGCCGCTGTCGGTGTGCTATCTCGTCGCGTCGCTCGGCATCGTGCCGCTCGTGATGCACGGCATCACGCTGATCCAGCGGCTGCAGTGGTGGACCCAGCCGGTCTGGATGATCCTGTTCGTGCTGCCCTACCTCGCCGTGCTCGCGAAGAAGCCCGATGCGTTCGCCGACTTCACCACGCTGACCGGCGGTGTCTCGCACAGCAGCGGCTTCGATGCGGTGATGTTCGGTGCAGCCGCCACGGTCGCGTTCTCGCTGGTGGTGCAGATCGGCGAACAGGTCGACTACCTGCGTTTCCTGCCCGCGAAGACACACGAGAACCGCGCTCGCTGGTGGGGTGCGGTGCTGATCGCCGGGCCGGGCTGGATCGTGCCGGGCATGCTGAAGATGCTCGGCGGCGCCTTCCTTGCCTTCCTCGCGCTTCAGCACGAGATTCCGGTCGACAACGCGATCGAGCCGACCCAGATGTACCTGGCCGGCTTCGGCTACGTCTTCAGCTCGCCGGCCTGGGTGCTCGGCGCGACGACGCTGTTCGTGATCGTGTCGCAGGTCAAGATCAACCTGACGAACGCCTACGCGGGCTCGCTCGCCTGGTCGAACTTCTTCGCCCGCCTGACGCACAGCCATCCGGGCCGCGTGGTGTGGCTGGTGTTCAACGTGCTGATCGCCGTGCTGCTGATGACGCTCGGCGTGTTCGAGGCGCTCGAGGGCGTGCTCGGCCTCTACAGCAACGTCGCGATCGCCTGGGTCGGCGCGCTGGTGGCCGATCTGATGATCAACAAGCCGCTCGGCTGGAGCCCGAAGCACATCGAGTTCAAGCGCGCCCACCTGTACGACATCAACCCGGTGGGCCTCGGCGCGATGCTGACCGCCGCCGCGCTCGGCATGGCGGCGTACGCGGGCACGATGGGTGCCTTCGCGAAGGCGTTCGCGCCGTTCATCGCGCTGTTCACCTCGATGCTCGTCTCGCCGCTTCTCGCGTACTGGACGCGCGGCCGCTACTACCAGGCCCGTTCGGACAAGGCGCCGTGGGCGGCCGGCGAGCTCGTGACCTGCTCGGTCTGCGAGAACGCCTTCGAGTCGGAGGACATGGCGCAGTGCCCTGCCTACGACGCGCCGATCTGCTCGCTGTGCTGCACGCTCGAGTCGCGCTGCCACGACCGCTGCAAGACGGATTCACGGGCCGCCGAGCAGGTGCGCGCCGCGCTCGTGTCGGTGCTGCCGCAGGCCCTGTCCAGCCGCATCAACTTCCGGGTCGCGCACTACCTCGTCACGGTGCTGTCGCTGATCGCGCTGTTCGCGGTGGTGCTGGGTGTCGTCTACGAGCAGCAGGGCGCACTGCACGCGGGCAACCAGGAGCTGCTGCGCGCGCCGCTGCTGAAGGCGTTTGCGCTGCTGTCGCTGGCCGCCGCCGTCGGCGCCTGGTGGATGGTGCTGGGCAGCGAGAGCCGGCGCATGGCCGAAGACGAGTCGAGCCGGCAGAACGACCTGCTGATGCGCGAGATCGAGGCGCACCGCCGCACCGACAGCGCGCTGCAGGCAGCCAAGGACCTGGCCGAGGCGGCGAACCAGGCGAAGACCCGCTACGTGACGGGCATGACGCATGAGCTGCGCACGCCGCTCAACGGCATCCTCGGCTATGCGCAGATCCTCTTGAAGGACGAGCAGATCCAGGGCTCGCGGCGCGCCGCCGTCGACACCATCCAGCACAGCGGCGAGCACCTGCACGGCCTGATCGACGGGCTGCTCGACCTCGCGCGCATCGAGGCGGGCAAGCTCAGGCTCGACATCGCTCCGCTGCCGATGCGCGACTTTCTCGACGACGTGGTCCGCATGGTCGCGCCGCAGGCGGCCGCGAAGGGGCTCGCGTTCGAACTGCGCACTCAGGGGCGCGTGCCGACCTACGTGCGCGCCGACGCGCGCCGCCTGCGGCAGATCCTGATCAACCTGCTCGCCAATGCGGTGCGCTTCACCGACAGCGGCAGCGTGACCCTGCTGCTCGACCACACGCGCGAGGTCGCGCGCTTCCACGTGATCGACACCGGCATCGGTATCGCGCCGCAAGACCTCGAACGCATCTTCCTGCCCTTCGAGCGCGGCAGCGCCGGGCGCCGGACCGACGAGCCCGGCACCGGACTCGGCCTGACGATCACGCGGCTGCTGACCCAGCTGATGGGCGGCGAGATGACCGTGCGCAGCTCGCCCGGCGAAGGCAGCACGTTCACGGTGCGGCTCTACCTGAGCGAAACCGCCGAGCCCGGGTACGCGCGCACGCCGCGGCATCGGCCGGTCAGCGGCTACATCGGCGCGCGGCGCAGCCTGCTCGTCGTCGACGACCATCCCACGCAGCGCCAGATGCTCGCCGGGATGCTGCTGCCGCTCGGCTTTCGGGTGCGCGAGGCGGCCAGCGGGCGCGAGTGCCTGGAGAGCGTGCACGACAAGCGGCCCGATGCGGTGCTGCTCGACATCTCGATGGACGATATGGATGGATGGGAGACGCTTCGCCAGCTGCGAGCGCACGGCTTCCACGACCTGCCGGTGATCATGGTGTCTGCGAACGCGTTCGAGAACCAGAGCGACCGCATGGCGGAGAGCACTTGCCAGGGGTTCGTCGACAAGCCGGTGATCGAGTCGGAACTGCTCGCCGCGCTGCAGCGCCACCTGGAGCTGGAATGGGTTGCCGAACTCGCGGTGACCGGATGGCCGGCGCTCCCGCCGGAGCGGCCGGCGGCGGCAGCAGCGGCGATTCCAGCCCGGCACGCACAGGCATTGCTGCAGCTGGCGCAGCTCGGCCACGCACGCGGCGTGCAGCGCGGGCTCGACGCGCTCGTCGAAGAGAACCCTGCGCTCGAACCGCAGATCGCGGGAATGCGCGCGATGGCCGCGCGCTTCGCCTGGAGCGAGCTGGTCGAATACCTGACGACCGAGGTGCAACGGGCCGACGATGCGACGGAGGCTGCAGCATGAACGCGGCCGGCGCCGACATCGTGCTGGTCGTCGACGACATGCCACGCTCGCTCGGCGCCCTCTGCAGCGATCTCGAGGAGAACGGCTACACCGTGCTCGTGGCGGCCGACGGTGCGTCCGCACTCGAGCGGCTGGAGCTCGTAACGCCCGACGCGGTGCTGCTGGATGCGCGCATGCCGGGACTCGACGGCTTCGAGACCTGCCAGCGCCTGAAATCGCACCCGGCCTGGTCGCACATCCCAGTGATCTTCATGACCGGGCTGTCGGAGACCGATCACATCGTAAAAGGCTTCGAGGCCGGCGGCGTCGACTACGTTGTCAAGCCCGTGCGTACGCCGGAGGTGCTGGCCCGGCTCGCGACCCACGTTCGCAACGCGCGCACCGCACGCATGGCCCGCGATGCGGTCGACATCGGCGGGCATGGCGTGCTGATGGTCGACACGCACCAGCGCATCGCGTGGCGTTCGCCGCAGGCGCAGCGCTGGCTCGGCGAGTTCTTCGACGACGATGCGGCGTGTGTCGCCTGGCTGGGCGACGCGGCGGCCGGTGCCGACGACCTGCGCAGCGCCGCTCGCGACGGCCGCACGCTGACCGCCCGCCGCCTCGGCGCTGCCGGTCTCGGCGAGGCGATGTGGCTGCTCGGCGTGCGTGCGGCCGATTCGCAGCCGGCCTCGCGACTGGCCACCGCTTCACTCACGCCGCGCGAGACGGAAGTGCTGTCGTGGATCGCCAAGGGCAAGACCAACCGCGACGTGGGCGAGATCCTCGGCATGAGCCCGCGCACCGTTAACAAGCATCTGGAGCATGTGTTCGAAAAACTGGGCGTTGAAACGCGCGCCGCGGCAGCGGCTCTGGCAAGCCGCGAGCTGGGTTGACTGAGAGACGACGTTACGGCGCATGCTTCGCAACGACTCGAGTGCACCCGACTACGCTGTTTGCCGTATCCGCGGACCGGCCCGCGCCTTGCATAGTCGTGAGATGGCTCGCCTACATTGCCCTGCAACGCGGCCCTCGCCACGAGGATGAGCCGGCATCCGTGTGTGGCGCCCGCGATGAGCCAGCAGCCGACCCAGCGCATCGTGCCGATCCGGCGCGAATACAACGCGTGGGTGGCCGACGAGACGATCGAAGATTACGCGCTGCGCTACACGCCGCATAGCTTCCGCAAGTGGAGCGAGTTTCGGGTCGCCAACACCGCGCTCGGCGCAATCTCCTTTCTGGCGCTCGAAGCGATCGGCGCGTCCATCGCGCTGGACAACGGCTTCTTCAATGCGTTCTGGGCGATTGCGCTGGTCAGCACCTTCATCTTCCTGACCGGCATCCCGATCAGCATCTACGCCGCGCGCCACGCGGTCGACATCGACCTGCTGACGCGCGGTTCGGGCTTCGGCTACCTGGGCTCGACCTTCAGTTCGCTGGTCTACGCCTCGTTCACGTTCATCTTCTTCTCGCTCGAGGCGTCCATCATGGCCTCGGCGCTGGAGCTGGGGCTGGGCGTGCCGCTCTGGCTGGGCTACCTGATCTGCTCGGTGGTCGTGATCCCGCTGGTGATGTACGGCATCACGATGATCAGCCGCCTGCAGGCATGGACGCAGCCGCTGTGGCTGGTGCTGCTGGTCCTGCCCTACGCCTTCCTGATCTTCCGCTGGCCCACGCACCTGCAGGGCCTGATGCACGCGTCGTACGGCATCAACGACGGGCATTTCGACTGGCTGCAGCTGGGCGCCGCGAGCACTGTCGTCGCATCGATGGTGGCGCAGATCGGCCAGCAGGTCGACTCGTTGCGCTTCATGCCACGACCTCGCCCAGGCCAACCATGGCGCTGGTGGACCGCGGTGCTGGCGGCCGGCCCTGGCTGGATCGTCATCGGCGGCGCCAAGATGCTCGGCGGCGCCGTGCTGGCCTATCTGGCTGTTCGCCAAAGCGTGCCGCCTTCCGAGGCCATCAAGCCCACGCAGATGTACCTGGTCGGCTTCGCGCAGGTGGTTCGTGACCCAGCCTGGGTCCTTGGCCTGACTTGTCTGTTCGTGGCGGTCTCGCAGATCAAGATCAACGTCACCAATGCCTACGCCGGGTCCTTGGCCTGGTCCAACTTTTTCGCGCGCCTGACGCATGCGCATCCGGGCCGGCTGGTGTGGCTGGTGTTCAACGTGCTGATCGGCGTGGCGCTGATCAAGGTCGGCATCTTCGACGTGCTGGAGAGCATGCTCGGCTTCTATGCCAACTTCGCGGTGGCCTGGATCGGCGCGCTGGTGGCCGACCTCGTCATCAACAAGCCGCTGGGCCTGAGCCCGGCGGGCATCGAGTTCAGGCGCGCGTACCTGCACGACATAAACCCCGTCGGCTTCGTCTCGATGGGTCTGGGCACCGTGCTGGCGCTTAGCGCGTTCGTCGGTGTGTTCGGACCGTTGGCGCAGGCCTTCAGCACCGGTATCGGATTCGCCGTGGCGTTCTGCTGCGCGCCGCTGATCGCCTGGCTGACACGCGGCAAGTACTACATTGCGCGCCCGCCTGCCGCGCTCGGCCGCAGCGCCTCTCTGACATGCGGCGTGTGCGAGAAGTCGTACGAGTCCGAAGACATGGCCCATTGCCCAGCCTATGGGTGCAACATCTGCTCGCTGTGCTGCTCACTCGACGCCCGCTGCGAGGATGTCTGCAAACCCCGATCGGGACTTGGCCACCGTATCGGCGAGGCCTTCAAACACTTCGCACCGAGTTTGCTGAAGGTCGCACGTACCCGCCGCATGCACTACTTGCTCTGCATGCTGGCACTGGCGCTGGTCCTGGGAGCGATCCTGTCGTTCATCGTCGCCCAGGAGGTGCACGTGCTGCGCGAGCTGGCGCCGGGATCGCCGGCCATCTGGCACCTGATGTGGATCAAGATTTGTTGTGCGCTGGTGCTGCTGGTGCTGGCCATCGGCTCGTGCTGGTTGCTGCTGACGTCGGACAGCCGGCGCGTGGCGCAGGACGAATCCAACCGCCAGGCACTGCTGCTGCGCGAGGAGATCCAGGCCCACGAGGTGACCGACGGCGAGTTGCAGACGGCGCGCCAGGTAGCGGAACAAGCCAACCTGGCCAAGAGTCGCTTCATCACCACCATCAGCCACGAGCTGCGCACGCCGCTCAACAGCATCCTCGGCTATGCACAGATCCTGGAGCGCGATCTGGGCTTGCCGCCGAACCGCCGCGCGGCGCTGGAAGTCATCCGCAAGAGTGGCGACCATGTCGTGTCGCTGATCGACGGGCTGCTCGACATCGCCCGGATCGAGACTGGCCGGCTGACGCTGGTGAGCTCCGAAATCCGCTTCGCCGACTTCATGGCGCAGCTGGTCGACATCTTCCAGCTCGAGGCAAAAAACAAGCGGATCGTTTTCGACTATCGGCCGGCGCCGCCGCTTCCGCTGGCCGTGCGTGGCGACAAGAAGCGCGTGGCGCAGTTGCTCATCAATCTGCTCGGCAACGCGGTCAAGTACACCTCGCGCGGGCAGGTGAGCTTTCGCATCCGCTACGCCAATGAGATCGCCATCTTCGAGATCGAAGACACTGGCTCGGGCATCGCCACCGGCGATCTCGAACGCATCTTCCTGCCGTTCGAGCGTGCTGCCGAGGCCGGAAACCCGACCGCCGGTGGCGTGGGCTTGGGCCTCACGATCTCAAACATGCTGACCGGCCTGATGGGTGGTGACCTGGGGGTGCGCAGCGAGGTCGGAGTCGGGTCGTGTTTCACAGTGCGCCTGTTCCTGCCGGCCATTGCCAATCCGCAGTTGCCGGTCGTCGAGCCCGCGCCGCGCCACGTCGCCGGATATGGCGGCGAGCGGCGCAAGGTGCTGGTGGTGGACGATGCCGCCGTCGATCGCCAACTGCTGAGCGACGTGCTGGAGCCGCTGGGCTTTGCGGTGATGCATGCCGCATCGGGCATCGAGGCCTTGCGGGTGTCGAGCCAGTTCGTGCCCGATCTGATTCTGCTCGACATAGACATGCCGGAGATCGATGGCTGGGAAACGGCGCAGCTGATGCGTGCGAACCGAATCTCGCAGGCACCGATCCTGATGGTCTCGGCCAACGCCTTCGACAGCGACCGGCGCAACGAGGTCGGCGTGGGCCGCGAGGACTTCCTCACCAAGCCTCTGCGCATCGACGACTTGCTGGAGCGCGTACGCGCCAAGCTCGCAATCGTGTGGACCACGAACACCGAGACGGAGGAGCCAGACGCCGAAACCGCCTTGCCCGGTCTGCCCCGATCGAGTCTGACGGTGCTTCAGCAGCTCGGCGAGATGGGCTACGTGCGCGGCATCCTGGAGAAGCTCGACGAGCTGGATCGGCTCGACACTGCCTATGCACCCATCACCCATGCGCTGCGCAGCTGCGTGCAGCGCTTCGACCTGCAAGGCTTTGCGCGCGCACTCGAAGAGGTGAAGGGGTGAACACGATCGCGACGGAACTCCACGTCGAACAGGGCCCCGGGGTCGTGCTGATCGTCGACGACGCACCGGAGAACCTGGCAATGCTGCACGAAGCACTCGACGCCGTCGGCTATCGCGTCCTGGTGGCGACCGACGGCCACACCGCGCTCGATCGCGTCGCGCAGCTGTTGCCCGATGTGATCCTACTCGACGCCATCATGCCGGGCCTGGATGGTTTCGAGACTTGTCGGCGGCTGAAGGCCGATCCGCAAGTTGCTCACGTACCCGTCGTCTTCATGACCGGGCTGTGCGAGACGAGTCACATCCTCGCCGGCTTCCAGGCCGGCGGAGTGGACTACCTGACCAAGCCGATCAAGCCGCCCGAGGTGCTGGCGCGCATCGCGGCGCACGTGCGCAACGCGCGGCAGACGGTCAGCGCGAGGCATGCGGTCGATGCCGCCGGCCACGCGATGCTGTCGGTCGACACGCTGGGCCATGTGCGCTGGCAATCACCCGCTGCGCGTGAGTGGCTGCGCACATGGCTCGACGCGGAGGGGCGACTGCCGTCAATGGCGACGGCCTGGTTGGTCCAGCGCGAAGTGGACGCACTGCCCGTCGTCGCGGACGGCCGGCGCCTGAGCCTGTCGCGGCTGGCCAGCGACCTCACCGGCACCACGCTGCTGGTGCGAAAGCGCGCCAGCGCGCCCGAGCCACCTGCGCTGGCCGCGGCCTTTGGGCTAACCGGACGCGAGGCCGAGGTACTCTACTGGGTCGCCTGCGGCAAGATCAACCGCGATGTCGGCGAGATCCTCGGCATGAGCCCGCGCACGGTCGACAAGCACCTGCAACACGTCTTCGAGAAGTTGAACGTCGAGACCCGCACCGCAGCGGCGTCGATGGTCCTCAACCACGCACCAGCGGACGACTGAGCGACCCTGTTCGCGATCTCGCGTATTTCATCGGCGCGACGTTCTCGCGACACTGGGTTCAACACTTGGAGGAACCCGATGAAGCACGAGATCGACACGCCCGCATCCCTCGAAAACGCCGACCGCCGCGGCCTGTTGAAGGCTGCCGCCTCCGTCGCCGGCGCGGCCCTGGCCGGTGTGCCGAGCATCGGCTTTCCGCAGATCATGAAGCGCGACTTCCAGGGCATTACGCTGCGCCACATCGGCGTGTCGTACGCAGTGCAGCGCGAGATCGGCGAGCAAGCCTCTAAGGACCTCGGCTTCAAGATCGAGATGCAGAACCTCGACACCTCGGCGTCGATCACGCGTTTCGTGACGCAACCCAACAGCGTCGACATCGCCGATATGGAAGGCTGGCAGGTCAAGGTCGCGATGGCTCGCGGTTTGCTGCAGGGCATCGACTCGAAGAAGATCAAGGAGTTCGACGGTATCCTGCCGATCTTCACCACCGGCGTGTACGAAGGCCGCAAGATCTCCCGCCAGGGCATCTCGCCTTACGAGGTGATGTACACGGACGGTCCCGAAGCCAAGAAGATCGTCGAGGGCCAGCAGCCGTGGCTGACCTTCCTGCCCCAGGTCTTCAATGCCGACTCACTGGGCTACCGCCCCGACAAGGTCGGCCGCGAAGTGACCGAGTGGAAGGACCTGATCGATCCCAAGTTCTCCGGCCGCGCCGCGATCCTCGATATCCCGAACATCGGGATCATGGACGCCGCGCAAGCGCTCGAGTCGCGTGGCGACCTGGTGTACGGCAACAAGGGCAACATGACCCGCAAGGAGATCGACATCACGATCAATGCGCTGATCGAGTTGAAAAAGAAGGGGCACTTCCGCGCCTCCTGGAGCACCTTCGAACAGTCGGTCGAGCTGATGGCAAGCGGCGAGGTGTTCATCCAGTCGATGTGGTCACCGGCCGTGACGGCGGTGCTCGAGAAGGGTATCCCGTGCATCTATGCACCGGTGGCGATCAAGTCCAACGGCAAGGAAGGCTACCGCGGCTGGTGCAACGGCATGAGCCTGATGAAGCACCTGAGCGGCAAGAAGCTGGAGGCGGCTTATGAATACCTGAACTGGTACTACTCCGGTTGGCAAGGCGCTTATGTCGCTCGCCACGGCTACTACAGCCCTGTGCCGCGCACGGCCAAGTCGCAGATGACGTCGGCGGAGTTCGACTACTGGTACCTGGGCAAGCTGGCCGCCGACATCATCAAGAGCGACCACGGCCAGCCCATTGCCGTGGTGGGTTCTGTGCGCGATGGCGGCTCGCTGGCCCAGCGCTTCTCCAACATCGCCTGCTGGAACACGGTGATGGACGAGAACCAGTACATGGTCCAGCGCTGGAACGAGTTCAAGGCGGCGTGACGCGGCAGCGAACCCACATGAGCCCCGCCCGGCCGCCCGAAGGAGCTTGCACCGCAGTGCGAAGCACGGAGGCTACCCTGTGACTCCCCAGCACAAGTCCTGGCTCCAGCTCGCGCCGTTGACGCTGGTGCTGCTGCTGTTCGTCGCGGTACCCTTGGTCTTCGTCGTGATCGTCAGCTTCTTTCGCAGCGACGGCTTCGACACGATCCCGGCGTTCAGCCTCGAGAACTACACCGCGCTGCTGAGCTCGAGCCTGACGCTGTCGCTGTACCTGAAGATGATCAAGTACGCGCTGATGACCTGGGCGGTCTCGCTGGTCGTGGGCTTCTTCGTCGCGTACTTCCTGGTCTTCCACGTGCGCAACCGGAGCGTGGCGATCGGCCTGTTCCTGCTTTGCACCGTGCCGTTCTGGACCTCGAACGTGATCCGCATGATCTCGTGGATGCCGGTGCTCGCCGAGCAAGGCGTGATCAACAGCGCGCTGCTCGCGCTCGGCCTGATCGATACCCCGCTGCGCATCCTGCTGTTCTCGGACTTCTCGGTGGTGCTGGCCTACGTGCACCTGTTCACGATCTTCATGATCGTGCCAATCTTCAACTCGATGAGCCGCATCGACCGCAAGCTGTTCGAAGCCGCACGCGATGCCGGCGCCGGCCGATTCAAGACGTTGATGCTGGTGGTGCTGCCGCTCACCAATTCAGGCGTCGTGTTGGGCTCGATCTTCGTCGTCACCTTGGTGATGGGTGACTTCTACGTGGTCAAGGTGATGAGCGGCGGCGGCTCGGCCTCAGTCGTCTCGGCCATGTACGACAACGTCTCGACCCTGCTGTTCCCGCCGGCCGCGGCGTCGGCAGTGATCCTGCTGCTGATCCTGACGGTGTTGATCGTGGTCCTGACGCGCTTCGTCGACGTGCGGCAAGAACTCGTGCAGCGGAGCTGAGCCTGTGTCCACCCTCACCTCCACGCCGACCGTGGGCGACGCCCCTGCGCGGCCGTGCACCTTCTACGTCCTCGCCCTCTTCTTCGCGGCCTACGTGTTGTTCTTGTATGGGCCCATGCTCTGCATGTACGTGCTGTCATTCCAGGGCGAGCACGGTGCGCTGTCATTCCCGATGCGCGGCGTCAGCCTGCACTGGTTCCACCAGCTCTGGGAGGGCCGCAGTGCCGACATCGGCGGCGCCGTGACACGCTCGATCCCGCTCGCGCTGGCGGTGATGGCGATCACCGTCGTGGTCTCGGTCGCCGCCGGTCTGGGCTTTCGCCGCCGGGTGCGCGGCAGCAGCGCGCTGTTCTACGCGGTGATCGTCAGCCTGACGGCGCCGGGCTACATCCTGGGCATAGGCACCGGCCTGATGTTCAGCCTGTTCGGCTGGCAGACGAGGTGGTACACCTCGGCACTCGGCTCGCATCTTTCATGGACGCTGCCCTTCGGCGTGCTGATCACCTTCGCCGTCTTCGGCCGCTTCGACGCCGCCTACGAGGAAGCTGCGCGCGACCTCGGCGCGAGCCCGTCGCAGACGCTGCGCCTGGTGGTGCTGCCCATACTCGCGCCTGGGATCATCGCGATCGCCCTGTTCGGCTTCACACTGTCGTACGACGAATTCGCTCGAACACTCCAGACCAGCGGCCCGAACAACACCGTGCCGATCGAGATCTGGAGCATGACGCAGAACGTCACGTCGCCAACGATCTACGCGCTTGGCACCGTCACCACCGCGATCTCGTTTCTGTGCATCGGCGCGGCGATCATCGCCGTCGCGGTGATCCAGCGGCACCGCCGCGCACCGGCCCGGTCTCGATAACAGCCACCCGACAACGCGACTCAGCGCAGCACCCATGTTCATCGACAACGCGAGTTCTCTTTCCCTGGCCATGCCTGCGCCCACGCATCAGGCGGCCAACGGAAGCGTCGTGCTCGCAGGCCTGACAAAACGCTTCGCCGACGGCATGGTTGCGGTCGACAACATCGACCTGCACATCGAGCCCGGCAGCTACTGCTGCCTGCTGGGGCCCAGCGGCTGCGGCAAGACCACGATGCTGCGCATGATCGCCGGCCACGAGACGCCGAGCAACGGCGCGATCCTGATCGACGGCAACAACGTCATCGGCCGCCCGCCGCGCGAGCGCGGCACCGCGATGATGTTCCAGAACTACGCGCTGTTCCCGCACCTCTCGGTGCGCGACAACGTGGCTTTCTCGCTGCGCGTGCGCGGCGTGCAAAAGAAGGAGCGGCTGCGCGAAGCGGACAGGGTGATCGAGCAGGTGCAGCTCGGCATGTTGGCCGACCGCCTACCCGGGCAGCTCTCCGGCGGACAGCAGCAGCGCGTGGCGCTGGCACGCGCCATCATCATGCGGCCCACGGTGCTGCTGCTCGACGAGCCACTGTCAGCGCTCGACGAGTTCCTGCGCCTGCAAATGCGCGGCGAGCTGCGCGGCATGCAGCGCGAGCTCGGGATCACGTTCATCCACGTCACCCATACCCAACTGGAGGCCATCGCTGTGGCCGACCAGGTGATAGTCATGGACAAAGGTCGAATCGCGCAGTCGGCGTCGCCGCGCGAGATCTACGCGCAGCCGCGCACCGAGTACGTGGCGGCGTTCATCGGCGGACAGAACGTGCTGCATGGGCAGGTGGCCGAACTCACCGGATCGAGCGTCGCGCTCACTGGCGCCCACGGCGCGTGCTATCTGCTGCCGCGCGATGGCACGCCGCTCGCGTTGGGTCAGGTGATCTCGTTCGCGGTGCGCCGCGATCGCATGCACGTCACCGGCGAGTACGAGGCACTGGCGCTCCCCCGCAACACGCTGCGCGGCCGCGTGCGCGAGCTGGAGTACCAGGGCCTCTACATGAAGGTCAGCCTCACCACCGAGGATCCGAACGCACCGGGCTGCGTGGTCTATGTGGAGGAGAACACCTTCTTCAAGGACCCGGTCAGCGTCGGCCAACTCGTGCGCTGTCATTGGGCCACCGACGACGCGCACGGCCTGGTTCGTCTCTGAACCTCAATCAACCCACCGACCCAGGAACCCCCATGAAAGACTACGAACTGTTCGACCTCGGCGATGTCGTGCTGCAGTGCCGAAAGACGCTGCGCGGCGCCAAGCTCGCCTACAAGACCTATGGCACGCTGAACGCGGCCAAGGACAACGCGATCGTCTACCCTACCTGGTACTCGGGCCAGCACTACGAGAACGAATGGCTGATCGGAAACGGCAAGGCGCTTGACCCAGACAAGTACTTCATCATCATCCCGAACATGCTGGGCAACGGCCTATCAACCTCGGCCAGCAACCATCCGGCGCCATACGACAGGGCACGCTTCCCGAACATCACGGCCTACGACAACGTGCGACAACAGCACCGCCTGGTGACGGAGCGGTTCGGCATCACCAAGCTCAAGCTGGTGACCGGTTGGTCGATGGGCGCGCTGCAAACCTACCACTGGGGCGCGCTGTACCCGGACATGGTTGAGCGCATCCTGCCGTTCATGGGATCGGCGAAGTGCTCGCGCCACAACTATGTGTTCCTCGAGGGAGCGAAGGCGGCCCTGCTCGCCGATGCGGCCTTCAAAGACGGCTGGTACGACACGCCGCCCGAAAAGGGCTTGCGCGCCTTCGGCCGTGTCTATGCCGGCTGGGGTTTCTCGCAGGCCTTCTACCGCCACCAGCTCGACCTGGAGGCGATGGGCCATGCCTCGCTCGAAGACTTTCTGGTGGGCTTCTGGGAAGGGCTGTTCCTGAACCGCGATGCGAACAACCTGCTGACAATGCTGTGGACCTGGCAGCACGGCGACATCAGTGACAACGAGGTCTTCAAGGGCGACTTCGTAAAGGCGCTGAGCGCGATCAAGGCCAAAGCCATCGTGATGCCGGCCTCGACCGACCTCTACTTCCCGCCGGCCGACAACGAGTTCGAAGTCAAGCACATGCCCAACGCCAAGTTGCAGGTGATAGGCACCGACTGGGGTCACTTCGCAGGCGGCCCTGGAACCAGCCCGGCCGACATCAAAGTGCTTGATGATGCGCTGAAGGAACTGCTTGTCAGTTGATGGCGTCGCTGAAGAATCGAGCCTGGCACCGAGGGAGCGTTGTGATGCGTCGTGCCAAAGTCATAGTCGTCCGCCTGTGGCGAGAAAGAACTCAACGAACACCGGAGCCGATGCGCATGCTCCAGAGAGGCATTTCCTTCGCACTGCCTTTGGCGCACGATGCCGAGATAGCGAACGGTCGACTCGAGTTTCGCGTGGCCGAGCAGAAGTTGCACGGCGCGCAGGTTCTTCGTACGCCGGTAGATCAGCGTCGCCTTGGTTCGCCGCATCGAGTGCGTACCGTAATCTGC
>Ga0070706_100001606_pt1 | contig 23567 bp, 24 predicted proteins | sample KBSK5501metaG_FD_65476 | JGI IMG/M metagenome (GOLD analysis project Ga0070706, IMG submission 65476) | Corn, switchgrass and miscanthus rhizosphere microbial communities from Kellogg Biological Station, Michigan, USA - KBS K5-50-1 metaG | ecosystem: Host-associated > Plants > Roots >... | reverse complement strand
AAGTGAGGGTCGCAATTTTCATTCGCGAATTACCTATTGCGACTTTGCAAAACCAACGGTTCAGCCTCGACAATCCGAAGGCGTTTGCGAAGAAAGTCTTTCGACTTCCGCTTCCTTTCCGGGTTTTGCTTCTATGCGCGCGAACAAAGCGACAGTAACATTCGGTTTCATTTTCTATTCTCAGGTTCAATTTCACGCAGTTTTGCGAGGATTTTATTCAGACCACGTCATTAGCTATTGAAGATCAGCTGATTCTCCGCCGATACTCCGACACGCCGATACATACCTTTGTCGTTGTGGTTCGGCGCGTTGCGAGGCACGAGCGCTTCAGACGGCTCCTTTGACATCACTGTTCGTAATTTTCGACGATCTTGGCCGGCCGTACATGGGCATCCTTTGGATTGCGCCCGGCATCCCGCAGAGCTTGACGCTGCCGCAATAAGTCCCAGCACTGATCCAGCTCAATATTGATCTTGGCCAATCTGGTACGGTCAGCGTCACCAAGCGCTTCATGGGAGTACAGGCGGTGCTCCTCCGCAGCGAGTTCCTTAATGTGATTGAGTACTGGTTGATCCGCTGCTTCGTCTTTCATAGCAAATCTCCTTTCAGCTTTAGGTTCGGAGCCTGGTTGGACTACACCACGCGTTTGCCTATTCTTAGCACATTCAAGCGCGCGCAATCCCTCAAAATCATGTCTTGGGTTTACCTCATTCTCGCGGCGGTTTTCGAAATCGGTTGGTCGGTGGGAACGCGATTTTGCGCTCCGATGGAGCGCCGTATGTCAGCCCAGTGCTTTGGCCCTGGGTACACAATTTGAATGGCCATATGCCCTGCAAGGGCAACAGAAATGGGCGCACCACTCCTGCTCGGCCGCCCTGTTCTGTCGCTCCTACAGAGCGCCACCTCCCAAAAACAAAAACCCCGGGGCTGAAGCCCTGGGCTAACATCTGGCGGCCACTTCGGGGCGAAATCGAAAACCGGTATGCAGTTTCGGACGTTGACGGCATATCAATTCTGGTCTCATTGAATGTCGACGAAGATCGACAATTGTTCGAGCTGGACGTCTGGAAAGCAGATTTCAGTCTTGTTCGTCGCTTTCCGCGTTGTTGAGTCAGACGATGAATGCCCCAGCTATTCCAGCGTTCCTACAAGAGGCAGCAACCGCATTTGGCCAGACAGAAAAAGTGGAAGCGGTCGCTTGGTGCGGTTCTTCCGCGATGGGTAAAGCCGATCGCCATTCCGATTACGATCTGTACGTTTACACTCGTTTTCCAGTCCCACTCGAGCAACGAGCTGCCGTTATCGCGGAACGCGCTAAGGAATCACAGCTGGACAATCTGTTTTGGGAACTGGAGGACGAATGGATCGATCAGAGTGGTCGCCATTTCAATGCGATGTACCGTGCGTGCGACTATGTGCTGGCTGAAATAGAGGAGCGGCTGGATCGTCACACAGCTCAACTCGGTTATACCACCGCTTACTGCTTTAGCGTCGCCAACGGCTTTATACTCTACGACGCAAGAGGCTGGTTGCGATCGGTTCAGGAGCGTTTGCGCCAGCCTTTTCCGGCTGGGCTGGTTCGATCTATCATTGCAAGGAATCGTCCGGTTCTTGGGGTCGGAATGCTCTCCTGTTATTTCGCCCAGATTCGAGCAGCGATCACGCGGCGCGACCCGATCAGTCTAAATCATAGAACCGCTGTCTGGATTGCCAGCTATACGGATATCGTATTTGCCATCAATCGCCGGTATCATCCGGGCGAGAAACGGGTGTTGAGCTACCTGGCTGATCTACCGAGCCTCCCGGCGAACGCCCTCGAAGATCTCGTTCATTTATGCGCCATGGCGGGACGCTTGGACTCGCCAATTGCGGAGCATATCACGACCATGCTAGGTCGTCTTGATGAATGGATCGCCGGCAAATGATTGCAGGGAGTTTGTGTTCGAAATTCCTAGATTCGCGCGGTCCCGCATAGCAGCCTATCGGTGATAGGATGGACTGCCTCATTATGTGCAAGACTGTATTAGCGGCCGCCAGCAGTCTGTGGTTATTGGCTGGTTCTACTCTCGGAAGCTGCGTACCGACAGCGACGCCTGATCCCGTAGCGAGCAAGGCTGCCCGAGCCGAGATAGCAGTATGTGATTCGTTTCTGAAGGAACCGCTCTGTGAGACCATTGCGGTCAAGTATCAACTGGCGAGCGACTATGCGATTCTCGGCGACTTTGACAGAACGATCGCTCTCGCTGCCGAGGTTGTTCAGGCAGATCAAGGATTCGATTTCCCACTGGACCGCGAATTCAAGCCATTGGCCAACTGCCTGGAGTTCACGAGAATTACGGATTCAATTCACGGGTCGCACCCGCCGGTGCACCGTTCTGTGGCAGCGTTTACTATTGATGATCGTCGGTTAATCCCAGAAGGGCTCGCTTACGACGAGAGGACACATTCTTTCTTGTTGGGAAGCCTGAATGAGAAAAGGATCATCCGCTACTCCAAGGAGGGGATCGTAAGTGAGTTTGCGCCAGCAAAACGCAACGGGCTTTCCGCGGTTTTAGGCATCAGAATGGATCCGCGAGACGGAAGTGTTTGGGTAGCGTCAGGAGAAGATGCCGAGCATGCAGCGCTGTTTCATTTCAGTCCCACGGGCAAATTCATAAGAAAATTCCGGCCGCCGAAAGGAAAATCAGATCACCTTTTCAATGATCTCGTGGTTCGCCGGGATGGTGCGGTATTCCTGACTGATAGTACGGCCAACCAAGTTTATACGTTGCCGAAGGGTGAAACGGAACTGGTTCCGGTCGAAACCCCACGGCGGCTCTATTATCCGAACGGGATTGCGCTATCACCAGATGAAAAGACCGTGTTTATTGCTGACGCTTTTGGAGTTTTAGCCTACGAAATGATTTCCACGCCGGTACGCCGATACGCCGACACGCCGATACCCGCAGGTATCCACCTGTCCAACCTGGCGCACACGTGACGCTGTCGGGATTCGATGGTCTATATACATGGAGAGATTGCCTGGTTGGTGTGCAGAACAGTTTGGGCAGTCCGCGCGTTGTGGTGGCGCGATTAAATAGCGATCGCACTGAAGCGACAGCACTGACCGTGCTGGAGTACAGAACCAAATACAGTCAACTACCTACCACGGGTGCATTAGTGGGGGACACATTCTATTTCATTACGAACAGCCAGATCGATCATTACAAAAACGGAAAGCTGCTGAATCCGGACGAATTGGTCTCGATCGTAGTTGCAAAGGTTGACCTGGTTGAACCTTCGGGCTGACCAATTTCAAAAAGCCCGCGGCAAGCACCAGATCAACTGTCTTCAGGTGTAATATTCGGGCGCATGTTTCAGCTTTGGCCACTGCTGGTGGTCGTGGCCATGGATGATGAAAGCGCCTACAAGTCGCGCGATTTCAACCAATTTGCGTGTGCTGGCACGGGTCTTCGCTTCGTCTTCATCGTTGTCGGGAAAGACGACTCGCGTTTCAGAATCGAGCATGGAAGCCGAAGGAATCGCATCGATCGTTAGAAGTACCGGTCCGGTCTGAATTAAGGATATCAACACCGATTGATGGCCGGGCACGTGTCCACTCGTTTCCAGCAAGTCGATCCCGGGTAAGAGGGTGATATCGCCATCAACGAGCCGATAGTGTAAAAACGGCGTATCCCAGTGTTGGCGGACGACCTCATAGCGGGCACGTCCCCACCGAGCGGTTAGCTGGTGGAGAGTTGAATTTTGTCGCACAAGGAGAACGCGTCGCTCTCAAATGGAGGGAATGAATCGCGTCTTCTGGAACTGAGCAAAGAGCCGAAACAGCATTTCTTCGGTATCCACCCACTCGAGGAAACCGTATTGCCGCGACTTGGTAGTATGGGACATAACGTCGTACTCCAAATTAAAGACTGCTTCTCCGAACGGCCAGGAGACCGCGTCTTTAAAGGAGTATTCTAGCAAGTCATACTTTTTCACTAGCCGGGTCCAGACCGGTTCTTTGTCCGACATAAACTCGGGGTAGCGCTGCGGGGGCGCATAATCCATCTTGAAAAATTCGGCGACACGCGGCCACAGATTTGTCCATCGATTAAAGTCACCATTGGTGATATTGAACGCTTGCCGGTCACACCCATCATTTTCTCCGGCCCAAACGACAGCCTTTGCCAGCAACTCGGCGTCGGTCATTTCCATGAGCGCATTATAGGCTTTGGTTGACCCCGGGAATCGTAAAGGCAAACCCATTTCCCTGCAGAGAAGGGCGTATACCGCGATTACGGTCGCCATGTTCATCGGATTGCCCACGGCAAAGCCGCAGATTAAAGATGGTCTCAATGCTGACCAGGACCACGACTTTCCGACCGATCGCTCCTCCAGGTAATCTTGCTGATCGTAATAAAAATTAGGCGGCAGATGGCGCGGATCATTTTCTTTAGCTGGGGTCTTATATGGTCCCAGATGCGCGCCATAGTACTTCGCGCCTTCCAATAAGACCACCTTTCTCAACTTTTTCGAGAATCGTTCGACCACTTCAACCACATTAGTGAGCATGCCCAAGTTAGGAGCCACCTCATCAAAGACGTTGGTTCCCCAATAGAGTGCCGCTTAGAAAATATGCGTGATATCGTCGATCCCGCCCAGCCGGGACTCAACCTCAGATCGGTTTAATAGGTCGGCCGCGATATACTTGGCCGAAGTTTGGAATTCTGGGGTTCGCCGCGATATCCCGATCACTTCCCAATCACCAAGTGAAACGAGATAGTTAACCAGCGTCCGACCGGTGACACCGAGCGCTCCGGCTACCAAGGCCTTTTTCATGGGGATAAAGAAGTCACGCCCTGCAGTAATTCAAGAAGTTACCGACGTGTAGCGGACGGCCGGTGAAGCAAAATCTTTTGGCGTCGTCCAGGTATTTCCCTGTACCCACAGACCAGCTGGAATCTGCGGCCACGTCACGCATTTCAAAGGCGTTCTTCTTCCTCCAGCTGGGATTCTTTGAGATCGAGCAGGAGTTCATACCGGCGCATTACGTCGTCGCCGATGCTACCGCGGTTCCGCAAATCAATTAAGGCAGTCCGTTGCATTCCGATCACCTCGCGCTCAATCGAGACGAGGGAGTTAATATAATGGGCTATCGGTTTCTCAGCGGCTCCTTCGCGAGCTACCTCAAAGTCTTCCGCTCGATTGCGGTAGGCGTCCTGGAGCTGCTTGACTGCGCGCTGATGGATCTCGTCGCCTTTGGCAACCGATGTGAGATAATGGAGCGCGACATCCCGCATTGTTTGGCGGGCTCGCTGTTCTTCCGCCCGTTCGAAGTCTTCACCTGTAAAATTCAATCGGCGAAGCAGCCGTGGCAAACTGAGACCTTGGAGCACAAGCGTCACCAGAATCACCGCGAACGTAAAAACCAAAATTTCATTGCGGCCGACAAAAGGTGAGCCGTCAACCAAAGTGCTGGGGATCGCCAGAGCTGCAGCCAGTGATATGCCGCCCCGCATACCTACCCACGAAATCAAAGTAGCCTGTTTCCAGGGCGGATAACGTTCGCGAACAGGAAGCCGGCGGAACAGTCGAGGAAAATAAGTCGAAATAAATACCCACAAGATCCGAACGAAGATCACAGTTCCACTGACAAGCAGACAGCCGAAGATAATCGAACGCCAGGAGCCAGCTGACAGCGATTCCCCAATCGTTCGAAGTTGGAGTCCAATGAGGATGAATAACAGTCCATTCAATAGAAACGTGATTACTTCCCAGACTGCAATCGATTGGAGTCGCGTCTTGGCCGATAGGGTGGGAGCGTTAGTCCAGCCGGGATAAAGACCGGCAGTGACAACTGCTAACACGCCTGACATATGCAACGCGTCCGCGGGCAAATACGCAGCAAAGCCAGTCAACAAAGCGATCGTATTACCGGTTACCGGATCCGAGGCGAGATTCCGGAGTCGCAGCATGAGCCAGCTGACAACTAGCCCGACTACAATACCACCGAGTGCTGCTACGCCAAAGCCGAGCGAAACCGATCCCCAAACATAGGATTTGCTTTCGGTGACATGCAGCGCCGTCTCGTAGAGCACAAGCGCCGAAGCATCATTGAGCAGACTTTCACCTCGTACCACTGCCAGTAAATCAGACGGCAGCTTGAATCGATCGAGGATAGCGGCGGCTGCGACGGTATCGGTTGGGCCTAACACCGCTCCCAAAACGAACGCCGGTCCCCAAGGAAGACCCAGTAGAACATGGGCAACGATCATCACTGTCAACGTGGTGACGAAGACCAGGCCAGTCGCCAAAAGGGAAATCTGGCGCCAGTTCTCGCGGAAATCTCGCCAGGAAGAGTTAAGAGCGTCCCAATACAAGAGTGGCGGCAGAAAAACCAGGAACACGACATCAGGTTCCAGCCGGACTTTGGGTAGTCGCGGAAAGAGGCAGAGAATAAGGCCTCCTAGTACCAGGACTATCGGGTAGGAAACATTGAACGGCCGGGTCGCAGTAACCAGAACCACCAGCACAATGAGCAAGCAAACAACTAGGTCGACCGTATGCACTGGCCCGTTAGTATGTCGGGCTTTTCACAGGAGGTAACGGAGAAAAACAGTGAGATTTGAGGCCGTCTCAACGGTGGACGTCGACGGTCGACGGAAGACGGGAAACGGGGCGGCAAAGCCGCCCCGGCTCGGTACGATCTATTTACCGGCGAGCTGAATTTGGGCTTTAACGCAGTCCGGTGGCATGTGCAGGGCAAAGTTGAACGCCTCGATACTCTCGCGGAATTCGAATGTCCGGTTGATCAACGGTTTCAGGTCGATCTTGCCGGAGCCCATCAAAGCTAATGCGCGCGGAAACACGTTAGCGTACCGGAACACAAATTCGATGGAGGGTGCTTTCGGGCTCAACGCCCCCAGATCGATCGGCACGGGCTGAATCGGTAGACCGATCGACACAATCCGCCCGCCGGGACACAACGGTTCATGAATCGCCTTGATGGCCGCCGGCGCGCCGCTAGCTTCGAAAACGATGTCTGCTCCCCAGCCTTCCGTCAGATCATCCACCACTTCACGCAGATTTTCTTTTGTCAGGTTTACCGGCCGAATTGGTCCAAGTTTCGCCGCCAAATCGAGTTTAGGCTGCTGAACATCCGTCATGATTATTTGGCTACAGCCGGCGGCCGAAGCGGCGAGTGCCGTCACATTTCCAATTGGACCCGCCCCCATAACCACGGCGACGTCGCCCGGCGTAATTTTTGCCTTGACCGCCGCCTGCATCCCAACGGCTAACGGTTCCACCATCGCGCCCTCGGCGAAGCTGATATTGTCCGGTAATCGGAAGGTGTAAGCCGCCGGATGAACCACAAACGGGGTGAGACATCCATGAACGGGAGGAGTCGCCCAAAAACGGACAGCCGGATCCAAATTATAAATGCCGAGCCGGCTCGCACGGCTATTCGGATCCGGGATACCAGGCTCCATGCAAACCCGGTCGCCAACGCGCAGATGTTTTACCTGGCTTCCCACTTCGACGACCGTGCCGGCAGCTTCGTGTCCCAGCACCATCGGTGCCTTTACTACGAAGGGCCCAATCTGCCCGAATTCGTAGTAATGGACATCGCTGCCGCAGATCCCGACCGTGTGAATTGCGATCTTCACATCATGCGGACCGACTGTAACCGGCAAATCGATTTCGCGGAGTGACAACTCGCCTTTTCGTTCGAGGACTAATGCTTCCATAGGGGAGGGGCTCTTTTGATAGTTTCTTTGTCTAACACGATATAGCCTTGGGTATGGCTCGCGCAACTCGTGCGGACTTGCCAGGTCCTGAACTCCTACTTCAAGTACCCCGCTTGTTTCACCGTGCGCTCGGCCTCGTTCTGATTCAGCTTCAGAGCCTGTTCCAAAGTGGTCCTTCCTGTGACAAGCCCGGCGACGTTCTGACCCACAACCGCCAATGCGAGCCGTTGGCGGTAACCGCAATCGGTGCCGGCGCATAACCGACTTTGCCTGCGACCTGCGATTGTTTAGGATTTTCCAGGATACCGCCCGCAACCGTGGCATCGATCCACATGGCGGCTTTGCCGCTGCCGAACAGCGTCAGATTCTCATTGAAGCCGCTGGCTATTATTAATTACGAACGTTACTTCATTTCTCAGATGAGTTGCTCGCCAGATACCGGTAGACAGCTGCGAAGTCCTCGCTGCCATGCCCATTTCGCATGGCAAGGCGATATAATTCTTTCGCTGCATTCGTTACTGGCAGTGCGACCCCGCTTTCGTATGCACTAACGGAGCCCAAATGCAGATCCTTCTGCATCCAACTCAATGGAAAATCGGCTTGATAGTTTCCGTTCTCGATCTTCTTCCATTTCGAAAACAGGAACGGCGCGACTTGGGGCATGCCATTAAGAGCGTCAAAAATGGCCCCTCGTCGCAGCCCGAGGCTTTCACCCAATGTGGTCGCTTCCGCGAACGCCGCCATCCCCGCGCCGAGCAACAGATTGACGACTAATTTCATCGCCGAACCGGAACCATGCGGGCCAGCGTGAACGATCCTGTTTCCAAGACATAACAGCAGCGGCCGAACTTTCTCGACGTCGGACCCTTCACCACCCACCCAGAACACAAGCTTCCCATCGGCAGCTACTGCAGCGGAACCGCTCACCGGCGCATCTAGAAAACGAACTCTTCGCTGCCGCGCTTCAGCCGCCATCCTCTTGGAGAACGACGGATTGACCGTACTGCAATCGATCCATGTGCTGTTTGGCCCAAGACGATCTAGAAACCCATTAGAACCTAAAGCTGTTTTTTCCACGGCCTCAGGCTCAGATAGCATTGTAAAGAGCACACCTGTTTGCGCCGCCACTTCCACGGGGGACTCGACTACTCTTATACCTTGCTTGCTCAGTCTTTCCGCCTTGACCCGTGTACGATTGAAGACAACCAGCTGGTAGTCGTGCTTTTGCAGATTCGCCGCCATCCGGCTGCCCATTATTCCTAAACCAATAAACCCGATGTTCTGGGCTCTGAAGCTTGGCTCGTTCATTGAGTTCGTCTCCTGCGCCGTCCCTGATTAAAGACTAGTCTGATTGACGGCCTTCCGAATCGCCCATATCTCTTCGTCGGTTAGCTGGATCTCGCCGGCCTTGGCATTGGCGATCGCTTGATCTGGGTTGCGGGCGCCCACCAAGGCGTGCGAACAGCCGGGCTGGGCTACAGTCCAAGCGATGACAGTCTGCGCGATCGTGACTCCTTTGTCTTCTGCTATTGAGCGAATGATATTCAATAAGGCATCTACCTTGGACCGGTTCTCTGCTTGGTACCATGGATTGCCGCGGCGGACATCGCCTTCCCCGAATACGTGGCTCGGACCGATTTTGCCACTGAGGATACCCAGAGCCATGGGAGAATAAGCGAGAAAAGCCAATTGATGATCGCGACAGAAGATCAGATTGTCTGCTTCATGTTGGCGGTGCAGCATGGAATACTGTTCCTGATCGGTATCAAGTTGACCGACAGACAAATAACGCTCCATCTGTTCGACGGTGGCGTTGGAGCAGCCGATCGCGCGGATTTTTCCTTCCTGCTTCAACGACAGCAGCTGCGCCATCACGTCTTCGGTTCTGGTGGTCGAATCCTGCCAGTGCGTTTGATAGAGATCGATCCGATCAGTCTTTAACCGGCGGAGACTCTCTTCGATTTCATACCGGATCATTGCCGGCCGCAGATTGATATAAACCTCGTATTTTTTATCGGCCTCGCTCTCTGCTTCACCGGTCTCGCTCGCATCGAAGAATTTATCTCCTTCTTGTTTGTACCAGACCATACCGCATTTCGTTGCCAGAACGACTTTGTCACGGATCCCCTTGAGAGCGGCCCCAACCAACTCTTCCGAGTGGCCATACCCGTACATGGGTGCGGTGTCGATCAGATTGATCCCGTGATCGATGGCGGCGTGAATTGCTCCTGCCGGGTCGTTCTTCTTGGTGCCGCCCCACATCCATCCACCGATGGCCCAGGCGCCAAAGCCGACAACCGACGCTTGAATTCCAGATTTACCTAATGGTCGATATTTCATGTTTTCGTTATATTTTTATTTGAAGTTTCTTTTGCCTCGCAGAATTCGGATAACGCTAACTTCATAATCACGTCTCCAGCGTCTGGAGCGCACAATGTCGCGCGCGATAGGACCGAGCGTCGCGAAGGACCAAGCAGTCGTCAGGAGAATACCGAAGTGGGGAACTAGCAGCAGCACCAATGCTACAAACCAGAGCAGTGCGTAACCACCTTCTCGCAGAAGCGATTTCGGTTTTCGCGCCCACATCCATTCAGCTCGGAGCAATTCACCGCGATCGACGGGAACCCAATGAACGCCAAAGGACATCATTAGTTGGGGCGGAGGTAGTTCGGGAAACTTCCAATCTTCCTTAGAATTGAAATCCTTCCAGAAAATCCGCCATCGATTGACTAGCTTACTCACTGTGGCCTCCTGATTTCTGTATCCAAAGGCTACATTCTGGCGTTACGATCGCTATGATAGTAACGGGCGTTTATTACTTACCCGTAAGGGTAATTGCGGATCGGTACCACGTACCAGCGCCTCTCCGAAGTTACCGGTCGGGATCGTTATCAGAGTACCTGATGGACAATCATAACATCTGATTTTGTATCGCATCGTCTCAGTGCTACCGAAGAGCATGGAAAGTTCTCAACCAAGAAATACGGGGAACAAGATCAACAAGAATGGTCAGTGTGCTTCGATCGGTCTTATCGTTCGACAAAAGGAGCCAAAGGTGTTCGAGACTCCTCTCGATCGGGTTGACTCCTTTTTGACTCCGAACGAGCTGTTCTATATCCGTAGTCACGCACCGGCACCCAAGCTGGATATAACCTCTTATCGGCTGCAAATCGATGGAGCGGTTAGGAATCCGCTTTCATTGACTTACCAGGAATTGCGGGACGCGCCGGCTGAGAGCCGCACCGCTATCTTGGAGTGCGCCGGCAATAGTCGAGTCTTCCTCGTTCCTTCGGTTCAAGGGGCTCAATGGGAGCTGGGCGCAGTTGGCAACGCAGAATGGACCGGTGTGCCTCTGTCCGTCTTACTGGAGCGCGCCGGCTTGGAAGACGACGCTTGTGAGATCGTGCTCGAAGGACCGGATCGGGCAATACCGAAGGAAGGGGTACTACCTCCCGGTCGGATTTGCTACGCCCGAAGTTTGACCCGAGCAAAAGCGCTTCAGCCGGATGTACTGATCGCCTACCAGATGAACGGCCGTGATCTTTCCACTGATCACGGATATCCGGTGCGTGCAATCGTTCCGGGTCACTACGCAATGGCTTCAGTTAAGTGGCTAACGCGGATCTATGCTGTGCGAGAACCGTTTCAGGGTTATTGGCAGACATCAGATTACGGCTATTGGGACTACGTGGATGGAGAGCCGGTGCGACGTCCACTGGGAGAAATAAAGGTGAAGTCCGAGATCTTCCGGCCCACTATATATGAAACAATCGCACCGAATCAGGTATACACCGTATATGGCGCTGCCTGGGCGGGCGAAACCGAAGTAACGGAAGTATCGGTAAGCACTGACGGCGGCCGGACCTGGGCCGACGCCCAACTCGTTGATCCGCCGCAACGATATGCATGGCGACGTTGGAAATTTGATTGGATTACGCCGAAGGCGCTGGGGCAATACACGTTACTGTCTCGCGCAAAGGCGGCCAATGGCGAGATTCAGCCAGAAGAGCATGATGAGAACTACGCTAGCTACGTAATCAATCATCTACTTCCTATTGAGGTATTCGTTAGCGAGCGGAGTGAGGAGTAAGAAGTGGTTACTGATTAGTGATCAGGCTTTAACCCCTTGGATGGCGGGTGTGCGAAAACGCGCCTGAGGGCTACTTATCCAGGCGTTGCAATTAACCCTCGTTTGATCGCAATCGCGATCGCTTCGGTACGGCCCATAGCGTCTAGCTTAGCCAGGATCGACTTTACATGAGCTTTAACCGTGTTCTCGCTTATATAGAGAACTTGTCCGATCTCTTTGTTGCTCCGGCCGTTCGCCATATACTGGAGGACCTGGCGCTCACGTTCGGACAGTTCAGGACGCGCCATCGACTCAACTAATTTTGTAGCGATAGCAGGAGGGAGTAAGGATTCTCCTTGCGCCACCCTGCGAACGGCGTCTCGGATCTGCGGAGGAGCTGTCCCTTTGGCTAAATAGCCTTTGGCACCGGCTTTTAAACTACGCCGGATATCTTCCTCACTTTCGTACGTGGTCATGACGATGATCCGGGGCTTTGGACCCTTTTGACCCGTCAGTTCGGTGATTACTTGCAGCCCATCCTTCTTTGGCATTCGTAGGTCCAGCAAGAGGACATCGGGAAAAAGTTGTTCACAAAGTGCACAGGCTTCCTCACCATCGCTAGCCTCCCCGACGACCCTTATGTCCTTCTGAGATTTGAAAATAGCGACTAACCCCTCGCGGACCACCGGATGATCATCCGCAATTAGAACTTCGATGGTGTCGGTCGGTGATGCAGAAGCCGGGCTCATGACGTTGCTCTCAGCAGTCATAGTCTAGTCCGCTTCCTCTGACGAGAAAGCTGTTTTTAGTGGCCTCATCCCTCCGCTCCCAGAACTGGTTCTGGAGATACGCTGATTTCAGCCTGCTTCCTTCTTCTGACCAGCATAAAGATGGTCGGGACAAAAAACAATGTAGCCGCGGTTGCGAAGACTAAACCTCCGATGACCGCTCGACCCAGAGGCGCATTTTGCTCGCCACCCTCTCCCAAGCCTAACGCCATCGGCACCATGCCGATGATCATGGCCGTCGCCGTCATCAGTACTGGCCGAATCCGAACATACCCTGCTTCTAGTGCCGCACGATAAGGATCCTGATATCTCTGCAGCAGCTCGTTCGCGAAAGTAACGACCAAAACGCTGTTTGCTGTCGCGACCCCCATGCACATGATCGCTCCCATTAACGCCGGAACACTCAGCGTTGTGCCTGTTGCGAACAGTATCCAAATAATTCCGGCCAGTGCGCAGGGTAGGGCGGTGATGATGATGAATGGTTCGGTCCAGGATTGGAAATTCACCACCATCAACAAGTAGACCAGCAGCATGGAGAAACCCAAGCCAACGTACAATCCGGTGTACGAATCATGCATCGTGCTGACCTGTCCGCGGATCCCGATGAAACTGCCTCGAGGAAGGTCCTTTTTAGAGGCGTCGACTAACCGTTGGATTTGGCTCGCCACGAAGCCGAAGTCTTTGCCATCGACGTTTCCGTAGATGTTGATCACGGGTCTGATGTTGTAGTGATCAACCACTGGAGAGGTCGTACCACGTGATATCGTCGCCACATTGGCGAGAATCTGGCCTTGGCCAGTGGTTCCACCTAGGATGGGCAGGTTCCGCAAAGCGTCCAAAGAATTCATATCATACTGAGGCGCTTGGGCATTAAACTGGTAGCTGACACCGTTTCTTGGGTCGACCCAAAAGTTCGGTGCAGTCTGTTCCGACCCTGCCAGTACGCCGAGCACGCTGTCTGACACCGACTGTGCCGTGATCCCCAGGATCGATGCCAACGTTCGGTCGATGTTAACATTCAATTGCGGCGCATCATTCGGTTCCTGGATCCGGACATCGACGGCGCCTGGAACATGGCGAATCTGTTCCGTCAGTTTGCTGGCGAATTTGAAATTAGCTTGGGTATCCGCTCCGGTTATCTGCACGTCAATCGGGGCAGGCATCCCAAAGTTTAAGACCTGCGCTACCATATCGGCAGGTGGGAACCAAACCGTGACGTCGGGAAACTGCTGTTGCATACGGGCGCGAACCGCTTGGACAAACTTATTGGTGGGGCTATGGTTCTCATTCAGAGAAACCAGGATATCGCCGTCCGCCGAACTCATAGTTCCGGTGTTGTTGTAGGATGTATTAATCCCGCTGTAAGGGATTCCGAGATTATCAATGATCCCTTGTAGCTGGTTAGCTGGGATAATTTGGCGGATCATCTGTTCAATCTGATCCACGGTACGCGCTGTCTCTTCGATGCGGCTACCCGACCGAACGCGGACATGCATATCAAACTGGCCGGAATCGACTGCCGGAAAAAAGTTCTGACCGAGAAATGGAAACAAAATCAGCGAGACCGCGGTGAAGCCCAGCACCAAACCTACTAATTTACCGGCGTTGTGCAGAGCCAGACTTAGCAGGTCGCGATAACCTTCTCTGAATGTTTCGAACCGCTCATCGAACCAACGATGAAACCGGTGGAACCAAGCGAACAGGGCAAACCTTTTTGCGGTGCTAACGGGTGCGGTGGCGCCATGTGCTTTCATCCAATACATGGCTAACGTCGGGACCAGGGTTCGAGACAAGATATAGGATGCGATCATCGCGAAAATCACTGCTTCCGCTAAGGGGGCAAACAGGTATTTGGCGACTCCGGAAAGGAAGAAAATCGGAACGAAAACAATACAGATGCAGAGTGTGGAAACGAACGCAGGAATGGCAATCTGAGCGGCTCCGTCTCGAATCGCATCCAAGGCCGGTTTACCATCAAGCAAATGCCGATCGATGTTTTCGATGGTGACGGTGGCATCATCCACCAAGATGCCAACTGCCAGAGCGAGCCCTCCCAGAGTCATGATGTTAATCGTCTCTCCTAGCGCGCTCAACACCGCGATGGAAGAAAGGATGGCGAGCGGAATCGAGATCGCAATGATCAGCGTGCTCTTCCAATCTCCGAGAAACAGTAGAATCATAATGGCAGTGAGACACGCTGCGATCACCGTTTCACGAACGACCCCTTCAATCGCTCCGGTAACAAAAATTGATTGATCCGACAACAGCGAGGTATGCAACGCAGGCGGCACGGTTTGGGCGATTTGGGGAATTCTGTCTTTGACCCCTTGCACGATATCCAACGTGGATGCATTGCCGGTCTTCTGAATGTCGAGCATCGTAGCCCGTTTCCCGTTGAAGCGGACGATATTCGTTTGTGGAATGTTGCCGTTCAGAATCCGCGCTACATCCCGGATATAGATGGTCGTGCCGTTCGGCAGCGTCTTAATTGGGATCGCGTTTAGCTGTTCCATATTAGGAGGGCTGGCATTCACGCCGACTTGATATTCGAAGCGGCCAATCTTTTGGGTGCCGGAGGGTAAGATTAGATTCTGAGCGTTGATCGTGTTGACTACATCGTAAGGTGTTAGTCCATACCCCTGTAACGCTTTGTAGTTCAGGTCCACTTCGACCGTCCTTTGCTTGCCTCCATAGGGGTAGGGAACGGCGACGCCAGGCACCGTGATGAGTTGTGGTCGGACAAAATTCAATCCATAGTCATTCAGTTGCTGTTCAGATAGACCGCTTAATCCAACCCTAAGTACCGGCACATTGGTTGCACTGTAGCTCAGCACCAACGGTGGAGTAACCGCGGTCGGCAGCTGGTGCAGAACCGCCTGCGAAACCGAGGTTACCTGGGCTACCGCTCTCGGGACGCTGGCATTGGGTTGAAGAAAGATTTTCACCACCGCGATCCCGTACAACGATTCCGATTCGATGTGTTCAATGTTGTCAACCGTGGTGGTTAATACGCGTTCGTAGGGTGTGGTTAGATGGTCGTTAATATCCTGCGGAGCCATCCCGGCGTAATTCCATATGACCGAGATCACCGGGATATTGATTGAAGGAAAAATGTCCTTGGGAGTGTTTAGAATTGATAAGACTCCAGCGATCAGAATGAAGATCGCTAAAACAATGAACGTGTAAGGACGCTTTAGGGCTAAGTTAACAATCCACATGAGCTAGTCTCCCGATAGAAAATGGAGTAATTGAGTGTTGTGGTAATGGAATACCGCTGCGTCGCGGGATGGCGGATGTTTTGGATTTCATCATTCTTGAACTTTTGAATCATTCTGTGCTGGTTTCGCTACCGTCACGGCCATTCCATTTACCAGACCGGGCGAAGGATTGACGATCAGCGGATCCGAGTCTGTCAGACCTTCGGTGATTTGTACGCGTGTGCCCAAATCCCGAGCGATCTTAACCGGTCGAATCTGGACGATGCCGTTCTGCTCAACAACCGCCACCGCGGGTTTTCCCGATTGAAAAAGAATCGTTCTCGCCGGTATCGTAACTCCGCGGTTATCGATGGGAATCTTCAGCGTAACCTGAACATAGGCGCCGGATGGAAGCTGCTCCGTTGGGTTCGGAGCATCGAGCTCGGTCAGCAGCCTCTTTGCCGTAGTGTTGATAGCGCCAGCCGTGCTCACCACCCGGGCCGGAAAAGCCTGGCCGGGAAACTCGTTGAGCGCCAGCTCGGCTTCGCCGCCGACCTTGACGAACGGCGAGAAAGCCTGGGGTACATCGACATAAACGCGTAAACGGGACGTTGCCGCTAGTTGGAAAAGTGGAGTCCCAGAGCCTGCAGGAATGTAGCCGCCGATATCAGTATTACGGGCCGTGACAATCCCATCGAACGGAGCCCGAATGATTTTGAACGCTTCAAGCGCTTGCAATCGGTTTACGATCGCTTGATCGACAACTACCGTTGACTCGTCTCCTGAATAGTTGTTCGCGGCAGTGTCGAAATCTTGGGCGGCGATCACCTTGTTTTTGAAAAGGTCTTGATACCTTTGGTAGGTCACTTGTGCCAGGTCCCGCGCTGCCTGTGTTATCTTCAGTTGTGCCTGCGCTTGAGCCAGTTGTTGATCAACCTCGGGAGTATCGATTTCGCCTAGCACCGCCCCGGTCTTGACCTTGGCACCGATATCAAAGTACCACGCTTTAAGATAGCCGCTGGTTTGCGCATAGATCGGCGCACTAATATAAGGCATGGTCTGCCCTGGCAATTGCAGCGAAATCGTTCCAGCGGATTTCTCGGGACGTACCACCTGTACAACCGCCTGGGCCGCCTCATTCGTGCGTGTTCGAATGGTGTTAGTCCATTGATTGCGCGAATAGATGCCTAGCGCGGCGATGCTCACGAGCAGAGCCCCGACAACTCCCAGGCACCAGCCGAGCGCTCGTCTCATATTCCCCAGCGATCTCGGTGACTGCGCAGGCTGAGCGGTAGTTATGGTCTCGTGTTTCATTTAGAGGTGGACGCATCCGGTTTGTGCGCAGCCGTATTCGCCGCGTTGATGTTGACCACCATTCCCGAGGTCAGACCGTCCGATGGATCGAGAATGACTTGTTCAGAACCCGACAGACCTTTCGATATTTCCAGCCGATCTCCCTGGTTGCCGTTTATGGTAGTCGGAGCAATCTCCACCTTACCATCCGCGCCAACGACGCCTACCGCCGGTCCTTCTCTGCGAAAGAGCAATGTATTTGCCGGCACAGTGAGGATGTTCGAGGTGCCGGTTAACTTTAGATTAACCACAGCATACGCTCCAGGAAGCAGTTCGTTGGTCTCATTAGGAATTTGTAATTCAACCAGCAAAGAACGAGACACTGGATCGACTGCCCCGCCGGTATTGGTGACCTGGGCCGGAAACGATCGGCCCGGAAACTCTGGCAACGTAAGGTCTCCTTGCGCACCAACTTTAACTAACTGCGCGTACTCCTGCGGAACGTTGATATAGATGCGCAGAGGGGAGGTTCGTGCTACCCGGAAGAGCTGCGTTCCTGAACCTGCGGCGACGTAGGCACCGATATCGGTGTCTCTGGCGGTAACAATACCGTCAAACGGCGCCCGAATTAGCTTGAACGCTTCTAACGCGTTGAGCCGATTGATGTTCGCTTCGTCCGCAAGCACCGTCGCCTGGTTCTCATGATAAGTGTCCTCTGCCGTATCGCGGTCCTGGACCGCAATAACATGCCGGTCATAAAGATCTTGGTATCGCTGGAAGGTGACCTGGGACAGATTCAAAGCGGATTGAGCCACCTGAAGTTGCGCCTTGGCTTGCGCCAATTCTTGATCCACCTCAGGAGTATCAATCTGTCCCAGAATGTCGTTGGCTTTTACCTTAGCTCCAATGTCGAAGTACCAAGCCTGTAAATATCCGCTGGTTTGAGCGTAGATCGGCGCTTCAGTGTAAGCCTGAAGTTGACCAGGCAGTTGCAGACTAACCATGCTGGCCATTTTTTCCGGCCGAATCACGGTCACGGTCATCGCCGGCGCGGTTGGTGAACTGCTCGGAGGGGCTGCTGCAGGAGAAAAGAGTAAGTGATGCCCAAAAATTACCGCCGTAACACCGATAATAGCTCCGCCGATAAGGACTAACTTGTGCGGCTTCAGCGTCCTTTCCGGAACGGATAGCCTGTTGTCCGCATCTATCGCCTTCAATGTCTCTGCACTCATTCTACTGTTAGGAAGTAATTCCGTTACGGAATTGTATTGCGGCCGTTACGTGTCGCTATAGGCGGGACGAGTACTTGGCGCCTATCCGAACGGGTAATGGTGTGCTACCGCAGCGGTGCTTGAATCGTTATCCGGGATGGGAGTCGCCTCCGGTTCCCCAGCACTACCGATCACCAATCACATCTCACTTCTCACTAATCACCAGGTAGTGGCAGCTGCACAGCGACCGTGGTCCCACGGTCGATGGCGGTCCGAATATCGAGTTGAGCATTGAGCTGTTTGGCTCGATCCCGCATATTGGCGATTCCTAATCCTTCCGCGGTTTCCAGATGTGCGCTGTCGATACCCGGACCGTTATCCTTGACTTCCAGTGTTACGAATGCCGGATCGGCCTTGAGCAGAACACTGATAATCGTTGGTCTCGCATGCCGGAGCGCGTTACTTATCGCTTCTTGGGCAATGCGGAGGAGGCCTTGCTGAACTGGCAGTGGTAAGCTCTCCTCCCTGAATCCTTTCGAGCTAAAATTGCAGCGCAATCGACCCGGAATATTAGAACGTTCGACTAACATCTGCAGGGCCTGGATTAGACCTGAATCTTCGATGATGTCTGAACGCAGACTGAGCGCAGATCGGCGGGCTTCGGCTAAACCAAAGTGCGCCAATTCGTTGGCTCGCTCGATATAGTCACGGCTATCATCGTCCGCTGTCCCAAGAGCCTCCATCGAAGCGAATAGCTGCATGGAAATGCCAGCAAAAATTTGAGCGAGTGAATCGTGAATTTCACCGGCCAAACGATTTCGTTCCTCTAAGACGCCGGATTGTTTGGCCGTTCTGGCTAGCCGCGTAAGATGGATGGCCAAACCAGCCTGCGTAGCCAATGCTCGCGCAATTCCCAGTGCTTCCGCATCAAAATCGCGCTCGTCATTGAAATAGAAAGCCAACAAACCGTGCATCTGGCCGCCAGAAGTTAGCGGCATGATCAACCCGGTCCTGATGCCGAGCTCAATCAGATATTCTCTCAGGCCCGGTGGTGTCGGGGACTTCGGATCGAGCAGCCGAGTCACAGTAGTTGGGTGATCTTGGTAGACTGCGAGATGTTGCTCCTCCGGTGACACCGATCGCCACGCCTCCGGGAATCCCGCTTCAATCGGGGATAACGGCCGACCTTCCTTCAGAACAAGTTCCACCGTTAACCGGTTCTGCTCGGCATTCAGGATTCTCAGAGTAGAAAAGGCTGCGCCTAGATATCGGCTGATCGACGCCATGATTTGCCCAAGAAAGTCATCCAGCTCCGGGACTTCGGCGAGCGTATCGAGGCATCGTCGGAGCACTTCATTGGCCTTAGCCAGCTGATTGGCTCGCTGGTGTTCGCTTATTCTCAACGCTTCTTGTACTTCCTGTCGATCGCGGATCTCAGTTAGTAACTTTTCGTTGGTTTGGATAAGCTGGGCATTCAGATTCTTTACATCAGTGAGAGCCTTTTCCAGCGCGGCCCTCGAGCGGCGTTGCTCGGTCACATCCATGATGGTCCCAACGTACTGAACCAGTTCGCCAGACTCGTCCAGAACTGGACGACCGATCGTGTGAATGTATCTGATGGAAGAGTTGGGTAGAACTATGCGAAAGTCGTATTCCCAAATTTTCTTTTCGCGTACTGCTTGGTTAAGACGCTCTTTAAATGGCCCAAGATCGTCTGGATGGATCCGTTCTAAAGCCTTTTGGTAAGGCACCGGTTTTTTGTCGGCATCGAATCCAAAGATGCGAAAATGTTCCGCCGACCAATAAACGTTGTCCTGGTTGGAAACGTCCCATGTCCAGCTCGCAGTACGGCTGAGACGTTCGCCCTCTGCCAACCGAGCCTCGCTACGGCGCAGTTCCTGAAAAGACTTGCGGACTTTCGCTAACAGGCTGGTAATAACCACGGCCGCTGTCAAATAAGCAAGCAATGCTGCCAGGTCGAGTGGACCGGTTAGGCTAATTCGAGAAACCGGTGCAACAAAAAAAAAGTCCAAACAAGCAATTGCAACCAGCGAAACGAAGATAGCCGGAATGAAGCGGCCCTGGAGGGAGACCAACACGATGATGACCATGTACAGTACTGCAGCAACTGCAGGAATCGCGTGCAGTTGAAAACAAATAATGGTCAGCAGAGCCAAAGCGGCCGCCCCGATCAAACAGAGTCCCCACGATCGCCCGAACGCCTTGGCAACGTTGAACTTCATGGGCTAAACCTTCGTGTCCTTTCACTTTTTGTCCACCGAGGGCAGGGACAAGTGTGCGCTCGCCGCCTTCACAGAAGGCCACAAAAAGTCAAAGAGTGACCTACTCGTTGAACCCTTTGTAATCTTTTGTGAAAGTCCAAAGCGGAGCCGGCCTGCCGCTCTTACTAACCCTTTTGAGTAATATATAACGATTCGTTGTGAGCGTAGGCGTCGCCTCGGCACACCACTATAGTGTTGCCATATGCATGTCAGTTGTTCGTGACCCCAGATCCCGTTTTATGGATAAGACCGTAAAATTAGTGCGCTTTTTCCGGACCGGTCCGCCAGATGTGCTGAAAGTCGAGGAAGCCCCTCTGCGAGAACCCAGGCCTGGCGAGGTTTTAGTGAGGGTACAGGCAATGGGCCTTAGCCGGATCGACCTCCTTTGGCGAGAAGGATCGTATTTTGAGCAACCAGTCTTCCCCGCCGGAATCGGTTACGATGCCGCAGGCGTGGTCGATTCAGTTGGCCCCGATGTCAAAATCCTGAAAATAGGAGACTCTGTTTCCACTTTCCCGGCTGTTTCTCTCTTGGACTACCCAGCTCACGGCGAGGCCGTGATCTACCCTGAAAACGCCTTGTTTGGTTACCCGACCGGCTTGACCGCCCCGCAGGCTGCTTCGGTTAATATGGGTCTTTTTGCGGCTTATTTTGCTCTCGTCGAGCGCGCCAATTTGCAGCCGAATCAGTCCGTGGTGATTACGGCGGCGAGTTCTTCGATGGGGATGGCCGCGATCCAATTAGCAAAGGCTTTGGGCGCAAAATGTATTGCTGTCACCCGGTCAGAGGAAAAGAGAAAACGGTTGGTCACTACTGGAGCCGATCACGTGATCGTAGCGGGCCTGGATGATGTCCAGGAAACCGTGCTTGAAATAACCGATGGCGAAGGCACGGATGTTGTCTACGACGGCGTCGCTGGACCTGGTCTGGAGGAACTGGTTTGGGCCACCCGGAGATTTGGCCACCTGATCGTTTATGGATATCTCGGAGCCATGGACGTCGCTACGCCGTTTCCACTCGGCGCGTGCTTCCTTCGGGGCTTGAGCTTGCACGCCAGCTTCAAGATTTTCGATTATACAGGAAACCCGAAGCTTGGAATCTCGCGGAATCCGACAGCAATTGAACGGGCCAAAAGCTTTGTTACAGCCGGGTTAACGTCAGGAGTGCTCAAGCCGAACATCGATCGTGTCTTTTCCGGGTTTGGCGAATATGTCGCCGCTCATCATTACACCTACACGAATTCCCACGCTGGCAAGATAGTTGTGGCGTTGGATTAAGCCGCCTGGTCGGCGCCTCGTCCGTGGGAGCTCGCTTGGGAGAACTCGGTTAACTGTTTTGAAATCAGTGCGGACCAGGTTGCCGGCAAGTAAGTGTCAAAGATTCGCGAGAAAGTGAAGCGCTTCTCCATTTCACAATCCTCGCGCCAATTCGACTTTGAGTGCGAGTTCGAAACTCTCTATCGCGTCGATGGAGCGGGGTGTGCCGTTCCTAACCAGCCTGCTTCTAACCGGTAGCAGTTTTATGAAACTCTCAGATTCAATTTGTTTGGTAGATACCGCATGAAACGCCTTTTCGAGCTGGATGTGCTTCGAGGAGCCTTACTATTGATGATGGTCGTCGATCATTCGTCCTCGTCGCTCCGTCTTTTTACCGACCAGCCTTTGGGATTCTTTACTACCGCTGAATGCTTTGTATTTGTTTCGGCATTCCTCGCTGGCCTGCTCTTTGGCAAACGCGCTGAAGAGCAGGGATTTGCCGCAGCGCGATCCGCTTCGATCCATCGGGCCGGGCGCATCTACCTTGGTCATCTCGTCACCCTTGGCTTCGCCTTTGTCCTGGGCAGTTTCTTCTTATCAGAGTTTCCTGGGATCAGTAATTTGTTAGACCATTACCTGCGCAATCAATGGGCGGCGATTGGCGGATCAGTACTGTTGGCATTCCGGCCGCCGTTGATGGACATCCTCCCGATGTACATCTTGTTCTCTTTTCTGACGCCCGCTGCTTTTGCGATCGCCCGGCGATGGGGATGGAGGATAGTGCTCTCGTTCAGCGCTTCGATTTGGTTGATCGCACAGACCCACCTCAGAGACTTGTTGATAACTGCATTCGAAGGTGTTTCGTTCATCCAACTTGGGCCGTTCGATCTTTTCGCGTGGCAGCTGCTCTGGGTAAGTGGACTATTCCTTGGTCAGCGCTATTACAAAAACAAGACCCTGCTGCCCCTGCCTGAAGTACTGTATTCGCTCCTGTTGCTCTGTACGGTAGCTTTTCTAGTCTGGCGTTGGAGTTCTATTGCATTCGGCTCCGACTTGATCACTCAGACGTGGCTGCTTGACAAGTGGCACCTTGGGCCGTTGCGCCTACTGGATTTTTTTGCAGCCGCTTTCGTCACTGCCAGACTGCTCAAGCACCTGAACCACTGGGAAACGCTGTTGCGACCGCTTTCGCTCATCGGCCGTCACATGCTCCCGGTGTTTTGCAGCCAAATCTGCTTCACATTGCTTCTCATTGGCCGCGCCGACTCAGGCTCGTCCAACGAGCCGATAATCTCTGTTCTGGTACTCTGCCAGCTGGCAACGGCGCCGCTTTTAGCCTGGTTCCTGGAATACAGTCGACAACTGGCTTTTCAGCCCTGGTGGCCGCGCATACGAGCGCGAGCCCTGGGCAACTAGTCCGGCAGTTTCCTTGGCGAAAGGCACCCTTTAATCGTCGCAAATAAACAACGACGTTGTTGGCCATTTTCTCACACGCTTCAGCGCAATCCTGGAGAATTTTGCGAGCTGCGATGGAGTTCCGTCCTCCGACGGTTCGCTCGGGATTTGGTTCATTGAAAGGAAAGCTTGAACATGAATGATCTTTTTCACAAACTCATCGATCGGAATCGTAGCGGTTCAAGTTGCCAAAGGACTTGGGGTGTCAAAACGAACAGCCAAACCCAAGCCAGTTAACTGGCTGTAGAGCGCTATGCCCGAAACTCCTTCCATCGACGACTCCGACCAA